>Ga0326732_1000261_pt1 | contig 12728 bp, 12 predicted proteins | sample MHFSIPfraction_4_FD_207644 | JGI IMG/M metagenome (GOLD analysis project Ga0326732, IMG submission 207644) | Lab enriched peat soil microbial communities from Michigan Hollow, Ithaca, NY, United States - MHF12FN SIP fraction | ecosystem: Environmental > Terrestrial > Soil > Wetlands > Peat...
TCAGGGGATCGTTATTTTTTCGACCACTTGCCCTGCATCTGGACCCAGGTGCCGGCAGGGAAGCCCGGATAACGCTTTTCGAATGTGCGCAGGCCAGCAGCCTCGATCGTGATGCCGTTCTTGGTTGCGATGTCGGTATACGCTGCCTTGCGTTCCTGGTTCACGCCGCCCACGAGTTGTTTTGCCTCGTCGCCGACTCCCGGAGGAATGGCGATATACCCGTTGTCCACCTCACCGATCAGACCTTTCGATCTTGCGGTTTCAAGGTCGAGAGCGAATGCCGCAACCGCGGTGGTTGCGGTCAGTGCCACGCAAACAGCCAATGTCCTGAAAAAGGCGTATGTCCTTTGAAGTGATAACGCACGCATGATGGTCCTCCCTTGGTTAGAAGATGTCTTTACGCTTTTCAACCAGGTTGTCGATGTCCTTGTCGACCTTGACCCTGATTTCATGGTCGATCCTGATGTTCATGTTGATCGTGATCGGCTTGTCCGGCGCCTCAAGTTTTACGGTTGGGGTGCATCCCTGGGTAATCAGGCATGCCAGCGCCAGGAGTGCTGCCGGTCTGGTGAGAGGGATTGGTCTGTACATCTGAGTTCTGGATGGTTGGTGAGGTGGTCGGGAGCCGGAGACGATTACTGGAGATGTCTCTTAAAAGTAGTTCATGTCGATCTTCATGGCAAGCTCGTTGTTTTCGAGACTGAATGAGGACTCGGCGAACGACGGCGGTCCGCGCCTGATTTTCGGGTTGTTCGAGGTGCCGAATCCCTCTCTGGGGATGCCGATGAAGTTCTTGTCCATTCTCCCGTTGCTGTTTTCGTCGTGCAGCACGCTCACGGCATAGGTGCCAAAGGGTACGTTGGCAAACTCGACGACGCAATGGTCTCCGGCCGGCACGCTGTGTCCTTCGATCGCCTTCTCCGTCTTGTCAGGGAATCCCTGCTTCGTATCGAAGAGGGCGACGCCCACCAGACCTTGCGTGTTGCGCAGGTTACCGACGGTAACCCGGATGATACCTGTGCCGGTATTTGTCTCCTGCGCCTGCGCCGGCAAGGAAACAGCCCCGAGCAGAATGAGGGTTGAAAGTGTTTTTTTCATCTTCCGGTTCTGTTGTTATAAGCCCGGCGGACGACGACGCCGGCAATTGCAAATATATTCATTCCCGGGCATTTATCCCCGCAGTCTTGTGGCCTGTGCATCACGTCGCGTCTGTATAGAAGATTTGTTGCAGCAAATTGACAGACCTGTTATTAACTTGTTAATCTATAACAACAGCAGGAGCGTCGCTATGACCAAAAAGAAACCCGTTCAATCAGAAAAACCGACGCATCCTGAAAAAGCGGCGCAAGGCGCTGTCCATCATCGCTTAGTCGTGGTCGGGATCGGGGCTTCGGCCGGTGGGCTCGAGGCGATCGAGGCATTCATAAAGCAGGTCCCGGCGACCAGCGGCATGGCCTTCGTGATCATCCAGCATCTGGATCCGGTGCATAAGGGGTTCATGGTGGAGCTGCTGCAGCGGGTGACCCCGATGCCGGTGCTCCAGGCTGTCGATTACGCCCTTATCGAGGCTGACCATATCTATATCATTCCCCCGAACAAGGATATGTCGATGCAGAAGGGGCGCCTTTACCTCGTCGATCCAATCAAGCCTCACGGCATGCGTCTTCCCGTCGATTTCTTTTTCCGTTCGATGGCCGAAGACCTGCAGCAGGACAGCATCGGCGTCATCCTCTCCGGTATGGGTTCGGACGGTACGCTCGGGTTGAGGGCCATCAAGGAGAAGGGGGGCGGGGTGTTCGTCCAGGAGCCTGCAACCGCGAAATTCGACGGTATGCCCCGGAGTGTCATCGATTCGGGGCTGGCCGATGTCGTGGCTCCCCCGGAGGAGTTGCCCGGCAGGATACTGTCGTATGTCAGGTTCCAGTCGCCCCTTGTCAAAACGAATGCGCAGATTGAGAAGAAGACACTGAGCGGACTGGATAAGGTGCTGATGCTCTTGCGGGCCCATACCCGCCAGGACTTTTCGCTCTACAAGAAGAGCACCATCTACCGGAGGATCGAACGACGGATGGGCATCCACCAGATCGAAACCATTGCGGGGTATGTCGGGTTTCTCCAGGAAAACCCGCATGAAACTGAACTGCTTTTCAAGGAGCTGCTCATCGGGGTTACCAGCTTTTTCCGGGATCCCGACTCCTGGGAGGCCCTGAAGACGGAGGCGATCCCTTCGATCATGAACCAGCGGCAGAGCGGTGAGACGCTCAGGGCATGGGTGGCGGGATGTTCGACCGGCGAGGAGGCCTACTCCCTGGCCATTGTGTTCAAGGAGGCCGTCGAGATGCTGCATCCTCAGGGGCTCTGGCGTCTCCAGATATTCGCGACCGACCTGGACAAGGACGCCATCGAGCTCGCCCGGCAGGGGTTCTATCCGACCAACATCGCGGCGGACGTCTCCCCCGACCGGTTGCGCCGCTTTTTTATCCAGGAAGAGCATGGATGGCGGATATGCCGGGAGATCCGCGAGATGGTGGTGTTCGCACCGCAGAACGTCATCATGGACCCTCCGTTCACCCGTATCGACATCCTGGTTTGCAGGAACCTCATGATCTACTGGGAACAGGAGCTCCAGAAGAAGCTGCTGCCCCTCTTCCACTACAGCCTGAATCCCGGAGGCGTCCTGTTCCTCGGCAGCGCCGAGACGGTCGGCTCCTACTCCACGTTTTTCGAACCGATCAGCGGGAAGATCCGGCTGTTCAGGAAGATCGAACAGGGGCTCCGTTCCGAGATGCTTGAATTCCCCTCCGCCTACGCCCGCACAGCACCGGGGTTCGTCGATCAGGGCGAAATGCCGCAGGGCGCAGTAAGGTCGGTGGCCAACCTGAAAGTGCTCGCCGACCAGCTCATACTGCAGAATTTCGCTCCTGCGGCGGTCATGACCAACGAAAAAGGGGACATCATCTACATCAGCGGCCGCACCGGGAAGTACCTTGAGCCCGCCGCCGGCAAGGCGAACTGGAACATCTTCGCCATGGCTCGCGAAGGCCTCCATTACGAGCTCGATCTGCTCTACGGTATGAGTTCGACGCAACGCGACCCCGTCTCCAGAAAGGGGGTCACGGTCGGATCGAACGGCGAGCGCGTGAGGGTGAACGTGACCGTTCAGCGCATCGACCAGCCCGAAGCGCTCAAGGGACTTGTGCTGGTTGTGTTCAGTATGGCGGAAAAAACCGAGACGGCGAACGGTACGGAGGCCGTGCCTGTTGATGATGTCGACAGGGGCCGTTTCGATTCGCTTGAACTGGAGCTCAAACATGCCCGCCACGAGATTCTGACGGTCCGGGAGGAGATGCAGTCCTCGCAGGAGGAGCTCAAGTCGACCAATGAGGAGTTGCAGTCTGCCAACGAGGAGCTGCAGAGCACCAACGAGGAGCTGACGACTTCGAAAGAGGAGATGCAGTCGCTCAACGAGGAGCTGCAGACGGTGAATCACGAGCTCCAGTCGAAGGTCAACGAGCTTTCGCAGGCGAACAACGACATGAAAAACCTGCTCAACAGTACGGATATCGCCACGCTGTTCCTTGACGAATCGCTCAATATCCGCAGGTTCACCACAAGGACGGCGACCATCATCAAGCTGATCGCCAGCGACATCGGCCGCCCCATCACCGATATCGTCACCGAACTCATCTATCCCTCGCTTGCCGACGATGCCAGGGAGGTCCTGCAGACGCTGGTCTTCAGTGAAAAGCAGGCTCCTGCGACCGACGGACGATGGTTCAACGTCAGGATCATGCCGTACCGGACGCAGGAAAACCGCATCGATGGCCTGGTGATCACCTTCAACGACATCAGCCTGGCCAAGCGCCTTGAGATGCGGCTCCGCGAGGACGAAGATCGCTACGTGTCGGCACTCAGGACCGCCGGGGCGGTCGTCGACGAGGTCGATCGGGGGTTGAGGTATGTCTGGTTCTGTGATGCCCAGCAGCTCATGATCCCGATCTCGTCACTGGGCCGGCGTGATGACGAGCTGGGCCCGCGGCCCTATGCCGCAGATCTTCTGCTCCTCAAACGATCCGTGCTCGAAAGTGGCGAGGAGGTCCGGAAAGACTTGGAGATCAAGCTTTCGGACGGTACGGTGCGCTCGTTCCAGTTCACGGCAAAGCCCCTCAGGACCCAATCGGGTGAAATCTCGGGCGTCCTCACGGTCGCCCTGCCCCTCGGCTCCTGACTTTTAAGTACAGGGTCCTGTCTCCCCGGACCCTTGCATATACGCTTCCTTGCGGATTACCCGACAGTGATGCGCGCCGATCCGCATGATGAGTGACGGAAAATCAACAACTACCTGACTGGTCCCGATCTGGAGGCACAGAGCATGAGCAAGCGAAAAACGATTCCCCAGGATTTGGATGACCTGAAAAAACTTGCCGAAGAGCGGCTGGGCAAATTTCCGGCTCCCGGCGATTCGTCTGACAATCTGCAGCGTACCCTGCATGAGCTGGCCGTGCACCGGGTTGAACTCGAGATGCAGAACGAAGAGCTGCTCGCTTCAAGGGATGAACTCGAGAAGAGCCTCGAAAGGTACAAAGAGCTTTACGACTTTGCCCCGATCGGCTATGTCGCCCTCTCCTGCGAGGGTAACATCAGGGAAGCGAACCTGGCTGCTTCGGTGATGTTGGGGGTTGTGCGTCCGGAGCTCATGGGCGTGCCTTTCCGTAACTTTGTCGTCTGGGAGGACAAACCGTTTTTCGACAGGATGCTTGCCAGCCTCTTTTCGGGAAACGGGGTTGGTGTCTTCGAGGTCCGGCTGGTCCGGACAAACAGCATGACGGTTCGATCTGCCCCGACCGGCGCCGCCGATTCTCCGTCCGCCGGGACGCAGGTCGTCGTGCGTATAGACGCTGCGGTGAGATATGACCTTTTCGAGTGCCGGATCGCGATGACCGACATCAGCGAACAGAAGAACGTCGAGGTCGAAAATGCCTCCCTTCAGGTCGCCATGGCCCAGGTCATGAGGTTGGAGTCGATCGGCCGGCTTGCAGGGGGAATCGCCCACGATTTCAACAACATGCTGCAGGTCATGCTCTGCAATGTCGAGATGATGGCCGTGGACGAACACGCGAAGCGATTCAGGCCGGAACGTCTGTCCGAGATGCGGAAATGCATCCAGAAGTCGGCCAACCTCGTCCGGCAGCTGCTCGCCTTTGCCCGGAGCCAGCCCTTCCGCCCGGAGGTCCTCGACCTGAACACGATGGTCGCCAACATGATGACGATACTCGAACGCCTGCTTGGCGAAAACGTACGCCTCTCATATACCCGTTCCTCGCAGCCGCTGCTGGTGAAGATGGATCCGTCACAGGTCGACCAGATTCTGGCCAACCTCACCGTCAATGCCCGCGACGCTATCAGCGGGTGCGGTATCGTGAATATCTGCCTCTCCGACTTCAGCGTCGTCGCATCCGACCTCTGGGATCGGCAGGAGGTTCCTGCAGGCCATTATGCCCTGCTGGCGGTTTCGGACAATGGCTCCGGTATCGAACCCGCAATCCTGGACAAAATCTTTGAACCATTTTTTTCCACAAAATCCCTGGCGGTAAGCTCCGGCCTCGGGCTTGCGTCGGTCTACGGGATCGTCCGGCAGAACAATGGTTTCATCAGGGTGTCAAGCGAAATGGGGAAGGGGACGACGTTCGAGATCCTTTTCCCCCTTGTCTCCGCTGTCGAGCATGAAGAACTCCTGTCCGACGATTCGATCGACGTGTCCCGAGGGGAGGAGTCTATCCTGCTGGTCGAAGATGATGAAGTGGTTCGGGGAAGAACCGCCGAATTCCTCGAAAGATGCGGATACACCGTGTTTCAGGCCGGCCGGCCTGAAGAGGCCATCCGGCTCTACGATGCCATGTCGAAGCAGATCGACCTGCTTGTCACCGACATGGTCATGCCCGGCATGAATGGACGGGAGCTGGCCAGGGAACTCTCCTCGAGGCGTCCCGGGTTGCCATGCCTGTTCATCTCCGGATACACGATGGAAAGCCCGCAGATGGATGCAATGTCTGATGTTTCTTCGGATGCGAGGATTTCGCTGCTCAGCAAACCCTATTCGCTTTCGAGCCTTGCGTTGGCAGTAAGGTCGCGCCTCGATGCCTGAACTATAGGGAACCTCTGAAAAGTTGTTCCGCGACCCGATTGCTGCGTTGTCCCGACCCTGTCGGGATCGAAATCCTCATCCCGACTTGTCGGGACTCCGGTGTCTCCGCTCCGTCCGCCTTGCACTCGCGCCGCTCACGACACTTTTTAGAGATTCCCTGGATTATGTCACCTGCACCCCATCGAGGGCCCGGTGACCGGCCCGTTGCGTTATTGCCGTGTTCTTGCTTACATTTCCTGATGTGAAAGGATGCCTCCATCAACCCTCCTCAAATCCGGAGATGTCATGTCCTCTGCCGCACTGTCCGCACTCCAGCTTGCCACCGATGCCCTGCAGGATGCCCGCAAGCGCCTCGAAAGGGCCCGTGCCGATGTCGATGACGACTACGAAATCCGGCAGGCCCTCAAGCATCTCGAGGATGTTGCCGATTACGTGAAGAAAGCTGCGGCCGAACTTCGCCAGCAGCAGGGTTGAACCCCTGTTTCCTCAATGGTGTCGCGCATCATGGTGCGGCAGGGATACATCGTTCTTCCATGAGGCCGGCAGCTCCAGTGAGGGGTAGCCTGGAGCGACATTCGGATCGCCGCCCGAATGGCCGTCTGTTGAGTCCATGCTGTTATCTGTATGGTAAATCCCGCTGTATCCGCGGGATCTCTTTTTTTCCGTTAAAAGCTTTTATCAGAGCGTTACGGCAGATGGTTGCCTGTGGTCGCCCTGATCACAAACAGATCAGCATGTATGCAGAGCATTCCGTTCGATTTCAGCCGTGATGTCCTCGAACAGAGCCGCACCGTACCCGTTCTCGTGGATTTCTGGGCCTCCTGGTGCGCTCCCTGCCGAATGCTCGCTCCTGTGCTCGAGAGGCTTGCTGAAAAGGCCGAAGGTCACTGGATACTCGTCAAGATCGATACCGAGGAGTTACCGGAGATCGCACGGGAGTATGGCGTCAGGAGCATTCCCAGCGTCAAGCTCTTTTACGATGGCATGGTCGTCGACGAGTTTGCCGGAGCCCTGCCGGAGCGACAGATAGAGCAGTGGCTCAGTAAGGTGCTGCCAAGCCCGTTTGCACAGATGGTAGCCGAGGCCGACGACCTTTCGGCAGCGGGACAGAGAGATGCCGCACTCCCGATGTACGAGCATGTCGTCGCCAGTGAGCCGGGGAATACCCGGGCCAGGGCGGGCCTGGCGAAATCGCTCCTGTTCGCGGCGCCTGAAGATGCCATGAGGATCGTTGAGCCCCTTGAGGGGGAACAGGGGTATGCCGAACTTTGCGACGCATTCCGGACGCTCGGGCCGATGCTGGCCCGGCCGGCTTCGTCGCTGCCGGAAGGGGCATCCAGGGGAATTTACGCAGCCGCGGTCGACTGCCTCAGGAACCGGGACTTCGATGGAGCGCTCGAGCGTTTCATCAGTGTGTTGCGTTCCGACCGGCAGTACGATGGCGACGGGGCGCGTAAGGCCTGCATAGCCGTTTTCAGGCTGCTCGGCGAGGGTCACGAGGTGACGATGAGGTATCGCCGTTTGTTCGATCGCGCGTTTTAAGGAAGAGGAGTGGACGTTATGGACGGAATGGACAATGCGAAAGAGATGAAGTCAGTGGGAGATTGTCTTTTTCTTTCATGGGACCTATAAGAGCTGTTCTTTACTATTCTTTCAAACAGGAGGAGGCCATGGCTGACAGGAACGACATCGTCATCGGAGTGGACCTCGACGGGGTCTGCGCTGATTTTTACGGGCGCATGCGGGTCATCGCCGCCGAATGGTTCGAACTGCCGCTTGAGGAGCTGACCGCCGATGTCTCATACGGCCTTTCGGAGTGGGGCATCGTTGACAGGAACCACTATGACAGCCTGCACCGCTTCGCCGTCACCCAGCGATCGCTTTTCAGCAGCATGGAGATGATTCCGGGGGCGAGGAAGTACCTTCGGCTGCTTTCCGATGAAGGCTACCGAATCCGCATCATTACCCACAGGCTCTTCATCCACTACTTCCATGCAACAGCTGTCGAGCAGACGGTCAACTGGCTCGACAGCCACGGCATACCGTTCTGGGACCTCTGTTTCATGAAAGAGAAGTCCCAGGTGGGCGCTGACATCTATGTCGAGGATACCCCCGACAATATCCTCAGCCTTCGCTCCAAGGGGCTCTATACCATATGCTTCGGCAACAGTACCAACACCCACATCGAGGAGCCGAGGGCCTGCTCGTGGAAGGAGGTCTACGACCTCGTCCAGGCCTGGAAGCCATGATGACGGCTACAGCGTTTTCAGCCCGCGTTTTGCAGCAGACGGTGACAGTTCTGCTGGCTGTCATCTGCACCCTTTTTTCCCCGGAGCTTCATGCGGAGGATAGCGATCTTGCCGGCATTTTCGAGCGGAGGGGCGTGCAGGGTACCATGGTGATCTCCTCCCTTGACGGAATGGAACTGTACGTCCACAACCCTGATCGTGCGGTCATCCGTTACCCTGTCGCCTCCACCTTCAAGCTCCTCAACACGCTCATCGCGCTTCAGGAGGGGGCAGTGAACGGGAAGGACGAGGTGATCCGCTGGGACGGAAAGATCAGGGATTTTCCCGACTGGAACCGCGACCAGACGCTCGAGAGCGCTTTCAGGACCTCATGTGTCTGGTATTACCAGGAACTGGCGCGCAGGGTGGGGAGCGAGCGTTACCGCCGATACCTTGAGCTATGCCGGTACGGCCGGCTTGCAGGAAAGATGGAGACGACCTCCTTCTGGCTCGACGGTTCGCTCGTGATCAGTGCGCAGGAGCAGGTCGTTTTCCTCGGATCTCTTTGCAGGCGCACTCTTCCGTTCAGCTCCACGGCCTATGTGACATTGAGAGACCTCATGGTTGCCGGGAAGGGGCCAGGTTATGTCCTGCGGGCAAAGAGCGGCTGGGCGACGGCTCTCACGCCGCAGGTCGGATGGTATGTCGGTTATGTGGAGCGCGGCGGCAGTGTCTGGCTGTTCGCCATGAACATGGATGTCCGTGAAAGGGAGCAGCTGCCCCTGCGCAGGGAGATCGCGTTAGAGGCGCTGCGCGCCAAGGGGATCATCGATTGACGAGTACCTGCCGGTTTCGGCTGACGGCCAGGTTCATGAGGCTTCGGGGGAGTGTTTCTTCTCGGATTTCCCGATGGCGGTGGCCGATTCGGCGCGTTTTTTCATGGCGGCGAGCACCATCGGCAGATCATTTTCCTGGACGTTCCTGATGAAGTAGGACGGGGCGAAGAAATCTGGTTTGATTTCCGCCCTGAAGGTGAGCGTCGCCCCCTTCCCTCCGGAGCCGGATTCGATCACCCATTCGCCGTGGTACACTTTGAAATCCCCTTCTATCTGCCGGAATTCAAGCCGTCTGAGGGGTTCACCCTTCATCCTGAGCTTGATGTGCACCGTCTTCCTGAAGAAGAGTACGCCGGTTCGGCCGGTCTGGAACATCACCTGCTCTGAGCCGTTGTCCGAGATCAGCCCGCTGTCGATAACCTTCGGGACGAAATTCTTCTGGTTGTCGTAATCCGTGATCGCCTGCCAGATATGCTCCGGCGACGCGTCGATGTAGATCCTGGCCGTGACGCTGATGATGCCGTCATCGAGCGCCGTGGTTTTCACGACGACCTCTCCGTTCTGCAGTCGCGTCTGTTCCTGGGGTAGCACTGCAGTGCCAGGATCGGTGAGGCAGAGTGCGGAGAGGGGGTTGCAGAAGAGCGCAAGCAGCAGTATGCAGATGCCGGCGACTGCTTTGAGCGTCTTCGATGTTGCAGTTGTTCCTGTTGCCATGATGGCCATCTCCGGGCGTTTTTTCGTTGCCTTGAACATGAATTCGTCAGGGCAGAAAAGCCCTTTCGACGAGTTTCAGCTGAACGGCGTTCACCGTCAGCGGATCGTATTGCTACTTCAGGTAATGACGGTCAGGCGGGGGGCACCTGGTAATCCGTGCTTCGAAATGGTCGGCCGGAAGCCGGGGAAAAACGCTGCCGGAAAAACAGACACTTTCAATTTACATAAAATACGCAAACTTCAATGCCTGCGAGCTCTGTTTTTTAAAGAGCCGGTCGATGGATTGCCGCTCCGTGCAGGGAGTATCCTTTACGGAGCGGCGGAATCGGGGTCAGAGGCTCGTGACGTAGAAGCAGGCGAACTTGAGGTAGCCGGTTTCAGGCATCGAGAGCAGCACAGGATGGTCTGCCGGCTGGGAGTTCCTGTAGATCATGCGAAGGTGCTTTCCCGCCTGCATCGCCCCGAGGTGCACTGCGGCAAGGAAGTCCTCTTCTGCGACGTGGTGCGAACAGGAAGCGGTGGCCAGAAACCCTTCATCCCTGACGAGCTGGAGGCCAAGCCTGTTGAGCTTGGCGTAGGCCTTGAGTGCCGTAGGCACGGTCTTGCGGCTTTTTGTGAAGCTCGGGGGATCGAGAACGACCAGGTCGAAGGCTCGGTTGGCCTGCTTGAGCCCGGAAAGGGCTTCGAAGGCGTCCGAGGCGATGATGGAGAAGTTCTCCATGCCGTTCATGCGGGCATTCTGTTCGGCGCGCTGCAGCGCCTCCTGTGAGATGTCGACCATGGTTGTCGATCGCGCACCGGCTTGCATGGCGTTGAGTGCGAACCCGCCGTCGTTGGTGTAGACGTCGAGCACATCGGCTCCCGATGAATACTTCCTGATGATCCTGCGATTTTCACGCTGGTCGAGGAAGAATCCGGTTTTCTGTCCTTCGAGGATGTTGACGCGGAAACTGATGCCGTCGTCGACGATCACCTGCTGAGCGTCTTCAGGGCTGCCGAGGACCATCTCACGGTAGAGGGGGAGCCCTTCGAGTTCCCGCAGCTGGGCTTCGTTCCTGATCACGATGGCTTCGGGGTCGAACAGCTCCTTCAGCACCTCGGTGATGATGGGCAGGTGCCGGTCCATGCCGGCTGAGAAAGATTGCAGTACAAACGCCCGGTCGAACCGGTCGATGACAAGGCCCGGAAGACCGTCTGATTCGCCGTGCACTAGGCGCCAGGCGTTGGTAACGCTTTCCGGGTAGACCTTCCGGCGCAACTGCAGTGCCTCGAGGATCTTCCTGCGGAAGAATTCCCGGTCAGGCTGCTCTTCGCTCCTGGTGAGGAGCCTGAAGGCGATGAGCGACTGCGGGTTGAAAAATCCGGTTCCGAGCAGACGGTTGTCGTGAGTAAAGAGCTGCACGGTCTCGCCGGCGGCGATATCCCGCGGGACCTCGCGAAGTTCATTGCTGAAGACCCACAGATGGCCGCTGAGCAGCCTCCGGTGTTCTTTTGGTTTGAGGTGCAGTACTCTCATGGATAAATAACTCCCAGGTTCTGGCGGGCACCTCAATTTACCTGTCCCGAATGCTGTTGACTGCAATAAATTGAGGTGGCCTTGTTTTGGGAACCTCTAAAAATTTGTTCCGCGAACCGATTGCTTCGTTGGTCGGTGCTCGAAATCCTCACGTACTCTGTGTACACTCCGGTTTCTGCGCTCCGTCCGCCTTGCACTCGGTCCGCTCACGACACTTTTTAGAGCTTCCTTTTTGATGACGGTCCGAATTGCTGTAAAATAACATTTCACGGAGATGAACCTTGCCGGTGCGGCAAGATTGTATGAGAATCGCCTGGATGCCAGGGAAATGATGAACACGAAAGGAGATGAAGATGAAGGGAGTGGTAAGGAATTTATGTTGCACGCTTGCGCTCGTGGCGGTCGCCGGGTGTTCGGAGATGAAGGTGGCCACTCGTGCCCCGGAGGCCCCGAAGGATCGGGTGGCGCTGACGCCCGAACTGAAACGCCTCTATCGGGAGGCGGCCGCCGAATCGGCCCGGGTCGAGGCGCTGGACGGATATGCGGACCTCTACCTCAGGACTCCTCGGAAGACGGCCAAAGCCTACTGCACGGTGCAGCTGCACCGGTCGGGTGACGCCCGGTTGATCGTGACTGCCGGCATCTTCAACTGGCCGGTCGCCGATATGCTCATCAGGCCCGATTCGCTGTTCGTGCATGACATGCTGAACAACAGGATGCTCGTAGGCCGTAACAACGGCAGGAACCTCGAAAAGATCCTCGGCGTGCAGGCCGGGTTCGGGCAGCTCACCGAAACCCTTTTCGGCATTGCCGGCATGCCGGAGCCGGAGAGCGCAATCGAGTCAGTCAGGCAGGGTTCGGGAAAGGTGAGCTATACGGTTCGTTCTGCCGGCGGGAGCAAGGTGCTGGTCGTCGACGAGGCCTCCAGGTCGCTCGAAGGGCTGACTTTCCTGGACGTCATGGGGCGGAAGAGCGTCGAGTTCACGTTCTCCGATTTCCAGGCACAGCACTCCGCTGCAGAGGAGGTCAGGGTTCCAAGGGAGATCGACATGGCGCTCTACCGGCAGGATGAGGCCGACAGCTCGCACACCCTCAGGGTGGTTTACGACGAACGGGTCATCAACCCGCCGAACCTGAAGATCAGCTTCAGGAAGCCATCGAAGGCAAAAGTGGTGAACCTGGACGAGGTCGAACGCATGCCCTGGCTGTAAAGAACGTGACGCGTGACACGAAACTCGAGACGCGTGACAGGTTGGGTGGGGCTCGACGCGTGAAGATGGACTTGTGAA
>Ga0326732_1000262_pt1 | contig 12718 bp, 14 predicted proteins | sample MHFSIPfraction_4_FD_207644 | JGI IMG/M metagenome (GOLD analysis project Ga0326732, IMG submission 207644) | Lab enriched peat soil microbial communities from Michigan Hollow, Ithaca, NY, United States - MHF12FN SIP fraction | ecosystem: Environmental > Terrestrial > Soil > Wetlands > Peat...
GCTCGCCATCGTCATCAAGTTGCTGGTGATCGTGGCGATGTTCTATGCGTTCTTTGATGGCCGTGCGTTGCACCCCGATGCCGACGCCGTTGCAGAACGCCTGGCCAATCCGCAGCAACCCATCAAGCCATAACCCCCTCAGGAGCACCCATGCTGACCGAAGAACTCGTTGACCTGTCCAGGCTGCAATTCGCAGTCACAGCGCTATACCACTTCCTGTTCGTGCCGCTGACGTTGGGCCTGGCGTTCATCCTGGTGATCATGGAGCTGACCTACGTCATCACCGACCGCCCGATCTACAAGGACATGGTGCGGTTCTGGGGCAAGCTTTTCGGCATCAACTTCGCACTTGGAGTAACCACCGGCATCACCATGGAATTCCAGTTCGGCACCAACTGGGCGTATTACTCACACTATGTCGGCGACATCTTCGGCGCGCCACTGGCGATCGAAGGGCTGATGGCGTTCTTCCTCGAATCGACCTTCATCGGCCTGTTCTTCTTCGGCTGGGACCGCCTCAACAAGTGGCAGCACTTCATGGTCACGGTGCTGATGGCGGTGGGCTCGAACCTCTCCGCGCTGTGGATCCTGATCGCCAATGGCTGGATGCAGGATCCGATCGGCGCGGAGTTTTCCTTCGTCACCATGCGCATGGAAATGACCGACTTCTGGGCCATCGTCTTCAACCCGACAGCGCAGGCCAAGTTCGTGCATACCGTATCGGCCGGCTACGTCACCGCCTCGCTGTTCGTGCTCGGCATTTCCAGCTACTACCTGCTGAAAGGGCGCGACCTCGACTTCGCGCGCCGCTCGTTCCGCATCGCCGCCGGCTTCGGTTTTGCCTCGGCATTGTCGGTAATCGTGCTGGGCGATGAATCGGGCTACACCGTGAGCGAATCGCAGCAAGCCAAGATGGCGGCGATCGAAGCGATGTGGGAAACCGAACCCGCGCCGGCTGCATTCACCGTGTTCGCGCTGCCCAATCAGCAGGCCGAGCGCAACGACTACCAGTTGCAGATTCCCTATGTGCTGGGCCTGATCGGCACACGCTCGATCAGCCAGACCCTGCCCGGAATCAGGGAAATCAAGGAGAAAAACCGCGTGCGCATCGAGTCCGGCATTCTGGCAGTGGTTGCTCTGGAAAAGATCCGCAAAAACCGCGACGACTGGGACGCGCGCTCGCAATTCGATCTGCACAAGGCCGATCTCGGTTTCGGGCTGCTGCTGAAGAAATACACGGCCGATGTCTCGAAAGCCACGCCGGAGATAATCCAGCAGGCCGTCGACAGCACCATCCCTAAAGTGGCCCCGCTGTTCTGGAGCTTCCGCCTGATGGTCGCGCTGGGCTTCGCCTTTCTGCTGATGTTCGGTTTCGCGCTGTTCTATTCGGTGAAGGGCAATTTCATCGAGAAGAAATGGCTGCTGCGCTGGGCACTGTGGTTCATCCCGATGCCTTGGGTTGCCGCCGAACTCGGCTGGGTCGTGGCGGAATATGGCCGTCAACCATGGAGTATTTACGGCGTGCTACCCACCCACCTCTCCGTATCCAACATCAGCGTCAGCAACATCTACGGCTCGCTCGCAGGCTTCGTCGCCTTCTACACCGTGCTGCTGATCGTTGAGATGGTTCTGATGACGAAGTACGCGCGGCAGGGGCCGTCCAGCCTCGGCAGCGGCAGATACCACGGCGAACACGCAACGGGCGGTGTATTGCCCGCAGGCGCACCCGCAAACAGGATCTAAGGAGCTGACATGGATTACGAAACCCTCAAACTCGTCTGGTGGCTGCTGATCGGCGTGCTGCTGGTCGGCTTCGCCATCATGGACGGCCACGACATGGGCATGGGCGTGCTGCTGCCCTTCGTCGGCCGCAACGACCTCGAACGGCGCGCCGTGATCAACACCGTCGCCCCGCACTGGGACGGCAACCAGGTGTGGTTCATCACCGCCGGCGGCGCGATCTTCGCTGCCTGGCCGCTGGTCTATGCCACCGCGTTTTCGGGCTTCTACTGGGCGATGATGGCCGCGTTGTGGGCGCTGTTCTTCCGCCCGGTCGGCTTCGACTACCGCTCCAAGGTCCAGAACCCGACCTGGCGCAGCACTTGGGACTGGGGGCTGTTCATCGGCGGTGCGGTGCCACCGATCATCTTCGGTGTCGCTTTCGGCAACCTGCTGCTGGGCGTGCCGTTTCACTTCAACGACTACCTCATGTCGACCTACACTGGCAGCTTCTGGGCACTGCTCAATCCCTTTGCCTTGCTGGCAGGCGTGGTGAGCCTTGGCATGATCACCACCCAGGGGGCGAACTACCTGATGATGCGCACCGAAGGCGACATCTACCGCCGCACCCGCACCGCCAGCCTGCTGTTCAGCGCGCTCACCTTTGTCACCTTCGCACTGGCCGGCTGGTGGGTGGCGACCGGTATCGACGGCTTCGTCATCACCAGCACAGTCGACCCCGGCGCACTGCCCGATCCGCTCGCCAAATCGGTCGAAGTGCAGGCGGGCGCATGGATGCACAACTACGCGAAGTACGCCTGGGCGATGTGGGTGCCGATTGCAGCCTTCGCCGCGCTCGCCGCCAGCATCCTGTTCTCGCGTCTGCACAAGGCGGGGCTGGCGTTCTGGTCGTCGTCCGTGGCGTGCGCCGGCATCATCGGCACCGCCGGCGTGTCGCTGTTCCCCTTCATCATGCCGTCGTCGAGCGACCCGCGTTCCAGCCTCACCGTGTACGACGCCGTGTCCTCGCATCTCACGCTCGGCCTGATGCTGGGCGCCACGGTAATCTTCATGCCACTGATCATTTTCTACACCTCGTGGGCCTACAAGGTGATGTGGGGCAAGGTCACCACGGAATACATCGCCGCCAACGACAAGTCAGTTTATTGAGAGTAACGCGCCATGCTGAATGCCTGCTACTTTGCCCTGCCATTGATGCTGTGCCTGCCCGGCGCCGAAGCCGCCACGCTCACCGTCACCCTCGACGGCGCAAAGCCCGGCGGCGGCCCGCTGACCGTACTGCTGTTCGACCGCGCCGAGGGCTTTCCCAAGGAGGCGAGCGCGAGCCAGCGATATGTTCTGCCCGCCGGTCAATCCACCATCGCGCTCGCCGGCCTGAAACCGGGGCAGTACGCCGTGATGGCCTATCACGACGAGGACGGCAACGGCGAACTGAACCGCTTCCTCGGCATGATCCCGAAGGAGGGCTGGGGCCTGTCGAACAATCCAAAAGTGAGCGGCAAGCCGGCGTTCAAGGACGCTGCCGTCACGCTGCCGGAATCCGGCACCGCGCTCACCCTCAAACTGAAATACTGAAAGGAACCGTCATGTGGTATTTCGCCTGGATACTCGGAGTCACCATGGCCGTGCTGCTCGCCTCGATGAGCGCGATGATGTGCGACGCCAAGGAGTGCGCGCTCGATGATGCGCGCAAGCAAGCCGACGACAACCCACGGCAAGACTGATTTGCTTGTAATGGCACTCAGGTCTGCGCCTCGCAGGCAGGATCTCCCTTTTGCCTTTTGTCGTGTGGGCCTGCACGTTTCGGCGAGATTGGCTGATCGCATTCACTATTATCGGAGTCCACCATGAACACGTCGCACGTCGTCATACTCGGATCAGGATTCGCCGCGCTCACCGCCGTGCGCGAACTGCGGCGGCGCAACACGGAAGTCCGCATCACGCTGGTCGCACCCAAGGCCGAGCTGATGTACTACCCGAGCCTGATCTGGGTGCCCGCCGGCTTGCGGCGCGGGGCCGATCTCAACATCGACGTGTCCGGCTTTCTAGCCGAGCAGCGCGTCGAGTTTCATGCCGGTCGCGTGACCGGACTCGCTGACGGCGGTCGCACCGTGCTGACCGACAACGGCACGCTGACCAACGATGCCCTGCTGATCGCCTGCGGGGGACGCTTCCTCAAGGCCATGCCTGGCATCGAACACGCATTGACGATCTGCGAAGGCGCACCCGCCGCCGAAGCGATCCGCGAGCGTCTGGCCAAGCTGGAGAGCGGTACGATCGCATTCGGATTCGGCACCAACCCCAAAGAACAAGGCGCGATGCGCGGTGGCCCGATGTTCGAATTGCTGTTCGGCATCGACACGCTATTGAGAAAACAAGGCCGGCGTGAACGCTTCAAGCTGGTGTTCTTCAACGCTGCCAAGGAACCGGGCAAACGCCTGGGCGACAAGGCAGTAGCCGGCCTGCTGGGTGAAATGCAGAAGCGCGATATTGCCACCCACCTCGGCCACAAACTCACTGGCTTCGAGATCGACAAAATCAAAACCGAAGGCGGCGACATCTCCGCCGATCTGATTCTGTTCATGCCCGGAATGAGCGGCCCTTCCTGGGCGCCCGACGCAGGGCTGCCCCTGTCCGATGGCGGCTTTTTCCAGGCTGACAGGCATTGCCAGGCAGCCGGCGCTGACAAGGTATACGTCGCCGGTGACTCCGGCAGCTACCCCGGCCCCGACTGGCTTCCCAAGCAGGCGCACATCGCCGACCTGCAGGCGAAAGCCGCCGCTGAAAACCTGCTGCTTGCACTCCATGGAAAACCGCCTGCCGCGCATTTCAAGCCCGAACTGATCTGCATCGTCGACATGCTCGATCGCGGCATCCTGGTCTATCGCGACGAAAAGCGTGCCCTTATTCTGCCGCCCTGCCGTCTGTTTCATTGGGCCAAGCGCTTTTTCGAATGGCAGTACCTGCGGCCCTACCGCAAGGCCGGGCGCGCATGAATCGGTGGCTCGACGCGGGCTGGGCACGCGGCGTCTCTCTGGTCGCGGCGTTCTCGCTGATGATGCTCGTCACCCTGTTGCCACGCGGCCTGACCGAGACTGACGGCAGCCCGATCAGCCACGGTGTGCTGACGCTGATCATGTGGGGCATGTCGGCAGGGTTCGTGCATGGCGTCGGATTCGTTCCCCGCAACCGGGTGCTGCGCGTGCTGCTCGGCCCGGTGATCGCCTGGCTGTGGATGGGCCTGGGACTGATTCTTTATGTCCAGTATTTTTTGAGATGATTACATGCAAGCGTTGAATCAACCCACCTTGTCCCACTACCAGCGTATTGGCGGCGAAGCCACCCTCAAGCAACTCACGCGCCGCTTCTACGAAATCATGGACGAACTGCCGGAAACTTACGGCATCCGCAAACTGCACGCTGAAGATCTGTCAGAGTCCGCGAAGAAACTGTTCGAGTTTCTGTCCGGCTGGATGGGCGGACCGCAACTTTTTATCGAGAAATTCGGCCACCCCATGCTGCGTCGCCGCCACGTCCATTTCAGGATTGGCCGGGACGAGCGTGACCAGTGGCTGCTGTGCATGAAGCTTGCGCTTGATGAAGTGGTCGACGATGACGCCTTGCGACACGAGTTGTATGACGCGATTGCGCGCCTGGCCGACCACATGCGCAACCGGCCCGAAGCTGCCCAGCTTCCCCGGCGCTTTACAGCCTAGGCCTTCTTATTCTTTCATTCAGAACCTCTGCCATGGTCCACATCGGCATCCTCAGCGCAGTGGCCGGCGTCCCCTCCCGCCGCATACAAAATACGTCAATTGCCCGAAAATCTCCTTCCGTCAAATCCGGAAATTCCGAACCCCTGTACGAGAACTTCGTTTTAAAGGCTTTGGGAATCGGGCGGTTGCAATGAGTACTCAATCAAAGGAGAAGGTCTGCGCGAACAGTTCGCTCACCTTGTCTGGCGGCAACGGTTTGGAGACCACATAGCCCTGGATTTCGTCGCACCCCTGTTCTTTCAGAAACGCCACCTGCTCACGCGTCTCCACTCCCTCGGCCACCACCCTCAGATTCAGGGCATGCGACAGACGAATGATGGCATTGGCTATTTCAGCATCATCGCTGTCGGACAGCACGTCGTCGACAAAGCTCTTGTCGATTTTCAAGGCGTCGATCGGCATCCGTTTCAACTGCCCCAGGTTGGAGTGTCCAGTCCCGAAGTCGTCGATATACACGTGCAGTCCGCGCTGACGCAGGGCGTCGAGCATGCTGAACGTGCGTTCGGGGTTCTCCATTGCCGCACTCTCGGTCACTTCCAGCTGCAAATAGGCGGATTCCATGCCGGTGTCCATCATGATCGCATCGATATCATCGATCAGGCGCGCATCGGAGAACTGGCGCGGCGACAGGTTGATGGCCACCGGCGGGGGGGCAAGGCCGGCTTCGCGCCAGGCGATCCACTGCTCGCAGGCTGCACGCACCACCCAGCGGCCAAGCGGCATGATCAGGCCGGTTTCTTCGGCCACCGGGATGAACTGGGCGGGACTGATCATGCCGCCCGAGCGGGTAAGCCAGCGCGCCAGGGCCTCCAGCCCCACGACCTTGCCGCTGACAAGATCGACCTTGGGCTGGTACACCAGCGCCAGTTCTTTCCTTTCCAGCGCATGACGCAGACCGGTTTCCAGGGTCAGCTGTTGCTGCGCCGCGTTGTTCAATTCGTCACTGAAATATTCAAAGCCGCTGTGGCGATGCTTGGCCTGATACATCGCCAGATCGGCCTGACGCAGCAGGGTATTGGCATCGATGCCATCGTCCGGATAGACGCTTATGCCAATGCTGGCAGAAATGGCATAACGCCGCTGTTCGAGTTTGAACGATTCGGCCAGCGCCTTGATCAGCTTGCGTGCCACCCGACTGGCGGCACGCGAGGCCGGCGAATGGGTCAGGACGACGGCAAATTCATCTCCCCCCAGGCGAGCAACAAAATCATCGGCCCGCAATTGTTTGCCCAGCCGGTCGGCCACGACGCGTAACACCTGGTCTCCCACCACGTGCCCCTGCGAATCATTGATGTGCTTGAAGCGGTCGAGATCGATGAATAGCAGCGATACCTGCAATTGATCCCGTTGCGCTCGCGCCAGCGCATGACCGAGAAAATCCTGGAAATACGAGCGGTTGGGCAGACCGGTCAACGGATCGTGGTTGGCCAGCATGTCGAGGCGCATTTCTGAATAGCGCCGCTCGGCCAGCGCAGCCGACACGAACAGTCCTCCGAGCGACATGGTCATCATGCTGATCTGCAACGCAAACACATCGCGCGGGGTGGTGGCGCCGGTCAGGCCGCCGAAGGAGACAACACCTACGCCCAGCACGATCAGGGCCGACAGGAAAATAGCCAGGCTCGCCCCGATGACGGAAAACCGCAAGGCCGCCCACAACACCCCCGGCAGCAGAACGAACAGGACAATTTCCGCTGGCCGCAAGAGATCGATGTACTGCATCATCAGCCAGGTCAGCAGCAGCATGCCCAGCACCAGCACCAGCGCTTCCAGACGTGCGCCCGGGTTGGTCGGCAGCAAATCCCAGCGCGACGTAGTCAGCAACAGCGGGGCAATCAGGCACACGCCCAGCAAGTCGCCCAGCCACCATACCCAAAATCCTTGCATCACCCTGCCGGTAGGCAAGCTGCCATAAAAGTGCAGGCTGAACACACCCGCCAGCGCGCTCACCGCACAACCCAGCGGGGCAGCCACCAGCGCGAACTTGGCGACGCTGGACACAGAATCGAGCGTGGGGCTGAAAGGCTGAAGGAAGCGCGGCAGATACCCCATGATCACCGCCCCCGCAGCCGCACCGAGCGCCAGGCGGAAGGCGTCCTGTGGCGGCAGAAACTGGCTGTTGACTGCAAATGATCCCAGCAGCACACCCACCACGCCTGCCACGCCGAAACGCAGGCTCGCCACAGCACCGATACCCGCAGCCAGCCAGACGACAGCGACCACGGTAGCCATGTACGCTGCAAGCTTGATACTGACCCAACCCGCCAGCGCATAGGCCAGCGCCGTCAAGCCTGCAATCAGAACAAATCGACCGGCCTCGGATGTGGCCGGCAGTGCCAGACGGGGCAAGGCGCGCACCCTGGCTTATGTAGCAGGGTCCATTTCGGCGCGCACCGACTCCAGTGCGTCCTTCAGCGTTTCTTCGGACAGGCCGTTGAGCTGCTCGGCCAGCATTTCTGCCGCGTCGATGGTGTCGGCCTCATCGGGCAGACTATCGGTGTCGAGGTTGGCGACGAATACCGCCGCCGCACCCGTCACCTGCAACAACTGGCGACGTTCATTCATCAGCATTTCGATTTCATCGCGCAACAAGCGGATTTCATCTTCTTTCAGGGCGTGCGGGCTCATGCTTGTCTCCGTGTTGTTAATCTGCTCAGCCAAACAGGGTTAGAACGCCCGTGTAGCCATATAAACGATTATGGGAAATTTCGCCGTTGGCAAAAAAACCGGCCAGCGGAAAATCTCCCAGGATGTCGCGAATCAGTTCCAGTTCCCGATCCGGCGCGCCGAACATGTGCTGGCCGCGCCCCAGGCAAGAATAATACACGCCACCCCGGATCGGTACATTCAGATTCGTTCGGATAGCCGTAAGCATCCGCAGCAGGTCATCTTCCGCGGTTTGCTGATCACGGCGGCAGAACAGCAATTCATCCCCTGGCTCGACATATTCGCCAACGGCCACCAGGTTGTTTTGCGGATCGACGCCCAGAATATTGCGCACCAGATAGTCGCCGGTATCCGATCCCTGCACCGGCAGGCCGATAAAAATATAGCCCGCCGCCCGCCGCAGATCCTGCGCCAGCACTTCGCCGATTTCCTCCTTCATCACCTCCAGTGCCGGGCGATGATCCAGGCTGGCGATGACATTCTTGCTGGCGGCGGTGATGTGGTGGCGCGGCCCCAGCGGCGAGACGCCTTGCGTCAGCCGCGTCGCCAGTTTGACCCGTTCACTGAACAACACGCCGGACAATCCACCGTTGACCACCTCATCGCTGATCTGCGCATTTTCGCCGCGCGAGCTCGACAGGCCGCCGACGACAAAACCGCTCGACACATGCGCGCCCAGTCCTTCGATCAGTTCCTGAATGCGGTTATTCGCCGGGTCACCATGCACCAAGGCAAAGTAGCCATCCGACGATTGCGCATCGATGTCCTGCGGAGTATGTAATAGCGGCAACATGCTGAAATCATCTGGCGCAAACTCACCCAGCATCACGACCATCGCCGGCTGCTACAGATACTCCACCCCGGTGGCACAGACGCCCACGCCCACACTGCCCGTCCAGTGCGGCACCCCGGTCGCACCTTTGAAAAATGCCAGAATCGCCTCAAGCTCGCCCACAAAGGCATCCGTGACATACAGAAACCCCAGTGTTGCAGCAGACGGAATCGCACCCAGCTGATGCATGCAGGTTTGTGCGGCCAGAGTCCACTCGGGATGCGCGGCATGGGCGAATCTGAACGGAGTGGTCATTGCTGTGGATAAGCAGCGACTCGCCCGCTTGCGGGCTTAGTCGAATGCTTAATAGTTCTATCAGTGTCCATTGAATGTCCACGATATTATGCGAAACTCAATCGCTTGGTGCTGCTTACATGCCGGAAAATTCCATCCTTTATCCCCCGATCACACCTTATGCCAGCGGCATGCTGGAAACGGCAAGCGTTCACTGCATCTACTGGGAAACCTCCGGCAACCCCGAGGGCATTCCGGTCGTGTTTGTACATGGCGGCCCCGGTTCCGGCACCTCGCCCATCCAGCGCCGGTTTTTCGATCCGGCACGCTACCGGATCATTTTGTTCGACCAGCGTGGCAGCGGGCGCTCCACCCCGCACGGTGAACTCACCGACAACACCACGCCGCACCTGATCGCAGACATGGAAGCGCTGCGGCACACGCTCGGGATCGAGACCTGGCTGGTATTTGGCGGTTCGTGGGGCTCCACCCTGGCGCTCGCCTACGCCGAGGCGTATCCCGGGCGTTGCCGCGGACTGGTGCTGCGTGGGATCTTCCTGTGCCGCAAAAGCGAGATCGACTGGTTCCTCGATGGCATCCGTGCCTTTTTTCCCGAGGCGCAGCGGCAGCTGGCGAACTTCATCCCGGAAAACGAACGCAGTGACCTGCTGACCGCCTACCATCGCCGCCTCGTCGACCCCGACCCGGCCGTGCACCAGCCCGCCGCCCATCAGTGGGCCACTTTCGAGGCGTCCTGCTCCACCCTGCTGCCCAACCCCGATCTCGTCGCTGCGTTCGGCAGCGAGAAAACCGCGTTATCCCTTGCACGGATCGAGGCGCATTACTTCGTGAACAATATCTTCCTGCCCGACAACAGCCTGCTCGCCAACGTCGACCGCATTCGTGCCATTCCGGCCATCATCGTGCAGGGACGCTATGACGGCGTCTGCCCGATCGTGTCGGCCGACGAACTGGCGCGCGCCTGGCCCGAAGCCCGCTATGTCGTCGTGCCCGACGCCGGACACTCGGCGTTCGAGCCGGGCATCGCGCGCGAACTGGTCGCCGCCTGCGACCGTTTTGCCCAGACCGGCGCCCTCGACTGATGGCCCTGTCGCCGTATGTCTTCGATGCCAGCGCGGAAAATTTCAATCGTCTGGTGCTGGAGAACTCGCACAAGGGCCCGGTGCTGGTGCATTTCTGGACCCCCAAGGCCGCTCCCTGTTTCATCCTGATGCCGCGGCTGGTGAAGCTCGCCGCGGAATACGGCGGCAAGTTTCTGCTGGTGATGCTGAACACCGACGAACTGCCGGAACCGGCGCGGCGCTTCAGCGTGACTTCGGTGCCCACGGTGAAATTCTTCTGGCGCGGCGAGGTGGCCCACACCATCCACGGCGCCGACCCCGACAGCAGTTTCCGTGAGGTGCTCGACCGTTTCATCGCCGGCGACGCCAACCGCGCCCACGCGCTCGGGGTGGCTGCCTGGAAGGCGGGCAATGTTCAGCAGGCGCGCATGCTGCTTGCCAACGCGGCTATGGCCGAACCCGACAATCTGGCCATCCCGCGCGACCTCGCCAAATTGCTGTGGACCGAGGGCGACAGCGAACAGGCTTTGAAACTGCTCGACAGCCTGCCGCCGGAGGCCCGGACGCAACCCGATATTGCCCGCCTGCACGCGCACCTCAATCTGGTTGAAACCGCACGCCAGGCAAGGCCGTTGAAGGAACTCGATGCGCATCTCGCGCAGCACGCCGATGACCTCGCTGCGCATTACCAGCGCGCAGCGTTGCTGCTGGCGGGCGACGACTTTGCCGGCGCGATGGACGCCCTGCTGTTGATTGCCCGCACGGACCGCAACTACCGTCACGATATCGGGCGTACCAGCCTGCTGGCACTGTTCGACTTGCTGGGCAGCGCTCACCCGCTGACGCGGCAATATCGCCAGGCCTTGTCCGAATCGCTGCATTGAATTTCAGCCATCCAGCTTTTGCACCTTACCAGGCGTTGATCGATGCGCTGGGACTGGCAAGCGCCCTACCTTCGCTGGACACGCTCAATGCACTGGCCGCAGCACTCGGCACGACACAGGCTCGCGGGCTGCCGCTGCGTTTTTTCGCACCCGACGCTCGCCTGTCCGCTCGCGATTACGAGACCCATATCCTGCAGACCGGCCAGATCCCAACCCGCGCCGACACCTGGCACGACGTGCTGAATGCACTGGTATGGCTGCGCTTTCCGCGCTTCAAGTCTGCACTGAACGCGGCCCACGGCGCAGCCATCGCTTTGGAAGCCGACCACAGGCGTGGACGCCACCGCGATGCGCTGACCGTGCTGGATGAATCGGGTGTATGGGTCATCGGCCGGGACCGGGGATTGTCTGAATTGCTGTCCCAACGCGCCTGGCAAGCACTGTTCTGGCATCGCCGTCATGAAGTCGGGACGGCAATGTGCTTTGTGGTGGTCGGCCATGCACTGCTGGAAAAAGCGCTCTCGCCCTACCCGGCGATGACGGGAAAATGCCTGATGCTGATTTCGGACAAGCCGGATCCCGATGCCGCAGATTCGCAGGCCGTCATTGCACTCGATGCGATCGACACGCCGCTTCAACTCGCACCCTTGCCCATACAGGGCATTCCCGGCTGGGACGCGGCCAACGCGTATGCCGCTTATTACGACAATCTGGAGGTTTTCCGTCCGGCACGCACCGCGCCTTCATGAATGCGCGCACACCAGCCTGTACACGGGATCGTCCTGCGCGATCGGTTGCCACTTGGCAAGGCGGGGCTGTACCGCCTGATAGCTGATCATCGCGTCATCATCGGAAAAAACTGCGCGCGACAATAAAGCAATACGGCGACCCCGGCAATCGATCAACCGCTTGATCAGCACCTCGCGCATCGCGCGCAGACTCCCGGGGTCGGTCTGCCCCGCGCGCAGGGTATGCCTTTCACGAAAGCTGACATGATCGTTGCTGGCCTGAATGCTGGAAAGATCGATTGCGACCCGTTCCGCAGGCGTATCAATGACCACCTGCCATGGTCCATTCGCCCAAGCCGGCATGGCCATCACGCACGCCAGCAGGCCGAAATGGACGTGTCTCACTCCGCGGTTGCCGGCAACTCGCCTCCGGCCACCCATCCCTGCGCCATGTCCAGGTCGTCGAACAGGCGGATATCCGCCGACATGAATAGGCGGTTGACCCACATGCTCCAGGCGACCCACTGATCGCCGGTCAGTATCGCGATGCGGTCGAAATCGTTTTTGTGTTCGCGTGAAAATTTAAGCTCTTCCCATGCCACGTCGACGCTGTACGACAACATGTCCCGCAAATCGAACAGCACGCTGACCGCCCCCTGAAACTGGACGCCATAGCAGACCGCCTGCTCGAACTCGCGATAATCATCGAGCGTGAACTGACCCATGACGGTAACCGCGATCTGGTTGCCATTGGTATCGAGTTTGATCATGGAAC
>Ga0326732_1000263_pt1 | contig 12689 bp, 9 predicted proteins | sample MHFSIPfraction_4_FD_207644 | JGI IMG/M metagenome (GOLD analysis project Ga0326732, IMG submission 207644) | Lab enriched peat soil microbial communities from Michigan Hollow, Ithaca, NY, United States - MHF12FN SIP fraction | ecosystem: Environmental > Terrestrial > Soil > Wetlands > Peat...
CCCTGATATCGACCAGCGCATCACTGAAAGTCTCCCCGTAGATCTCCCACACGGTCACGAACAGGGCTGCGATCACGGGCCCGATGATGAACCCGAAGACCCCGAACATCCCTATTCCCCCGAGCGTGCCGAAAAAGATGAAGAGCTCGTGCATCTGCGTGTCCCTTCCGACCAATATCGGCCGGAGGATGTTGTCGATCTGACCGACGATGAGGCTGCAGAAGAGCGCCAGCCCGGCAGCCTGGAGATACATGCCCGACATGGCCAGGCCGATCGCGGCGGGAACCCAGATGATCGGAGAGCCGATGAGCGGCATGATCGACAGGACGGCCATGACGGTACCCCAGAACACGGCACTGTCGATGCCGACGACATGGAACGCCAGGCCGGCGAGGGAGCCCTGCAGGATGGCGATGACCAGAGTTCCTTTGATCGTGGCCCTCGTTACCGACAGGAACTTGTCCAGGAGGCGCTTCTGGTCGGACTCGTTGAGCGGCACCGAAGCGAGGATCTTCTCCATGAGGAGGTGCCCGTCCTTCAGGAAGAAGAACATGGAGTAGCAGAAGATGAAGAAAAGCAGCAGGTCGTAGACCGCCGTATAGGTGAAGGCCGACACCCTGTCGAAGAGTGCGGAGCCGATCCGCCCGAGATATTCGGCTGCCTTCTGGAGGATGAGGTCGCTGGAAAACTCGAGGTCGTGGTAGAAGGGCAGGCGACTCATCAGCCCGTGCAAAGGCGCCGGCCCTTTGAGCTGTTCGCGTATGATCGGAATGGCGGTACTGCTGAGCGAGACGGCCTGCGTGGCCACCACGGCAACCAGGCCGGCAAGAGGCAGGATCACGATGAGGAGGAAAACCAGCAGCGTCAGCCCGGCGTTCAGGCTGCGCCGTTCACCCCACAGCCGTTGGAACCGGTTCAGGAGCGGCACCATGAGCCCTGCAAAGATCCCTGCAAGCAGGATCGTCAGCAGGAACGGGCGGATCATGGAGAGGAAAATCGTGGAGATGAGAAGCGCCGCAAGGAGCACCACGATCCGGTTGACTTTCAGGCTATTGTTCTCGTTCATCGATTCTGGAGTTCGTTGGTCGGTTTGGGTCTGACGGGGGGGGAATCAGCTGCCGCTCGAGTCATTCGATTCGTGAAGCGTAACACGTGACACGATTACTACAATGTACACCGGGAGGTGCCCCGCCGCAATACGCCTGCCTCCGGAACGTCCTGAGGTGATTCCTCGACATCGAAATCGGTATCGTGGTCGAAATCGATTTCAATACCGATTTCGATTTCGATTTCGATCTGTATTGCGACGGTGCTGTTACAACTAGAGCCACTGTCCGGCGTCGGATTCAAGGAGGAGGCGGGAGCGCACCAGCGCGACGGCGAAAATGCCTGCCGTCTCGGCCCTGAGGATCGTCGCACCGAAGGTTACCGGTTGGAACCCGGCGGCCTCGGCACCGGCGACCTCCTCCGGCGTGAAGCCTCCCTCGCCGCCGACAAGGAACAGGATGCTTTTGCCGGCAGGCTCGAACCCCGGCATCCGCCGTTCCGACTCCCAGGGCATGAGCCGCAGGTCGTAGCCGGGAAGACGAAGTACCTCGGCCAGCGGCAGCGGCTCCGACACCTCGGGGAGGTAGTACCTCCTGCACTGGCGGGCGGCCGCATGGACCACGCTCCTCCACCGATCCGCCTTTCGGCCGAACTTCTCCTCGGACGGGGTCGATACCGTCCGCCTGGTGGTCATCGGGATGATGCGGTCGACGCCCAGCTCGGTCGCTTTCTCAAGGAAAAGGTCAAACCGGTGATGGGACTTCAGCAAAGAGATCGCCACCGACACCCGGGTTGCCGGGCGAGGGTGACGAGAGACCTGAGAAACCTTCCCCTCCAGGGAGCGCTTGCCTATGGCCTCGACCGTCAACTGTGCCGCCAGCCCGGCACCGTCGGTGATGGCGATGCTGTCGCCGACCCTGCTCCGGAGCACCCGCGAGAGGTGGTGGAACTCCTCTCCGTCGATGACTGCGCGGCTGCGTTCCAGGTCGAGCTGGCCGGGAGAGACATAGAAAAGGTCCATGATCGCTACGTTTTTTCGGTGAGTGCGACGGCAGCAAGGGCGACGACAGACGCTCCGGATCCCCTGAGCGCGCCGGCTGCCGCCGCCATGGTCGCGCCGGTTGTCACGACGTCGTCCACGAGCAGCACACGGGGAGGGCAGGGCTGGCGACCCGGACCGAACGCCCCCTGGACATTCTTCCTGCGTGCCGTCGAGGAGAGGCCGGTCTGGGAATCGGTGTACCGCCCTCGTACGAGCGCCCGAGCCAGCACGGGAATGCCGAGCACCTCGGAGACTCCCTCGGCGACCTTCTCGGCCTGGTTGTAGGTTCGTTCGATGCGTTTGAGCCGGTGCAACGGCACCGGCACGATACCGTCGAAGTCCCCCCGTCCCGAAGAGGCGACGAGCTCCCCGAGCCTCCGTCCGAAAAGGTGGCCCAGCGGGAAGATCCCTTCGTATTTGAGGGAGTGCATCGCGTCATGGAGGCGGCCGCCACCCCTGTAGGGATAGAGGCACCAGGCTTCGGAGGGGACATCCTGCGACCCGAAATGCTCCCGGACGGCCCGCTTGAGCGCTTCGCCTCCGGCGACCGGGCCCTGAAACGGTGAGAACTCAGCGAGGCAGGAGGCGCAGACGAAGCTCTCCCCCGTACGGAGCAGTGCGCGGCAGGCCACGCAGACTTCCGGGTAAAGGATGTGCCTCAACCCTTCAATCATCGCTGCGAAGGGGGTGCCCGGAGGCGAAGCAGAGCGCGGCGGCGCCACACACCCCGGCTGCGTTGCCGAGGGTTGCCGGCACGATCTCAAGTCCTTCGTGCATCGACGGCAGGGTCGACCGGTGAAGCTGCATCAGGGCCGGCTCGAAAATGAGGTTGCCGGCGGCGGCTATTCCTCCGCCGATGACGAACTTGCGGATATCCATCAGTGCCACGATGTTCGCCAGACCGACGCCGAGGATCGAGCCGACCCGCTGCCAGAGGCGCAGGGCGACGGGATCACCCTCCTTGGCGGCCTGCTCCATGTGGCGCGGCGAGACCTTCGACAGGTCGCGACTGCAGAGTTCCATGAGGCGGGGCGATGACTTCGTGTCCTGGAGCATGTCGCACGCAAGCGCCACGATGCGCTGCTTGCCGATCAGGCTCTCGATGGTGCCCCTGATGCCTGCATGTACGCTCTCTCCTTCGAAATCGATGATCATGAACCCGATCTCCCCCGCCGTACCGTTCGGGCCGCGGTAGAGCTTGCGGTCGAGGATGATGCCGCCGCCGACCCCTGTGCCGAGCGTCACCATCATGAAGTCCCGGAACGAGTTGCCGCTACCGAACACCGCCTCCCCGTAAGCGGCAGCGTTGGCGTCGTTTTCGATCAGGATGGGAACCGAGATCCCGTGGGCCAGCTCGAGGCGGGCCTGCAGGGCGTCCCTGAGGGGGTATCTGCCCCAGCCGGGCAGATTGGGCGGGTAACTGAGCATGCCCCGGGCAGAGTCGACCGCGCCGGGGGCGCCGACTCCGATACCGGCGAACGTGCCGGCATCGAGCATCTCGCACCCGCGCTGGTAATGCTCAGAAGCAAGGAGGGCAAGCTGCCTTACGACCCCTTCGGGGCCGGACGCTGCGTCAGTAGGTTGTGAATCCTCGAACATTACCCCCTCGGCCTCGTCGACAACCGCCGCTTTGATGTTCGTTCCGCCGAGATCGATGCCGATGGCCCAGGAAGGCATAAGTCAGAATGGTTACAGAACCTTGATCAATCGTGATAAGCTACGAAAGAGGTCAACAAAGGTTCTTAGGATTTGAAAGGCTTTATAAACTTCCTGTTATACTTGCCGGATTCGAAGAAGCTGAGGATCTCCTGCACCTCCGGGGTCTGGGAAAGCTCCTGCCGGACCTTATCGAGCGCATTGTTCAACAGCAGGCCCGACTGGAAAAGGATGCGATAGACATCACGGATGTTGCCCAGTTGCTCAGCGCTGAAGCCCCTGCGCTTCAGCCCGATGACGTTGAGCCCTTCGTAACGGAACGATGCGTGGCCACCAGCCATGACGTAAGGGGGCACGTCGAGGGACGCGCGTGAAACACCGCCGACCATGGAGAACCGGCCGATACGGGTGAACTGGTGCACGCCGGCGAGCCCGCCGACCACGACGAAGTCGCCGACTTCGCAATGCCCCCCGAACTGCACCGAGTTGGCGATCACGACATTGTTGCCGATGACGCAGTCGTGGCCCGCATGGACATAGGCCATGATCAGGCAGTCTGAACCAATGACGGTCCTGCCGCTCGCCTTCGTTCCCCGGTTCAGGGTCACGCACTCGCGGACCACCGTGCGGTCGCCGATATGGAGGTAGGTCTTCTCGCCCCCAAACTTCAGGTCCTGGGGGTCGGTCGAGAGCACCGCGCCGGTCGAAATCCGGCACTCGTTGCCGATTCTCGCCCCGTTGGCGATATGCACATGGGGGGCGATGACCGTGCCGTCCCCGATGACGACATCCTCCTCGATCACCGTGAAGGGGCCGACCACGACACCATCACCGAGTTTCGCTCCCGGCCCGATGACGGCCGTCGAATGAATACTGCTGTTCATAAACTGCACGCTATTGCTTTAAGGAATCGAGATTCCCGTCCATTTGGGGAAGCGCCCGTTTGAGGCGACCGGACAGGACCTCCGCCTCACTATCCCTCCCCACGGCCGAATAGGCCTTTGCGAGGTTGTAGAAGATGGCCGGATCGCGCCGTTCGTCGCTCTGGCTCGCCAGGAGTTCCAAGTACTTAATATAAGGATAAGCTTTCTGCTTTGCACCCTGCCCGGCGTAGATCGAGGTCACGGAGGCCGCCAGCGAAGGCGTTGCCGGATAGCGATCCAGCGGGAACAGGCGTGCGGTGCGGTCGAGCACATCGATCGCGAGCGGGCCGCGCCGCATCGACACTCGAGTCCCGGCAGGTCCGGGGAGCGTCACCGCCTGGCTGGGGGTGGAGGCGAGCTCGAGGGCCAGACGCACGAACAGAGGCGGGTAATTGCCGGCGAGGTCCCGCCCGGTCTGCTCGATGTAGACCTTAGGATTGTCGAGGTTCCGGTACCGGTAGGTGCTGAAAAGGTTGGCGTAAAGTTTCCCGGCATCGACGAAGCTCATCGGGGATGCGCTCCGGAGGGGCACCACCTTGTAGACCATGCCGTCGAGCCGCAGGTTCTTGTCCAGGCCGACCATTCCCTCGGGGTCCACGGTGAGGGCGAAATAGATCGGGCGGCGGCCATAGTTGCCGGCGACGATCTCGAACACGGCGATGTCCTGCGGACGCAGGTAGCCCTGCCCTTTGTACTTGAGGCCCGGCACGATACGCCACCGCAACGAGTCAGAGGGCGCCGAAGGAAGCGTCGATCCGGAGCTCCTCGCGTCATCGACGAGCCTGCGCTGCTCGATGCCGGCCGGCACAGCGACGTCAAGGGAATCGATCGGCTCGTAGGTGATGGCGGCAAGCTCCTCGTCATTGAAGCTGAAATCGATCGGCTTCGCTCCCCGCGGACTTTCATGCTTCAACTGCAGCAGGTACCAGCCGGTGTTGGCGAGGCTGAGGTTCACCACCCTGACATCGGTGCGGATATGCTCGACCTCCTGAAGATACCAGAGAGGGAAGGTATCGTTGTCGCCGTTGGTGAAGAGGATGGCGTCCTTCTCGCAGCTCTGCAGGATGTTCCAGGCCCAGTCCCAGGGCACGTAATTGCCGGAACGGTCGTGGGTCCGGTAATTTGCCTGCACCATCCGCCCGTCCACCAGCAGCAGGCCTCCGAAGAGGGCCGCGGCAACCAGAAGGGCTCGTTTCTTTTCATCGCCGTTCTTTATGAGCCCGGCCACCCAGGCCAGGAGGCTCTCCATGCCGATGCCGATCCAGATGGCAAAGGCGAAGAAGCTGCCGACATAGCTGTAGTCACGCTCGCGGGGCTGCGGCTCCGTCTGGTTGAGGTAGATCACCAGGATCACGCCGGTCATGGCGAACAGGGCGGCGACCGCCGAAGCCATCTTCCAGTTTCGCCGGAAGTGGGACGCCATCCCCGCGACGCCGGCCAGGAACGGCAGGCCCCAGAGCAGGCTCCAGTCCACCATCGCCCCCTCCATGTCGTGCTGGCGCCCGATGAACTGCCAGCCGAGGTAGCGCAGGTACATGTGGTCGAGCTGGTAGTTCAGGAAGTAGTCGAAATCCCCCGAATAGCGGTCGTAGAAGTAGCGGTGGAGCGGTTCCGGAGACCACATCCTCGGCCAGAGCGGCCACTCGCCGTACTGCTCCCGGTTGACGTAGGAGAAGAACGAGGCGATCGTCGACGGATCGTTTTCGTTGATTGGCGGGCCGGCATGGGCGCGAACGAAGATCAGCATGTAGGTGGTGTAGCCCAGCACCAGCAGCAGGACCGAAAGCAGCGCCAGGTTCGGCAGGAGCAACCGGTTCCGGTGGGTATACCAGATGCCGGAAGCCAGCAGGACAACCAGTGCGAGCAGCCCCCACCAGGAGGTCGTGACCATCAGGACGGGCAACTCCTTGATGATCACCCGGTAGATCAGGAAGAAGAGGGCGAGGCTGCTGAGCAGCATCAGGCCGACGGAGCGTGGCGTGACCTCATATTTCTTGAAATAGTAGACCAGCACCACCGAGAAGAGCGCCAGCAGGCAGAGGAGGTGGACGCCGATCGAAAGGCCGATCATGTACATCACGGCCAGCAGCCAGCGCTCGCTGCCCGGAGCGGGATCCTCCTCGTACCAGCAGAGGATCATCCAGATGACCGTGGCGGTGAAGAACGAGGAGGCCGCCCAGAGTCCTGTCTCGACCGCGTTGAACCAGAAACTTTCGCAGAAGGCGAGGGCCAGCGCTCCAACCGCCGCGCCGCCGTAGGCGGAGATCTTTTCAGGAAGGTTCCAGAGGTTCGGGTCGGTGCCCCGGCTGGAGATGATGAGCCGGACGGTGATCAGGTAGGTCAGCATGACCGTCGCCGAACTCTCCAGCGTGCTCACGAAGTTGATCCTCGCGCCGATGTCGTGGAAAAAGGGGAGCATCGAGAAGATGTGCCCGATCAGCAGGAAAAAGGGAGCCCCCGGAGGGTGTGGAATGCCGAGCGTACGGGAGGTTGCGATCACTTCGCCGCAGTCCCAGAACGACAGCGTAGGCGCCATCGTCGCCAGGTAGACGACTTCAGCCGCCATGAACATGAGGAGGGCGACGATCCTGTTGAGCTTTCTGTGATTCATGCAGTATCAACGGTTCTTGTACCTGAGGGGAACAGGCGTTTCCTTGCGCCGCCCCAGCGTGGGAGCGCGCGGAAATATAAGCATTTCCGGCCTGAGTTAATCCCTTCCTACCCCTGCATTAATTCCTCTGCGACCTGGTCGGCGAAAAGGAACCCCTCTTCCGTCAGGGTGACCATCCCTTCGGCGAGGCTGATCCAGCCCTTTTCGAGGAATCCACCGAGGACGGCATCGAGGCGCGGCAGCTCAGAGGCATGGCCCCGCCGCAGGAACTCCAGCGGCAGGCCGCGGTTGATCCTCAGGGAGAGGAACACCTCCTCGTCGAACCGCTGCCTGGAAGTGAGCACCTCCCGGAAATCCACGGCGTGCGCGGGGTCGGCCAGGTAGCGGGTCAGGCTGCAGGCGTTGGAGAAGCGGGTTTCGACGCCGCCTTCGACCATGAAGCTGTGCGCGGAAGGCCCGAACCCGAGGTAGGGCTCGCGCATCCAGCTCCCGAGGTTGTACCGGGAATGGAACCCCTCCAGCGCATAGTTGGAGACCTCGTAGTGCCGGTACCCCGCCCCCGTGAGCATCCTGCGCGCCAGGTCGTACATGGCCGCCTGAAGCTCCTCTCCCGGCAGTTTGACACTGCCTTTGCGGACATCCCGCCAGAGGCGCGTCTTCTCCTCGAGGGTCAGCATGTAGGCCGATATGTGCGGCACCCCGAGCGACATTGCCGTGCGGAGATCCCCCTCCCACTCGTCGAGCCCCTCACCCTCGGCGCCGCACATCAGGTCGATGGCCACGGAATCGAACCGTTCGAGGGCTTCGGCAACCGTCCTCGACGAATCAGCTGCGGAATGCGCCCTTCCGAGCGCCCGCAGTTTCCTGTCGTTGAAGGACTGCACTCCGATGCTCAGGCGGTTCACCCCCGCACCTCGCAGCCTTGCGAGCACCTCGGGATCAAGGTCTTCTGGATTGGCTTCGAGGGTGATCTCGGCATCGGGATCGATGGAGGCCAGGCCGGCCACCTGGGAAAGCCAACCGGAGATGAGGGCGACAGGAGCGAACGATGGGGTGCCCCCCCCGAAATGGATCGCCTTGATCCGACGCCCCCTGATCAGCTCCGCCTTCGCCCGGGTCTCTTCGCCGAGGGCTTCGAAAAAGGCGTCCATATGCTCCTTTCGGGTAACCAGGAAAAAATCGCAGTAGAGGCAGCGTTCGCGGCAGAAGGGGATATGGACGTAGAGCGAGAGCATGGCCGCCCTCAGCGGTTGAGCGACGGAAGGATGTAGCATTCGACGGCCTGGTAGAGGTCGTCGGCGACATGTTCCGGCACGATCCCCTGCTGGATGCAGAGCGCCTCCTCGTTATGGCCGGTACGCACAAGGATAGGGCGAAGACCTGCACGATAGCCGCATTCGACATCGATCATCTTGTCTCCGATGAAGAACGAGCCGTCGAGATCGACTTCGAGCCCTTCGGCCCTGAAATCCTCAATGGCCTGCTCGACCATTCGGGGGGAGGGCTTCCGGCAGTCCAGGAAGCGGTCATACTCGGGATGGGGATATTTCGGGTGAGACGGGCAGTAGTAACATCTGTCGAAAAAGGTATCCTTCTTCGACAGCAGCTCGTTGAGGTAGACATTCACGTCCTCGACCTCGCCGGGAGTCACGATACCGCGGGCGATGCCCGCCTGGTTCGTGATGATCACGATCCTGAAACCTGCGGCCCGGGCGGAAGCGATGGCGTCGTCGGCTCCTTCGATCAGCAGGAACTCGTCACGCGACGTGACGTACGTGCCGATGTCCTTATTGATCGTCCCATCCCTGTCGAGGAACAACACCCTGATCCGTTCACGCATTGCACTCAACCCAGGATTTCGCGGTACAGCTCGCCGTACTCCTCGGCGGACGCCTTCCATGAAAAATCGCGTTCCATCCCATTGTGCACCAGCTTCGCCCACCGTTCGCCATCGGCATGGAGCGACAGCGCCTCGCCTAGCTTCGCAAGGAGCGCATCGGGGGTGTACTCGTGGAAGAGGAATCCGGTCCCGTTCTCGCCATCGACCTCCTCGATGGTATCGACGATACCGCCGCCCGCATAGGCCACCGGCACGGTGCCGTAGGTCATGGCGAACATCTGGGTCATGCCGCACGCCTCGATCTTCGAAGGCAGGAGGAGGATATCGACGCCGGCGATCATCTGGTGGAAGAACGCATCACTGAACTCAGTCCTGACGGCAAGCTTTTCGGGCTCTTCCGAGGCTGCGTCGATCAGCGTCTGCTCGGCATCCTTGTCCCCGGAAGCGAAAACCACCAGGTTGATGTCGAGCTCCAGCAGCTTCCCGAGGCTCTCCCTGAGGAGTTCCGCACCCTGGAACGCATCGAGGTTCGCCATGACGCCGACAAGGGGCTTCTCCTCGTCGAATGGCAGGCCGACCTCATCCATGAGCACCTTCTTGTTCTCGAGTTTGATCTCGGGCTGATCGATGCCGTACCGCTTCTTGATGAGCTTGTCGATCGAGGGGTTCCACTGGCGGGTATCGATACCGTTGAGGATGCCGTGGAAGCGGTCCCCCCGCTCCCTGAGCATGGTGTCGAGCCCGAAGGAGGCCTCGCTGTCGCCGGTGATCTGCCGGGCGTAGGTTTTCGAGGTGGTGGTGACCAGGTCGGCATGCCTGATTCCGGTGGCCAGCAGGTTGACCTCGTCGCCCTGCGTCACGAGGCCTTCCATCACTTCGTCCGGCAGGTACTTCTGGAAAACCTTCGTCTGGAACACGCCCTGGCGGTAGACGTTGTGGATCGTCTGGACCACCTTGACCTTCCTGAAGAACTCGTGGTCGGCGTAACGGGTCTTGGCGAGGAGCGGCACGAGGCCGGCATGCCAGTCATGGCAGTGGATGATGTCGGGCTGCCAGCCCAGGCGCACGAGGGTTTCGAGCACGCCGATGCTGAAAAAGATCAGCTTCTCGGCGCTTCCCTTGTGGTCCCCCCCGAGTTGGATATCGGAGAAGAGACCGTTGCGCTTGAAATACTTCTCGTTGTAGAGAAAGTAAGTCTGGATCTTGCTGGACGGGAGCGCCGTGACCTTCACATGCAGCAGGTCGCTCTTCTCCTTGAGAGGCACCTCGATATCGGAGAGGCGCAGCACATCGTGCAGGCGGAATTTCCTGTCGTTGATGATGCCGTACTTGGGCATCATTATCCTGGCCTCAAATCCCTCTTCCTCAAGGGCCTGAGGAAACGAAGCCATATAATCGGCCAGCGAACTGACCCTTATGAAAGGGGAAACTTCGCCAGAGACGTAAAGAACCTTGAAATTTCGTCTGGCCATCTATCGCACAGTGGATCTATGTTTTTTTCTACAAAAGGCTTTCATAGAATATCTTCAGTTTTTAATTTAAGAATTTTCACGCTGAGAAACAATTTAGCCCTCCTGTCCTTCTTCAACTCACCGAAGGGAGATAATTCTTGAAACGATTTCCCGGCCTGAAAACCCTGGCGATTCTCTGCATCTCACTTTTCGCCAGTGCCTGCGCCGTAGACCGACCGCCCACAGGCGGCCCACCGGACAACGCCCCGCTCGCTGTCATCGCTTCAAGCCCGGAACCTGGCACGGTAAATATCACGCCGTCAACAATCCTGCTCCGGTTCAACCGTTTCGTCACCACCCCGGAGCTGGCGAAAGCGATCTACTTCTCCCCCGCCATAAAGCGATACCAGGTCACGATGCACGGCAAGGAGGCTGAGATCCGCCTCTACTCGCCCCTGGTGCCAGGACGCACCTACACCCTCACACTGAGGCGATCCATGAAGGGCTATCACGGGAGCGAGCTCGCCACGAGCTGGTCGCTGCCGTTTTCGACCGGACCGACGATCGATACAGGGACGCTCGAGGGCCGGGTCTGGACCCGTCAGCTCGCCCCGGCGTCGAACATCACGGTCCTCGCCTATGCGCTGGAACCGGCGGAATCAGCACTGTCTGCCCCCCTGCCCTCTGCGCCGGACTACCTGACCCAGACCGACCCGGCCGGCAATTTCAAATTCGAGAGCCTCGCCCCGGGCCGCTATCGAGTCATCGCCCTGCGGGACGCGGACAACAACCTCCGTTTCGACCGCAGCAAGGATGAGTTCGGCGTCACCTCGACGCCGTACGTCACCACCGGAACGAAAGGCATCGCATTCAGGCTTGCCGAAGGGGATACCTCGTCCGTCGCGATCAGGTCGGTGAGGCCCGTCAACTCCCGTGAAATCGAGGTCGCCTTCAACAGGAGCCTCCCATCCCGGCTGGTCGACACCTCATCCTTCACCATCAACGGGAAAACGACAGGCGCCACGCTCCCGGTGCTCGCCTGCTTCACCACGGATCGCGCAGAACGCTCCTCATCCTTCAGGCTCCTCACCGGCGCCATGGACCCGAAATCCTCCTATGCCATTTCGCTCACAGCGATATCGGGACTGCCCCGGACGAATGCACCGGCACTGGACTTCCTCGGCGGCATGGGCAACGTCACCTGGCCGAACCTGAGCGTCACCATCGTCCCTCCCGACAAGGCCACGAACACCATTCCCGATCTCGTGCACCCCGGAGCCGGCCCCTGCCTGGAACTGCAATTCAACCTGCCGGTCGAGGAGCCCTCGGTCCGGAGGGCCGTAACCCTTGCCGCAAGCCGCAAAAACGTTGAGCAGCCGGTGCCGGTATCGATTTCGAGATACGACGACCGCACCTGGACCGTCAGGGCCGTGGCCGGATTCGAACCGGGCGCCGACTACCTCCTCAGGGTCCGCCCCGCCATCGCCGTTTCGCCGACCGGGGCGAAAGCAAAAGATTCGCTCGTCGTGTCGAGGTTCACTGTCGCCGGGCCCGAACAGTACGGCGAAATCGCCGTCACCGGCTCGACCGGCGCACCGGAGCTGCTCGTCGAAGCACGACGCACAGGAACATCGGCCGCTTACCGGGCGATCGCCCGTGCTGCGGCTGGCGGAAGCTTCAGCCACACCTTCCGAAACCTGCCTCCGGGCAACTACACGGTGTTCGCATTCGTACCCGCACCGGACCGGCAGCTGAACCCCGAAACCCAGTGGGATCCGGGCTCGATCGAACCGTACCGGGCAAGCTTGCCGTTCGCCGCAGTTTCGGCCAGCGTCAGGCCGGCTTGGACGACCGACGTTGCGCTGCCGAAACTGGGCGCCAGTCAGCAACCCGGCGCCGCAACTCCGAAAATACCGTCAAAATCAAAATCGACCAGAAAAAGAACCAGAAACTGAACAACAGGTTACCCTACATGAGTACTCCATCGCGAATCGGCCCTAACTCGATCATACAGACTGTCGGCGCCCTCGAAACCGCCTACGGAAAGCAGCGCACCGAAGAGCTGCTCACCACGATCGGCCAGGGGCACTGGATCGGCAACCTCCCGTCGGAGATGGTC
>Ga0326732_1000264_pt1 | contig 12678 bp, 11 predicted proteins | sample MHFSIPfraction_4_FD_207644 | JGI IMG/M metagenome (GOLD analysis project Ga0326732, IMG submission 207644) | Lab enriched peat soil microbial communities from Michigan Hollow, Ithaca, NY, United States - MHF12FN SIP fraction | ecosystem: Environmental > Terrestrial > Soil > Wetlands > Peat...
GACTCGGAGCTTTTCTGCTTGCCCTGGTTGAGCTGGACGTTTTCCAGGAGCTGCTTCCGGCCGCTCTTGCAGAATTCCACTATGATGACATGCGCGCCGCTGCCTGTGGCCTGTTTTTCACGGACAACCCCCACTTCCCCCAGGGATTCGTGGTAGACGGCGTCGCCTTTCGCGTAAATCCCGTGCGGTGTATAGGCCTGGCAATCCTCCGGTTTGAGTTCACCGGGACTCAGGTCACGGTCGATCTGGATCTGCCACTCTTTGAACAGGTGCACCTGGTTGCAGGCAGAACAGCGGATCCAGTACTGGTTGTCGGATGCCGAAACAGCCGGATCGGCGCCGGCACCCTTTTTATCCTTCGACTTCTTCTCGGATGAGCCCAGCAGAAGGTCATCCTCCTTCGGCTTGTCGCTCGGCTTCCATTCACCGACGAACGTCAGTTCCGTGACGCTGCCGCAGCCCTCGCAAAAACCGGGTTTGATTTTTCCTTCGAGAATATACTGCCGTTTTCTGGACTCTACCGTCATACGTTGTCGCTGTTATTGAATACATCACCGTACAAGCGATAGTCGAACACCTGCCTCGACACACCTGTTGAGGAGCCCTCGTTCCGCTTCAGGTCGATGAAGGTGGTTCGGCGCGTCTACGGGTACTGATTGTGCGCAGGGCACCGGTGGACGGTACCGGAAAATTGCATGTACAGGACTGCTTAGATAAAGAAATCCACCAACAAAAACAACCAGATAATTACACTGATCGTCACTTGTGGGTCAAAGCATCGATAAGATCCGATTTCGTTATCAGTTGCAGGCGGTCGTCATTCAGGGTGATGAGCACTCCCGAGGCACTTTTCTGGAGTTTTTCCGAAAGCTCCGAAATAGTGGCGTCGGATTCGCAAACGGGGAACGGCTTCTCCATGAACGCAACCACCTTGGCGTTCATGGCCGCATCGTTCTCGATCAGGATCGACAGGATCTTGTTCTCGCTGATGCTGCCGATCGGGGAGCCATAGGAGACGATCGGCATCTGCGACACGTCGTTCTGCTTCATCATCTCGAACACCTCGGCAAGGGTCTGCTCCGGGCAGGCGAAGATGAGGTCCTTCCGGGCCTTGCGCTGCAGGATGTCCTCGGCCGTGATCTGGTCCAGCGACGACTTCGCCCTCCGGTAGAACCCTTTCTGGCGCATCCAATCGTCGTTATACATCCTTGAGAGGTCATAGCCGCCAAAATCGGTCATCATCACGACCACACAGGCGTCGGCGCCGTACTCGGCCCCCTCCTTGATGGCGGCCGCCATGGCCGCGCCGGATGCTCCGCCGGCGAAGACCGCCTCTGAGCGAAGCAGTTCCCGGCCACAGTTGAAAGCTGCGGCGTCTCCGATCTGGACGATCCGGTCGATCACCGAAGGGTCCCAGAACGAGGTCGGGTGGACCGCCCCGATATCCTCGAGCTCGAACGCCGACGAACCCCCTGCCTCGCCGCCTTCATGGAGGCCCCGGTAAGTCGACCCCTCAGGCTCGACACCGATAATCCGGATCATCGGGTCGACCGACTTGAGGTAACGGCCGATTCCCGAAATCATCGCCCCGGAAGCCATAGGTACGAATACATGCGTCACCTTGCCGTCGGTCTGGCGGTAGATCTCCGGCCCGGTAGCCTCCTCGTGGACCCGCTGGCTGACGGGGTTTTCGTAAAGATTGGCAAACCATGCATTGGGCAGGGTCCGGACCAGGTTCTCCGCCACGGCGACGCAACTCCTGGGATCACCCGAAAGCGCATCCGAAGGGGTGAAAACCAGCTCGGCCCCGAGCGCCCTGAGCACCTCCTGCTTCTCCCTGCAGATCCGGTCGGGGGCAACCAGCAGGAGCTTGTAACCGCGGGTAATGCCCGCCATGGCCAGAGCGATGCCACTCGTACCGAAGGTCCAGTCGACCAGCGTCATGCCGGGATGGATGAGCCCACGGTCTTCCGCGTCCCGGATGATGGCCGATGCCACCCTGCAGTAGTGCGTGCAGCAGGGGTTCAGGTACTCGAGTTTCGCCAAGTAGGTCGCACGGTTCGGCCGCGAAAGCCGCCTGATGGGAACCAGAGGCGAATCTGCTGCGATATCGAAGATGTCTTGGCTCATGGTGCTCATGGGATCGGATGAATATGGAACATTAAACAAGTAAATAAATAATTGTTCATTTTCCGACAATGGCCGGCAAAGAGGGTAGCGTCTTGTTTATCATGCACAAAATCCGTTCCTTTGTACAACAAAGGGCTCCTGCGAAGGACTGCATGAACTGCCCGGTCTGCCCGTCCAACAATATCTGACACCGTGCCTGCCGACCTCCACCACCTTTCCGAAGCGGTCATCTCGATCGACAACCTCATGCACAACCTCGCCTGCATCAGGGAGGTAACGGGCAGGGCTCACCGTATCATGGGCATCGTGAAGGCGAATGCCTACGGCCATGGGGCTCCCGAGGTAACTGCCGCGCTCGAATCGGGCGGGGTGAGGGATTTCGGCGTAGCGAACGTCCATGAGGCGATCGAACTCCGCGAGGCCCACAAGTTCCGGGAGGATTCGAAGCTCCTCGCCTTCGCCTCGCCGTTGCCGCAACACATGCCGCTCTACCTCGAACACGGAGTGGAGATGACTGTTTGCGACATGTCGACCGTCGAGGCCGCATCGGCCATGGCGGCGGCCGGTGGTGGTACGCTGCGGGTCCAGGTCAAGGTCGACACGGGGATGGGCCGGCTCGGCGTATCCACCGGGAATGCGGCAGCGCTCCTTGAAGCCATCGACCGATCCCCGAACCTCGAACTTGCCGGCATCTACACCCATTTCGCCGAAGGGCACGACGGGAACGGCTTCACGGCACTCCAGCTCGAACGGTTCCTGCAGGTGACAGGCGACTACGAAAGCAGGACGGGCAAGCAGGTCCTGAAACATGCCGCCAACAGCGGGGCGATAGTTTCAAAGCCGTCGTCGCACCTCGACATGGTGAGGCCCGGTATCCTGCTCTACGGCTGCCACCCGGTCGATTCCAGGCCGACGGCACTGCCCGTGAGGCCGGTGATGCAGTTCCGTTCAACCGTGATTTTCGTGAAGGAGGTGCCGGCAGGAGCCTCCGTGAGCTATAACCGCACCTGGACGGCGCCCGGTCCGAGGATAATCGCTACCGTAGCGGCAGGCTATGCGGATGGCGTCCACCGCTCCCTCTCCAACCGATCGGCCGTCTCGATCGGAGGACGGAGCTACGCCCAGGTCGGCACGGTCACCATGGATCAGATCATGGTCGACCTCGGCGATGACCGTACTGTGAAAACCGGTGACACGGCCGTGCTCTTCGGCTGGGACGGGCTCTCCGCCGGTGAACAGGCGATAGCCGCAGGCACGATCAGCTACGAGCTACTCTGCTCGGTGTCACGCAGGGTTCCCAGAATTGTGATCTGATCCCCCCCCCTTGGGCGGTCTTGCTTTCCGAAGTCGTCCGGTATGTCGGTGCTCCTGTCCCCTCCGCTTGCCTCAAACTCTGGTTTCAAGATCGAGATAGGGACCAAAATCAGCCTTATGTCCGATCCCGCTGAAATGATCATAACACAGCCAGTAACGGGCGGAATTGTACAGATGCTCAACTGATGAATCGACCGAAAACTTTCCCTCGGCCAGCTCGCTTCTTACGTAAAACGCATTGGCGCCGGTAAGGTTCGTCCCCACGAGAACATACCCCTTCTCCCTGGCGACAGTGTCAATGGCAAGAAGGCTCGATCCCATGTAATCTCCCCCTCTCCATTGATGGGCAGGATTATACACTGCCTGCTTCGAGAGCGAGGCCGGAAACTTTGCATTGTACTCGATGCAGATGACTTTGGGCGACACGTCGAGGACTTCCAGCAGATAAATGTCGTTGCCATCAACATCGATCGACAGGAAATCGAGCTGATCGGCCTTCAGCCCGATCAGCTCGAGCACCTGCTGCATGGACGTATTGATGTTCTCGGCTGTGATGTATCCGATCCCGAGGGAGAGCCGCCGGGAATTCAGGAGGGAGGCGAACATCTTTTGGATTGGCGCCTGCTGTTGCTGGTCACCCTCAATCCAGCAGCCACGCCACCCCTTGTGAAGCAGGTAGAGGGAGTTACACTCCCTGCCGCTCTCAACGCCCAGTTCGCAAAACGTCCCCTGAGTTATCCCAAGCCGCCTGAATATCTCGTGCAAAATACCGTCCTCGTCATTCTGACTGTACACCTTGTAGCCATAGGGCTCCAGTCGATAAGGATCGGACCTGAGCGGTTCGAGAATCCTTTCGATTTCTGCTCTTGCCAGGTATCCGGCATTCCGGCGCATCTGTTCCAGCAGCATGCCCATCGTCTGTAAAAGCATGTTTTCACTGTTCATGATAACAGAGGAGGATTGATTATGGAGGATAGCTCACGTCATCATTGAATCACGGCCAATCAGCATCATCCCTGGCGCAACTCATTGCATTCACAAAACATGCGATGGTAATTTACAGATAAAGGCAGCATCGCGAAACCATGATCGCGACCGATCGATGAGAGCGATCAGGGACTTTGCGACTCTTGATTTGACAGGACGGAATAATTGTCCGTTATTTCCTTATGCTGGTGGTGTATACCCCAAGCTCTTTCCAAAATCAGAATATTCACCCCCCTCATGGATTTTCTGAAGAATCTTGCCGTGAAGCTCGGGATCACCAGGGCCGAAATGACCGCGGTCACCGCGCTCCTCTTTTTCCTCGTCCTCGGCGGTGTCATCCGCTATGGGACCTCCGTCCAGGAGGCCGACCGGCTCATCCGGGAAGCCGAGCGGGCGAAATTTTCCGAAGCCGAGGTCGACAGCCTCCTGCGGCTGGCCCCAGGCGTCGACCTGACGGCAGTCGCCGACGAATCGGATGCTCCAGGAGCGGCAGTGTCGGACGGCTCCGACGAAGGAGCCCGGCCCACCCACCCGGCCCGGGCGCCCAAATCGCAGTTCACGGGAACCGTCGCCTTCAACCGGGCGTCAGCGGACCAGCTCCAGCAGATCCCCGGCATCGGCCCGGCCATCGCGAAGCGACTTATCGCGTTCCGGGCGGAAAAGGGTGGAAAAGTTCGACAATTTGACGATTTTCTGGAAGTCAAAGGAATCGGGAAGAAAAAGCTCGAAGTCCTGAAAAAGCACCTTACCCTCGAATAATGAGCAGGAGCCTTATCGCCTGTGCGCTCGAAGCCCACGCCGCCACCATTGTCAGAGTCAAGTCTTCCGAAGGCCCATCCTGCTCGGTTACGGCTTGCCGGACGGTCGGTTACGGCCTCGATGACCTGCAGGGCCCGAAATCGAAAAAGGCGATGTCGAAGATCTCAAAGGCGATCGGGGAGTGGTCTGACGAGCCTCTTGCCGTTTCGATCTCCCCCGCATCGATCCTGACCCTTCCTGCATGGTTCCCGGCCGGCGCTTCGAAGGAGCAGCGGGACAGCTTCGGGAGGATCGAGGCCAGCCATTTCCTCAGGAACATCGACGAGTGGACCTGGCAGGCGATGCCTATGAGCCACGCAAGCGACCGCCGGGAAGAGCTCGAACATCAGCTGATCATGTTCTCTGCGGCCGAGCCGGCACGGAGCGTCGTCGAGGAGCTGGGACGCAGGTTCCGCCTCTGTGCGAATAGCCTGCACTTCGAACCTCTGGCACGATTGACTGCGGACTCCGGCGAGCCAATGGCGGTGCTCGAACTCGAGGAGGGCTATGCGGTTTTCTTCGTCTCGAGGAACGGAAGGGCGGACTATTTCCGGTACTGGCCGGTGAAACACGCCAGCGAAAGGGAGTTCTTCGCGATCACCGAACTCGGGTCATCGCCGATCGAGCGGGTATCGGTCACCGGGCTTGCCGCCGATGCTGCTACGGTGAAGCGTATCTCCGCCGCGACCTCCCGAACCCTCGTGCCTCTGACCATCCCCCCGCAGGCTGCCATTGCTGAAACCAGAGGCTGCCAGGCCTCTCCCGGAATGGTCAAGGCTGTGAGCATGGGTATGATGGCGCTTGCCGACGGATATAAATAAGACTCTTGCCGGGAGAGCCGAGCACCAGCTCGGCATCTTCTATTTTTCCCGATTAGAACCGAATACAGCAATTGCATATGCATAATCGGTTTCGCAGTATAGACATGAGTCTTGATGCACGGGGCCCGGTTCACCATTCGGAGCCTTCGGCTCCATTGCCGAGCTGGGGCTCTGCGCTCCCGGGATAACGAAAAAGCAAAAGGCTGCCTCGATTTTGCTTTCGAGACAGCCTCGCTCCCGGGGTTTGGGCCCGGGAAGCACAAGACAGATTTTACAACTTACCGACGAGCACCTCGGCGATCTGCACGGCATTGGTAGCGGCACCCTTCCGCAGGTTATCGGCCACGACCCACAGGTTCAGCGTGCGCGGCTGCCAGTAGTCCGGGCGCAGACGGCCGACGAACACCTCGTCCTTTTCGTAGGAGGTCAGCGGCATCGGGTAAAGTCTCGCGGAGGGGTCGTCCTGCATGACGATGCCGGGCGATCCGGCAAGCAGCGCGCGGACCTCGCTGATGTCGAAGTCGCTCTTGAGCTCAACATTGAGCGATTCACCGTGCCCGCCGTAGACCGGTATGCGGACGGTCGTCGGTGAAACCTGGAGCCCCTCGTCGGCCATGATCTTCTTCGTTTCGTTGACCATCTTCATCTCCTCCTTCGTGTACCCGTTATCGGTGAAGGCATCAATCTGCGGCACGGCGTTGAAGGCGATCTGGTGAAAGTGGGTGAACTCCGCCGGGACGTTGCCGGCCAGTTCGCTTTCGAGAGCATCGCGCCCGGCCTTGCCCTTGCCGGTCACCGACTGGTAGGTCGAAACGACCACGCGGCTTACGCCGTAGCAGTCGTGCAGCGGCTTGAGCACCACCACCATCTGGATCGTGGAGCAGTTCGGGTTGGCGATGATCTTGTGCGCCTTGCCTTTGTCGTCGAAAATGGCCTCTGGGTTCACCTCCGGCACGACGAGCGGAATTCCTTCGTCCATGCGGAACGCCGAGGAGTTGTCGATCACGACAGCCCCGGCCGCTGCGGCCACGGGCGCCCACTCCCTGCTGGCCGACGCGCCGGCCGAGAAGAGGGCGATGTCGACACCCTTGAAGATTTCAGCCGAAGGCACTTCGGTGAGGAACTCGCGCCCCTTGAAGGTAACGGGCTGGCCCTTGCTGCGGGGCGAGGCCAGCGGCACCAGTTCGCTGACCGGGAAGTTGCGCTCTTCGAGCACCTGGATCATGGTTCTTCCGACAAGGCCGGTCGCCCCGAGGACGGCTACACGATAACCGGTTTCTGCACTGCTCATATGCTAATTGATGGATTGGTAATGGGTTGATAATTCAAAATCAGTTTGGGCGAGTGGTCGTTCAGGAACTCGCCGGACTCGGTGAGCCGCCCCTCCCGTTCGAGCTCTTCGCATCGGGCTTCGAAAGCCCTGAGCTGGGCTTCGATGGCTTTAGGATCGAGTTCACGCACCAGTTCGTTGCGCACCTTCGAGACCCCCGGCAGTCCTTTCAGGTAGGTGGAGTAGTGGCGGCGCATCTCGAGTATGCCGTACTTCTCGCCCTTGTATTCGACGGAGAGTCGCATGTGGTCGACCGCAGCCCTGATCCGTTCGCGGTAGGTCGGTGCAGGAAGCCTGACGCCCTGCCTGACGAGGCTTACGGCGCGGGCGAAGATAAAGGGGTTGCCGATCGAGCCTCGCCCGATCATGATGCCGTCCGCCCCGGTTTCGGCAAACATGGCCACCGCGTCGTCCTCGGTCCAAACGTCGCCGTTGGCGATGACCGGTATGGAGCAGGCCGCTTTGGCTTCGGCGATTCGCCCCCAGTCGGCCCGGCCTTTGTACATGTCGCTGCGGGTCCGGCCGTGCACGGCCACGGCCTGCATACCCGCGTCTTCGAGCCGGCGGACGATCTCGGTGATGTTGATGGAATCGTGGTCCCAGCCGATGCGGGTTTTGGCGGTCACCGGGATAGTGACGGCGCGGGCCACGGCAGAAGCGATGGCCGAAAGCTTTTCGGGCTCTTTAAGCAGGGCGGCACCGGCGCCGCGGCCGGCGACCTTCTTGACCGGGCAGCCGAAGTTGATGTCGAGGTAGTCGGGCTCGTAGCTCTCGGCGATGGCGGCCGCTTCGACCATCGACTCGACCGTGTTGCCGAAGATCTGTACCGCGACCGGCCGCTCGTAGTCGGCGATCGTGAGCTTCCGGATCGATTTTTCGGCGCCGCGTCTGATCGCTTCGGCGCTGACGAACTCCGTATAGACGATATCGGCCCCGTGGCGCTTGCAGAGCTGCCTGAATGCCCGGTCTGTCACGTCCTCCATCGGTGCGAGAATAACCGGGCGGTCGATATCGATCCTGCCTATGCGCATACGCTTCTCATGGACTTCGTCACCCCGCGGCCGGTGCGGTCAGCATTTCGCGGACCTGCTGGCGGACCTTATCGCGCAGCACGGTGTCTTCGCGGAAGAGCTTCTTGACGGCTTCACGGCCCTGGCCGAGCTTTTCGGGACCGTAGCTGAACCAGGCGCCGGCCTTCTTGACCACGCCGAACTCGACGGCCAGGTCGATCAGCTCGCCAAGCGTCGAGATGCCTTCGCCGTAGAGGATGTCGAACTCCGCCGTCTTGAACGGAGGGGCGACCTTGTTCTTGACCACCTTGACCTTGGTGCGGTTGCCGACGATCTCCTCGCCATCCTTGATCTGGGCGATCTTCCTGATGTCGAGTCGCACGGAGGAGTAGAACTTGAGGGCCTTGCCGCCGGTGGTGGTCTCGGGGCTGCCGTACATCACGCCGATCTTGTCGCGGAGCTGGTTGATGAAGATGCAGACGCAGCTGGACTTCGAGATGGCGCCGGTCAGCTTGCGGAGCGCCTGGCTCATGAGCCTGGCCTGGAGGCCGACGACGCTGTCGCCCATCTCGCCTTCGAGCTCGGCCTGCGGTACCAGCGCCGCCACCGAGTCGACCACGATGATATCCACCGCGCCGCTGCGCACGAGCGTCTCGACGATCGACAGCGCCTGTTCGCCCGACTCGGGCTGGCTGACGAGCAGCGAGTTGATGTCGACGCCGAGCTTGCGTCCGTAGACCGGGTCGAACGCGTGCTCCGCGTCGACGATCGCTGCGATGCCGCCGGCCTTCTGCGCCTCGGCGATAGCATGCAGGGCGAGGGTGGTCTTGCCTGAGGACTCTGGACCGTAGATCTCGGTGACCCTTCCTCGCGGCAGGCCGCCGACGCCGAGGGCGTAGTCGAGGGCCATCGAACCGGTCGAGATCGCCAGCACGTGCATGATCGGGGAGTCGTCGCCGAGCCTCATGATCGATCCCTTACCGAACTGTTTCTCGAGGGTCTCTATCGCGAGGTTGAGCTGTTTGAGCCTGGCGGGGTCGACTGTCGGCTTCTGCGGGGTCATCTCTTTTTCCATGGGGCCTGATACGGTTTATTTTTGTGGGGGATCACGAAATAACGGTTTTCAAAGTCTCGTCGAATGGCCGGTAGCTCATACCAAGCTCCTGGACCGACCTTCGATTGCTGTATGCGGTCAACCGCGAGGCCTGCCGGAGGCTTTCGATACTGATGAACGAAGGTCTGCCTGACAGCCAGGACCAGAGCTCGCCGCCGAGCCCGGTAACCGAAGCCAGCGCGCCGGCTACCCTCACCGGTTGTTTCGCCCTGCTTCCGGGAAGCTCGGCGATGCGATCGAACAGCTCCCTGAAGGAGAGGTTCTCCCCGACGACGATGTAGCGCTCGCCGGTTCGGCCGTGATGCCATGCGGCGATATGGGCGTCGGCGACGTCGCGCACGTCGACAAAGCCGGTGCCGCCGTCCGGGCAGAAGGGCAACGATCCACGGTAGATCATCCGGAGCACATCGTTGGACGAACTTCCCGGGGAATCCTTTCCCTCGCCTTTGCCGATCACCACACCCGGATTGACCATCACGACATCGAGCCCTTCGGCGGCGCCTCTGCGGCACTCGAGCTCGGCAAGATGCTTGGACTCCATGTAGGGGTTCCTGCGCTGCCATTCGCTGAACGCAGAGCTTTCGTTCGACTCCCGGCTTCCCGACTGATGTTCGGGCATGCCGACCGCCGCGATGGAGCTGGTGGCAACCAGCCTCCGGACACCCCCGGCAAGGCAGGCATCGACCACGTTCCGCGTGCCGAGCACATTGGTTTCGTAGAGGAGGTCCCGGTAGTTCGAAGTGTAGGCGATCAGTCCTGCGCAGTGGAACACCACCTCGGCGCCATGTACCGCTTCGGCAACGGCGTGAGGATCATGCATGTCCGCAGCGACGATCTCTACCGGCAGCCCCTTCAGGAAACCGGCATCGGAACCGGACCGGACCGTGGCGCGGCAGGCAACCCCGTCACCGTACTTCCGAAGAAGGCCGAAAACGAGCTGCGCCCCAAGGTAACCTGTTGCACCGGTGATTAGAATCGGAATAGCTGACATGAAAATGGCGCTCTCAATACTGGCTGTTGCGCAATCGTGGCGTTAGGCCCTGCGACGAATTGTTCTGCATAATAAAAAGAATAAAACTTACATTGCACTCAAATCCATCCCTGAGCGTGAGAAAAAATATCGTATCGACACCAGCTGGCACGGGACAGCCCGGAGAACGCCTGTCTGCAGGCATCATCCGGTCCACAACCCTCCCCAACGGCCTTCGTATTCTCAGCAACCATGTCCCCTACGTACACAGCGTAACGCTCGGCGTCTGGATCAACGCGGGATCGCGCGAGGATCCGCCGGGACGCGAAGGACTCGCACACTTCATCGAACACGCCGTCTTCAAGGGGACCCGCAAGCGCGACTACGTCGAGATCGCGCGTTGCATCGAACAGACCGGGGGCTACATCGATGCATGGACGACCAAGGAGCAGACCTGCATCTACATCCGGTGCCTGCAGGAACACCTGGCCCTCGCCTTCGACCTGCTGGCCGACCTGGTCTGCGACCCGGTGTTTCCCGCCGACGAGCTCCGGAAGGAGAAGGAGGTCGTGGTCGAAGAGATCGCCGGAGTCAACGACACTCCCGAAGAGCTCATCTTCGAAGATTTCGACCGCCGCTCCTTTCCCGGCAACGCCCTTGCGACACCGATCCTCGGCACCGAGGAGAGCATCGCCCGCCTCACCGAAGCCGACCTGCGCGGGTTCATGAAACAGCATTACGTGCCGGAGAAGATGGTGGTCGCGGCCGTGGGAAACATCGGCCATGACGAGCTGGCAAAACTCGCTGACGCCTGTTTCGGCGGAATGGCGACGGCACCCGCAGGCACTCCCGGAAGGGAGCTGTTCGATTCCAGGGATTACGCCCCATTCAAGGCGACGTTGAAGAAGAGCGTCTGCCAGGCCCAGCTCCTGCTCGGCACGGTCATCCCCCGTGACGACCGGCACTACTGGGGACTGATGGTGTTGAACACCATGCTGAGCAGCGGCATGAGTTCGATCCTCAACCTCGAGCTGCGCGAAAAGCGCGGGCTGGTCTACCAGGCATACTCGTCGATGGCGTTCCTCGACGAGATCACGACATTCAACATCTACGCCGGCACGGACAAGGTCAAGACCGCGACCACACTCGAGACAATCGCCGACCTTTTCTCGGGAAGGGCCCTCAGGGAACCCGACCCGGCCGAAATCGCGGCGGCAAAGTCGAAGATGCTCGGGTCGCTGATCATGGGAATGGAGAAAATGACCCGGCGCATGTCAAACCTGGCGCAGGATCTGCTCTACTTCGGCGCCCTGCTCACCCCCGCTGAAAAGGCGGAACTGATCGGTTCGGTGGACGCCGCCGCCGTCGCTGCCGCCGCCGAATCGCTCGGCGTGCCGGAGCTCCTCTCGACGCTCATCTACAAGCCGTCCAGGTAAGCCTGCCGCCGGTCGCCGTTTTTGAAACCGGTGAAAAAATTGTATAATCCGAATCTTCTTTTTTCAACTATTAATGGTCACGACAGCTGTGCAAAAGAACATAAGGAATGTCAGCGACATCGAGCAGGTACTTGAAATCGTTCTGACTGGCGACGAGTTCAAATCGGAACTCGAACAGGAATTCGAAGAGGCCCGCAGGTCCGTCAGCATCAAGGGTTTCAGGAAGGGACACGTCCCCGCAAGCATGATCAAGCGTTTCGTCGGTCCCTCAATCGAGGCCTCCGTCGCGGAAAAGATGGCGTCGAAGCACTTCGGTGTTATCGCCGAAGAGGAGAATATCAAACCGGCAAGCAGGGCGCAGATCGACAGCTACAAGTTCGATGGCGACACGCTGACGATCACCATGTCCTACGAGATCCACCCGGAATTCGAGCTGAAGGACATGTCCGCATACAGCTTCACCCAGGCAGAATACACGATCGACGACGCGGTTGTCGACCGTGAGATCAACATGATCCTGAAAGGTCACGGCACGCTGGTCACCAGCGAAGAGCCGGCCGGCGAGGGCGACACCGTCATCGGCGACGTCGCGAAGCTCGATGCCGAAGGCCAGCCGACCGAAGGCCCGCACAACGAAAACCACCACTTCAACCTCGACTACCTGCCGAAGGACAACCAGTTCCGCCTCTCCCTGACCGGAAAGAAGGCCGGCGAGACGGTCGACGTGACCATCGAGCCGAAGGAAGAGGGTGGCGAAACGAGCCGGTT
>Ga0326732_1000265_pt1 | contig 12665 bp, 10 predicted proteins | sample MHFSIPfraction_4_FD_207644 | JGI IMG/M metagenome (GOLD analysis project Ga0326732, IMG submission 207644) | Lab enriched peat soil microbial communities from Michigan Hollow, Ithaca, NY, United States - MHF12FN SIP fraction | ecosystem: Environmental > Terrestrial > Soil > Wetlands > Peat...
CCGGGGCCGCCACCACCGCCGCGGCCGGGACCGCGCGCAGGAGCCAGTGCCCGCCGTCGAGCGGGGCGTCGGCCACCATGACCAGCGCGGTGGACGGATTCGGCGCCTTCGCGTAGGCGGCGAGCGGCTCGCCCGCCTTCGCGGTGAGGGCGTCGACCCCGCGCGCGATCACGAGGCGACGGTCGCCGAGCCACGGCAGCATGAGGGCCGATTGCACGATCGCCTCCGCGCCCGCCGCGCGCGCGTCGAGGACCTCGCGGACCAGCGTGAGCTCGGTCTGGCCGGGGAAGAGGGCGCGGGTCAGCCGGGCGAGGGCGTCGTCGAGCAGGAAGGGCTCGGGGCCGTGCAGCAGCGTGACCGGCGACACCCGTCCCGCGTCGGCCGCCTTGACGAATGCCGCGTAGTCCACCTAGAAGCGGTCCACCGCCAGGTTGACCACCTTCCGCCCGATCTCGGCGGCGGCCTGCTGCACGGCCCCCTGTCCACGCGCGATGGTGTCCGACACCTGCCCCGCGACCTGGAAGTCCGAGGTCTCGGACAGGCCCTCCTGTCGCCAGAGCATCGCGCTCCGCCGCACGTCGCGGAACTCCACGTTGAGGACCAGGCGGAGGCGGTAGGCGCGCACGTTGGCGTTGGTGTCGAAGCTCAGGCCGTCGAGGCTGTACCCCACCACCTCGCCCTGCAGGATGGCGTCGGCCTCGTCGATGGGAACCACCTTCACCCGCCCTCCGCTCGAGAAGGCGTTGACCACGCCCGAGGTGATCGCGCTCTCGACCCCGGGCTCGAGGGTCCGGTTCTTGAAGATCGGGACCGCGACGGTCTTGATGTGGTCGGGGAGGCTGCCGCGCGTGCTGTAGCCGCAGCCGGCGAGGAGGATCGCGACCAGGATCAGCCCGAGACCGCGCCGGACCTCAGCCACGGGTCACGATGTTGACGAGGCGGCCCGGCACCACCACCACCTTCGCGATGTGGCGGCCGTCGAGCCACGGGCGCACCTTGTCGTCGGCCAGCGCCTTCTCCCGCACCTCCGCCTCCTGCGCCCCGACGAGGGCGGTCAGGCGGCTGCGCACGCGACCGTCGACCTGCACCACGATCTCGACCTCGTCGCGGGCCAGCGCGGCGGGATCGGGCTCGGGCCACCGCTGCTTGAACAGGCTCTGGGCGTGGCCGAGGGCGGCCCACAGCTCCTCGGTGATGTGCGGCGAGACCGGCCCGAGCAGGAGGAGCATGGCCTCGACCGCCTCGCGGAGCAGCCCGGAGCGCTCCTCGCGCGGCATCCCGTCGAGCGAGGCGCGCTCGAATTCGTGGAGCGCGTTGACCAGCTCCATCACCGCGCTGATCGCGGTGTTGAAGTGGAAGTCGTGCTCGATGTCGTGGGTGACCTTCCGGATCGTCTCGTGGATCACCCGGCGGAACGCGCGCCCCCCGTCCGATCCCGGCCCCGGGACCGCGCGCGGAGCGGCCCGGAGCTCCGGCAGGTTGGTGTGGACGAAGCGCCACACGCGGTTGAGGAAGCGGGAGGCGCCCTCCACCCCGCGGTCGTTCCAGTCGAGGTCCTTCTCGGGCGGCGCCGCGAAGAGCGAGAAGAGGCGCGCGGTGTCGGCCCCGAAGCGACGGATCAGCTCGTCGGGATCCACCACGTTGCCCTTCGACTTCGACATCTTCGCCCCGTCCTTGATGACCATGCCCTGGGAGAGCAGCGCGTGGAACGGCTCGTCGACCTTGAGCATGCCCAGGTCCCGGAGGACCTTGGTGTAGAAGCGGGCGTAGAGCAGGTGCAGCACCGCGTGCTCGATGCCCCCGATGTACTGGTCGACCGGCATCCAGTAGGCCACCGCGGCCGGATCGAACATGCCCCGGTCGTAGGTCGGCGAGCAGTAGCGCAGGAAGTACCAGGACGACTCCACGAAGGTGTCCATGGTGTCGGTGTCGCGGCGGGCCTTGCCCCCGCACTTGGGACAGGTCGCGTTCACGAACCCGGCCACCTCCGCGAGCGGCGAGCCCCCCTTGCCGCTGATCTGCACGTCGCGCGGCAGCACCACCGGGAGGTTCTCCTCCCGCTCGGGCACCATGCCGTCGCGCTCGCAGTAGAGCACCGGGATCGGGGCGCCCCAGTAACGCTGCCGGCTGATGCCCCAGTCCCGGAGCCGGAAGTTGATCTTGGCCTGCCCGAGCCCCTGCGCCACCAGCCAGTCGATCGCCTTGCGCTTGGCCTCCTCGATCCCGAGACCGTCGAGGAAGCCGGAGTTGATCTTCACCCCGTCGCCGGTGTACGCCTGCTCGTCCGCCCAGTCGTCGGGACGCTTCACGGTGGCGATGATCGGCAGGTCGTGCGCCTTGGCGAAGTCCCAGTCCCGCTGGTCCTCCCCCGGCACCGCCATGATCGCGCCGGTGCCGTAGCCCATCAGCACGTAGTCGGCGAGGAAGAGCGGGATCTCCTGCCCGGTGAACGGATTGATCGCCCGCGCCCGCAGGCGGAGGCCGCGCTTGGGACGGTCGGTGGCGAGGCGCTCGATCTCGGACTCGCGGGCCACCTCGGCCCGGAACGCGTCCACCGCGCGCCGCTCCTCCGCGTCGGGGACGAGGGTGTCGACCAGCGGGTGCTCCGGGGCCAGGACCGCGTAGGTCATGCCGAACGAGGTGTCGGGACGCGTGGTGTAGATCGGGATCTTCACGTCCGGGCGCCCCGCCACCGGCAGCGCGAACTCGGCCCCCTCGCTGCGGCCGATCCAGTTGCGCTGCATGGTCAGCACTCGCTCGGGCCAGCCGGGGAGGCGGTCGCACCAGTCGAGCAGCTCCTGGGCGTAGTCGGTGATCTTGAAGAACCAGCCGTCGATCTCCTTGGTCACGACCTCGGAGTCGCAGCGCCAGCACCGGCCCGCCTCCACCTGCTCGTTGGCGAGGATGGTCTGGCACGAGGGGCACCAGTTCACCCGGGAGCGCCGCCGGTAGGCCCAGCCGCGCTCGAGCATGCGGATGAAGACGAGCTGCTCCCACTTGTAGTAGGCGGGATCGCAGGTGGTGACCTCGCGGTCCCAGTCGTAGGAGATGCCCATGCGCTTGAGCTGCGTGCGCATGTTGTCGATGTTCTCGTAGGTCCACACCGCGGGGTGGACCCCGTTGTCGATGGCCGCGTTCTCGGCGGGGAGGCCGAAGGCGTCCCACCCCATCGGGTGCAGCACGTTGAACCCGCGCATCCACTTGTAGCGGGCCAGGAGATCGCCGATCGCGTAGACCCGTACGTGACCCATGTGGATCCGGCCGGAGGGGTACGGGAACATCTCGAGGCAGTAGTACTTGGGCCGACCCGGGGCCTCGCTCACCTTGAACTGCTTGGCGTCCGCCCAGGCCTTTTGCCACTTGGCCTCGATCTCGGGGAAAGGGTAGCGCTCCGGCCGGTCGTCGAGGGCCATATTGGCCCTGATTTTTGCACGCTTAGGCGGGGGGCGCAAGAAACGGCTCCCCGGGGGCCCGACGGCCCCCGGGGAGTTGGGCGCGGGCCTACTTCTTCTTCAGGGTCAGGTTGATCGCCTTGGCGGCTTCGTCCGCCTTGGCCACCGACTCGGCATGCTTGCCGGCGTCGTGCAATGCCTTGGCCTCCGCGGCCAGGGCCTGCGCCTTCTTCGACGCGTCGTCGGTCTTGCCGGCCGTCGCGTCCTGGATCTGCTTGATCAGGAGCGGGCACTGGTTGGCCAGCGCCGGCGCCACCGCGAAAGCCACGATCGCGAGCGCCATCATGAGCATCTTCATAGAACTCACCCCCTTTCAGTTCGGTCCTGCACGCTTAACCCCCCTGGCCCGTGGAAGGTTCCCCCTGCTCCGGAGCCGGGTGGAAGAAATCATATATGCGTTGCGCCAGCTTCGGGGTGATCTTCGGCACCGAGGCCAGGTCGGCCACCGAGGCCTCGCGAACACCCTTGGCCGAGCCCAGGGTCTTGAGCAGGCTCGTGCGAAGGGACGGCCCCACCCCGGGGATCTGATCGAGCACCGAGGCGATGGCCCGCTTCTGACGGAGCTTCTTGTGATAGGTGATGGCGAAGCGGTGCGCCTCGTCCCGGATCTTCTGCAGCGCCTGCAGCGCGGGGGAGCCCAGGTCGAGCACGAGCGGCTCGAGCCGGTCCGGCGTGTAGACCTCCTCGGCCCGCTTGGCCAGCGCGGCCACCGGGACATAGTCGAGACCCAGGTCCTCGAGCGCCTTGAGGCCGGCGCCGAGCTGTCCGCGCCCCCCGTCGAGCAGGATGAGATCGGGCATCACGCCCTCGCTCTCGAGCGCGCGGCCGTAGCGGCGGGTCAGCACCTCCTGCATGGAGGCGAAGTCGTCGGTGCCGACGACGGTGCGGATCTTGAACCGCTTGTAGTCGTCCTTCTTCATGTCCCCGTCCTGCCACACCACCATCGAGGCCACCGTCTCCTTCCCCTGGTGGGTGGAGATGTCGAAGGCCTCGATCCGGTGCGGCGGTCCGGGCAGGCCGAGCGAGCGCTCGATGTCCTCCAGGACCACCTGCTGGCGGTTGCCGCGGGCGAGCAGGTGCGTCTGGAGCGCCAGCGCCGCGTTCTCCTCCGCCATCCCCACCAGGTCGCGTTTGCGGCCCCGCTGCGGCGCGAGCAGCTCCACCCGTCCGCCCCGGCGCTGGACCAGCCACTCCTGGGTCAGCTCCGCCTCCGGCAGGGCCTCCGAGAGCAGGATCTCGGGCGGGGGCACCACGTTGCGCGCGTAGAACTGGCGGGTGAACGCGGAGAGGATCTCCCCGTCGCTCCAGCCGGACACCCGCTCGAAGAAGAACGACTCGCGCCCGAGGAGCCGGCCCTTGCGCACGAAGAAGAGCTGCACGCACGCCTCCGAGCCCTGGCGGACCACGCCGACCACGTCCTGGTCCTCCTCCTCGGTCGAGATCATCTGCTGGCGCTCCCGCACCGTGTTGAGGGCCTGGACCCGGTCGCGGAGGGCGGCGGCCCGCTCGAACTTCATCTCCTCGGCCGCGGTCTCCATCTCCCGGGTGAGCCGGGCCGCGAGGTCGTCGCTCTTGCCCTCGAGGAAGCGCTCCACGTCCTTGACCGTCCCGGCGTAGCCCTCCGCGGTCTCCCAGCCCGTGCAGGGCGCGTTGCAGCGGTGGATGTAGTACTGCAGGCACGGGCGCGAGAGGGTGCCGTCGATCTTGATCCGGCAGGTGCGGAGGGGGAACAGCTGGCGCACGAGGCGCAGGGTCTCCCGCATCGCGGTGGCCGGGTAGAACGGGCCGAAGTAGCTCGCGCCGTCCTTCTGCACCCGTCGGGCCACCACCAGCCGCGGGAACTCCTCGTTGGTGGTGAGCTTGAGGAACGGGTAGTGCTTGTCGTCCCGGAGGATGATGTTGTAGCGGGGCCGGTGCTTCTTGACCAGCGTCGACTCGAGGATCATCGCCTCGAGCTCGTTGGCGGTCACGATGTACTCCAGGTCGCGGATGTGCCCGACCAGCGCGTCGGTCTTGGGGTCGGGGGTGCGCGACTCCTGGAAGTAGGAGCGCACGCGGTTGCGCAACGAGGCGGCCTTGCCGATGTAGATGATCTGGGCCTTGGCGTCCTTGTAGAGGTAGACGCCGGGCCGGGCCGGGACCTGGTCGACCTTCTCCTCGAGGGTCATTCGGCTGACCGCCCTGACTTCATGTTCGAATGCGCTCGGCTCGCCTTCGGCTGCGCCTCGCGAATCAAGGCTGGCGCAGGAGCGCGACCGCGAGCAGGAGCAGCGCGGCCACCGCGGGCACCAGCACCGTCCAGGTCAGCGTGCGCCGCACGCGCCCGAGCATCCGCGGCTGCGGGCGGCCCGGGCGCGGCGGGTTCATGAACGCGATCGCCTTCGAGAGCACGAACAGCGCGATCGAGAGCACGCCGAAGAAGATCAGCACCCACTTGAAGAGCATCGCCCCGCCCTCGGACTCCCGGATTCAGACCCCAAGATCGACTTTGCGCAGGGCCTTGATGCGGTCCCGCAGCTCGGCGGCCCGCTCGAAATCGAGCCGCCGCGCCGCGTCCTTCATCGCGGTCTCGAGCTCGGTGACGTGGGCGGCCAGGGCCGCGGCGCTCTCCCACTGGGCGGCGGGCGCCTTCTCGACCTCGACCGTGTAGTAGTCCCGCTCCGGCACCGACTCGAGGAGGTCCCGGATCGAGCGGCGCACCGACTCCGGAGTGATGCCGTGGGCCCGGTTGTACTCCCCCTGCACCACGCGGCGGCGCTCGGTCTCGCCGAGGGCCTCGCGCATCGAGCCGGTCACGGTGTCGGCGTACATGATCACCTCGCCGTTGACGTGCCGGGCCGCGCGACCCGAGGTCTGGATCAGCGAGGTCGCGGAGCGCAGGTAGCCCTCCTTGTCCGCGTCGAGGATCGCGACCAGAGACACCTCCGGGAGGTCGAGCCCCTCCCGCAACAGGTTGATGCCGATGAGGCCGTCGAACTTCCCGAGCCGCAGGTCGCGGATCAGCGCGACCCGCTCCAGCGTGTCGATGTCGGAGTGCAGGTAGCGGACCCGCAGGCCGTTCTGCTGGTAGTACTCGGTGAGATCCTCGGCCATCCGCTTGGTGAGCGTGGTGATCAGCACGCGCTCGTCCCGCTCCGCCCGGGCGCGCACCTCGGCCATCAGGTCGTCGACCTGGGAAGACGCCGGGCGCACCGTGATCCGGGGATCCATGAGCCCGGTGGGCCGGATGATCTGCTCGGCCATCGTCCCGCCGGTCAGGCCTCGGCCGACTCCGCTCCGCTCGACGCCGGCCCGCTCGAGCTCGTACGGCCCCGGGGTCGCCGAGACGTAGAGGGTCTGCGGCACGAGGCGCACGAACTCCTCGAAGGTGAGCGGCCGGTTGTCGAATGCCGACGGCAGGCGGAAGCCGTACTCGACGAGCGCCTCCTTGCGCGAGCGGTCCCCCGGGTACATCCCCCGGAGCTGGGGGGCGGTGACGTGGGACTCGTCGAGGATCACCAGCGTGTCCTTGGGCAGGTAGTCCATCAGGGTCGGCGGGTTCTGCCCCGGCTTGCGCCCGGAGAGGTGGCGGGAGTAGTTCTCGACGCCGTGGCAGTAGCCGAGCTCGCGCAGCATCTCCATGTCGAAGAGCGTGCGCTGCTCGAGCCGCTGCGCCTCCAGCAGCCGGCCCCGCGCCTTGAGGAACCCGAGCCGCTCCCGCAGCTCGTCCATGATCCCGGCGATCGCCCGCTCGAGCTGGGCCGCCGGGGTCACGTAGTGGCTGGCCGGATAGATGCGCACGTCGGTGAGCGTGCCGGTCGTCACCCCTCGCAGCGGGTCCAGGGTCATCAGCCGCTCCACGCTGTCGCCCCAGAACTCGACGCGGAGGGCCTCCGACTCCGCGGCGGCCGGAAACACCTCGACCACGTCGCCGCGCACCCGGAAGGTCCCGCGCCGGAAGTCGTAGTCGTTGCGCTCGTACTGCACCGCGACCAGCGACCGGATCAGGGTGTCGCGGTCCATGCCCTGCCCCGCCTGCAGGGCCACGTGCATGCCGTGATACGTCTCCGGCTCGCCGATGCCGTAGATGCACGAGACCGAGGCCACCACCACCACGTCCCGTCGCTCGAAGAGCGACGAGGTGGCGGAGTGCCGCATGCGGTCGATCTCGTCGTTCACCAGCGCGTCCTTCTCGATGTAGGTGTCGGACTGGGGGATGTAGGCCTCGGGCTGATAGTAGTCGTAGTAGGAGACGAAGTACTCGACCGCGTTGCCCGGGAAGAACGCCTTGAACTCGCTGTAGAGCTGGGCCGCGAGCGTCTTGTTGGGCGAGATCACCAGCGCGGGCCGGTTGAGGCGCGCGATCACGTTGGCCAGCGTGAAGGTCTTGCCGCTGCCGGTCACGCCCAGCAGCACCGCGTGGGGGCTCCCCGCCCCGATGATCGACACGAGGCGCTCGATCGCCTGCGGCTGGTCCCCCGACGGGGCGAACTCCGAGGCGAGCGTGAAGGATCCCTCGGACATCTGATGGCTCGGGGGGTGACTCGTGGGGCGGCTCAGGACGTCGACGGCACCGCCACCAGGTACTTCCGCCACGAGTCGAGGAACGAGGTCGCGTGCGGGTGCCGGAGCAGGTGCACCGAGAAGAGGAACTGCGGGTGCACCGGCTCGCGGATCAGGCGGAGCCGCCCCTCCTCCAGGGTGCGGTTGCCCTTGAGCAGGTTGCAGCGCAGGCACGCGGCGACCACGTTGGTCCAGGTGGTCTGGCCCCCGCGCGAGCGCGGGACCACGTGGTCGACCGTCAGCTTCTCGCCGCGGCGCGAGCAGTACTGGCAGGTGTAGCCGTCCCGTCGCAGGATGTTCTTCTTGTTGAACGCCACCCGCTCCAGGAACGGCTTGCGGATGTAGGCACCCAGGCGGATCACGGCCGGGAGATGGAAGCTCCGCGAGGGCGAGCGGATCACCCGGGGCGAGGCCTCGACGCTCTCGGCCTTGCCCGCGAGCAGGAGCGTGATGGCGCGCTTGGCGTTGGTGAAATGCAGCGGCTCGTAGGTGTAGTTCAGCACCAGGACCGCGATTTCATCCATATACCCCGAAAGGATAAGCGGGGGGCCGGACCCTGTCAACTCAGCGGGGCTACACCAGGAGGCGCCAGACCAGCGGGCCGAAGCCGGCGAGGAGGACGAGGAGGATCGTGAACGCTTCGGTGGACCAGGTCAGGAGAGTGACCAGCAGGCAGATCAGCGCGAAGCACGCCAGGTAGAATCGGACCTCGCGCTTGTCCAGCCAGCCGCCCTTGCCGACGAGGTGCGGGACCTTGTTGATGAGATAGATCGGCGAGTAGACGAGGAAGAAGGCCACGACCAGCGCGGAAAAGCTCAAGATCCCCATCATGCCGAAGACCATGCCCCGGAAGAGCCAGTCCCAGAGGGTGAGGTTCGCGTCGCTCGTGAGGTCGAGGGCGCGAGGCATCAACTCGCGATGGCGATCGACGTAGATCACGGCGAGCGAGAACACCGCCAAGAGCGTCTCCAGCCACCGCCTCACGATCACGCGGGGGATCAGGCTCATGGCGGCTACAACATCACACGACCGGTGGAAGTGTCAACAAAACCGGCCGCGGCGACGCGCAGTTACAACAGGAAGCCCGCGGGGAACGGGTCGCTCGGGTCGAGAACGAGAGTCCCCTGCCCGGTCATCCAGGCGCGCCCGGTGATCTCGGGCACCACCGCGGCGGTGCCGGCCACGTCGGCGAGTCCCGCGATCCGGCCGGTGAAGAGCGTGCCGATGATGGACTCGTGGCCGAATGCCTCGCCCACTCCGAGGCGCCCGCGCGCGTGGAGATTGGCGAGGCGGGCGGAGGTGCCCGTGCCGCACGGCGAGCGGTCGAGGCCCGCGGGGGCCACCACGACCGCGTTCCGGTACTGGGCGTCGGGCCGCCGCGCGGGCTCGTAGAACTGGACGTAGAGCAGGCCGCGCGCCCCGGGCATCGCGGGGTGCACGAGGGGCACGCGCGCCTCGATGGCGAGCCGGACGCGCTCGCCGATCTCCACGAGCCGGGAGGCCTCCTTGGGCTCGAGCGTCAGCCCGAGGGGCGACGCCTCCACCAGCGCGTAGAAGTGGCCGCCGTAGGCGAGGTCGAAGCGGACCGGGCCGGCGCCCGGGACCTCCACCGTCTGATCGAGAGCCACCGAGAAGGCCGGCACGTTGCGGATCGTCACCGACGTGGGCTGCCCGGCCTGCGCCTGCACCCGGCAGGTCACGAGCCCCGCCGGCGTCTCGAGCGTCACGGTGGCGGCGCCGCCCGGCGCGGCCACCCGCCCGGTCTCCACCAGCATGGCGCCGAGCGCGATCGCCCCGTGCCCGCACATGTGCACGGGGCCGAGCGGCTCGATGAAGAGCACGCCCGCGTCCGCCTCCGGGGCCACCGGCTCGGTCAGGATCGCGCCGCACATGGCGGCGTGGCCCCGCGGCTCGTAGAGCGTGAAGCCGAGCAGGTCGCGGCAGTTTGCGGCCAGGTGCTCGCTGCGCGCCATCAGGGTGGCGCCCGGCACGCGACCCACACCGTCCACCACGATGCGCATGGGCTCCCCCTCGGTGTGGTAGTCGATCACCGACAGGGTGCGCGTCGACGGCCTGGTCACGCGGCCGTCCCCAGCAGCTCGCAGAGGATGCCCTCGCGGAGCCCGCGGTCGCTCACCACCACCGTCTCGCGCCGGAGGCGCGCCATCGCGGCCAGGCAGATCGCGATCCCGGGGATGATCACGTCGGCGCGGCCCGGCTCGAGGCACGGCAGCCGCCCGCGCGCCGCCACGTCGAGCGCGCCCAGACGCGCGAGCTGCCGCTCCACCGCGGCGCGATCGAGACGGTGGCCGTGGACCGCCGCCGCGTCGTAGGCGCGCAGCCCGAGATCGAGCGCGGCCAGCGTGGTCACGGTGCCCGCGGTGCCCACCAGCTCGGTCACCGCCGCGCCCGCGATGGCGTCCGGCACCTCCGCGGCGAGCCGGCGCTCCACGTGCTCGCGCAGGCGCGCGAAGCGGTCCCATCGCACCGGTCCGGTCTCGCCCCACTCCTCCTGGAGCGTCACCACCCCGAGCCGGAGGCTCACCGCGGCGGCGGGGGCGCCGTCCCGCGCGAGCACGAACTCGGTGCTGCCGCCGCCGATGTCGAAGAGCACGAAGGAGCCGCCGAGCCCCGGCAGCCCGGACGTCACCCCCTTGAGGGTCAGGCGCGCCTCCTCCTCGCCCGAGACCACCTCCACGCGCTCACCCGACTCGCGCTCGAGCCGGGCCACGAACTCCTCGCGGTTCACCGCCTCGCGCACCGCGCTGGTGGCGACGATGCGCACGCGGTCCGCGCCGAGCGCGCGCGCGGCCCGCGAGAACTCGGCAACCGCCGCCGCGGTCCGCCGCATCGGCTCCGGGGCCAGGCGGCCGGTGGTCCCCTGCCCTTCCCCGAGCCGGGTCACGCGCTGGGTCTGCTCGAGCGTGCGCCACGTCGAGCCGACCGGCTCCACCACGAGGAGCCGCACCGTGTTGGTGCCGAGGTCGACGGTGGCGAGGGCCCCGCTCACGCGGGCGGGTGGAGGCGGAGGGCCTCCGCGACGGCGGCGCGGACGCGCTCGGGCTGGACCGGCTTGACCACCATCACGTCCACTCCCGCGCCGCGCACGCGCTCCTCGTGGAGCCGGCGTCCCCAGCCGGTGAGGAGCACCACCGCCGAGCCCGGGCTGCGCTCCTTCACCGCCGCGGCGAGCTGCAGGCCGGAGCGGTCGCGCAGCGCGAGATCGGTCACCACCACGTCGATGCCGCCCATGGCCAGCCGCTCGAGCGCGGTGGTGGCGTCGATGGCGGTCTCCACGCGATGACCGGCCGCGTCCAGGGCCTCCCGCACCGCGGCCTGGATGCCTTCCTCCTCCTCGACGATCAGGATCGAGCCGACGCGAGGAGGCGCGGGCGCCGGCTCCGGAGCGGTGGCCAGCGCCGGCTCGGCCGGGTGGTGCGCCTCGACGGCAGCCTCGCGCGCCCGCTCCGCCGGGAGCCACAGCGACACGGTGGTGCCGCCGGGCCCGGTCTGCACGTCGAGCCGGCCGCCCGCGCGGAGCACCACCGCCTGCACCACCGTGAGCCCGAGGCCCAGGTGCCCCGGACGAGTCGTGAAGAAGGGGTCGAAGATCCGCGGCTTCACGTCCGGCGCGATGCCCCGGCCGCTGTCCGCGACGACGAGCTCCACGCCGCCCCCGGCCTCGCGCACCTGGACCGCGACGGTGCCGCCGTCGGGCATGGCCTCCATCGCGTTCAGCACGAGGTTGACGATGGCCTCCCGGAACGCGACCGCGCTGCCGTGGACCGGAGGCGTCGGCGGCAGGTCCGCGGTCATCTCGATGCGGCGGCCGCCCGGAGAGGCACCCGGGCCGATCCGCGGGCGGGCGAAGGCCAGGGCCTCCTGCGCGATCGCGCCGAGGTCGCACGACACTCCGACCGCATGGTCCGCCTCGGCCAGGCCCAGGAGCCGCTGCAGCACGTCGGTGCCGCGCCACGCCGCCTCCTCGAGCGCGCCCAGCCCTTCGCGGAGCGACTCATCCTGCGCCCGCGCCAGCATGAGCTGCGACTTGCCGAGCAGCAGCGCGAAGATCGAGCTGAGCTCGCGGGTCAAGCCGCCACCGAGCGCGGCCAGCGCGCGCGCCTTCTCGCCCTCGGCCCGCTGGGCCTCGAGCGCAGCCTGCTCGCCCAGGGCACCCCGCAGGTCCTCGAGGCCGCGCCGCGTGTCGAGCGCCACCGCGGTCACCGTCGCGAGCGTGAGCGCGAACTCGACCTCCTCGATGGAGAACTCCCGGGGCTCGACGTCGGCGAGGGCGAGCAGGCCCAGCACGCGCCCGCGCGTGCGCAGCGGCACCAGCAGGGCGGCCCGAAGCCCGTCGCGCTCGAGCACCCCGGTCCGGTCGCCGACCCGGCCCCGGAGATCGCGGATCGCGACCGGGCGCTCGGCCGCGAAGCCCTCCGCGAGCAGACCGTCCCCCGGATCGACCTGCTCCGGCCCGACGCTGCGCAGCCGTCCGGCCCCGGCCACCGCGGTGATCGAGGCCAGATCGGATCCGGCGACCGCCAGGGCCGCCCGCACGCCCGGCAGCCGGCACGCGGCCTCGCAGGCCCGCGCCAGCAGGTCCCGCGGCTCGCGTCCCGGGCGCTGCTCGTCGACCAGGGCCCGCGCCTCGCGCAGGTGGGTCAGGTGCTC
>Ga0326732_1000275_pt1 | contig 12483 bp, 6 predicted proteins | sample MHFSIPfraction_4_FD_207644 | JGI IMG/M metagenome (GOLD analysis project Ga0326732, IMG submission 207644) | Lab enriched peat soil microbial communities from Michigan Hollow, Ithaca, NY, United States - MHF12FN SIP fraction | ecosystem: Environmental > Terrestrial > Soil > Wetlands > Peat...
GTGATCTCCGCGAACTGACGGAATATGCCGTCGGCGGTGTTGAAGCCGAGCAGAGTCCAGTCTCGGGAGAAGGCCGCCGACGCCCCCGCGACGCCCGTGATCTCCCGGCGCCCGGCCAGGGCGTTCCTCACCCGCTCGACGGCCGGCCCCCGTTGGTCCGCGGGATTGCGGTTGGGGATGACGACGACCTGCTCCTTGTCGAAGCCGAGGTCGCGGCCGAGGAGATAGCGGAATTGGGCGTTCATGACCAGCGTGCAGACGATCAGGCCGATGGACACGGCGAACTGGCCGATGACCAGGCCGCCGACGAGCCGGCCGCGCCCGCCGATCTTCGGACTGCGGCCGATCACGTCGACGGGTTCCAGACGGGCGAGGACGAGCGCCGGATAGCTCCCGGCGGCGAGGGCGACGGCCCCCATGAGCAGGGCCAGGAACGCGATGGTCGCGGGGCTCACCGCCAGGGCGAGCGAGGTCCCCGTCAGGGACCCGAAGACCGGGAGGATCAGCGTCGTGAGCAACAGCCCGAGCCCCAGGGCCGAGAAGGTCAGCAACAGGGCTTCGCCGAGGAACTGGCGGACGATGCGGCGCCGGTCCGCTCCCATGGTCTTGCGCACGCCCACCTCGCGCGCCCGGCGCGTCGAGCGTCCGACGGCGAGCGTCGTGAAATTGACGCAGGCGACGGCCATGATCAGGACGGCGATGATCGTGAGGACCAGCGCATAGAGCGGATGGCCGGTCGGCTCGAAGCCCGCCGGGATCGCCGGGTTCAAGTGGATGTCCGTGAGGGGTTGCAGGTGAACGGTGACATAGGCCGCGTAGTCCTGGGGATAGCTCTTCCGGACGAGGGAGACCAGGACCGGGTCGAGCTCGGTCGCGGGCCGGGGCCGGTCGAGCAGGACGTAAGTCTCGAAATAGACGTTCAGCCATCGGGTGAAGACCCGCGGGTTGAGATACTCGCGCACGTTCTCGAACGGGATGACGATGCCGAAGCGGATGCTCGAATTCGCCGGGGGATCGGCGGCGATCCCGGCCACCATGAAGTCCAGCGGCCGCTCGCCGACCCTGAGGGTCAGCTGGCGGCCGACGGGGTCGTCGCGTCCGAAAAGCCTCAGGGCGGCGCTTGCGGTGAGGACCACGGACTTCGGGTCGCGCAACACCCCGTCCGGATCGCCCTTGAGGAGCGGAAAGCTGAAGGTCCGGAAGAACCCGGGATCGACGAGGTGGCAGCGCTCCGGGAACGACTGCTCGCCGCGCTGAACGACGATGTTCCGGACGTGGATCCGGACGGCCTCCTCAACGCCGGGAAGGCCCTCCTTGAGGGCGCCGGCCAGGGGATAGGGCGCCTCGACATAGGTGAAGGGTTCGCGTTCAGGAGGGTCTTCCGTGATCACCGCCCGATAGAGCCGGGCGGCGTTGGCGTGAAAGCGATCGAAGCTCCGCTCGTAGCGGACATACAGGAAGATGAGGAGGCACGATGTGATCCCGACCGCCAAGCCGAAGACGATGATGATCGAATAGAGCTTCTGACGAACAAGGTTCCTGATGGCGACCTTCAGGTAGTTCCTGAACACGGCACACTCCTCACCGAAGACTTCAGGAGACGTGATGAGCAAGAACGATGCCAAGCTCGCCCAGGCGGCCCGGAGAGAGAGGGGCGACAGGCCGGGCGAAGCCTGTTCGGTGACGTGACAGGCTCTGTCCGCTACCGGACATGCGGGCGGATACGGGACGTATTGCCCTCGGCTTCCGGACGCCTGGGCGGAGACCGGCGGCAATCGAGCCGCCCCCATGGACGCGCGGCACGGAACTTGCATCGGACGAGGGCGAAGAGGATTCTGATATAATGCCCATGGAAGATCGCCCGTCCTGAAACGACCGATCGTGGAAAAGAACGACGCCAAGATCCTGCTGGTCGACGATGACGATGACGTCCTCCAGGCCGGCCGGCTCTTCCTGAAGCAGCACGTTTCCCTCGTCCGGACGACCTCCGACCCCGAGTCCCTCCCCGATATCCTCAAGGACGAGTCCTTCGACGTCATCTTCCTCGACATGAACTTCGCTCGCGGCGCGACCGACGGCCGGGAAGGATTCCGCTGGCTCGAAAAGATCCTGGGCGTCGATCCGTCGGCGATCGTCATCCTCATCACGGCCTATGGGGACATCGAGCTGGCTGTCCGGGGCATCAAGGAGGGCGCCACCGATTTCATCCTCAAGCCGTGGCGGAACGAAAAGCTCCTGGCGACGCTGTCCGCGGCCCTCAGGCTCCGCGATACCCGCCGCGAGGCCGACTGCCTCCGCTCGCGCCAGGAAAGCCTGAGCGCCGACTTGGACCGGCCTTTCCATGACTTCATCGGCCGGAGCCCGGCCATGCGGGCCGTCTTCGGCACGATCGAGAAGCTGGCCTCGACCGACGCCAACGTCCTCATCCTGGGCGAGAACGGCACGGGCAAGGAGCTCGTCGCGCGCGAGCTCCACCGCCGCTCCCCCCGCGCCCGCGAGGTCTTTCTCTCGGTCGACATCGCCGCCCTGAGCGAAACGCTCTTCGAAAGCGAGCTTTTCGGCCATGTCAAGGGCGCCTTCACCGACGCCCGGGAGGCCCGTCCCGGCCGCTTCGAGGTCGCCTCCGGCGGGACGCTCTTTCTCGACGAGATCGCCAACCTTCCCCTGGCCCTGCAGTCGAAGCTCCTTCGGGTCATCGAATCGCGGACGGTGACCCGGCTCGGCTCCAATACGCCCCAGGCGATCGACGTCCGTCTCATCTGCGCGACCAATCAGCCGATCTACGAGATGGTCGCCGAGAAGACGTTCCGCCAGGACCTCCTCTACCGGATCAACACCGTCGAGATCCGCCTGCCCCCCCTCCGGGAGCGGACCGGCGACATCCCTCTCCTGGCCGAGCATTTCTTGGGTCTCTACCGCCGCAAGTATCAGAAACCGGCCAAGCGGCTGGGCGAGGACGCGGTCCACAAGCTCGAGGGCTATCGCTGGCCGGGCAACGTCCGGGAGCTCCAGCACGCCATCGAGCGGGCCGTCATCCTGAGCGAGGAGCCCGTTCTCCGGCCCTCGGATTTTCTCCTCGCCGAGCCGGAGATCGGCGAGGCGGACCGGGCCCTCGACGGGGTCAACCTCGAGGAGGCGGAGAAGATCCTCATCCGCCGGACGCTCAGCCGGGTCGGCGGCAACATCAGCCGGGCGGCCAAGGAGCTGGGCCTGTCCCGCAGCGCCCTCTACCGCCGGCTGGAGAAGCATGGTCTTTAAGCGCTTCCGGATCGTCTGCGCCGTCCGCGTCCTCCTCCTCGCGCTGACCATCCTGGGCGCCCTCCTCCTCGCGCCGGAGCGTCCGGGCGCGGCCGCGGTCCTTGGCGCCGCCGCGGCCATCCAGGTCTTCAGCCTCATCCGCTACGTCGAACGCGTCAACCGCGACCTGGCCCGCTTCTTCATGTCGGTCAAATACAGCGATTCCGGGCAGAGCTTCAAGGACGAGGGGCTCGGCCGGTCGTTCCGCGACGTGAGGGGCGCGATGGCCGGGGTGATGGACACCCTGCGCCGGGTCAGGAGCGAGCGCGAGGAGCAGGCCCTGTACCTCGAGACCATCGTCCAGCACGTCGGGATCGGCCTCCTCGTCTTCCAGCCCGACGGCCGGGTCGAGCTGATCAACAACGCGGCCAAGCGGCTCCTCCGCGTTCCCTGGCTCAAGAGCGTCGAAGCCCTGCGGACGGTCAGCCCGGAGCTCGCCGAGGCCCTGCTCCGGCTTCCTCCCCAGGAGAAAGGGTTCATCAGGATCGCCGGCGAAAAAGAAACACTGACCCTGGCCCTCTCAGCGACCGAGTTCCGTCTCCGGGGCGGCGACTACCGGCTCGTCTCCCTCCAGAACATCCAGCGCGAGCTCGAGGAAAAGGAGATGGAGGCCTGGCAGAAGCTCATCCGCGTCATCACCCACGAGATCATGAACTCGGTGACGCCCATCTCGACCCTGGCCTCGACGATCGGCGGCCTGGCGGCCGGGGCGGAGGCGGGCGGAGCGCCGGCCGGGGCCGGCGCGGACGAGGCCCGGACGGACATCCTCGAAGCGGCCCGGACGATCGAAAAGCGGAGCCTGGGGCTGCTCCATTTCGTCGAGGCCTTTCGTTCGCTGACCCTGCTGCCCAAGCCCGAGATCCGGCCCGTTCCGCTCGCAGATCTGTTCGCCCGGGTCGGCCGGCTGATGACCGCGCCGATCTCCGGCAAGGCCGTCGCCTTCTCCTCGACGATCGATCCGGCCCATCTCGTCCTGCAGGCCGATCCGGAGCTCGTCGAGCAGGTCCTCATCAACCTCCTGCTCAACGCCCTTCAGGCCGTCGAGGGGCGGACCACGGCGGCCGTCTCCCTTCGGGCCTTTCTCGATGACCGGGGGAGGATCCTTATCCAGGTGGCCGATAATGGCCCGGGAATTCCGCCCGAGAACCTGGAGAAGGTCTTTGTCCCCTTCTTCTCGACCAAGGCCGGTGGGTCCGGGATCGGGCTGAGCCTTTCGCGCCAGATCATGCGGCTGCACGGCGGGACGCTTCACGTCCACTCCGAGCCGGACGTCCAGACCGTCTTCACGCTCGGATTCTAGCGGGCCTCCTATTCCTGGCGGAGAGCTTCGATGGGGCTCTCCCACGGCGCCCCGTCCCTCACTCGTACCGGATGGCCTTGACCGGGTCGGCCAGGGCGGCCTTCACCCCCAACGTCCCGGCGGTGAGCAGGGCGACGGCCAGAGAGATCATCCCCGCGGCCAGGAAGAACCAGGGGCCGAGCGCGATCCGATAATGGTAGCCGTCGAGAAAGCGCTTCATGATGAAATAGGCCGTGGGCCAGGCGACGAGGTTGGCCGCCGCCACGAGGACAACGAGCTCCCGGCCGACAAGCGCGGCGACCTGGGAGACGCGGGCGCCCAGCACCCTTCTGATGCCGATCTCCTTGAACCTGCGGCGGACGGAGAGGAGGGTCAGGCCGAAGATGCCCATCCCGGCGATGACGACGGCGAACAGGGAGGAGAGACGGACGATCCCGCCCCAACGGGCCTCCGAGGCGTATTGGGAGGCCAGATCATCCTCGAGGAAGGTGTAGGCGAAGGGGTGGTCGGGGACGATATCCCGCCATGCGGCTTCGAGGGCGCCGAGCGTCGCCGCCACGCCGCCCGCTCGGATGCGGACGATCATGTTCCACATCCCCCATTTCGGCTCGCGCTGGAGCAGAAGGGGCTGGAGGCCGCGCTTGAAGGACAGGACGTTGAAGTCGTCGACGACCCCGATGACGCGGAGGTTGTTCGGATACTCCGCGTCGTCGCCGTCCGTAAAATCGCCGATCGTATGGCCGAGCGGATCGGCTATTCCCAGGACCCGGAGGAGCTCCCGGTTGACGACGGCCACCCCGGTTTCCACGGGCTCGAAATCCCGGCCGGCGACAAGCTTGAGTCCCATGGTGGTCACGTACTCGTGGTCCACGCGGAACTGGTAGATCGTGATCTTGCTTTCGCCCTTGAGGACGCGGGTCGAGGATGTGTTCCTTCCGAGGGCCATATTGGCCGCGCTGACGCCGACGACCCCCGGCAGGTCCCGGACGCGGTTACGAAAGAGATCGACGATGGGCTGGTTGTCCTCGGCTGTCGTCGAAGGGAGGCGGACGTGGATGAGTCCCTGCCGCTCGTACCCGGGACTTTTCGCGGACAGGAACCGGATCTGGCCGCCAAGCACAAGCGTAGCGACGATGAGGAACACCGATAGGGCGAACTGAACGGCGACGAGGGCCCTGGTCACGTTCTTGCGACCGCCGAGTCCGGTCCGGCCCCTGAAGGCCTGCGCCGGAGAGAGGGCCGACATGACCAGCGCCGGATAGAGGCCGGCGAAGACGGCCACGGCCAGGAGCAGGACGGCCATGGCCGCCAGGCTCGCGGGCCGGACGAGATCGGCGGGCGTGAAGCCCTTGCCGGCCAGCCGGTTGACGGCCGGAAGGACCAGCACGGCCAGGGCGGCGGCGGCGGCGAGCGCGGCCCCGACGAGGACGAGCGACTCGCACCAGAATTGCTGGAAGAGCTGCCGGCGGCCGGCCCCGATGACCTTGCGCAATCCGACCTCGGGCAGGCGGACCGTGGAGCGGCCGAGCGACAGGTTCACAAAATTGATTCCGGCGATGACGAGGACGATGAGGCCGATCCCGCCGAGGATGAGCAGGACCGAGGGGTCGGCGCCGTCTTCGGAGGACGTGTCGAAGTGCATGTCCCGCAGCTTCTGGAGGTCCAAGGTCACGGGCAGGCTTTTCCTCTTGGCCGGGTCGTAGCCCCATCGGGCGAACTCGGCGGCGAAGGCCCGGCCCATGAAATCGTCCAGGCGGGCGGCGACCGAGGCCGCAGTCCCCTCCTTGACCTTGATGAATAGAGGATAAGAAAAGTCGCCGAGGTTGGTCAGGGCCTCGTCATAGCTCGCCCAGGCGAGGTTCTCGGCCCGGATGAGCGCTTTGAACTGCATGGTCGAGTTCCGGGGCGGGTCCTCGGCGACGCCGGTGATCCGGAAATCACGCTTGGCTGTCCCGAATGTCAGCGTCGCCGTCCGGCCGACCGGGTCAATGCGGCCGAAGTACTTGGCGGCCGCGGACCTGGTCAGAACGACCGAGCCCTGATCGGCGAGGACCGTGGCCGGATCTCCCTCGATGAGGGGGAACGAGAAGACCTCGAACAGGCCGGGATCGGTGAAGGTCACGATCTCGTCGGCCAGGCCGTTACCGGCCCGGACCGCGCCCTCTGCGGTGGCGAAACGGATGACGTGCTCCACCTCGGGGAAATAGGGGGTAAAGAGAGGCGCGGCGCCCGCGGGCATGGAGGAGGTCCGGTGCTCGACGCTCCCATCTTCCCTATGGAAGCTGGCCATGACCCGCCGGATGGAGGCCTCCCGGGCATGGAAGCTGTCGAACGAGAGCTCGTCGGCGACATACAGGAAGATGAGGATGCACCCGGCCAGGCCGACGGCCAACCCGGCGATGTTGATGACGGCATAGGTCTTCTGACGCTTCAGGCCGCGGATCGAGGACTTAAGGTAGTTGAAGAACATAACGGGCCTCCGGCCGCTGAGTTGCAAAAAGCATGCCAGCTCCTGAGCCTTGGGTCCAGAGGGAACTGCCCGCTATCGGACGGACCGCCATCCCCCTTTCGGACACCTCGTGGAAAGAGGGCGGTCCCGGGTCATTCGTGCCGCAGGCTGTCGGCCGGATTGGCCGCGGCCGCCCGGATCGTCTGGGCGCTCGTCGTCAGCAGGGCGAGGCCCAGGAGCGCGACCGCGCTCAGGATGAACGTCCCGGCGCCGAGCGTCGTCCGGGCGGCGAATCCCCGCAGCCAGCGCTGGATGAAGAGATAGGCGGCCGGCCAGGAGATGATATTTGCGACGAGCACGCAGACGGCGAATTGTTTCGACAAGAGGCCGACGATCCGCGAGGACGAGGCGCCGAGGACCTTCCGGATGCCGATCTCCCGGGTCCGGCTGGCGGCGGTGAAGGAGGCCAGGCCGAACAGGCCGAGGCAGGCGATGAAGAGGCCTTGGAGCATGAAGATCCCGAAGATGCGGCCGACCCGCTCGTCGGCCCGGTATTGACGGTCGAAGTCGTCGTCCAGGAAGAAGCTCTCGAACGGCCGTTCGGGGAACAGGGACTTCCACGTCCTCTCGACGAAGGCGATCGCTGAGCGGGCGTCGGCGGCCTCGACCTTCAAGGTCAGAAAGGCCAGCATGTCGGGATTGAACTCCATGGCCAGGGGCTCGACGGGCGCCTGGAGGCCGCGATAGTGGAAGTCCTTGGTCACGCCGATGATCGTGAGGACACGGCCGCCGTTCCCGGTCCGGAGGCGCTTGCCCAGCGCCTCTTCGGGCCGGCTCCAGCCGAAGGCCTTGACGGCGGCTTCATTGATCAGAAAGGCGCCCTTGACGTCCGTTGTCATGTCCCTTTGGAAGGCCCGGCCGGCGACCATGGAGATCCCGTAAAGCGGGATGAACTCCTCGTCGAAATAAAGGTGGAACATGGATTGGTTCTTGTTGTCGGCCTCCCCGACGAGCTCGATGGCATAATTCGAGACCGTGCGGCCGGGGACGGTCGACGAGAGCGCGGCCCCTTGGATGGAGGCGGCGCCGCCGAGGAAGGCGTTCCTCACCGAGGCGTAGCCGTTGCCGGCCGAGACCGCGCCGCGCAGAGGGACGACCAGCTTCTGCGCCTTGTCGAAGCCCAGGTCCTGCCGCTTCATGAAGCGGACCTGATCGTTCATGAAGAGGGTCCCGAGGATGAGGGCCGAGGAAACGGAGAATTGGACGACGACGAGGACCGTCCGGAGGATGAGCCCGGCCCGCCCCCGGCCCAACGCGCCCTGCAGGGCGGCGACCGGCCGGAACGACGACAGGATGAGGGCGGGATAGAGGCCTGCCGCGAGGCCGACGAGGACGGCCCCCCCGGCGAGGAGCCCGATGACGGACGGGGAGAGGAGCCAGGTCCAACGCAGGCCGGCCCCCGTCAATCGGTTCAGGAAAGGCATCGCCAGCCTGACGAGCACGACGGACAGCGCCATGGAGAACACGGCGACGACGATCGCCTCGCCGAGGAACTGGCCGACGAGCTGGCGCCTTCCGGCGCCGACGACCTTGCGCAAACCGACCTCCCGGGCCCGATTGGCCGAACGGGCCGTGGCCAAGTTCATGAAGTTCAGGCAGGCGATGAGAAGGATGAACAATCCGACGACCGAGAGGATGGTCAGCGAAACGGGGTTGGCCGGGGGCTCGATCTCATAGCGGAGGGGCGAAGCGAGGTGGAGGCCGCGGACCGGCTGGAGGAAATAGCGATAGGTCGTTCCCCATCCGTCGAGCTGGGTCTTGACGTATCGGTCGGCCATATTGGCGACGAGCTTCCCGAATTCCGCGGCATCGACGCCCGGCTTGAGCTTGAGGTAGGTGTAGAACATCGTCGAATGCCAGTTGTTCATGTAGCGGTCGTTCTGGATCGTCGCCATCGAGGCGATGAGGCCGTAGCGGAGATGCGTGTTCTCGGGCGCGTCGGCCGCTACGGCCGTCACCTCGAAGTCCTGGCCATTGACGTTGAGGGCCCGGCCCACGGGATCCGTCCGGCCGAAGTATTTCCGGGCCATGCTCTCCGAGACGACCAGGGTCTTGGGGCGGACGAGCGCCGTCGCGGGATCGCCCTTGACGAAGGGGATGGTCAGGACGTCGACGATCGCGCTGTCCGCGAACATGAACAGGTCTTCATAGCTCACCAACGCGTCCCGCTTGACCAGGCGGCCGGGCCGCGGCCAGACCCGGGCGGAGGCTTCGACCTGGGGATAGTCGGCCTTCAGGGCCGGGCCCGCCGTGTCGGAGATCGGGGCGAAGAGGCGGTTGGCGGTCTTCGTCCGGATGTCCATGCTGATCCGGAAAACGCGGTCGACGTCCCTGTGGTAATCGTCGAAGCTTCGCTCGTGGCGAACATAGACGAGGATGACGACGCAGCAGGCCATGCCCAGGGCGAAGCCGGCCAGGTTGATGGCCGCATGGCCCTTATGCTTCCAGAGGCTGCGCCAGGCCGTCTTGAAATAGCTTCGAAACATCGTTGGCCTCCATTCGCCAAGGGGTCCGCGCACGCGATCACCAGAATAGACTCCGGACGCGCCGAAAAGGTTGACGGCCTCGTCAGGCCGATCCCCGGCTCCGCCCGGCGTTTGACGCCTTGAATTCCGCGACGCGCCGCTTGGTCAGGTTGATGAGCTTCGTCACCTTGATGCCCCGGGGACAGACCCGGGTGCAGGCGAACCTGTTCTCGCAGGGCCAGACGCCGTCCGGCCGGTCGAGAACGCCCAGCCTCTCCGCGAACCCTCTATCGCGGCTGTCATCCTGGAAACGGCTGGCCTGGACGACGGCCGCCGGGCCGATGAAATTCGGATCGACGCCGCCGACGACCGGGCACGCCGAGAAGCAGGCGGCGCAGAGGATGCAATTCGTCGCGTCTTCGATGACGCTCCGCTCGTCCGGCGTTTGGAGCCGCTCCCGCGCCTCCGGCCCCGCCTCCGGGGCCATCAAGTAGGGCTTGACCGCCCGGTACCTCTCGAAAAAGGGCCCTTGGTCGACGGCGAGGTCCCGCATGACCCTCAGGTTCCGCAGGGGCTCGACGGTCACGATCGAGCCGGGCCCGGCCGCGACGTCCCTGACCAGCGTTTTGCAGGCGAGGCGCTCCTGGCCGTTGATGATCATGGCGTCGGAGCCGCAGACGCCGTGCCCGCAGCTCCGCCGGAACACGAGCGTCGGATCGACCCGCCGCTGGATGTGGACGAGGACGTCGAGCAGGCGGCTCGCTGGCTCGGCCTCGACCTCGAACCGGTCATGACGGGATCCGGCCGGCTGTTCCGGCTGAAAACGGAGGATGTCGACGACGATGATCATCTCAGTACGTCCTCGGCGCGGGCTTCCACCGGGAAAGATCGACGGGCCGGTAAGAGGTCGCGACCCGATCGCCCTCGAGCCGGGCCAGCGTGTGACGAAGCCAATTCGCGTCGTCCCGGCCGGGATGATCCTCGCGCGCGTGGGAGCCCCGGCTTTCCGTCCGGGCGAGCGCCGAGACGGCGGTGACGTAGGCGAGGTCGAGGAGATTCCCCAGCTCGAGGATCTCGAGCGTTTCGGCGTTGAAGCCGCGGGCGGCATCGCGGGGCCGCACGTTCCGCCATCCGTCCCTGAGCTCCTTCAGCTCTTCGACGGCTTCGGCCATGTCCGGGCCGCGGCGGACGATGCCGACCTTGTCCATCATGGCCCGTTCCATGCGCCGCCGGAGATCGTCGGCCGTCGCGTCCGGCGAGCCGCCACCCCCTCGGAGGCGCGCGATCCTGTCGCGGGCGAATTCGAGCTCGTCGCTCCCCGCCCGGACGCTCCCCGAGCCCGCGGCGAATTCGGCCATATGATCGCCGGCCCGCCGGCCGAAGACGACCAGGTCCACCAGGCTGTTCGTGCCGAGGCGGTTCGCCCCGTGGACGGAGACGCAGGCGCACTCGCCCGCGGCATAGAGCCCCGGATAGAATTCCCCCGGCGTCCAGCCGGCCACCCGTCCGCGATCATCCGTCGGGATGCCGCCCATCGCGTAATGGGCCGTCGGCAGGACGGGGATCGGCGTCGCCGCGGGGTCGATGCCGAGGTAGGTCCGGCAGAAGCCGGTGATGTCCGGCAGCTTCGCCTCGAGGGTCTCCTTTCCCAGGGCGGTCGCATCGAGGACGACGTAGTCCCCGGCCGAGCCGTCCCCCGCGAAACCCCGGCCCTCACGGATCTCCGCCACGATGGCCCGCGAGACGATGTCGCGCGGAGCGAGGTCGAGGAGCTTCGGCGAATACCGTTCCATGAACCGCTCGCCCGCCCTGTTCCGCAGGACGCCGCCTTCGCCGCGGACGGCCTCCGTGATGAGAATGCCCAGGCCGCGCAGGCCCGTGGGATGGAACTGGAAGAACTCCATGTCCTCGAGCGGGACGCCGCGCCGGGCCAGCACCGCCGGCCCGTCTCCCGTGCTGGCGAAAGCGTTGGAGGTGACCTGGTACATGCGGCCGAAGCCGCCCGTCGCCAGGAGGACGGCCTTGGCCCGGAAGAAGTGAAGGTCGCCCGTGGCCAGCTCGACGGCCGCGACCCCGGAGCAGGAGCGCCCGTCGAAGACGACGTCGATCACGTGGAATTCATCGAAGAAGGCGACCTCGTTCTTGATGCACTGCTGGTAGAGCGTCTGGAGGATCATGTGGCCGGTCCGGTCGCCAGCGTAGCAGGACCGGCGGACCGCCGCCTCGCCGAAATTCCGGGTGTGGCCGCCGAAACGTCTCTGGTCGATCCGTCCGTCGGGCGTGCGGTTGAAGGGCAGGCCCCGGCGCTCGAGGTCGATGACGGCCTTGACCGCCTCGTCGGCCAGGATGAGGGCCGCGCTCTGGTCGGTGAGATAGTCGCCGCCCTTGACCGTGTCAAAGGCGTGCCATTCGGGCCGGTCTTCCTCGATGTTGCCGAGCGCGGCGCCGATGCCGCCCTGGGCCGCGCCCGTGTGGGAGCGGAGCGGATGGACCTTGGAGAGGACGGCCGTCCGGACGCGGTGGCTCGCCCGCAGGGCCGCGTAAAGGCCGGCCCCCCCGGCGCCGATGATCACGGCGTCGTGCTCGTGGAGCACGATCCCGCCCGCGCCGCCCATATCACCCGCCGGTTCGGGCGCGGCGACGGGCGCGGCCGCGGGGCTTCGTCCCTGCCTTGCCGCCCCCGACCGGGAGACCCGGCCCGGTCATGGCCCGGGGATCGAGGACGCGCTCGAGCGTCCGCTCGTCGAGCCAGCCGCGCTCCCTGACGACGTCGATGATCGATCGGCCCGTCCTCACGGCTTCCCCGGCGGCCTCGGCCGCCGCGGCGTAGCCGACAAGCGGGGCGAGGGCCGTGGCCAGGCCGGCGCTCGCCTGGGCATAGGCGAGGCAGCGCCCGGCGTCGGCGGCGATCC
>Ga0326732_1000278_pt1 | contig 12327 bp, 9 predicted proteins | sample MHFSIPfraction_4_FD_207644 | JGI IMG/M metagenome (GOLD analysis project Ga0326732, IMG submission 207644) | Lab enriched peat soil microbial communities from Michigan Hollow, Ithaca, NY, United States - MHF12FN SIP fraction | ecosystem: Environmental > Terrestrial > Soil > Wetlands > Peat...
CCGCTGGCGCTGGCCAACGCGCGGTTGTCGGCACGCTCGGCGCGCGGCTACGCGCGGCTGCCTGCGTTGACACGCGCATGCCTTACGCGGGTCGAACTCGTCGCGGCGCAGACCGAAGCCGATGCCGCGCGTCTCGAATCCCTGGGGGCGCATGCGCCGCACGTTGTCGGCAATCTCAAGTTCGACATCACGCCGCCGCCCGCGCAACTCGAACGCGGCGCAGCCTGGCGGATGCGCTGGGGACACCGTCCGGTGCTGCTGGCGGCCAGCACGCGCGAGGGCGAGGAGGCCCCACTCCTGCGCGCGTTTGCCGACACCGCGCCGGCAGATGTACTGCTGGTGCTGGTGCCGCGTCATCCGCAGCGTTTCGACGCGGTGGCGGGGCTGATCGACGCGGCGGGGCTTTCCTGTCAGCGCCGCAGTGCGCTCGGCGATGCACCGCTGAATCCACAGACGCGGGTGCTGCTGGGCGACAGTCTCGGCGAGTTGTTCGCTTATTACGCGGCGTGCGACGTGGCCTTCGTCGGCGGCAGCCTGATGCCGCTGGGTGGGCAGAATCTGATCGAGGCGGCAAGCGTGGGACGGCCGGTGCTGGTGGGGCCGCATACCTTCAATTTCGAGGAGGCGACGCGCCTTGCGGTAGAAGCGGGCGCTGCACTGCGGGTGAACGATGCCGAAGCCTGTCTGGCAAACGCGCTGGCGCTGCTGAACGATGCGCCGGCGCGCGCGCGCATGGCGGAGGCCGGCCTCGCTTTTGCTGCGCGCCATCGCGGCGCGGCGCATCGGGTGGCGGCGCTTATTTCGCCGCTACTGTCGGGCGCAGGTGCTGGTCGATCCCGGTCAAGTCAGCCGGGCTGAGGCTGCCCACGGCAGCCTTGAGGGACAAACCGGATAACAGATAGCTGTAGCGCGCGCTCGCCAGATCGCGCCGGGCAGACAGCACTTGTTGTTCGGCGTTCAGCACGTCGAGGATAGTGCGCACGCCGACCTCCATGCCGAGCTTGGTGGAATCGAGCTGTGCCTTGATGGAGGTGAGCGCTTGTTCCAGTGCCTTGATGCGGGCGACGCCACTGTTCACGTTGAGCCAGGCCTGACGTGCCTGCTGGCCGGCCTCGCGGGCAGCGGCTTCAACTTCCTGGCGCGCCTTTTCCTGATTGGCGACCGCCTGGCGGACCTGCGAACTGGTCAAGCCACCCTGGTAGATCGGCAGGTTGAGTTCGAGGCCGATGGCGCCAGACTGGGTGTCGATCGGGACAGCGCCGATGGGCTGGTTGTTGTTGATTGAGTAGCTGGCGACCGCATCCAGGGTGGGATAGTGGCCGGCGCGATTGAATTCCACCTGCTGGTCGGCAATGGTCTTGGCGATGCGCTGGATCTCGGCCTGCAGGTTGGCATCGGCGGCGCGCGCAGCCCACTCGTCGATGCTGCCGGGCTCGTCTTTCAGCTTGGGCGCTTCGACCAGCGCGTCGAGCGAGCCGGCCGGCTTGCCGGTGATTTTTTCCAGTGCACGCAGGCGGATATTGAGGGTGTTCTGCTCGCCGATTTCCTGAGCGACCGCAAGGTCGTAACGTGCCTGTGCTTCATTGGTGTCGATGATGGTGGCGGTGCCGACTTCGAAGTTGCGCTTGGCGGAAGCCAGCTGTTCGGTGATGGCGGCCTTCTGGGCATTGATGAAGGCGATGTTGTCCTGTGACTGCAGCACATCGAAATAGGCCTGCGCAACCCGCAGGATCAAGTCCTGCTCGGCCGCCCTGAACTGGATCCCGACGATCTTCGTCTGCTCCTTCGACTGCTGGTAATGCACCCAATTCTGCTTGCGGAACAGCGGTTGCGAGGCATTGATTGCGACCTGGCTGGAGTCGAAGTCGTTGCTTTCTATTATCTGGCCGCTGATGTTTTGATAGTACACATTGCCGGCCAGATTGACACTGGGCAGCAATCCGGCGCGGCCCTGCACGGCGATTTCCTGGCCGGCCTCGTAGGCGGCACGGGCGGCGGCGTATTGCGCGTCGTAAGCCTGCGCGTCGCGGAACACATCGGACAGGTTTGCTGCCTGGGCCGCGGGCGCCATGGCTAGCGTCAGCGCAATATAAAGGGGTTTGAGTTGCATGATGGATCCAGTTCTTGGTAATTGGGTCAGTAGCGTGGCATGGACGGATCGACTTCGTCCGTCCACGCTGCCATGCCGCCCGACAGGTTGATGACGTCACCAAACCCTGCCGTTTCCAGGTAGCGGGCTGCATGGTAGCTGCGTACGCCATGGTGGCAGATGACAATCGTTTCGGCGTCTTTATTCAATTCCTGCAGTCGGGTGGGCAACTCGCGCATCGGGATCAGAATCGCACCCGGAAGGCGACACAGGTTCCACTCCCACGGCTCGCGCACATCGAGCAGGACCGGTGTATGTCCGGCCTGGATATGAACGGCGAGTTCGACAGGGCGAAACTGGCGCATGGATTCAAAACACGAAAGCCGCGGGATGTGGAGCATTCAATAGCGGCGCCACGCAGGTTTCGAACAGCGTTACGCTGCGGAACGCGCCGGGTGCCATGCAGGTGATGAGTTGCGCCTGCATCACCGGGAGCTCGCCGACGATGGCGAACAGCCGACCTCCGACATGCAGGCGGCGGCGAAACGCTTCGGACAGCAGCGGGGTCGAACCGGTCAGGACAATTACATCGAAGCCAGCCGTGTCGGGCCAGTCGCAGGCAGCGTCGCCAGTGTGCAGCTGGATGTTGTCAAAACCGTGCGCACGCAGTTTTTGTGTTGCGGCGGTGGTGAATTCGGGGACGATGTCCACCGATACCACGTAGGCGGCCTGGCTCGCCAGCAGGGCGGTGAGGTAACCGCTGCCCGTGCCGATTTCCAGCACGCCGTCGGTGGGACGAATGGTGAGTTCCTGAATCACCCGCGCTTCCAGCTTGGGCGTCCACATCGCCTGGCCGTGGCCGAGTGGAATTTCCATGTCGACAAAGGCCAGGGCCCGACGCGCCTCCGGAACGAAATCCTCGCGGCGCACCTTGTGCAGCAGGTCGAGCACGTTCTGATTCAGCACATCCCAGGGGCGGATCTGCTGTTCCACCATGTTGTAGCGCGCCTGTTCCATGTCCATTCGGTGCCCTTGCCTGAAGAGAATTACGTTACGGCGAAAATTAAGTTACGGCTCAATAAGTTAGACGGGGTCCTGCCTTGCAATTATTTCACATTTCGGCTAACTTGACCCGCTCGCCAGGGGTCTCCAGCCGGATGAATTGCCGAATGGAGTGAGACATACCCTTTGAACCTGATGCGGTTGAGACCGCCGTAGGGAGGCAGGTTTACCGCCTCCCTGATTATTGCAGCGAGGCTGATCTTCAGCCTCCATTGTTTTCTCAGCGAGGCCTCCGACGCCTCCTGCTTTTCTGGAGCGCCGCCATGAACGCCAACCCCAAATTCCTTGCTGCCACTGCTCACGTCGACGAAGCAGCAGTGCAGCCCCTGCCCAATTCGCGCAAGATCTACGTGCAGGGCAGCCAGCCCGACATCCGCGTGCCGATGCGCGAAATCAGCCAGGCTGACACGCCATTAATGTTTAGCGGCGAACCCGGGCCGGGCGGAGCCCCTGCCCGCTCAGAACCCAACCCGCCGATTTTTGTCTACGACTGCTCGGGTCCCTACTCTGACCCAGCAGCGAAAATCGACATCCGTACCGGCCTGCCCGCGCTGCGCACCCGCTGGATCGAAGCGCGCGGCGACACCGAAATCCTGTCCGACCTGAGTTCGGAATACGGTCGCCAGCAGGCAGCCAACCCAGAACTGGCGACGATGCGCTTCCCTGGCCTCCACCGCACCCCGCGCCGCGCCAGGGCGGGCATGAACGTCACCCAGATGCATTACGCGCGCCAGGGCATCATCACTCCCGAGATGGAGTTCATCGCCATCCGCGAGAACAACAACCGCGTGGCTTATCTGGAATCGCTCAAGCAAACCGGCCCGCTGGGCGAAAAGCTCGCCGCGCTGATGAACCGCCAGCATCCCGGGCAGAACTTCGGCGCCAGCCTGCAAAACGAAATCACCCCCGAATTCGTGCGCGACGAAATCGCCCGCGGCCGCGCCATCATCCCCAACAACATCAACCACCCCGAATCCGAGCCGATGATCATCGGCCGCAATTTCCTGGTGAAGATCAACGCCAACATCGGCAACTCGGCGTTGGGTTCCAGCATCCAGGAAGAAGTCGAGAAAATGACCTGGGCGATCCGCTGGGGTGGCGACACCGTGATGGATTTGTCCACCGGCAAGAACATCCACGAGACGCGCGAGTGGATTATTCGCAACAGCCCGGTTCCCATCGGCACGGTGCCGATTTATCAGGCGCTGGAAAAGGTCGACGGCAAGGCGGAAGAACTGACCTGGGAAATGTTCCGCGACACGCTGATCGAGCAGGCCGAGCAGGGCGTCGACTACTTCACCATCCACGCCGGCGTTCTGCTGCGCTACGTGCCGATGACCGCCAACCGCATGACCGGGATTGTTTCCCGTGGCGGTTCGATCATGGCCAAGTGGTGTCTCGCGCATCACAAGGAGAGCTTCCTCTACACACACTTCGAGGACATCTGCGACATCATGAAGGCCTATGACGTCGCCTTCTCGCTGGGCGATGGCTTGCGTCCCGGTTCGATCTACGACGCCAACGACGAAGCGCAACTTTCCGAACTGAAGACGCTTGGCGAACTGACCCAGGTGGCGTGGAAGCATGACGTGCAGGTGATGATCGAAGGCCCCGGCCACGTGCCGATGCAGCTGATCAAGGAGAACATGGACATCCAGCTCGAACAGTGTGCCGAAGCGCCGTTCTACACCCTGGGCCCGCTCACCACCGACATCGCCCCCGGCTACGACCACATCACCTCCGGCATCGGCGCCGCGATGATCGGCTGGTATGGCACCGCGATGCTGTGCTACGTCACGCCGAAAGAACACCTCGGCCTGCCGGACAAGGATGACGTCAAGGAAGGCATCATCACCTACAAGCTCGCTGCCCATGCAGCCGATTTGGCCAAGGGCCATCCCGGCGCGCAGATCCGCGACAACGCCTTATCCAAGGCGCGTTTCGAATTCCGCTGGGACGACCAGTTCAACCTCGGCCTCGACCCCGACAAGGCCAAGTCCTTCCACGACGAGACGCTGCCCAAGGAATCGGCCAAGGTCGCGCATTTCTGCTCGATGTGCGGCCCGCACTTCTGCTCGATGAAAATCACCCAGGACGTGCGCGAATATGCGGCGAAGGAAGGCCTCAACGAAGCCGACGCGCTGGCGAAAGGCATGGAAATCAAGGCGGTAGAATTTGTCAAACAGGGCGCGGAGGTCTACCGCAAGGTGTAATCCGTCCGTCGTATAATCCGCAGGCGCGCCCCGTTGGCGCGCCTTTTTTATGTCCAAAGCGATTCCATGACCGACCCCACCCTGCTCCTGCACGCCCTCATCCTCGGCATCATCGAGGGGTTGACCGAGTTTCTGCCCGTCTCCAGCACCGGGCATCTCATCTTGGCCGGGCAACTGCTCGGATTCAACGACGACAAGGGCAAGGTGTTCGAAATCGCGATTCAGTTCGCGGCGATTCTGGCGGTGGTATGGGAATACCGCGCGCGGCTGGGGCATGCGGTGGTGAGCTTGGGCACTGAGCCGGCTTCGCAGCGGCTGGCGATGAACCTGATCGTGGCGTTTCTGCCCGCGGCGGTGCTGGGCTTCCTGTTCATCAAGCAGATCAAGTTCTATCTGTTCAACCCGATCGTCGTCGCCTCCGCGCTGATCATCGGCGGGGTGCTCATCTTGTGGGCAGAGCGGCGCAAGCATGTCGTGCGCGCGGAAACGGTGGACGACATGACGTGGCGCGATGCCTTGAAAGTGGGGTTTGCCCAGGCGGTGGCGATGATCCCAGGCACCTCGCGCTCGGGCGCGACGATCATTGGCGGATTGTTTTTCGGTTTGTCGCGCAAGGCGGCGGCGGAGTTCTCGTTTTTCCTGGCGATTCCGACCATGTTCGCTGCCACCCTGTACGACGTCTACAAGAACTGGCATCTCTTCAGCGTGAACGATATCGGCCTGTTCGCGGTGGGCGGTGCGGCGTCGTTCATCAGCGCCCTGCTGGCGGTGCGCGGCCTGATCCGCTTCATCAGCCGTCACGATTTCGGCGTGTTCGCGTGGTACCGCATCGTGTTCGGCGTGCTGGTATTGCTGACGGCTTACACCGGCTGGGTCGACTGGGGCACCACCGGGCACTGATGTTTCAGCCCTCTCTGGGCGGGCGCTTGTCGAGTTTTCTTTGCAGGGTGCGTCGGTGCATTTTCAGTGCGCGCGCGGTGGCCGAAATGTTGCCGTCGTGCTCGTTCAGCACTTTCTGGATATGTTCCCATTCCAGCCGCGCCACGGACAAGGGTTCCGGACTGATGTCCAGCGCCGCATCGGGCTGGTCGCGCAACAGCGCGGCGAGGATTTCGTCGGCGTCGGCCGGCTTCGCCAGGTAATGTCGCGCCCCCAGCCGCACCGCCTCGACCGCGGTGGCGATGCTGGCATAGCCGGTGAGCACGATGATGGCGGGAGCAGGCGAGCGCGCTGCGAGGGCGGCAACGACAGTCAGCCCCGATTCACCGGGCAGCTTCAAATCGACCACCGCGTGGCTGGGGGCAAACGCTTCAGCGATGGTCAGGGCTTCCTCTGCATGGTGTGCCAGCGCAACATCGACGCCCCGTTTCTTCATGGCACGCGACAGGGCGGCCGCAAAATCGGTGTCGTCCTCGACGATCAGCAGTTTCATGTTCATACGGATGGTTTCCAGGGCAGGGTGATGCGCACGCGGGTGCCGCCACCCTCACGCTCGACCAGTGTGAGTGTGCCGCTGAGCCGCTCCAGCGTGGCGTGGGTGAGCGCCAGGCCCATGCCCCAGCCACGCCCCGGCTTGCCGCTGAACAGCACTCGACCGGCTTGCGCCTTCTGCGCGGAAGAAAAACCCGGTCCACGGTCGGCAATGTCGATGACGAGGGCATCGTCTGCGGCGACGGCACTGAACTCAACCGGGGCGGCTGCGGCGTCGGCGGCGTTGTTCAGCACATTGAGAATGGCTTGTTCCAGTCCATCGGGCGGGATGAAGTCGCGCTGATCGGTGGACAGATTCGTGGTGAGCCGTGCGTCGGGGCGCAGCATCTGCCAACGTTCGAGCAGTGCGTTCAACCAGGTGTCGAGGGGCAGCACGGTCGGCGCGGTGTCCTGGGCGCGCGCGGCGAGCTGGGTCAGGATGCGCTTGCAGGCCTGTGCCTGCTTTTCGAGCAATCGGCAGTCGGCGCCGATGTCGGGGTCGTTGGCGAATTCGGCGGCGAGTTCGTGCGCGGTGGTCTGGATGGTGGCGAGCGGGGTGGCGAGCTCGTGCGCCGCCAGCGCGGCCTGGGTACCGAGCGCGACGATGCGTTCGTCGCGCAACTGCTTTTCGCGCAGGGCGGAAAGTTCTAGGTCGCGCGCGCGCAGCGATGCGTGGATGCGGGTGACGAAAAAAGCGATCAGTCCGGCGCTGATGAGGAAGTTGAACCACATGCCGCCGAGGTGCATGCCGTAGGCGGCCACCGGATCGGCCACCGCCAGCGGCTGGTAAACAAACAGCAGCAGTGCGTAATATGCGCCGGCCACGGTGGCCAGCAGCCACACCCAGCGCGGGCGCAGGCTGATCGCGGCGATGACGACCGGCACCAGCATCAGCGAGACGAAGGGATTGGTCACGCCACCGCTGAAAAACACCAGCACCGCAAACGCGGTGAGGTCGGCCAGCAGGTGTGCCAGAAATTCCATCTGCGTGGCGGGCACCTCCAGCCGCAGCCGCCACACGGTGGAGAGCGAGAACAGCCCCATCAGCGCCAGCACTGCGGCCATCGGCAGCAGCGGCATCTGGATGTGGAGGCCCCAGTGCAGCCAGGCGATGCCTGCTGTACAGCCAGCGATGAGTGACACGCGCACGGCCAGCAGGCGCCCCAGCAGGGCGCGGGCGGGCAGGGTGGAAAGCAGTGTGGAACCGGTCGCAGACGTCATGGCGGCATTGTAATGCGCGTGCCGGCGAGCGTTGCGGGGTGCGGCAATTTGTCCAATAGCGGGCGGCGTGCATCTGGCCTAAAGTGTCGTGGCGCCTTACCGCGCGATGACTCCATTTTCCCGCCAGCACGGCGGGATTTTTTTGCACGGTAGCTTGCGTGTGCTGCAGAGTGACGCCAACTTTTCAGGCCAACTGGCTCGGCCGGCAGGCCATTCCGTCTCCGAACCGGTTGGGCATCAGCTGCCACATGCAGACCTTGCGGAACGGAAAAGCCCGGTGCAATGCACGCGGGGCTTTGGTTTCGTGGTTTTGCAATGATCGCCGTCGCAATACCCTAAATCTGATAGTTCACACCTGCATAGACTGAACGGCCCATGCCGGGAACCGCCGTCCCCCACTGTGGAGAAATACCAACCGGCGGGTTGATCATCATCGTCGTGCCCTGGCCGAGATAAGCGCCGCCCAGCGGCAACGCATAGTCCTTGTCGAACAGGTTTTCGATGCCGACGTCCAGGCGGACTTGCTTCCACTGGTAACTGCTGCGCAGGTTGAACAGGCTGTAACCCGCGGTTTCGATCTCGTTCCGGACATCCGAGACGTCCGTTTTCGCCGCAACAAATTGACCTTCCACCGTATTGGTCCAGCGGCCGAGTTGCTGGGTCAACGCCAGTTTCGCATTGAGCGGCATCATGTTGTAGAGGTTGTCGCCGGTATCCCGGTTCTCACCCCGGACATAGTTCAGCAGGCCGCTCGCGGTGAAATCGCCATAGCCGTGGGTACGCGCGGCCAGGACATGACCCGAGACGTCGACGCCGTAGAGCAGCGCCGACTGGTTGACGTACTTCAGCACGTTGAATTGCCCGTCCGGGCAGCTGGCGCCGTTGCAGGCTGCATCGATGTAGTCCTTGACATAGGTGTAATACGGTGCGACGCGCACCCCCCATGGCTTTTCACCGGCAGCGTGCCAATCGGCGGCGAGGCTCAGGGTGCGAGCCACTTCCGGCTTGAGGTTGATATCGCCCACATAGCCGTTGCCATCGCCGACAAAGTTGTTCATGACCGCCGCCATGGACCAGGTGGACCAGGTATAGCGCTCGTACAAGTTGGGCGAGCGGGTCTTCTGCGCGACACCGAGCTCATAGGTCTGCGTGGCGTCCGGGCTATAGCGCGCCAGCACGGTCAGATCCAGGTTGTGATCGGTCTGGCTGTGGTCCTGGGCGTTGAAATTGGTGCTGTCCGTCAACTGGTTGCTGCCCATCATGTTCGTGGCGGCGTATCCGGTGACATCACCGGTATTCATGTCCACGGTTTCGTAGCGAATGCCCAGCAGGCTCATCCACTGCGGGTTGATCTGTGCCTCCCACTCGCCGAACAGGGCATAGCGGTCACGCTGGCCGTCGTTGATGTTCCAGAAGGTGCCGGGCCACATCATCGCGCCGGAAGGCGACCACCAGTCGTCAAGGCGATAGGCCTGGTATTCGGCCCCCACCCGCATGATGTCGCGCGCGGAAAGCGGGAGTTCGGCGTTGACCGACACGCCAGTGGTACTGCCCTCGGTGTACATCGGCATACCCGCGGCGCAATTAGGTCCGATGGGTGAACACGGGTTGCCGTCGACCGACGCCGGTCCACCCGAGGCCGCTCCGTACCAGTACCGCTTGTCATCCCCGAAGTCCATCGCGTGATCGGTTTTCTCGTAGTAGGCGCGCGCCTTCAGCACGCCCCATTGATAGTCGCCGGTATACCCCAGATTGACCTGACTGCCCGTGTTGTCGGTCATGTCCATGCGCTGGTTCGGGAAATTCTCATAGGGGATGTGCTGGTAACCCAGTTTCAGGTCGAACAGGTGATTGTCGTTGCGCAATGCAATATCGAGTGCCTGGTTGATCGACTCGTAGGCGGTGGAGCCGACTTCGTCGAGCGGCAGCGTACGGCCGACCTGGCCGGTGGCGGTCGACGTCTTGAAGTCGCCGCCCGCCTTGTAGTTGTCGGACTTGGTGATCGAGCCGGTATAGGTCAGGCTCAGTTTTTCGCTGGCAGCGGTTGCGGAAATGTTGGCGCCCACCGCATTGCCGTTGCTGCGATAAAACGCACCGGCTTCACCCGTGAGCAGGGTGCCTTGCCTGTCCCTGGCGAATTCCGGCGCGGGAGAAACCACCAGTATCGTGCCTCCGATGCTGTCGCCGCCGACGCTGACCGGACTGATGCCCGCGTAAACCGTTGCGCCCGCCACTGCGGTCGGGTCGATGTAGGACAGCGGCGAATTCATGTGGTTGGGACAGGACGCGATCAGGTCCATGCCGTCGACCTTGGTGCGCAGGCGGTCGTCGGCCAGACCGCGAATCACCGGCAGGCTGGAAACGCCGCCGGCGCCGTAGAAGCTGATGCCGGGTACGTCCCTCAGCAGGGTGGCCGTATCGCTGGTGGCTGCACGCATGGGCAGCAGGGTGGCCGCATCCAGCGTCACGCTGTTGAGGTCGACGTCCGTGGGTTCCGACCCCACGACAACCACGGTCATGAGGGGTTCTGATGATGCCGTCATCGCAGCGCTCTGCGCGACGGCGTTGTTCCAGATTGCCGACAGGGCAAGGGAGACAGCGAGGGTGACCGGCTTTTTGCTGAGCAGCATGGTTGTTTATTTCCGGATTGTTGAAACCTGCCGGAGTCTAGGGAAATCTCGTGTGAACGAAAATGCGGCAGATTGTCGCAAGCAGCGGATCGAATTCACAGGCCTGCAACGAGCAATTCGGCGTGCAGCCGGCGCGCAGCAATGTGGCGGCGTCAAACCCGATGGGCCGTTCCGGTTCCTTGCTGCAAAATAGGGTGCGACGATTTGCCACATCGTATTTTGTTCACCGATTGCCTATCGTTTCGCCAAACCTGAATGGGCGGTTGAGATGTTGGGCCTGCGCATGCTGCTTCGCGGAGGCGGTTTGTCCGCTCTTCAGGAGGCAGGGCCAGGCAAGACCCGGATTGACGCTTGGCGTGCTGGTGCCGGATGACACCAGGACGCTGGCCGGGAGACCGCCTTCACCGCAATTGGAATTCCATTTCGATTTTCATTGGAGAACTGTATGAAACTAAGTGCTTTGATTTTCACCGCGATCGGTGCCCTGGCTTTGCAATCGGCTGGGGCCGCGAATGTCACCGTTAACAATGCCTGGGCACGCGCCACCATGCCGGGGCAACCCGTCAGCGCTGCCTATATGCAGATCAGATCCGACGCCGACGCGAAGCTGATCGGCGTATCCAGCCCCGCCGTGCCGCGGGTGGAAGTGCACGAAATGAAAATGGATGGCGATGTGATGATCATGCGTGAGGTCAAGGCGATCGACCTGCCGAAAGGCAAGACCGTCGCGCTCGAGCCCGGCGGGTTTCACATCATGCTGATGAACCTGAAGCAGCCGATTGTTGCCGGTGAGGTCATCCCGCTCACACTGGAGGTGGAGTCGGGCGGCAAGAAGCAGACGGTCAAGGTGAAAGCAGAAGCCCGCGCCCAGGACGGCGGCGCCATGCAGCATTCCAGTCATTGAATCTGGCGGTCGTGCATGCGGTTCCGCGCGTGATACTGCCCTAAAGGGCACAAGAGGGCGTTGCGGAGCGAAACCTGTCGGGGCTCAAGTGCCTTGAATAGCGCGGCCAGCGCCGAGAATCGCGCCGCGTGCGCGCAAGTCCGCCAGCAACGTGCCGCCCGCCTGCAGGATGAGGTCTGGATCGGGGTGGCGGCTCTCGACCGCAATGGTTTCCAGCGCCGCCCGCCCGCTGAGCGTGCCGTTTTCCAATAGCGTCAACAACCGTGCCGTGAAGACATTGATCTCGCTGAACTGTACCGCGTCGGCATGGTCGCGAAACACCAGCAAATACGTTTCGGCGGGCTGCACCTTACGGCGCGGCGCGATGCGATGCACCGGCCAGTCGTAGCGCAGATTGGCCAGCACCGGATTCGGCACGGGCACGCCGTCAAGCAGATCACCCGCAGCGTCGATTGCACCATCGACGCTGCGATTCGACACCGACAACACCAGCTCGATCCATTCGTAATGTGCCAATGCCAGGAGATACGGCGGGTAACCCTCGGGCGATGTCCATTCGTTCTGCAGAAACTGCACGAACTCGTCGGGAATCTGCCGGAAATAGGGGGTGTGGCTGCGATGCGTTCTGAAAAACGCGCGCACCAGCTTCGCCCATTTGCGTATACCGAGCACCTGCCGCAACACCGGAAAGCACGCCAGCAAGAAACTTTCGACGTTGTTGTAGAGCAGCGCGTTGTA
>Ga0326732_1000279_pt1 | contig 12289 bp, 10 predicted proteins | sample MHFSIPfraction_4_FD_207644 | JGI IMG/M metagenome (GOLD analysis project Ga0326732, IMG submission 207644) | Lab enriched peat soil microbial communities from Michigan Hollow, Ithaca, NY, United States - MHF12FN SIP fraction | ecosystem: Environmental > Terrestrial > Soil > Wetlands > Peat...
AGGACGTCCCTGCCGAAGGGACCCTCAAGGTCGAGCCCCTGGCCCCGAATGTCCTGACCCTCGATTATTGCGACCTGACGGTCGCCGGGAAGACCGAAAAGGATCTTTATTTCTACGACGCGCAAATGAGGACCTTCCAGGCCAACGGCCTCGACCGTAATCCCTGGGACAGCGCGGTCCAATATCGAACGAACATCCTCGACCGTAACAGGTTCCCTGCCAACTCGGGCTTCGAGGCGGTCTTCTGGTTCCGCGCCGCCAAGGACGATGCCCGCGATTTTGCGGACCTCAAGGCCGTGGTCGAGCGGCCGGCCCTTTTCCGGGTCTTCGTCAACGACAAAGAGGTCACGCCCTCACCGGGGGAGTGGTGGCTCGACCGGGCGTTCGGCGTCTATCCCATCGGAGCCCGCGTCGTCTCCGGGAAGAACAAGATCACGGTCAGGGCCCGGCCTTTCACCATCCACAGCGAGCTCGAACCGGTCTATCTCCTCGGCGATTTCCGTTTGACCGGCGCCGCCAGGGGGTTCGAGGTCCGTCCGCCCGTGCCCCTTGCCGCCGGAGCTTGGAACGCTCAGGGGTGGCCCTTCTATAGCGCGGGCGTCCGTTACACCAAGACCTATACGGTTCCGTCAGAGGGCGCCAGGACATCCTACCGTCTGCGCCTCGGCGCCTGGCTCGGGGCGACGGCCGAAGTCTTCGTCGGCGGCAAACGGGTCGGCACGGCCGCCTTCCCTCCCTTTGAAGTCGATCTGACCGGGGCGCTGGCCGCCGGCCCGAATGAAGTCTCCGTGGTCATCTACGGGACGCTCCGGAACACCCTGGGGCCGTTCCATGATGATCCGCCCCTCGGCCGGGCCTGGCCCGGGTCGTTCCAGCAGGGAGCCAAGGGAGGATTGCCTCCGGGGTCGGAATACTCCTCGGTCGCCTACGGCCTGTTCGAGGATTTCCAGCTGATCAAGGCCATTCCACGCTGATCTTCCACAGAGAAAGGCAGAGAAACACATGACCCACGCCGTCGGATTCGACAACGCCCATTACCTCGAAGGACAGAAGAAGGCCATTCTCGAACGAATGGCCCGCTTCACGAGCAAGCTCTACCTCGAATTCGGGGGCAAGCTCTTCTTCGATTACCACGCCGCCCGGGTCCTGCCCGGCTACGACCCCAACGTCAAGATGAAGCTCCTCCAGGAGCTCCGCAGCCAGGCCGACTTCCTGCTCTGCATCTACGCCGGCGACATCGAGCGGAAAAAGATGCGGGCCGATTTCGGCCACACCTACGATGTCGACGCCATGAAGCTCATCGACGACCTGCGCGAGTGGGGCATCCAGATCCGGGCCGTGGTCATCACCCGCTTCGACAACCAGCCGGCCGCCCGCATCTTCAAGAACAAGCTCGAGCGGCAGGGCATCCGCGTCTACACCCACCGCTTCACCAAGGGCTATCCGACCGACGTCGACGTCATCGTCAGCGACGAGGGCTACGGTGCGAACGATTACATCGAGACCGAGCACCCCCTCGTCATCGTCACCGGGCCCGGGCCCGGAAGCGGCAAGCTGGCCACCTGTCTCTCCCAGCTCTATCACGAGTACCGCCGGGGCTCGGCCTCGGGCTATGCCAAGTTCGAGACCTTCCCGATCTGGAACCTGCCCCTCAAACATCCCGTCAACGTCGCCTACGAGGCGGCCACGGCCGATCTCTGCGATTTCAACCTGGTCGATCCCTTTCACCTCGAGGCCTACGGCAAGGTCGCCGTCAATTACAACCGTGACGTCGAGGTCTTTCCCGTCCTCAAGCGGATCCTCGAGAAGATCACCGGGGGGCCCTCTTTCTACAAGTCGCCGACCGACATGGGCTGCAACTGCGCCGGTTTCGGCATCATCAACGACGAGGTCGTCCGCGAGGCGGCCAAGCAGGAGCTCATCCGTCGCTTTTTCCGCTACTCGTGCGAATACACGCTGGGCTTCGTCGAGCAGGAGACCGTCCAGCGGGCCGAGCTGCTGATGAGAGAGCTCGGCACCAAGCCCGAGGACCGGCGCGTCGTCGTCGCGGCCCGCCGGGCGGCCGAGGAGGCCCAGGCCGCCGGGAAGGGGAACAAGGGCGTCTTCGTTGGTGCGGCGATCGAGCTCCGTGACGGCACGATCGTCACGGGAAAGAACTCTCCGCTCATGCATGCCGCGGCGGCGCTCATCCTCAACGCCGTCAAGACGCTGGCCGGGATCCCGGACAAGATCCCGCTCCTCTCGCCCTCGATCGTCGAGTCGGTCGGAGAGCTCAAGAAGAGCGTCTTCGGGGCCAAGTCCGTCAGCCTCGATCTGTCCGAGGTCCTCATCTGCTTGAGCATCAACGCGGCCGCCAATCCGACCGCTCACCTGGCCTTGGAGAGGATGAAAGAGCTCCAAGGCTCGGAGGTCCACATCACGCACATCCCGACCCCAGGGGACGATTCGGGGCTGAGGCGGTTCGGCATCAACCTGACGACCGACCCCAATTTCGCCAGCAAGCACCTTTTGGTGACCTAAGAAAGGACGTCGTGAAGGGGAGCTTTTTCGGGAATCTGAGGTCCAAGCAGAGGACCTTCAAAAGGCGGCACCCGCTCAGGCGCGCGGCGCTCTTCCTGGGTCTCGCGGGTTTGGCCTATGCGGCTTCATCGGCCGTACTGGCCCTTGCGGGATCCGTGCCGGCGGCCCCAGTCATCGCGGGCATGGACGTCGATAACTACTATGCATGGCAGATCTTCTTCATCCTGCCGCTCGTCTTTGCCGTCTGGGTCCTGGCCTCGGGCGTCCTCCTCGCGCTCGGCACGAGAGGATGTCACCGGAGCGATGTCCTGGTCAAAGCCTCCCGCGCCTGGGGGGCTCCGCTCCTGCTGGCTTGGGTCCCGTTGGCCGTCGAGTCCGGTTTTGCCGCTCTGGGGATGGGACAGGCGGAGTGGGTGGATATCCTCTCGGTCCCCGGGGTCTGGCAGACGCTCTATCTCGGGATCTATGCCGCGGCCGCATTGTGGGCCGTCGTGAAGTTCGTCCTGGCCGCGCGCACCATCCATAAAAAATCATGGCCATCCGCCATCTTGACGGGACTCGCCGCCTCGGCGGTGGCCATCGGGATCGTCTTGCTCTTCGTTCGCTGACGATAGGGCGGATCGGGCAGGGAGAGCGACGGCCGAAAGGGGAGCGCTGATGCCGGAGAGCGATCGCGATCGGGCTGACGGACTCGAGATCAGGGAATTCCGGATCGAAGACTACGATAGGGTCATGGCGCTTTGGACTGAGGGCGACCTTCCCTTAAAGCCCTTGGGACGGGACAGCCGGCAGAATATCGCCCGGCAAACCGGGCTGCCGAATGTCCGTTTCCTCGTGGCCGTTGATAAGCCGGGGGGACGGGTCATCGGGACCGTGCTCGCGACGCATGACGGCCGCAAGGGCTGGATCAACCGGCTGGCCGTCGATGCCGGCTTGAGGAAAAAGGGGATCGGCGCCCGGCTTGTCGTGGCGGCCGAACACTGGCTCGAATCCCAAGGGATGGACATTCTGGCCTGCCTCATCGAAGAGGACAACGCGGTGTCCATGGCCGTCTTCGAGAAGCTCGGCTACAAGAAGCACCCCGAGATCATCTATTTCGCCAAGCGCAAATATCCGGGCGTTTAGTCGCCCGATGACTTCCCGACAACCTCAGGCTTCCAGGCCTCAGAACATCTGGGTCGAAACCGAGGGACCCTCCCGAAGGCGGCGAGGACATAATGCCCCGAGGCCCTCGTGAGGGAAGGGGGGCCCGCGTTGGGTTTGCTCAGAAGCTTGTGATCACCAGCTTGAACGCCCCCCGGCAGGCCGCATCCGCATGAGCGAAGAGGCCGGGAATATCCTCCAGTTTGACCTCGGTCAGCCAGTCTCGGACCTGGAAGCGGCCGCTCTCGAGCCAGCTCAGGGCGATAGGGTAATCGCCGCTGGCGAAGTTCGAGCTCGTCGTGATCCGCCGTTCGCTCCCGAGCCGGAGGAAGTTCACCGGGATGTCCAGGTCGTGGACGGCCATGTTGACGAGGGTCCCTTTTTTCGCCAGGACCGACAGCCCGAGATCGAAGCTGTCCCGGCCGCCGATACTGTCAAAGACCGAGCCGAAGCCTTCGGGGGCAAGAGCCTTGAGCTCGGCCGCGAGCGCCGCGCCCGACTTTCCCCGCGCGTCGACGACGGCGTCGAATCCGGCCTTTGTGGCCAGCCCCAGGGCCCGGTCGGAGATATCCGTGACCACCATCCGGCTCGCGCCGAGGACGCGCGCGGCTTGGGCGATGCCGTTCCCGGCGGGACCGGCGCCCATCATCAGGATCGGCCGGCCCGGCCGGATCTGCCCTTGGTGGGCGACGTGGACGCAGACGGCCAAGATGTCCATCATGGCGGCCTCGGGAAAGCTCAGGCCGTCGGGAATGACATAGCAGCCCCCGGCCCAGGCCGGGACATATTCGGCATAAGCTCCCGGATAGAAATCCCGTTTACCCCAGCCCTGGCCGTGGCCCATGTGGACCGTGTTCGGGCAGAGCTGGGTCCGGCCCGACCGGCAATCGGGGCAAATCCCGCAAACTTTCGAACAGACCGGGGCGACGCGCTTGCCGAGAAGCCCCGCGTTCTTCTCGTCGAGAACGGCCACGACCTCGCCGGCGAACTCGTGGCCGAGGACGATCCCCGGCGGGTTGTCGACGTGCCGGCCGAGCGTATGCATGGCCCACGGATTCTCGCCCGCGTAATACCGGAAGTCGGAGCCGCAGACGCCGCAGGCCGCGACCTTGATGAGGACCAGGTCCGGGTCGCCGTAGGCCTCGATCGGCCAGACCGGGATCTCGCGCCAGGCCAATCGCCGGGGCGACTCGAGGACGACGGCTTTCATCTTCGATGGGATGAAGGTTTTGGCGATCATCGCGCTCTCAGACTCCTGAGTAGGCCGAGAATCCGCCGTCGACGGGAATGACGGCGCCGGTCACGAACGACGATGCGTCCGACACGAGCCAGACCACGGCCCCCGCTAGGTCCTGTGGGGCGCCGAACCGGCCCATGGGGGTATGGGCGACAACGGCCCGGCCTCTCGGCGTGAGGCCTCCCGTTTTTTCGTCCGTGAGCAGGAAACGATTCTGGTCGGTCAGAAAGAAGCCGGGAGCGATCGCGTTGACCCGGATGCCCAAGGGGGCCAGATGGGTCGCGAGCCAGCAGGTCAGGTTGGAAACCCCTGCCTTGGCCGCGGAGTAGGCCGCGACCTTGGTCAGCGGCCGCGAGGCGGTCATCGAAGAGATGTTGACGATCGACCCGCGGCCCTGCTTGGCCATCTCCCGGCCGAACGCCCGGCAGGGGAGGACGGTCCCCAGGAGGTTCAGATCGAGGACCCGGCGGAAGGCGGCGATCTCGAGGTCGAAGAACGTTCGCGAGGGGCCCGCCTCGGCGAGAAGATCACGGGGTTCGGCCGTCTCCTTGGACGTGGTCGCCGCGGGGGCATTGCCCCCGGCCGCATTGACCAGGATATCGATGCGGCCGAATTCCGCGACGACCCGGCCGGCCGCGGCGGTGAGGCTCCCTTCGTCGAGGGCATCGCAGCCGACGCCGATCGCCCGGCCTCCCGCGGCGGCGATGCGCCCGGCGGCTTCGACGGCCGCGGCCTCGCGGATGTCCAGGATGGCGACGGCGACGCCGCGCCCGGCCAAGGCGAGGCCGATGGAGCCGCCCAGAACACCGCCGCCGCCCGGGATGACGGCGGTCCTTCCCTTGAGATCGAACACGTCAGCGGTCATGACAGCACCTCATCGACGGCTTCGCCGAAGGTCGACATTTCCGCCCCTACTCTAGATGCGGCCCGAGGCCTTGTCAATCGGGACGAAGACTTCCGGATCATCGGCGCAGGATCGGCCTGAAAACCGGACCGCCCGTCCTCCCCGCGCTTTATTTTTGGGGGGAAATACTATAAAATAAGTAGGAATTAATCTTGAGGACCGAGGAGACGGGCCAATGAAACCACGTCAGATCGTTCCCGATGTTTATTATGTCGGAGCCCCCGACTTCGACCGCCGGCTTTTCGACTCTCTCATCCCCCTGCCGGACGGCACGAGCTATAATTCGTATCTCGTCCGCGGCCGGGAGAAGACCGCTCTCATCGATGCGGTCGAGCCGTCCAAGCTCGATGTGCTCGAGGCCAATCTGGCGGACGTGCCGAAGGTCGATTATCTCGTCTCGAGCCATACCGAGCAGGACCACTCGGGCGGCATTCCCTGGGTCCTTGGCCGCTATCCCGGGATCCAGGTCCTGTCGTCGGAGCCGGCCAAACAGATGCTCGTCGACCACCTCGGCCTCGACCCGGCCGGGATCCGTACGGTCGCCGACGGAGAGAGGCTCGACCTCGGCGGCAAGACGCTCCGCTTCATCTCGACGCCGTGGGTCCATTGGCCCGAGACGATGTCGACCTACCTCGAAGAGGACAAGATCCTTTTCAGCTGCGACTGGTTCGGCTCCCACATCGCCCAGACGGGGCTCTTCGTCGAAAGCGCCCAGGTCATCATGGCCGAGGCCAAGAGGTACTACGCTGAGATCATGATGCCGTTCCGGACGATCATCCAGAAGAACCTCGACAAGATCAAAGACCTCGAGATCCGGCTCATCGCCCCGAGCCACGGCCCCATCCATCGCGACCCAAAGTCCATCATCGGCGCCTATCGGGACTGGGCCGACGATAAGCCCCACAACACCGTCGTCATCCCCTGGGCGTCCATGCACGGCTCGACCGCGCTCATGGTCGAGCGGCTGACCACGGCGCTCGTCGAACGCGGCGTCGAGGTCTTCCCCTTCAACATGGCCTCGGCCGATATCGGCCAGGTGGCCATGGCCCTGGTCGACGCCGCGACGATCGTTGTGGCCTCCCCGACGGTGCACGTGGGGCCGCACCCGGCCGTCTTCTACGCCGTCGTCCTGGCCAACGCCCTGCGTCCCAAGGTCCGGTTCGCCTCGATCTTGGGGAGCTACGGCTGGGCGGGGATGATGGCCCAGACCGTTCAATCGGCCATCCCCAACCTTAGGGTCGAGCTTCTTCCGCCCGTCATCGTCAAGGGGTCGCCGAAGCCGGCCGACCTGGCGGCTGTGGATGCCCTCGCCGACGCGATCGCCGGCAAGCACAAGGGGCTTGGCTTGCTCTAGCCTCGGGCCCGGGCTTCGAGAAAATCGACGATCTTGACGCTCCCCGAGGGGAGGGGATATCTCCGGAGGCCCTTTGGGGTCACCCAGCGTTGCCTTTGCCCCGGCCTGAAATCCGGACTGTCGAGCCGGCAGCGATAGGCGTGCAAGGTCGCCTCGAAGCGGGTGTAGGCATGGCGAACCGTCGTCAAACGGCGGATGTCCGCGATCTCGGCTCCGAGCTCCTCCCGGATCTCTCGCCGCAGGGCGGCGGTCAGCCCCTCTCCCGGTTCGACCTTCCCGCCCGGGAACTCCCAAAGCCCGGCCAGGAGGCCGCCGGCCGGCCGCTCTTGGAGGAGGACCCGGCCGTCCTTTTCGATGACCGCCACGACGACCTCGATCTTCTCCAGGGTGAGCTTTTTCGGCAGGGGGATCGTTTCCTGGATGCCTTCCCGAGCCGCCCGGCAGGACGAGCGAATGGGGCAGGCCAGGCATTGGGGGGACCGGCTGCGGCAGACGAGCGCCCCGAGCTCCATCATGGCCTGGTTGAAATCCCCCGGCGAGGATACTGGAATGACCCTGTCGAGGAAGGCCAGGAGATCCTTGTCGAGGCGCGGCTCCGCCCGGCCGCGAAGGCCGAGGAGCCTCATCAGGACACGGCGGACGTTGGCGTCCACGACCGGCAAAGGCTTGGCGAAGGCCAAACTCAGGACCGCGGCCGCCGTGTAGGGGCCGAACCCGGGCAGTCGCCGCAAGGCTTTCTCGTCGGCGGGAAGCTTGCCGGCGTGATCGTGGACGATCGTCTTGGCCGCGAGGTGCAGGTGCCGCGCCCTTTGATAGTAACCCAAGCCCTGCCATTCCCGGAGGACCTTCCGCAGCGGGGCCCGGGCCAGGCTTCGGACGTCCGGGAAGACCTCGAGCCATCGCTCGAAATGGGGGATGACGGCCGGGACCGTTGTCTGCTGAAGCATGATCTCGGAGACCCAGATCCTGTAGGGATCCCGGCCCCGGCGCCAGGGCAGCTTCCGCCGGTGGGCCCTGTACCAGACAAGGAGCTGGCCGGCGAAGCTATTTTTTGCCAGCGAGGCCCTCTTCGGTCTTTGGCGGCTCGATCTTCCAGTCCTTCCGGTCCTTCGGCCACTGCGGCAGGGATCCGGGATCGACCCGGAACAGGTAGCTCAGGCCCGGGCTCTTGACCGTGACCTGTTTCGTCCCGGCGTCTTCGCGCCCGACGAGGACGACGATCTCCCGGCCTTTGCCCTGGGCGTCCTTCGTGCGGATCCTGATCTCGGCGCCGGGGTCCAGGCCGTAGGCCGCCAGGGGTCCGGGATCGTCGACGAACGCGGCGGCTTCGAGGGCCTCGACCTTGCCGAGGAAGTCCTCGATCTTGACCCGGTCGGCCTCTTCCTTGGCCGGTCCCTCGAGCATCCACTTCTCCGTCTCGCCGGATTTCTCCTTGACCGCGGCGATCTCGACGCCGTCGCGCTTCAAGGCGATCCGGTCCACGTCCCAGGAATAGAAATCGGCCACTTTCTTTTCCCGCATCTCGTCGGCCTTGCGGTCGAGGTCGGCCAGAACGGTCCCCTCGAAGGTGATGATCTGCGGGGACCGGGAGGTCGTGGCATAGGAGTTGTCGCCTTCCTTGTGCAGGGAGAAAACGATCTCTTGGCTAGCGGCGGGGAGGGACAGGGCGACTTCATATTCGGGTTTCTCGAGGCCGAACTGCTTGAGCGTCGCGGCCGACTTTTGCTCGGCCACAAAGGCCTTGGCCCTGAGCCCGGACAGGGCATCGAGGAGAGAATCGATCTTGCCCTTGGCGGCGAGCGAAGCGACCGGGGCCTTGAGGAGCCAGCCGCTCTCTTCGCGGACGGCCTGCCAGGCGGTACCCTTGGCCCTGACCCGGATGCCCTTGACGTCCGCGGCCGTGAACTTGAAGATGTCCTTCTGGCGGAAGTCGAAGACCGTCTTGTCGAGCGTCGTCTTCAGAGTCGACGGGAGCAGAACGATCCGCGGGTCGTCTTCGCGCTTGGCGAAGAGGGAGTGGTCGAGCGGGTTCTCCATGCCGACGAGAAGCCTGACCGGCGCATCCTGGCCCTTGACCCAGAGCGAGACCTCCGTTTTCGGGATCTCGTAGGCGGCCGGGTCCTTGGCCGCCTTCTCGACAACGCGCTCGACGCGGAGCGAGCTCAGGGCGCTCACGAGGCCGTCGGCCTCATAGGCGTCGGCGGCCCCCTGGATGGGGGCCGTCAGCCGCCAGGGCCCCGCTTCGTCCCGCTCGAAGGTCAGGGGCTGGCCGTTGCGGACGAGACTGACTTTGCGAACATCCGCCGCCGTGAGGCTGATGAGCGTGCTCGTTTTCTCGTCCGCCGCCTTCTTTTTCTCCCCCCTGGAATCGAAATAGAGGACCAGGGCGAGCAGGCCGGCAAAGGCGGCCAGCAGGAGGAGGGTCGTCTTGAACTTCACAGCGACCTCCTCCGGACCCAGACGGAGATCCCCAATAGCAGAACAGCCAGGGGCAGGATGACGATGCTGACGAGGAACAGCAGCCGCCCCTGGGACGGCGTCAGCTGGATCGTGCGCGGCGTCTGGGTCTTGGGCTGGATGGCGATGAGATCGGACTCCTCGGTGAGCCAGTTGGCCACGTTGAGGAAGAAATTCCCATTGCCGGACAGCCCGTAATAGCGGTTCTTGACGAAATCGGAGTCGCCGATGACCGCGATGCGGGCCTCCTTCTCGGCCGCCTCGGTCTTGGCCGGCGTTATAGCCGGAGCCGGCTCGCCCGGCTTCGCCGCGGCGGGCGCGAGGGCCGCGGCCGCGGGCTTTGTTTTAAACGACTCGACGGCCGCCAGGCCGATCGGCCCCTGGCGGTCCTTGGCCGCGTTGAACTTGACTTCCTTCTGGTCAAGCTCGCGCTCGGACCAGGAGTTGGGGCTCGTCTTGGCCAGCTCGGTCAACGTGGCCCCCTCGGGTTTCGTGTCGGACGTCTCGACCGACCGGGCATAAGGGAAGAACGTCGCATACGAGAATTTCGCGGTGATGGCGTGGGGCTCGTACTCGGTGACGACGGGCATGTAATAGTCGCCGCCGAGGAGCCGGGACACGGTGTCGATGACGAGGTCGTTCTCGAGCTTGAAGCCGTAGCCCGAGAGGAACGCGGGCAGGGTCGTGGCCGTCTCCGGGTCGACCAGGAACAGGCAGCGGCCGCCGTCCGTGAGGTAGGTCCGGAGCGTCTCATATTCGTTCGGCAGGAGATCCTTCAGAGGCCCGGGGATGACGAGGAGGGCGCAATCCTTGGGGAAGCGGTCGGCCAGGGCCAGGCTCTGCTTTTTGACCTCGTAGCCGAGCTTCTCGAGCTCGGCCTTGGCCGTCGAAAACCCGTTGTCGCCCGACTCCTCGACGGACTCCTCGCCGTGGCCCTCGAGAAAATAGAGGACTTTTTTCTGGGCCCGGGTGGCCTTGATCAGGGCGTTGGTGAGGTCTTCCTCGGTGGTCGTCGTGATGCGGCCCTCCTTGTCCCCGGCCTCGATGACGGTCGTGCCGTCCTGGGTGATGCCGTAGCGCTTGACCAAACCCGGGTTTTTGTCCGGATCGATGAACTCATAGGAGATCCGGGCGGAGTGATAAGCGTAGATCTTGAGCAGGTTCTCCATGGCCGCCCGGCCGGCGCCGCCCTCCCGGAAGAAGCTCTTGATGGCCACGTCCGCCTTGAGGGCCTTGAGCACGGTGACCGACTGGTCCGACAGGCTGTGGAGCTTGGCCGCCGTGAAGTCGGCCCGGTAGTTGTGCTTGGAGAGGAAATAGTTGGCCAGGCCCAGGATGGCCAGGACGAGCACGACGACGAGGACGAGGTTCCCCGAATAGAGGAGGGACTTGCGCTGGAACCTCTGCTTGAGCGCGGCCCGGTTGAGGACGATGTAGGCGGCCAGGGCGATGAGGCCGAGCGCCAGGACGACCAGGGCCAGGGATGTCTTTTGAGGCCAGACGATCCAGCCGACGAGACCGGCGGCGATCAGAACGAGCGCGGCCGTGTTGAGGTTCTTCTTCAAGGCGTCCATGGTCTCACCTCCACCGCCGCGACTGGATGACCGAGTGGGCCAGGAACAGCCCGAAGAACGAGAAGGTCAGGTAGTAGACGATGTCCTTGGTGTCCAGGATGCCGCGGGTCATGTCCTCGAAGTGATCGGAGAACGAGAGATAGCCGAGGACCGTCCGCCAGCTCCCGCCTCCGGACGAGGTGACCCAGTTGAGGACGAGGAGCAGGAGCAGGGTGACGACGGTCAGGAAGGCGGCCACGATCTGGTTCTCCGTCAGGGACGAGAAGAACAGGCCGATGGCGATGAACAGGGCGCCCATGAGGAAGAGGCCCAGATAGCCCGTGAGCCAGGGCGCGAGCTCGGGATTGCCGTAGGCGAAGGCGAAGATCGACAGCAGGGCGGTCAGCCCGAGCATGATCACCCACATGATCAGGGCGGCGATGTACTTGCCGCAGACGATCTCGGCGACCGAGAGCGGCGAGGTGAACAACAGCTCGTCGGTGCCGCTCTTCTTCTCCTCGGCCAGCAGGCGCATGGTCAGCAGGGGGGCGACGAGGATGAGGATGATGATCATGTTGTGGAACAGGGGCGCGAAGACCATCTCGTTGATGTTGACCTGCTGGGCGTAGTAGGGATTCTGGGCCATCTCCATGGCCGCGGCGTTGAACCAGGTGACCAGGCTGTAATAGAAGTAGCCGACGAGCAGGAGAAACCCGGCGATGACGACATAGGCGATGGGCGAGCTGAAATAGGCCCTCAGCTCCTTTTTGACCAGGGACCAGATGTTTGTCATTGTTCGTCCCCTCCCGCGACGATCTTCATGTAGAGGTCCTCGATGCCGGCCATGGAGCGCATCTCCTTGAGGCCGAGGCCCTTGTCCAGGACCAGGCGGGCGACGTCGTCGCGGAGGTTGCGGTCCCGGCCCCATTCGATCCGGATCTCGTCCCCCTCGACGGCGACTTTCTCGACGCCGGGGAGGCCCCGGAAGAGGGCGGCCGCGTCGTTCCCGCCGCGGCCGAGACGGACGAGGACGCCGTCGGACTTCTCGAACGAGGCCGTGAGGTCCGCGAGCGAGCCCGAGGCCATGAGCCGGCCCTGGTTGATGATGACGACCCCGTCGC
>Ga0326732_1000281_pt1 | contig 12200 bp, 7 predicted proteins | sample MHFSIPfraction_4_FD_207644 | JGI IMG/M metagenome (GOLD analysis project Ga0326732, IMG submission 207644) | Lab enriched peat soil microbial communities from Michigan Hollow, Ithaca, NY, United States - MHF12FN SIP fraction | ecosystem: Environmental > Terrestrial > Soil > Wetlands > Peat...
TGGCTCGGCCGCGAGTATATTTATTGGTTCGACGAGCCGGACCCCAAGGACTATCCCTTTGTCCGCGAGGGCATGCTCAACATCCGCAAGAACGCACCGCGCCTGACCCGCTTCATCACCGAGCACCGGCCGGGCCCGGAGATCATGGACGTTTCCGAGATCGGCTGCACCATCTTCGACCGGGTCGATCCCCAGGCCGTGGCCGAGCTCGCCCCGAAGGGCCGCGAGTTCTGGTCCTACCTTTGCACCGGTCCGAAGTCCCCCTGGGTGACGCTGTTCATCGACCACCCGGCGGTCAACATGCGCATATGGCTGTGGATGACCTACAAGTGGGGGCTCAAAGGCGTCCTCGTCTGGCGGGCCGACTACTGGAACAGCCCGACGCTCTTCCCGCCGGGAGTCCTGCAGGACCCGTGGCAGGACCCGATGTCCTACACGGTCGGCTACGGCGTCCCGTTCGGCCAGGTCAATCACTGGGGGAACGGGGATGGGCGATTCCTTTATCCGCCCAATCGCGATCCCGGCAAGGACAAAACGAAGTACCTCTGCGGCCCGGTCGATTCGGTCCGGTGGGAGATCCTCCGCGAGGGCATCGAGGACTATGAGTACTTCGTGCTCCTCGCCAAGGCCGTCAAGGACGCCAAGGGGAACGCCAAGCTCAGGGCCGCGGCCGCCTCGGCGGCCAAGCTCCTTGATTTCCCGGCCTCGATCTTCACGACCGGCAAAGACTACGCGAAGGACCCGCTGATCCTTCTGGCGCACCGGGCCAGGATCGCTGAGGCCATCGAGAAGCTCGCGGCCCGCTGATCCGATCGGATCCGCGGCCCCGGGCGGGCGCGCCGTCCCCGGGCCCCCGGGGCTCGGCTGACACGTTCTTGGCCGATTTTTGACATCTTCTTGACAACTCCCCTCAGGGAAAGCACTATCCTAGTCGTCGAATGGGGGACGGATCCATGAAATGTCCTGCGGCGAGAGACGCCGAGGGGTCCGCGATGTTCCTCAGTCCGGCGGTCCGTATCCGGATCGCGACGATCCCGGGCCGCGAGGAGCGCTGACAATGAACTGCCCGTCGGGGCCGATGGAGCCGTTCGACCGGGTCATTTCCTCAGGGGTTGGCCTCGAAGACACGGACGTCCGGAGCCTGGCCCAGCTTCTCTTCCGGCCGTTGGCCCACAGGGACGAACGAAGCGAGATCATCATCGGTCATGACGGCCCGGAGCTGGTCCGGATCTCCCTGTCGCGGCTTCGTTTCATCACGGCCCGGCTTTTCGTCGAATTCCAAAGGAGAGGCCTTCGGCCCGGGACGACGGTGCTTCTCGCGAGCGTCCCGGGCAACAGCGAGCTCTTTCTCGCCCTGATGTTCAACGCTTTGGCGGCCTACGGCGTGAGAACGCTGTTCCCCATGTTCATGGAAACGGCCTGGCTCGAGGAATGGCTGGACCTGACCGCCTGCTCGGCCGCCATCATCCCGGAGCTGGACATCGGCCGCCTGGACCTCCACGACAAGGAGAAATCGATCGTCCGGACCGTGAAGGAGACCGTCCTCCGCCGGGGACTGCCGTGTTTCGACAGCCTGGGAGATTTCCGGCTCCGGGAGTGGCTCTATCAGGACGTGCCGGACGCTGAGGCGACCGCCTCGCTCCCCTCCGAGGCCGCCCGGGCCATCGCCTCGACAGGCCCGCGGACGGAAGCTCTGCTCGTCAGCACGTCGGGCTCTTCGGGCAAATCCAAGCTGGCCGTCTACGAGCAGGGGGCTTTCATCAGGAGCTGCCTGAGCTGGCAGAAAGCCGGTTTTTATGATCCGGACAAGCTCGGCGGCCGCGGTTTCACGCCCCTCCTGACCCACACTATGGGGATCCGGGCCTTTTTCAACGCCCTCTGGACGGGATCTCCGGTCTGCCTGATCAACACGGAATGGTTCGAGGAAAAACCGGAGACCGTGCGCTACTTCCTGCTCCAAATGAAGCCCGAGCATATCACGGGCGGGCCGGCCGTCTATCATCTGCTCCTGGAATTGGCGCGGAACTTCTCCGAGCTCAAGGACGCGCTCCGGTCGAGCCTGAGGACCGTCGTCTTGAGCGGCGCGCCGGGCGGAAGCCAGACGGCCAGGGACATGGCCTCGGCCTTCGGGCTGAGCCTGCATAACGCTTTCGGGATGACCGAGACTCAACAAGTGTTGAGCACCCTGCTCTTCGAGGACCCCTCCGAAGCGGATCTCGCGTCGTTAGGGTGTCCGCTCCCGGGAGTGGCGGTGGGGCTCCGGAAGCTGCCGGAGGATCCCGATCGCTTCCGGCTCTACGTGAGATCGCCGTTCGGAGCCAAGTCCATTCTCGGGGAGACGTCCTCCGCCGAGGGAGCCTTGGGCTTTCTCGATACCGGGGATATCGTCAGACTCTCCGAAGGCGGGCGGCTCGTCTACGAAGGCCGGCAAGGGCGGGATTTCTTCAAGGACGGTTTCGGGGTGAAGATCCCGCTCGCGTCCGTCGCCCGGCACTACGCGGCGCTCCACCGGGAAGCCTCCCATGTCGAGTATTTCCCGCTCAAGAACAGCCCGGGGCTGGCCGTCCTCATCTTCGGCAAGAATGATCCCCCCGGCTGCCGGGCCGTCACGGACGCCGCGGCCCTCCGCAGGCTCTCGAGGCTGGTCGCCGAGATCAACACCCATCTCTTCAGGACGCTGGAGCCTTTCGAGTTCCGTCATCGCGCCATCCGGCGTTTGGCCCTGGCCGACGGCCCGGTCCCCAGGACGGAAAAAGGGAGCGTCTCGAGATCCAGGATCGAATCCGGCTACGCCAAGATCATCGAGGCGCTCAAGGACCCCCAGGCCTCCCGCCCCGGCGTCGAGACGATCGGGGACGAGCCGCAGGCCCTTGATCCGTTTACCCGGTTCCTCAATCCCTACGTCGGGCGCATGCTGTCCGGACTGAAGATGGATGTCGCCTACCACAGGGCCCAGCAGGATTCGCTCTTCACGTTCGAGGACGGGCGAGAGATCGAGGTCCTGGACCTCGTCGGGGGCTACGGCAGCAATCTTCTCGGGCACAACAACGAAGAGCTGAAAGAGGCCGCCGTCTCGTTCCTGAGCGCAGGCGGGATCCCCTTGGCCGGCCAGGGCAGCATCCAGACCGACGCCGGAGCCTTGGCCGAGGAATTGGCCGATACGGTGGGGGAAATAACGGGACGGGACTACAAGGTCCTGTTCGGCTCTTCCGGCTCGGAGGCCGTCGAGATCGCCCTCCATCACGCCGCCCTCGAATGGCGGGCGAAGATCGACAAGATGGAACAGCAGCAATTCCAGCAGTACGGGGATGTGGCGGGACAAGCCTGTTCCCTGATCTGGCGGGACAACCGGCGGTCTCTCGAGGCCGTCCCTCTCCAGGTGATCACGCTGAAAGGCGCCTTCCATGGGAATTCGTCCGGTCCCCGATCGCTGCTGGGGAACGATGAACAACGGAGCTTGTTCGGGAACATCACGGGGCTCAAGCGCGCCGCGATCGACGACCAGGCCGCCGATTGGAGCGAGCAGATCGATCGCGCGTTGGAGGAAGCGAAAACCCCGATCCGGCGGATCGTCGCCTGCGAAGGCGGCTGGCATATCGAAGACACGGCCGTCTGCACCGTCGCCGCCGCGATCGCCGAGCCGATCATCGGAGAAGGCGGCGTGCGGGAGGTCTGTCCGGACGTGCTCCGGCGGCTGGGCCAGTTCGACTTCCCGCTCATCGTCGACGAGATCCAATGCGGCCTGGGGCGGTCGGGGAGGTTCTTGGCCTCCGAGGGGGTCCCCGGCGATTACTATCTGTTCGGAAAGGCCCTGGGCGGGAACATCGAAAAGATCGCCGCGGTGCTCATCGACGAAAAACGCTTCCGGAAGGACTTCGGCAAATACTATGTTTCGACCTTCGCCAACGGCGGCCTGGCCGCCCACGTCGCCCGGAGGACCCTGGCCATCATCAAGCGCGACCGCGTTCCGGAGCTGGCGCGGGTCCGCGGCGATAAGCTCGCCGCCCGGCTGACCGCCGTGCGCCGCGCATTCCCATCAGTGATCGCAGACATCACGGGCCGGGGCCTCATGTGCGGGATCCGCTTCGCCGACTTTACGAAGTACGACCATGTCCTTCTCCGGACCCTGGCGGCCCGCAAGGTCCTGGGTTATGTCTTCTCCTCCTATCTCCTCAGGCGCTGGCGCGTCCGCATCCTGCCCACGCTATCCGCGCCGAACGGGTTCAGGATCGAGCCGTCCGCCTACATCACGGACGATGAGATCGACCGGCTGGCGGCGGCGATCGAGGATCTGGCCCGCAAGGTCGAGGGCCGGCAGATGTACGACCTTTTCCTTCCGTTGATGGACGGCGATCCCTTCGAGGACCATAAGGACCGGCCGGCGTGCCCCGGCCTCATCCATTCGCGCCAGGACGATCCGGCGGATGACGCCGTTCAGGTGGCCTTCATCGCCCATTTCAGCCGGCCCGCGGAGGAGCTCAGGATCATCGACAAGGACCTGGCCCGGGCGTCCGATACGGGCTTGCGCATCCTGTTCAACAGGCTGCAATCCGTGCTGGAGATGAAGCCGGTCGTCTTGTATGCCAAGAACATGTTCGGCGGACGGATCCATTTCAGCTTTATCACCTTGCCCCTGGACTCCGCCGAGCTCGAACGCCTCCACCGGCTGGGACACACCCGGCGCGTCGTGGCCCGAGTCCAGGACGCCGTGGACCTGGCGGCCCGCTCGGGCGCCAAGGTGATCGGCTTGGGCGGATACGCTTCGATCCTGAGCCGAAATGGACTGGCGCTCGTCGAGCCCGAGGGAGCGCGCATCGTCACCGGCAACACGCTGACGGCGGCCACCGCGCTGTTCCGGCTGACCGAGGAGGTCCGCGACTTCCCGCGAGGGGACGCCCCGTTGACCCTGGGGATCGTCGGCGCCTCCGGCAATATCGGGGCCATGATCACCGAGACCCTGCTGAAGACCGAGGGATTGTTCGGGCAGGTCGTCCTGATGGACCGGAAGATTTCCAAGCTCGACGCCTTCGCCGCCGGACTGGACCTGGGGACGTTCGCGGGGGCCCTCAAGACGGCGGCGGACCTTCGGCCGCTCAGTCACTGCGACGTCATCGCCGTGGCGGCCAATACGAACGACCCGATCATCTTCCCCCACCACCTCAAGGCCGAAGGGGCCGTGCTGATCGCGGACGTTTCCGTTCCGTCGGCGCTCTCGGCGGAGGTCGCCGGCATGAGCCGGGTGAAGACGCTTCCCCTCGCCTCGTCGATCACACTGCCGGAAGACCCGGACTTCGTCATCAGCTCGCACACCCCGAAAGGGGCGACGTTCTGCTGTGCGGCCGAGGCCATGCTCTGCGGGCTGGAGGCGCTGGACGTCCCCCTGAGAGGCCGAATCACCGCCGAGGCGATCGCCGTGGTGATGGACCGCGCCCGGAAGCAGAGATTTTTCGAAAGGCTCGAGCCCGCGGCCGGTTTCAGGACGGACCGGTGAAGATGAGACCGCTCTACGATTACGGCGTCTCCCAGGAAGACGCCCTGACCGAGCTCCGGGCGCTGGATGTCCAGCCGGGCGACCGCCTTGTCTGCATCGCCAGCGGGGGGGAGATCCCGCTCAACCTGCTCGCCCTGCGGGACCTGAGGATCGTCGCGGCAGACATCTCTCCCCGCCAGTTGTTCCTCTCGAGACTGAAGCTCGGGGCCTGCCGGGCCTTGGAACCGCTCGAGGCCGCCGCGTTTCTCGGTTTCCTGGAGGCCCGGGCCGAGAAAAGAAAGCGTCTTTTGGCCCGGGTGGTCCCGTTCCTGGCCGAAGACGACAGGCGTTTTTGGAGCGGGAACATGTCCGCCGTCGAGGCGGGCCCCATCCGGGCCGGCCGCTTCGAAAGATACTTTGACAAGTTCCGCTTCGCCAGCCGGGCGGTCATTCAGAAGGGCCGCCTCCGGGGTCTCTTCGAGCTCCAAACCCTCGAGGAGCGGCGGGGTTTTTTCGACAGGTTCCTGAGCACTCCCCTCTTGAAAGCCATCTTTCGCGTCGCCTTCCATCCCCTCGTGTACAGGAAGAGGGGCATCCCGGAGCAAGGGCTGATCCACGGCGGCTCGGGCCACGCCGGGGAGTTCTTCTACGGCCGGTTCAAAGACTTCTGCACGGCGACTCCGCCCCGCCGCAACTACTATCTCCAGATCAGCTTCTTTGGCCGCGTTCTCTTTCCCGAAGCGCTGCCCGAGTATCTGACGGAAGAAGGGGCACGGCGGATCCGGGATCGCCCGGACCTCATTTCCTGGCGCCTGGCGTCCCTCCAAGAGGTCCTGGACGGGTCCGCTCCAGGGACGTTCAACAAGTTCCATCTGTCCAATATCGGGGACTGGATGACCCGAAGGGACTATGGGGATCTCCTGGCCTTGATCTGCGAAAAAGCCGCGGCGGCCAGCAAGGCGGCGGTCCGCTCTATTCACCTCGATCAAGCGGTCCCGGAGGTCCTGCGGGACCGGATGACGAGGGACGGGCGGCGCGGCGAAGCGCTCATGCGGCAGGACCGCTTCCCGTTCTACAATCTCGTGATCCTGGAGATCCGATGAACGATCGGTCCGACGGGTTCTCACTGGAGGAGATCTCCCGGGAGCGGAACGGAGACATGCTGCGGATCCTGGAAGAGTCGCCCATCGAGACCCGGGGCTTGACCATCGCTTTCGATCGGGCCCCCGACATCTTCGCGATCCCGGAGCTGTTCGCCAACCGGGTGGCCTGCGCCGGCTTTCTGAAGGGCCGGGAGCTCTTCGGGTTCGCCATGCTATCCAGCCAGAGAAGGTTCGTCAACGGTGAACCGCGGCCTGTGGCGTACTACGGCAGCGCCCACGCCAAGGCCGAGGGCCGGGGCCATGGTTTTATGTACCGGATCTCGGACCGGCTTTTCCAGGGCCATGATGAGGGGGCGGAGATCGGCTATGCCGTCGTCATGACCGGCAACGAGGCGGCCGAACGGTTCATCGGCCGGCGCATGTCCGCCTATCCGAACCTTCCGTATTCGCGGGTCATCGCGTCTCTCTCCGCCAGGAACATCCTGATCCTGGCCCGGAAGAAGGAGAGCGGGACCACCCGCGTGCGGAGTGCGACCCTCGCCGATGTGGATGTCGTGGTCTCCCTGCTTCAGGAAGAATTCCGCCATCGGCTGTTCGCGCCCGTCATCGACCGGGAGACGTTCCTCGAGAACGCGGCCCGAAGGCCCGGGTGCGCGATCTCCGACCATTACGTCGCCGAGAGAGACGGCCGGATCGTGGGGACCTGCGCGGCTTGGGACATGGGACGGCTCCAACAGACAAGGATCGTCCGCTACGGGCCGAAGCTGAAGCTGGCCAAACGGGGCCACGCGATCCTGGCCCGGCTGGCCGGCCTTCCCCCATGGCCGGAGGAAGGCGAGGCCATCAAGAGCGTCACGGTCACGGATTGCGCCGTCCGGAACAGGGACCCGGAGATCCTCGAGGCCTTGCTGCTGAGGGTCTACAACGACTCTCGCGAGAGGAAATTCCACATGCTGACCGTCGGCAGCTGCCTCCAGGACCCGCTCCTCCGGGCGACGCGAAGATTCATCAGCTTCGGGGTCCTCTCGAAGATCGTCCTGTTGGCGAAGGACCCGTCGGTGTTGGCGGAGGGGCGCCTCGACGCCTCCCTGCCGTATGTGGACCTGGCCATGCTCTAATGGGGGAGACAGCGGATGAAACGAGGACCTGAGGCCCATCTGACAAAGCCAGCGCCCGGGGCGGGCCGGGATCCGCAGGCCGGCGATCTGGCCGAATTCTGCGCCCCCGGCACGACGTCGCTCGACCGCCTCGTCCCCCTGGCCGATGGGATCTCGTTGAGGGTCGTGTCCTTCTTCCCTCGATCCCCGCGCCAGCCGTTCCCCGTCGTTCTGGTGCCGGGGTTGGTCTCCGTCATGCCGACGTTCAAGACGATCCTGATCGAACTGACCCGGGATTTCGTCGTCCATTACGTCGAAACACGGGAGAAGTCGTCATCCGTGGTCCGGGGGAAAGTCGATTACGGGGTGGGATCGATCGGTTCGGACATCATCGAAACGATCTCCCGATTGGGCCTGGAGGACCGAAAATACATCCTGTTCGGAACGTCGCTCAGCGCGACGGCCATGGTCGACCGGGCCGGCGATTTCCGCCACCCTCCCATCCGCCTGATCCTCCTGGAGCCGAATGCGGTCTTTGATTATCCCTCCTGGAGCCTGCCGATCATCCGCTACGCGGCCCCGTTCTACCGGTCGATCCGGCCGGTCGTCAAGTGGTATCTGAAATGGTTCCGCGTGAACACCGTGGACGATTATGAGATGTACCGGATCAATTGCCGGGCCTTGGACGCGGCGGATCCCTACAAGCTCCGGGACGTCGTGCTGGCGATATCCTCCTATCGCATCTGGGACCGCCTCGGGTCGGTCCAGACACCGACCCTGGTCGTTTACGCCTCCAAAGACACGTTTCACCGGCATGAGGATATCTTGAGGATCGTTGCCATGATCAAACATAGCACGCCCTGCGATCTCGAAAGCCATGCCCGCATCCACAGTCCGGAGCTGGTCGACCATGTTCGGGAATATCTCCGCACGATCTGACACATTCCGGCCCGTTCGGGGGGCCGGGCTCCCGGCGCGCAGGCCGGCCGCAGGTCCGAATGCCGTCCGCCCGGATTCGCCGATCCTGAGTTGAGGAGGGTCCGCCACGAAAAGCCACGATGAGCACAGATCCCTGGGCCACCCCCTGGCGACGGGCGACCTGTCCAATACGATCCGGCTGCTGCGGGATAGCGGGGGCATCGACGGCCGGTTTCTTTCGCGGGCCCTGACCATCCTTCTCTCCAATCTCCTTTTGCTTCCCTTCCGCCGGCTGGAGATCTCCAAGTGGGCCGACGCGGTCGAAAGGACTTCGATCGAGGCCCCCCCGATCTTCATCATCGGCACCTGGAGAACCGGAACAACGCATCTCCATAACCTGATGAGCCAGGACGGTCAGTTCGGGTTTGTCTCGACGCTCCAGGCGTTTTGTCCGGACATCTGCATCGAAGGGTCGCGGCTCCTCCAGCCGATATTCCGGAGGCTGCTTCCGAAGAAAAGGCCCATGGACAATATGGCCATGGCTCTCGAGTATCCCCAGGAAGAGGAATACGCCATGGGCAATCTTTCGCCCTACTCTTTCTATCACGGCTATTTCCTGCCCCGGAGGATGCCGGCCCTGTTCGACCTGTTGTCTTTCGACGGCGGCAACGGCGACGTCGCGAACGTCTGGAAGCCCCTCTATCTGAGGGTCCTCAAGAAGGCCACTTTGATCATGAACGGAAGACGGCTGGTCCTGAAGAACCCGCTGAACACGTCCAGGATCCCCGTCCTGCTGGAGATGTTCCCGGGGGCCCAATTCCTCTTCTTCTATCGCAATCCGTATGTCATTTTTCCGTCCCTGCGGAATACCTTTTCACGGCTCATCGGAGCCTATCAGCTCCAGGCCGTCTCGGAGGCGCGGATCGAAGACTATGTCTTCAGCTTCTATGACAAGATGATGCACGCCTATTGGCGCGCGAAGGAGCTCATCCCGGCCGGCCAGCTGATGGAAGTCCGGTTCGAGGACTTCGAAAAGGGCCCGCTGAAGGTCATGGAGGGGATCTACGGGGAGTTGCGCCTTCCCGGCTTTGACGGCGCCAAGGGCCGATTTGAGCGCTATCTCGCCTCGCAGGCCGGCTACGAGAAGAATCACTATGAGGTGAGCCGCCAAACCCTCGACCGGATCTCCCGGGACTGGCAATTCGCGATCGAAAGACTGGGCTATTCGCCTCCGGACGACAACATCGTCAAGATCGCGTCCTCGTAACCCGGGAGCGGGCCCCGCGCCCTGTCACTTGCCCAGGAAGGCCATGGTCAGGAAGGGCACGTAGGTGATGAGCAGGACCGTGGCGAAATGGACGGCCAGGAAGACCTGAATGTCCTTGTAGACCCGCACGATCGGCTCGTTGAAACGGTAGGACGAGAGATAGAGATTGAGCCCGACGGGCGGCGTCAGGTAGCCGAGCTCCATGTTGGCCAGGAAGATGATGCCGAGATGGACGGGATGGATGTGGAAGACCTGACCGAGGGGGATGATCAGCGGCACGACGACAAGGGTGGCCGAATAGATGTCCATGAAGCAGCCGACGACCAGCAGGACAAGGTTCAGCAGAAAGAGAAAGACATATTTCGACGAGATCGCCCCCAGGACCCAGGCCGTCAGCTTCATCGGGATCTCGGCGTCGATGATGTAGTAGGACAGGGCATAGGCCAGCGCCAGGATCGTCAGCGTCCCGCCGATGATCGGCAGGCATTTCTCCGAGGCCCGGGGAATGTCCCGGATCCTCAGGTCCCTGTGGACGAGCACCTGGACGACCAGGGTGTAAAGGGCGGCCATGGCGGCGCTCTCCACGAGGGTCAGGGCCGCCGCGGACGCCACCGCGAGGAGGGCCAATACCCCCAGGATCATCAGGCAATAAGAGAGAGCTTCCTTCAGCCGGACCTCGAGCGGCGGCCTCTCAGGGGCCGAACCGGTCAAGACAAATCGGAGGACGGCGGCGGCTCCCGCGGCGCATCCGATCCGAAGCCAGGACGGGCCCGGCCAGATCATCAAGAGGACGAAGACGGCGGTCGCGAGGAGGACCCCCACCCTTGCGGCGGCCGGCCTTGCCCGGTCCTGCGGGCCTTTGCGGATCAGGAGCTCGAGCGTCAGAACGAACACGAGGGGGATCGCCAGCCTGCGGACAAGGGCCGGTCGGGCCCCAAAATAGCCGAGGAAGATGAGGACCGGAAGGAGGAGTTCCCAGATCGATTCCCTCAGGCCCGACAGCGCCTCTCGAAAAAGGAAGGGCTGGCGTTCGACCCGGTTCCTGGCGGCGTAGACGATGGAGATCGTGATCATGGCCAGGACGAACGCGGCCCCGGGCAGCAGCCCGCCCTTGAACATCTCCTTGATGCTGATCCGGGACGCGACGCCGTAGATGATCACCGGCAGGCTGGGCGGGAAGAGGAGGCCGATGCTTCCGGAGGCGGTCAAGAGGCCTATCGTGAACCTGCGGCTGTAGCCGGCACCCGTCAGGATGATGAAGAGCAGGCCGCCGAGGGCCACGATCGTCACGCCCGAGGCCCCGGTGAAGGTCGTGAAGAAGGCGCAGACGAGGATGGCCATCACGGCCATCCCGCCCGGGAACCAGGCAAAGAAGGCCTTGAACAGCCGGACCAGCCTCTCTCCCGCCCGGCTCTCCGACAGGAGAAAGCCGGTCAGGGTAAAGAGGGGGATGGCCGCGATCGAAAAGCCGGTCAGCATGGCATAGGCCTTGTTCGGAACGATCTCGAGAGGGAGAGATTGCCGGGCGAACAGGAGATAGGCGCAGCCGCCCAAGACGGCGAACAGGGGCATGTTGAACAGTGCGGAAACGATCAGGGCGAAGATCAGCGGCGTCGCGGCCTTGGCGACGAACGCCGTCACAGACTTCCCGAGGACGGCCAGGACGGCCGGCGAGTGTCCGAGCACGACGGTGCAGACCCTGACGACGGAGCTCGAAGCCAGGCCGCTCCCAAGGACCATCGCCAGCAGGATCCCCAGGACCTTCGGCGACCCCTTTTCAAGGCCGGTGACGAAGCGGACGGCGATCAGGACATAGCCCAAGACCATGACGGAAACCACGATTCGGAGGGGAAAAAGGCCGATCTTCTGGCCGCTCTCGAATCCGAGGAGGACGAATCCCATAGAGCTCCAGGCCAGGGCGAAGCCGAGGCCGGCGCCGAATATCGCGACGGCCGTCCTGACGATCCTCCCGAGAGGCTCCCTGAACGGCAGCTTGAGCGCCAGGGCGAGATGCTGGCCCCTCCGGGACGTTACCGCCCCCGCGAGGAACGTGACGACCATCACCAGGTGTTGGGTATACTCGTTCGAATTCGGCAGCGAGGAAGTGAAGAACGTGCGGGCGAGGACTTCCACGATCGGGACCAGGACCAGGAGATAAAGGGAGAGATCGGCGGCGGCATTTTCGGCGCCGTGAAGTCGGCGGACGATGCTACCGGCCATGGGTCTTGCGGAACTCCTCCAGAAGGGACATGGCGCGATCGAGGATCTCTTTCGGGTAGGCTCCGCCGACGAACTTGTCGATCGCGCCCATGGACAGGGCCCGCCACTTGTCCCAGGCATCCGGC
>Ga0326732_1000282_pt1 | contig 12164 bp, 12 predicted proteins | sample MHFSIPfraction_4_FD_207644 | JGI IMG/M metagenome (GOLD analysis project Ga0326732, IMG submission 207644) | Lab enriched peat soil microbial communities from Michigan Hollow, Ithaca, NY, United States - MHF12FN SIP fraction | ecosystem: Environmental > Terrestrial > Soil > Wetlands > Peat...
ATGAGATCCTCTTTGCCAATCCTGCCATTACCTATGGCGACGGTCCGGGTTTCGAGCTCTTTCTGATGCAGCTTCGGGTCATATCTTCCGCCATTGCCGGCCGCCTGTTCGGCGATGATCCGGTCTGCCGGTTTGAGCCAGCTCTCCTGTTCAGACCTGATTGAAACAATGTCGCCCTTCCTGAAACCTTCTGGGTCCGCACCCTTGTCGAGAGGCACATAGAACGTTGTCCCTTGAGGGGTCTCCACTATGCTGTAATACCGGTCGCCAAGTTCGTCGGCAAGCCCTTTCGCGGCGACCCGACCTTCAACCACGCCTCCATGTACCTTGCTGTCATAGATTCGATACCTTGACGGATCGCCTCCGACTTCCCGGTGCATTTCCTGAAACATCTCCTGCCGATGCCCCATCTCTTTGAGGCACTCCTGCCAGTTGGGCGTCATCTTCCATTCCTTTGCCTCGTCCCGCTCCGCCAATCCAAATCTTTCCAGCGTCTCCATACGGCTGACAAGACGTCCCTGGCTGATGCGCTGCGCACCGCCTTCGGGATAGTGCCCGACATCAATCCGGCCATCTATTTCAAGCTTCGCGAGCTGGACGTCAAGCGACGTGAATCGCCCGCGGCCAATCTCTTTTGCCAGAGCCTGCTCGGCCTCCCACTGTGGCTGAATGCCAAGCTCCCTGGTCGCAATTTCCTGCGCCCGATACCGAAGGCCGTTCGAGATATAGTCCGGATCGATCCGCAGCTCTTTTCCTTCCCGATCGATTCCTCGCACAATCACATGGACATGGGGGTTGTCCGTGTTGTAATGGTTGACGGCTTTCCAGTGCACTTCACGCCCGAGATCCTTCTCCAACTGCTGCATCAGATCCCTGGTGAAATCAGTCAGTTCAAGCTCATGGGCATCGGCTGGGGAAATGATGAACCGGAACTGATGCGCCTCCCCCTGCGCCCCCGGCTGCATTGCAGGAGGCGCACCCCTATCAGCTGCTCCGTAAAACTGGCCTTCGGTGCCATCCTTGCCAACATGATCCCGCTGGAGATATCGCTCATGAAGGCTCGCTGCCTTTTTCCCGTAAGCATTCATCCGAACTACCCTGGCTTTCACAATGACTTTTCGGGACGACCCGGTCGGTGCCTTGACATGCGCAGGACAGCTACCTCTCTTGACATAACCGCCCCGAGGAGAGCTCGTGATCTTCCTTAAAGGCGAACCAGAAATCCGGGTCTGTTCTTTCCGGGCTTTACCGCCAAGTTTGGGGCGGAACAACGGAAGTTCATCATGTTGACTCATGGCATCAATTGGATTGTATTACCGATGTAAGCACCTATTCTAATTTGACTTATAGCATTTAGCCCATATTTCAGCAACTCATTCAACACACCGTGTTAACCTTATAACCTGCAATGGAACAACGGCTTACAAAGCCGTGGTCACCATTGCCTTTATCTTGCACTACCTATTTCTTCGCCGTTACGCACTTCTCCCGTTCATCATCATGGGCCTCTTCATGGGCTTCATCATGGGCCTGCCTGGTAGCGCAAGCCTCAAGCCAAAGCGGCTCCGCCACCCCGATGATATCCCGCTCTCTGATTGGACCGAAATACCGTGAGTCAAAGCTGCAACAGGCAGCACTGACGACGGCGACCTCACCTTTTCTGAGTCTCCGGGCTTCAGAAAAAACAGGTAACCTGCCACCTCTTCGATCGATGATATCGACGGCTCCGAAATCAGTGCTGTTGACGCGGCAGCGCCCCGTTTTCGTGTCCAGAACATCACCGGATTTCCCGACAATCGGCTTAATCAGGAACGCTCCGACGGGCAACCAATGCCGCTGCTGCACCAGACCCCTGACCACAGCTGGAACGGGAAAAACCACAAGGTCGCCTCGTTCGTAAACCGGTTTGCGAACGACCAGATACCAACCATGCGGAAGGCTGTCCGTTCCGTTGTAGATGACGAAAGGCCGGTCGAGAATGATCGCAGGAATCGCGAACATGGCAGTCACCGACAGGCCTGCCATGAGCCCTCTGAACGACTTCAGCTTTGGCATCGGAGTATGAATTTTCGGATCTCGTTTTCGTTACATCCCCGGCCTTCAAGCAAAGCGTTCAACAGGGCAACACAGTGCTCGGGCACCGACTCAAGCGGGACCCCAGCTTCGGCGAATTCATGCAGCGCAGCCAGCAACCTGGCGGAGCGGAATCGGGAGCGGGTCATCACCAGAAGGCTTACAGCCGGGAACACACCACTGATTTTCTGGGCACCTCCGGACAGATCGGTACGGAACAGAAATGCACGTTCCCTGTTGCCATTGACGATGTGGTATCCCATCAAGCGACCATCTTCGACCAAGGCAATCTTGCCAAGCATTCCCGGGAAGATTCTGGACGGTTGCCCATAGATGATCGAACAACGCAATCGGTCATCATCCCTCAATTGGATCGCGGTAAATCGACTCTTTTCCTTCATGGCTTTCAGGCAATCTGGGGTTTGTGATGCTTGGCGAAAAAGTCGTTCAGGCTCTCGGCCATCATGTCCTGAATGGTCATGCCTTGCTCGATGCCGATCAGCTTCAGCTGCTTGACCACATCGGGTTCGAACCACACGGTCACGGCCTTTTTCCCGATCCTCACAGGAGCGACATACGAACTGCCCGTTGTCGGCCTTACCGCCTCGACGGCCATCGGTTTGACCTCCCTGAGCAGCGCGTCGGCCAGGCTTTTTTTCTTCATGAGCGGATCTCCTCTGGCAAGTGCGTTTTCCATCCGCAATGGCTGCAAACAGCTTGAAAAAGAGCCACGATCTCTTCGGCGGCTTTACCGTCGGGCTCGTACTCGAGGACTGACTGGCCGGCCGTTAGCGAGTGCACGAATGCGACCCGTTGCCCGATGGTGGCGGCCGCCATTTCCACCCCATAGCCGTTCAGAACCTGCTCTGCATCGCTCCTCAAACCGCCCCGTCCAGGCACCGTATTGAGCACGGCAAGCGCTGGAGTTTTAGCGAGAGCCGCAAGGTCGATGGTGGTGCTGATGGCTTTCAGGTCGAGCAACGATGGGCGGCAGGGAATCAGCACGAGATCTGCAGCTCGTGCTGCGGCAAGGGCAGACGATTCCGAGTGCGGAGCCGTATCGATGAAAACTATCTTTGCACCATTCTCTTTGGCCGTATCCAGGATAGCAGGAAGCCGGGCTGCCTGGGCTGAAACCACAACAGGAGCATCGTTCTCACGAAGGTCATGCCAGCATTTCGCGCTGGCCTGAGGATCGATATCTATGACGACGGAGGGCGCTCCTGAACGGATCGCCGCGACTGCAAGATTCAGGGCAATCGTTGTCTTGCCTGCGCCCCCTTTCTGGGATATGATCGCTATGGTTTTCATGCTTGCATTGTTTCATGTTTGCCTGACAGCACGACACCATGTAGACATGCTGACATGTCTACATGCCGGAGACGGCGAGTCAGATCTTCCGTTTCCGGTTTGACTTCCTAAGAGCCAGATAGTTGTCGACCGCTTTTTCGATTGCTTCCGGCCCGTTGTTCTCCCCCTGCTCGAGCCATTCGTTCAGCTTGCGTTCAGAGAAATAGAGACGCTTGGTCTTCTTGATGTAGGGGATCTGGTTTCGCTGAACCAGACCGTAAATGGTGGGCACGGCAAGCCGCAACATGTTTGCCGCTTCGGCAACCGTCAGAAGTCGGTCTTGGGATTCGGAAGGAAACACATTGGCAAGCTCTTGACGGACAATCATTCGAATCGACGCCATCAGCCGCTCATCGGCCAATCCGGGGCGGGTCTGTAAGTATTCCATCTCGTTGTATCAATGGTTAATGAACAACAACGATGGAAATCTCGCATAAACAATTAACCCCGTTCAACCACCATGGGGGTCAAACGGGGTATGGTTTTCTGCTGGAATTGCGAAAAAAAGAGTTTGAAACATGAACGACGATAGAGATTGAGAGCGGTTTTTATGCATGTTAGCGTTACCTATCAGTGAGTTTTTTCAAACCAACGCCCTCTGGCCTGAGCCTGCTCAAGGATTTTCTGGCGTGACTTACCAAATTCATAAAATAGGTATCCTCATCACACAGAATCGACTTACCGCGGACCTAGAACATGAACCCCGTCCTTTGATGCTACCGGTTGAAAGACACCTAATACCCCGCCATCAGCATCTACTTCTATCCAATCTCAAGTGATTTTATTCTAATCGATTGGATGAGTTCTTCTCTTGTCCAAACACCACAGAAATGCGATCGTCAGATGTTGGCATCAATAAGTGCCCGAAAGTTGCACAAAATAGCCTTAGCTATTAAATCGTTAGGTGCTTTACGTACATGGGCAATAGCATCGATCGTAGTTTGAATGCTAGAAGGCTCTGCTAATTTATTGTCAATCTTCGTAAACGGGCCGTCCGTCTCAGTGATGATGCGACTCAAAGGTAGCTCGGAGACAAGCGCCTGACCGCGATCGGAGCGGATCATCTCGGCATTGACAGAAAAATAGCAACCGAGTGCTGCGGCTCGTCGTGCCTCGGACTTGGTTCCGGTGAACCAGTGCAGCACAACAAGGCCACGGTCTTGAGGAAAATGGCTTTCGATCATTTCGAGCACCGTTGATACGCAACGGACGCTATGTACGGTAAGTATTTTACCGCCGACATCCGCACATCGTTCAAGAACAGTGCGAAACACCTGTTTTTGAGCATCGAGCGATTTATAGAACCGGGGACCGGCATCAAGGCCAACCTCCCCGATGTAGCGTGCCTCTGGTAGATAGTGTTCCCACAAGACCAATTCTCCAGCCCGTTCTGCCACGAGTTGCGGATGTAGGCCAAGCGCGGCCCGCACATAGCGCGTATGGTGCGTCAGCTCGTGATTGCGAGGCCAGGCCTTCGGCGTAGTGGTGACGGTCAACGTGTAAATCCGCGCCGCCTCCGCTCTCGCTATCACGGCCTTGAAGTCGGGATAAAGATCGAGGTGGCAGTGAAAATCGACACCACCGGGCTGGACATCATTGCTCATCCGGGCTGTGTCGTCACTGCGGCCAACAGCGTGCCCACTTCTTCGATGCCACGACGATAGACATCGGCAAGAGAGGCTTGACGGGCTGGCGACTCGTCAAAGAGTGGACCGGGTTTGTGAATAAGTATGGGCGCCAAGGCTGGCCTGACGCGAAGTCGTTCGATCGCAAGCTGGAGGGAACGGATCTGTACACCTTCGGATTGGCGCGTATCAAGAGCTCGAGCCGTCAAGTTATCGATCGTGTAGACGGTCGGGTCACCGCCGGCGCCAAACCCCATGAGCAGCGCTGCGCGCCGAATCAGGCATGGCAGGCAATAACCACAATGCTGAGTGCTGAGGCCATGAAAGCGTCCCTTAACCGGCGCTGCACAGGACAAGGAAATTGGGGTGAGGTTCCTCAAGAAAACTCCGTTTGCGCATGATGTCACCATCTCGCCCTTCGTCTTATCCCAGTAAGGGTTCTCGATGCGGCCATCGATACCGAGGGCGGCGAGAGCTTCGTTCCAGCGGGCGATGTAGAACGGGTGGGTAGTGCGTGTGCTCAGCGCACCGAGGCGGAGGGGGTCGAGCGGTACGTTGACCGCGATCAAGCCATTTTCGGGAACCTTCAGAGTGAATGGGCTACCGAGTCCGCTGCCTGCGAACACGCCCAAGGCGAAAAAGAGAAAAGATCGTCCCCTCGTGGTGTTCTCGCCATCCGATCCCTGAACGAATCCTTGTGGAAAGGCCATCCAAAGGCGCAAGCGCTGGAATGGATTGCTCGGATACTGGGCCTTCAACGCATCGAAGATTGAGGTCTGGGCATCGCTTGTCGCGCCCTCGCCAGCGTGGCTTATGAGAAGCGGCGTGAGGCCGGCTTCTAGCGAATCGATCGCACCGATCAAGCTATCGAGACCGCCGGAGAAGAGCGCGAGATCGTTGAAGGACGGGCTGATGAGGCGACCTGGCGGCATCGGCGCGACCCGTGTAAAACTACGCGGCCTCGCTCGGAAATCGAGTAACCAGCGATCTCCGGTCAAGAAGTTCAGCATCCGGACCAATATTGGTGCTGCCGCTGTCCAGCGAGCAGTATCGGAGACCGGTACAATTAAACGCAACTCCCGCGTCCAGCCATCCTGAGACTCGCTATCACGCGATACTCGGGTATCGGCAGCATGGACGTGCGCGGCTAGAACGAGAACGTCAGTCCCCATCTCAGATGGATATACGCCAAGCCGAGACAGATCGCTTAGTGCGCGACCGATCCCGTGATCCAGAGTTCGGTCACCGCCGATCAAATCGAACCTTGTTGCGAATTCGCCGTTTTCGACCGGTAGTCGTGCTCGGTCACCTTGGCCGTAGTGGCCGATGATAACGTGTCGTCTCATGCTCCCTCCGCCTCAGCATTACCCATGATCTGCAAGATGCGAAATGCCTGTTCGTATATGCCTCCGACGAAGGCGAGCACACGATCGGGTGTCAACGCTGACATCGCTGCGCGCGCCGTTGTCAGGGCGTCGGCGACAGCGCGCCGAATGAAATCATTCAACTGCGCTTGGACTCGTGCGGCTTGCCTGATGTCGGAGGGAAGGATCACCGTCTTTGTGCCGATATCGTTGCATAGTCGAGACTCAATCGCGTTAGTCGCATAGAGCTCAAAGACCGTCTGCATCTGGTCGGAGGTGAGCCCGTCGAGGTTAGTGATACCCGCTCCTGCAAGATCGGCGATCGTCTCAATGAAGGCTTCTCGCGCGATGCCCTCGTCGATGGTGCCGCCGTCTGGGCATACATAGTCAGCCAGTCCGAGGAAGATTTCCTCGATCGGCCGACCGGCGAGAGCACCGAGATTAAGCGCTCGGAGCGCCTCTGTCGCACCACGCGTGGCGGCTTCCGACAGAAACCCGAGGAGACGGCTGCCGACTCCTCGGGCCGATCCCATCCTTGCCGCCGCCGTTCGCGCGCCGCCCGAAGACGAGCCCACATAATGCGACACGGCACGACCGAGAGCTCTGCGATCGTTCCCGCCCGAACTCGCGAAGCGGGAGAAGTTGTTTCGAGCTCTGGAGAAGCGTGTGGGATCCGCAACTGGGGGAATAGGCGGCCTCGCCGGCGGCGCTGGTGGTTCAGCAGGCAATTCGACCGGGGGCGCGCCATTAGGGGCTCCCCCGCCGTCTGGTGCAGCTGGGGGCGAGCCTTCGTTGCTCAGCCAACTCGGGATGAGCGGTGTGCCACCTCTTTGGCCGCCGAATGCGCTGGATGTACCCATTAGCGTGCTCCCTGACGTGTACGATGCACGCCGTTGGCCGCAACCTTCAGCATCCCTCCGCCATCCCGCCCCCAAAGCTGGAGGAGAATATTAAATCGCTGTGTGTGTTCTGTATCCTTGAGAGCACTTCCCCAACCTCTGCAGACCCATGGACCCAATCGGTCCAGAGGAAGTGCTTCGAGAAAGTCTAGAAGGTTGCTCTGAAGCGTGGGGTGCGCTTTGACGAGCACAGCCAGGCCATCCATACCGGGAGGCTCTGTGTCGAAACTGTCGCCGCCGACGATGCGGCCACGCACCGCCTCAAAGACCTGTGCTGCTTCGGTCGGTGCTAGCCGCTTCAAATCGCCTTCGAGCCCCTGAACTGAGAACTTGTTGCCAAATAGCTGTTCGACGACGGTGGCCAAATGTCCGAGCACAGAGGCTGCGCCGAAATAGTCCTTCCGATCCTTAGCGACGAACAGATAGGGCCGAAGATCATCTCCCCCGATCTTCGTAGGTACAGCTGCCCAAGCCTTAATGGCGGGCGACGATAGCCACTCGCCTAGCAGCACGCTCTCTGTCGCTTTCGAGGCCATCACCTTTGTAGCTGGCTTGGCCGCATTGCCACCCTTGCTTGCAGTCGACTTGGCTGGTGAGGTCTCACCCTTTTCGTCTTCTTTCTCAGTGGAAACTGATTCGAGCGCGGCCAGATCCGGACATTTACCATCCGGTGCGGCGGCGGCCGCAGCAGCGATCTGGTCAAACAGGCGGGGAAGAAATCGCTCGGCGAGCATGAGCTTAGCGAGAACGGGCAGTTTAACGTCATCCCCGAATCCGCGCGCTTCGGCTGTTTGTTGCCGCAGAACGAGAGTGTTAAGAAATCGCTTGATCTGACGAGGATTCCCCTTAGTTCCGTTAGCAAGGATCGGCCCAATCTGATCACTCAGCGCCAAGGCATTATTGGTTCGTGCCGCCTTGTCCCCAATCGCGGTTTTGACTGTCGTGGCATCAAGCGACCCAGTGGTCCAGGGCCGTTTCAGCTGCTCGCGGGCAACGCCGATCAAGTTGATAAAGTCCGGATCGTTTTCGCCGAGTTCGGCGCCCACAAGCAGTAGCGTAACATAGATGCGCGTCTCAGTGTCGCCGAGAGCCGGGATACGAAAAGGCACTTGGATGAGCTTCTCCAAATAATTCCTAGCATAGGTCTGCGGCCCAGTCGAGTCTGGCAGGTCAGGGAAATGTTTGCGCACCGCATATTCGATCATCGCTTCATCGGCAGCCACGACGAACGCTGTTCGTGACGTGAAGACGAAGAGACGCACGGCTTCAAGCGTCTCGATGGCTGTGTCAGGGAGGCAACGATCGAGGTCATCGATCAAAACGACCAATTGCTCGACACCTGCTTTGTCGAGAAGTTCGTCGAACGCCTTGCGAAAGGCGCTTATCTCCTCGGGCACGTTAGTCGAGTCGCCTTCACCTACCGGTTTCAATAAACCTTTGAAGTTTCCGATAGCGGTCGAAACGTTTTCTTTGGTGGCAAGTTTTGAGGGATCTGCGAGAAAACATTCCAGTGTGCCAACGATGGCCTGAATCAGCTCAGGTGTAGGAAGTCCCGTGTACGCAGTAAACGCCAGACCACCGGCCTTTTTCGCGACCTTAAGCCAGTCGATCCGACGGAATACAGCCTTCACAGCTTCACCCGCCTTGGTGAGCACGGGCCTCTTCTCTACCAAGCCGGTAACGATACCCTCGATCAGTGCGATCTTAGCGTCTTCAAAGCCTTGAAAGCGCCAACCGTTGAATTTAAGACACAGAACATTCGCTTCATGTTCGAAGCCAGCCTCTATCATCTCGAGTACGCTCGATTTTCCGGCGCCCCAATCGCCATGGACACCGACGGTCACTGGCTGATCTGGTCTGTCACGAAGGAGCCTGATGATCGTCGTGGCGATCGCCTCGTTGTTAAGAAGATCAACCTTGGTCTCGTTGTCAGTCAGGATCATCTTTTACTTCCCACTGCTTATAAATTGTTACTGGCGCTGACATCCATGTTGTTAACTACCAATTATGTTATATAGCATTGTGCGATCAACAATTCTTATATAGTTCACATGTAAAACCTAAAAATCCTTATAAACATTTACGAAAACATGGATGAAAAAATGAATGCAGCAAGTAAAACCATCCCCTTTAAACTCACCTTCTTGCTAAAAACATTTGACACATCTTTAGTTTTCAATTAAAAAATTCTACGGCTACTCATATTTAATGCGAGTCTGACGTTGACAGCCATTTAGTCGATCAAAGCGATGGACATCTGTACTGCAGATAAATAGTTCCGTCTCGAGAGAAAGAAATAAAGCTGACCATAAGGCTTTAACAGTAAACAGTACGAATATCCGGCGTAATTATCAAGCAATAAGATCGAGAACAACAAATTTTTCAGCTAGCCAATCAAACTCAAAAATGCTTTCTCATTAACACATCACAAGGATTATAGCACTTCCTTTTAAGAAGTCCTTATCAAAGCAACCCGCGTCTTATACGGAAGCCACACAAACTTACAAATACGACTTTTACCGGTAGGTTCACCTTTTGCTTTTGAGAGGATATCCCAGACAGTGTTCTGGCTCAGTTTGCCAACCGCTATCTTCGAACGGTAGGAAAAATGCTCACAGAGCCAGTCACGAAGGGCCGTCGAGGACTCATACAGGAAGCCGTTGTATGAAAGCCGGCGGAAGACTTCGACGAGACGGTTCTGGTTGCCGTTGAATACCAATTTATGATCGACGGGATGCCCTTGGAGTAATCTTTTCAGAGCGGAACGATCGGATGGGTCGAAGAACACTTCCAAGCAACCCAGAAGGTCTGCAAGGTGCTCTGAGGTGAGATTTAACTTGATAGAGGATTGATGACCTGCCGAAGTACGCTCCTGCTTCATGTTTAACTCCGATTGGTCAATAATTTCCGCGTAATCTGGAAAGGTCTTGCGTAGGGCTTGCATAAATGCAGGGCCAATGTTGGCGTTGCGGTAATAAAGCTCTTCGAAGAGGTAGGATAGGGCACGTTTGAGCGTGACATAGACTCCCTGAAGGGTATCGTAGCCTTCATCGAGATCGTTGATGAATTCGGCGTTGTAGAGTTCGGATGATTGATACCGCTCGCTTTTCGGCACCTGCAAGCGAAGGTACTCCTGCCGACGGCCACGGTATTCGTATGGAACTTCGGGAGGGTTCTGCTGCGCAGCGGCCTGAGCAAGTTTGTCAACCTCTCGCATGCGCTCAAGGACGAAGGTGATCATGCCTTCAAGCTCATGGCCGAGCAGGCTGGAAACGAAGGGTTTTTCCGCTCCGGGGCTTGTCCTGGTGACACCGCAGAGAACCTGAAGGTCGGATGATTGCATCAGGCGGTGGCCGATGTATTCCCACTTTTGCTGCTCGTCATCATGCGTCGTCATCATCGTCTCCGGTTGAGATGCTCGGCATCAGGGCTATCGTGTTCCGCTTGGTCCTAGGCTGGATCTTTGCGTAGCGCATCGTCGTTTTACGGTCACGGTGGCCAAGGATCTCGCCCACTGCATCAAGGTCGGCTCCTACATTGAGCAGCATGGTGGCGCCGGTATGGCGGGCCCAGTGTGGCGACAAATCCTGGCAGGCCCAGCTGAAATGGGTTCTGATTTCGGCCGACAACTCATCTCCATGTTTATCATAAGCCCGCTTGGCCCATGTCTTGAGCATGGTGCCATACCATTTCTTGTGCCCTATATCGAAAATCGGTTCGTGCGGCTTCGGTTCCCTTCCCAGCCGGACCTTGGCCAATTCCCTGGCCTGCTTGAGGTAGACCATCCCCTGCTGTGCAATCGGGATCGACTCGATCCGCTGCTTTTTCCCTTGCCGGAAATAGACCTCGAAACCGCCATCGGAAGAAGGGCGGATGTTCGCTTCCGACAACACGGCAAGATCCCCTGGACGCACCGGCACGAAGCAGTTGAAGAGGAATGCGACGCGTCGTCCTTTATGACGGTGGGGCGTCTTATCAAGGAGCATGATCTCTTCGAAGTAGAGGTATTTGATCTCCCCTTCCCTCTCCTGTATCTGCTTGACCAGGTCGTTCGGGTTTTCCTTGATATGGCCATCCCGGACTGCCATCCCGATCGCCTGCCGGATTTTGGTCGAATAGGTCCGAGCCGTGTTTTGGGAATAGTTTTCCAGCAGATGAGACTGGAAATCACTGAGCCAAGCTTTGTCGATCTCCCCGAAGGTAAGGCCGTCAGTCTCGCAACGGGCCAGACTCTTTATCGCATCCTGCCAATTTTCCTGGCTCTTTTTGTTGACGACCTTATCAGCTATCCGCTGACAATACAGGATGAAGTCCCCTTTACGATGCCCTTCGTTGGCAGGTTTCATGCCGGCAGCAATGCTGCTGAGTTCAACTTGGCGTTTGGCCATGACATCCAGGCAAAACTGCATGGCTGCCCTGTACTTGCCCTTGTCTTTCGGGTCGGCCACCATGTTGAGTGGCTCATACACCCTCGTCCCGCTGTCATAAATCTCGATGAAAAATGAATGCCACCCTTTCCGATCCTTGGCGTTCAACACCCTGTGCTTGAGCTTCAGTCTCACAATCCTATCCTCCTAGCGCGTTCATAGTCAATTTTGCACGTCGCATATGCGTCGCAAAATCAATATAAAAATCGCTGAATAAGGCTCAAAAACGAGGAAAATGGGGCTTTTTCTGGGCTTTTCGAGGGAAATAAAAAAGCCTGTAAGGGGTTGTTCTTACAGGCTTTACGGGGTATGTGGGCGGTAGAAGATTCGAACTTCTGACCTCTACCGTGTCAAGGTAGCGCTCTAACCAACTGAGCTAACCGCCCGTGAGGAAAGGACCTAATATAGGACTTTCCCCGTTGAATC
>Ga0326732_1000283_pt1 | contig 12152 bp, 12 predicted proteins | sample MHFSIPfraction_4_FD_207644 | JGI IMG/M metagenome (GOLD analysis project Ga0326732, IMG submission 207644) | Lab enriched peat soil microbial communities from Michigan Hollow, Ithaca, NY, United States - MHF12FN SIP fraction | ecosystem: Environmental > Terrestrial > Soil > Wetlands > Peat...
TGTAGGTTCGAGTCCTACACGGGTCATTTCCCTTCTGCCGGACATTCCCGCCGCCGACCCTCCCGTCTTTCCGGCCTGATCTGTTGACGGCGGATTCCCCCGATGGTATTAATTGACCGGCAAGATACCGAGTGAAAAGCACTTCGGAAGCGCTTCAAGAAGGAGGGCCTTCGATGAAACACACCGTGTCGGTGATCAGCCTCGCCGCCCTGGCCCTGGCCGTCTCGCTCCAGGCCCAGACGACGGCGCCCAAGCCCGACCCCGAGCTCCAGAAGCTCCAGATCCTGGCGGGCCAATGGAGCTATGAAGGGACCGATAAAGGCGCGCTGTCGGGACACCCCGGCAAATTCACAGGGGAGTACACAGGCCGCATGATCCTGGGGGGGTTCTTCTTCCAGGATGAGTCCGTTGAAAAGGCCGGAGCGGCGGAGATGAAGAGTCTGGATATCTACCGGTACGACCCGGTGAACAAGAACTTCCCCTTCAACCAGTATTTGAGCGACGGAAACGCGAGCTCCGGGACATTGACCGTCCGGGGAAACACTCTGATCTGGGAAAGCCCGGTCGTCGCCGGAGGGGAGAAGTATCTGGTCAGGGACACCTTTCTCTATGACCCCCGTTCGATGAGCTTCCAGGGGAAGGCCGAGGTCTCGGCCGACGGCAAGACGTGGCGGCTCTGGTACGAAGCCAAATACACCAAGGTCAAGCCTGCCCCTCCGAAAAAATAAACTTCTCGAAAGGACCGGTCGCATTGAAGAAAGCCCTCGTTGTCTTGCTGCTCTTTATCTTCTCCCAGGTCTGGGGGCTGGCCCAAGGCCAAGAAGCCCCGGACCCCGTCGCCGAAAAATATTCGGCGTCCCTGAACAGGATCTTCGACCTGGCCGCCCGGTTCGCCCCTCTCCACCCGGCTCTCGGCAAGGTCTACCCGGTGGCGATCGTCGAGAACAAGATGTTCCATATCTTCGAGCCCGTTCCCGGGGAGAAAATATACCGGCTCGTCCGGACCGCCCCCGACACCTTCGATATCCCCACTGGGATCCGCGCCGCCATGCCCCTCGCGTTCTGGGACAACCGCATGGCCTGCGTCGTGACCGGGGAGGTTTTCGGCCAACCGGACGGCTACGTCTTCATCTTCCATGAGTTTGTGCACTGCGCCCAATGGGATTGCTGCGAACAGAAGCTCAAAGAGGGCCTGTCGATCTACCGCGAGGCGATGCAGACCAAAAACTACATGTGGGAGCTCCAATACCCGTTTCCCTATTCGAGCCCGGACTTCGTCAAGACATATTCCGCGCTCATCCAAGCCTGGGCCGCGAACGACGCGGCGGCGGACGGATCCCTGAGGGCGTCCCTGAAGAAGATCCTGTCGTCCGCGGAATGGGAGTATCTCACCTGGCAGGAATGGAAAGAGGGCCTGGCCCGATACCTCGAGAATCGCATGCGGGAGGTCGCCGGCCTGTCTGAAAACAAAGGCGGCGCGAATCCGCCCTTCAACCGCGTCACCTTCTATCGCGGCGGGGATGAGCTCATCCGTTTCCTCGAACGGCGACAGCCGGGCATCTCCGATGACCTGACGGGACTTTACCGGGCGATCAGCGCTGCTCCCGAGGCGGTTGTTGTTCGGGCGGGGGGAGCCGCCGTCGCAGAGACCGGATCGCGAGACGAAGACAAGCCCTCCTACTTCACCGAGCTCTGGCAGCTCGACAAGAAGACGCGGGCCGGCCAGCCGGGCGTCACCTTCCACAGGTCCAACTACGCCCTTGCCTTCTCCTACAACTCCAGCCCCAATCCGGCGCCGCTGCAGGAAGTCGACCCGGCCAAAACGCTCACGAAGCCCGAGGTCACCTTCGAGATCAGCTTCAAGGCCCGGCTCTGGCGGGACGTCCTGGGGAAGGACTTGAACCTCTGGGGCTGCTACACTCAAAGGTCCTTCTGGCAGCTCTACAACATCGAAGACAGCTCCCCCTTCCGAGAGACAGACTATGAGCCGGAACTCCTGCTTACGCTCAGCAGCCGTTTCAGCCTTCTCGGCCTCAACGCCCGCTTCTTCCAGCTCGGGGTCAATCACCAGTCGAACGGCCAGTCGGAACCTCTGTCCAGGAGCTGGAACCGGATCGTGGCCAACGTCGGCATCGAGCGGGGCCGTCTCTCAGTCCTCCTGAAAGGCTGGTACCGCATCCCGGACGCCGAGGACGACAATCCCGGACTGGTCCATTACGTCGGGAACGGAGAGATCTGGGCCTACTATTTCCTGAAAAAACACCGGCTCGGCATCATGCTCCGCGACAACCTCAATTTCCGGGAAAATCGGGGCGCCCTTCAGCTCGAGTGGAGCTTTCCCGTGTTCGCCATGATCGGCGGCTACGTCCAGTACTTCCTCGGCTACGGCGAGAGCCTGCTCGACTTCAACCACCGCGTCAACAGGATCGGTATCGGGTTCATCTTGTCGGATTGGTATTAGCGCTCCGCGGGCTGGCGCCCTCAAGCTGGAATCCCGCCGCTCTGCTATCATAGAAGTGCGTCGGACGCAGGCTGCGCTTGGTGAATGGAGGGCTGGTGGACCCTATGCCGGGCCATGATCATCATCACGGGGAAGGGACCCCCTCAGACCATGGGCCCGCGGGCGGCGGTCATCGCCAACACCTCGACGACCTCAAGAAAAGATTCTGGATCTCGCTGGCCGCCTCCCTGCCGGTCCTGGCCCTCTCGCCCATGGTCCAGGGATTCCTCGGCCTCGGCGACCGCCTGAGGTTCCGGGGCGACTCCGTCGTCCTCCTTATCGTTTCGTCGTTCGTTTATTTCTATGGCGGACGTCCCTTCCTCGAAGGCATCAGGGACGAACTCAAGTCCCGGCGGCCGGGCATGATGACCCTGATCGCGGTGGCCATCACCACCGCCTACGTCTACAGCAGCGCCGTCGTCTTCGGCCTCCCCGGCAACGTCCTTTTCTGGGAGCTGGCGACGCTCATCGACATCATGCTCCTCGGCCACTGGCTGGAGATGAGAGCCGTTTCCGGCGCGTCGCGCGCCTTGGAAGAGTTGGCTCGGCTGATGCCTTCGGAGGCCCACCTGTTGCGGCCCTGGGGCGTCGTGATCGACGTCCCTCTCGCCGCGCTCAAGGCCGGCGACCGGGTCCTGGTCAGGCCCGGAGAAAAGATCCCCGCCGACGGCGATGTCATCGAAGGCGAGACCGCCGTCAACGAGGCCATGCTGACGGGGGAGTCGGTCCCGGTGATCAAGGCGGCAGGCGCGGGAGTCATCGGAGGATCCGTCAACGGCGAGGGCTCGATCACCGTCGAGATCCGGAAAACGGGCCGCGACTCCTACCTGTCCCAGATCATCCACCTTGTCCGGCAGGCCCAGGAGAGCAAGTCGAAGACCCAGGCTTTGTCCGACCGGGCGGCGCTCTGGCTGACGGTCCTTGCCATCGGGGCCGGGGCGCTGACCCTGGTCCTCTGGCTCGGGCTCTCCGGCCAAGGGTTCGCCTTTGCCCTCGAACGCATGGTCACGGTCATGGTCATCGCCTGTCCGCACGCATTGGGACTGGCGGTGCCGCTCGTCGTCGCCGTCTCGACCGCGATCTCCGCGCGGAACGGCCTTCTCATCAGGGACCGGATCGCGTTCGAAGAGGCGAGGAGGATCCAGGCCGTGATCTTCGACAAAACGGGCACGCTGACGGAAGGGAGATTCGGAGTCACAGACCGGCTCGTTTTTGACGGCCCGATCGGGGAAGAGGCCGTCCTGAGATGGGCGGCCGCCGTCGAGTCCCGCTCCGAGCATCCGATCGCCAAGGGCATCGTCGCGTCCGCGCCCGGCGTCCTCCCGGCCGTCGAGGGCTTTCTGGCCATCCCCGGAAAAGGCGCCCAGGGCCGCGTCGAAGGCCGGGATGTCAAGGTCGTGAGTCCGGGATTCCTGACCGAGACCGGGATCGATCTGCGCGATCCGCGGATCGCGCTTCTGAGCGCCCAGGGCAAGACGGTCGTCCTTGTCCTCGTGGACGGACGTCCGGCCGGCGCCTTCGCTCTGGCCGACGTCATCAGGCCGGAATCGAAGGACGCCATCGGACGGCTCAAGACGATGGGCGTCAAGTGCCTGATGCTCACGGGGGACAACCGTCTCGTCGCCAAGTGGGTGGCGGGGGAGCTGGGGCTCGACGACTATTTTTCCGAAGTCTTGCCGCAGGAGAAAGCCCTGAAGGTCCGGGAGGTCCAGCAGCAAGGTCTCGTCGTTGCCATGGTCGGCGACGGCGTCAACGACGCCCCCGCCCTGGCCCAAGCGGACGTCGGGATCGCCATCGGGGCGGGCACCGACGTCGCGGTCGAAGCGGCCGATATCGTCCTTGTCCGCAGCGACCCGCGTGACGCGGCCGCGATCATCGGACTGGCCCGGGCGACATACCGCAAGATGGTCCAGAATCTGGCCTGGGCGACGGGCTATAACGCGGTCGCGATCCCTCTGGCGGCCGGGGCCCTCTATCGGGCGGGCGTCCTGCTGACCCCGGCCCTGGGGGCGATCCTGATGTCATTGAGCACGGTCATCGTGGCCTTCAACGCCCAGCTGCTGAGGCGGGCGGCGATCCAACGATAAACGGCCGGAAGCCCCGGTCCGTAGGCTTATCAAAGGAGGTCATCGTCATGAAGACATCGTCGATCATGAGTCGCGCCCCGCAGGGGCATAGACAAAAAGCCCGGAGAATGGCCGTCGCCGCGATCATCCTGGCGGCCGGCCTCATCCTCGCCCTGCCGGTCATTGCCCAGGACAAGCCCGGCGACGAGGCCGTCTGGACCACCTTCATCGAATGGTTCAAGACCGCCCCGCTCGGCGGCGACCCTTTTACCGCCTATGCGGCGAAGCTGGGCCGGGAGGGAGTGCCCGACGCGGAAGTCGAGCGTCGATTGGCAACGATCGCCAGGCTCTTTTCCGTGCGTCCGGAAGGCGTCGAAGCCTACTACGACCGGATCTTCTCTAAGCCGCCCACGGGCAATCCCGCCCAAGACGCCCCCTCGGCCCCGAGCGATTTCGTCATCGAGGCCGCCAAGGGGCTCAAGCCGGGAACCGCTCTCGACCTCGGCACGGGCCAGGGCCGCAACGCGGTTTATCTGGCCCGCCAAGGTTGGGATGTGACCGGTCTGGACATCTCCCAGGCCGGGCTGAACGCCGCCAAGGAGAACGCCGCCACGGCGGGTGTCCGCATTCAGACGGTGAAAGCGGACTATGGCTCCTTTGAGTTCGGGGCCGAACAGTGGGACCTGATCGTCATGGATTATGCTTGGGCCCCCGTCTCGGAGCCGGACTTCGTCGCCAAGATCGAGAGATCGCTTCGGCCAGGAGGGGTCATCCTCTTCGAGCATTTCATCAACAACCCCAATAACCCTTATGCCCCCATGATCCGGGCGCTCGGGCCGAACGAGCTGAAGAACTATTTCCCCGGATTCGAGATCCTGTCGTACGATGAAGCCGAAGGCAAGGCCGATTGGGGAGGGCCCGGATCCCGCATCGTCCGCATGCTCGCCCGAAAGAGGCCCAGGGCCCCGGACCCGCTACCTCCTGGCGAGTGAAGCGACCGTCTCCGCGACCAGGCGGTTGAATTCGTCGGGACTCTCGAGCATCGGGTAGTGACCCATGTGCGACATGATGACGGCGTCGAAGTCGGGCTTGATCTTCCGGTTCGCGGCGATATCGGTGGGATAGAGATCGCCGTTGATGGCCCGCATCGGCGCCCGGAGGCGGCGGACCGCCGCGGCTTCTTCGTATCCGGCCATGCCCAGGAACATCGCCTTGGCGACTTCCGGGGATGTGCCCGACATGCGCTTTTCCGCGTCCGCCATGATGGCCGGATCGGCGTCCTTGTGGAAGAGCATGGCGACCATCGACTTCAACGCCGCGGGATAGTCTTTCTCGAAAAGCTCGGCTCTCTGTTGGATATCCGCGGGCGGGATGGCCTCGCTGAAGACCTGGAACGTGTCGACCCCGACGACACCGAGGACCCGCCCCGGAAGGAGCAGGGCCGCCTCGACCGCTACAGGGCCGCCCAGGGAATTCCCGAAAATAATGACCTGCTTTGCTCTCTCCGCATCGATGACGGCCTTGACGTCGGCGCCGAACTCGGGCATGCCCCATTTCACCCTGTTGCGGCCCGACTCGCCGTGGCCGGCCAGATCGAGGGCGATCGTCCTGTAGCGCGGGCCGAAAGCCTTCAGCTGCCCGTCCCAGAAGCCGCGATTGGCGAGTCCGCCGTGGACGAAAACGAGGGCCGGCTCGCCCTTCCCTGCGACCGAGTAGACGATCTCGACGCCGTCCGCGGACCGGCACGTTTTCCTGATCACTTTGACCCCCGTCGCATCTTCTCCATAGGCCCACGCAGCCATGATCATGGCCATGACGGCGCCGGTCAGGACCATCTTTGACATGACGTCCTCCCCTTTGAAACGGCCTTGACACTCAACGTGGTATGAGTTGTGCGTCTCTCCGTTAAGAATTACAATCAGTCTAGCAGAATCGTCAAACCTCAGGAAGCCCGAACGAGGTGAGCCATGAGCCGACATCAGATCCGCCGCCGTGATTTCCTCAAGACGGTGGCCGCGGCCGCAGCGGCCGTGCCTCTAGCGGACCGCTCCGCCCTCGCAACCCGAGGGAGAGCGGCGTCAGGTTTCGACGCGAAGGGGTTGCCGACCGCCGTCCTCGGCAAGACCGGTGTCGCCGTGCCGCGCATCGGCATCGGCCTGGGCAGCCGCTTCTGCGCGGTCGAGGACGAGGACAAGGCCGTCGAGATCCTCGATACGGCGCTCGATCACGGCTTCTTCTATTGGGACACCGCCTACAGCTACACCAACAAGACGATCGTCAGCGAAGAGCGGATCGGCAGGGTCCTGACCAGGCGCCGGAACGAGGTCTTCCTGGCCACCAAGTTCGAGGAGCGGACCTACGACGGTGTCATGCGCCAGCTCGATGAGAGCCTGAAGCGGCTGCGGACCGACCACCTCGACCTCTACCAGGTCCATCTCATCGCGTCCATGGCCGACCTCGATACGATCGGCCGCTCCGGGGGGGCGTTCGACGCGCTGCGCAAGATCAGGGACCAGAAGATCGCCCGGTTCATCGGGTTCTCCGGCCACGTCGACGCGGCGGCCATGGCCGCCGCGGCCCGCCGGCATGATTTCGACACCATGCTCATCGCCCTCAACCACTACGAGGAGCGGCGCGGAGATCTCGAGGGCGGGGCCATCCCGGCCGCCGCCGGCCGCAAGATGGGCATCATGATCATCAAGTCCGTCCGGCCGCGCGAGACCGTCGCGGGCCTGGCCGCCGCGGATCTCATCCGCTATGCCCTGACCTTGCCGCTCGTCCACTCCGCCGTCGTTGGCACCGACAGCGTCGATGTCGTCCGCAAGAACGCCGCCCTGCTGCACGATTTCCGGCCGCTCTCTCCCGAAGAGATGTCCCGTCTCACGGTCAAGCTCGAGCCGTTCTTCGCCGGCGCGAGCCTGCCGTGGCTGCGGCCGGGCTACCGGGACGGGGAGGGGTGTTGACCCGCCGGGCCGCCGTCGCTCTCATCGCAGTGTCCGTCTGGCTCGCACTCGCCGGGTGCCGGACCGCCGGCCGGGACCTGTCGCTCGCGGCCTCGAGCGGCTTCGAGTCCGGCACGGCCGATGGCTGGATCCCGAACGACCCCGCCCATTGGCGGGTCGCCGACGACAACGGTTCGAAGGTCTACGAGCTGACCGCCCCCGGCACGCCGGGCCCCATCCGAGCGCCGACCTCGCGCTCCCTTCTCGCCGGCCACGATGTCGCCTCCTTCGAATTCTCCGGACGGCTTCGCTGCGACACCGACCCGGGGACCCCGGTCCGCGACATGTGCGTCCTCTTCCATTATCGGGACCCGGCCCATTTTTATTACGTCCATTTTGCCGGGTCGAGCGACGACGTCCACAATATCATCGGACTCGTGGACGGCGCCGATCGGGTCAAGATCAACGCGGAGCCCGCCGGGACCTCGATCTTCCGGCTGACGGACCGCGCCTGGCACGCTTTCAAGGTGACCTGCGACGCCCGGACCGGGGAGATCCGGGCCTACCTCGACGACATGACGGCGCCCATTCTGACGGCCCGTGACCGGACGCTTGGCCACGGCCTTGTCGGGGTCGGCTCTTTCGATGACACCGGCGCGTTCGACGACCTGGAGCTCCGGATCCCGGGCAAGTGAACAGGTTTTTTTCGCCCGGATTTCGCCGGACACCCCGTTCCTGCTAATATGGACCCGGAGCCAAACAGCATGAGTATCCGGAACTCCCTGAAGTCGTTCTTCACCCCGACCGAGAGTGCCCCTGCGGACGACGCCTGTGTTCTTTTCGAGAGCCCCGAGGAGCTCGAAGAGGCCATCCGAACCCGGGACAAGCTGATGGTCCTTTTTTACGCCTCCTGGTGCCCGTTCTCCCAGGCCTTCCTGTCGACCTACAGAGCCCACGCCGCCTCCGGCGACCCCTGCTACGCGCGCATCATCGTCGACGAAGGCGATGCGCTCGTGGAAAAATACGCCATCGAGGTCTTCCCGACCGTCCTGTTCTTCGAGAATGGCCGTCTTGTCCGCAGGCTGGACGGGGGGTATCACCGCGGCCTGACCCAAGGCCAGCTCGAGGACTTCGCCCGCCGTTGCGCGGTCAAATGAGCTCATGACCGGGAGGGCGTTGCCTGGCCCGCCCTGATTGACAGGCAACGCCGATTCTGTAATTGTAGTTTGATAGACTAACGAGTCATCACGAAAGGTCGGCCTCATGAACAAGCCTATCGCCCTAACCCTCCTTCTCGCCGGGTTCGCCTGCTTTTTCCTGGCGGGCTGTCAGACCAAGGAGGAGCCGATTCCCGAAGGCAGCTTCAAGTCCCTCCTCAAGCTCACTGCGAGTGACGCCGCCGATTCGGACAGTTATGGCTTCTCCGTCGCCCTCGACGGGGATTATGCCCTCGTCGGCGCTCCGGGCGCGGACGGTGAGGGAACGGACCGCGGCCAGGCCTATCTCTATCTGAAATCCCAGGGGGCCACCGACGGATGGGGCCAGGTCAAGACGCTCATCGCCTCCGACACCGCCGACGGAGACTATTTCGGGGTCTCCGTCTCCCTCTCCGGCGACTACGCCGTGGTCGGCGCGGTCGGCGAGAACGGCACCGGGACCGATCAGGGCGCCGCTTATATCTTCTATCGTAACCAAGGCGGGACCGACAACTGGGGCCAGATCCGGAAGATCAGCGCCGGCGACAAGGGCGACGACGATGGGTTCGGGTTCTCCGTATCCATCAGCGGCGGGACGATCCTCGTGGGGGCGGACGGCGAGGACGGCGCGGGTACGGACCGCGGCGCCGCCTACATCTTCGCCAAGGACCAGGGCGGGACCGACAACTGGGGACAAGTCGCCAAGCTCGTCTCGTCCGATCCCGGCGACGCGGACCGGTTCGGCTATGCCGTCGCCCTCGACGCGGATTCCGCCCTTGTCGGCTCCCCGGAGGAGGACGGCAGCGGGACCGACCGGGGCGCGGCCTACCTTTTTGCCCGCGATCTCGGAGGGACCGATGCGTGGGGCCTGGTCAAGAGGATCGTGCCGAGCGATACGGCCGATGCCTCCTCATTTGGCAATGCCCTGAGCCTCGAAGGCGCGCTGGCGGTCATCGGCGCAGCCTGGGACGACGTCGGCGGGACGAACCGGGGCGCGGTCTACGTGTTCGGCCGCGACGTGGGCGGCGCGGACCTCTGGGGCCAGATCAAGAAGCTTTCCGCGAGCGACCTCAACGACGGCGACTTTTTCGGGTACAGCGTGGACATCGACGGAGCCAATATCGTCATCGGGGCCGGCTGGGCCGAAGGCGGGGGCACGGAACGGGGCCAGGCCTATCTCTTCTCCAAAGACGAGGGCGGCGCCGATAACTGGGGCCAAGCCCAGCGCTTCCGGGCCAGCGACGGCGCCAACGGGGACCGGTTCGGATGGTCGATCGCCGTTTCCGGCTCGTACATCCTGGTCGGCGCCGTCGGCGAGGACGGGGCCGGAACGGAACGGGGCGCGGCCTACCTTTTCAAGAAGACCTGAAGCGGGCCCCGCCCGCCGGATTGACAGGGCCCCCGTTTTTCAGGAGAATCGCCCTGGCTCGTGCGTCCGGCACGGCCGGAGTCTCATGCCGATCGCCCGATACGACCTGGCCATCACCCACGATTGGGAGTATGACCGGGATTTTGTCCGCCTCGTCGCCGGATCGGCGCGAAACCGGGGCTTGGACACCCTTCTTGTCGCCCCGGCCGAGGCCCCGCGAGTCCTCGAGGACTTCCGGTCCGGCGCCGTCGACTTCGGCGTCCTGCTCGACCGCGCCTCAGGCTCCTCTCCGGAGTTCGTCGAGCTGCAGGCCCTGGCCCTCCAGAGGGGCCGGGACGTCGTCGAGGGCCTGGACAAGGTCCGCTGGGCCTCGGACAAGGCGACCATGCACCTGGAGTTCCTCTCCGCGGGCATCGAGACGCCTCACACGGTGATCCTCCCCGCCTTCGCCGCCCAACCCGAGATCCCCTTGACGCTCCGCGAGATGGCGCCGCTCGGCGTTCCCTTTGTCATCAAGCCCGCCAATACGACCGGAGGCAGCCTGGGCGTCGTCGCCGACGCCTCGGGCCCCGCCGAGGTCCTGGCAGCCCGGCGGACCTACCCGGCCGACAAGTACCTTTTGCAGGAAAAGGTCATTCCCCAGGTCCGGGACGGGCGGAGGTTCTGGTTCCGGGGGTTCTATGTTCTCGGCGAAGTCTATCTCACCTGGTGGGACGACCGCACCCACCTCTATGCCGAGCTCGCGTACGACGAGGCCGCGAGGAACGGCCTCGTCCCGATCTATCGGATCGTCCGGACGATCGCCCGCGTTTCGCGGCTCCGGTTCTTCTCGACCGAGGCGGCCAGGGACGTCTCCGGCCGGCTCGTTGTCGTCGACTACGTCAACGAGATCTGCGATATGAGGCTGCGGTCGGCCCACGCGGACGGCGTGCCCGATGCCGTCGTCGCGAGGGTCGCCGACCGGATCGCCGCTTACGCCGGCGGGGCCGTCGAGCCCGCGCGGCCGGCCGAGGAGGTCTGAATGAGATTCCGGGGATTGCTGATCGGCCTGCTCCTGGCGCTCGTCATCGTCTATGCCATCTTCTTCACCAAGACCGCCAAGGACGAAAAGGGCGGTCTCGAGATCATGGTCGACAAGTACCTCGAGTCGAAGATCAAGCTGACCGAAGCCAACCTGGACAGCCTGTCGCGCGAGGTCCTCACCTACACGACCGAAGCGGAGGGTCTGCCCGAATCGCTCGACGCGCTGAGGCGCTTCCACCCCACGGCGGGCTCCCTGCCCGACGCGTGGGGGACGAAGATCCGCTACGAGAGGCTGTCGGACACGGGCTTCCGGCTCCGGTCGGCCGGTCCGGACCGGAATTTCGACACCGCCGACGACATCGTCAAGGACTTTTAACGAACAGCCGCTTCAGGCGGGACCAGAGCGTTTTCCGCGGCGGGGCCTCTTCGATCTCGAGTTTGCCGACCGACTTGCGGAACGGGGCCTGGGGCGGGAAATAGGGGGCGTGGCGGAGGAGCGCCAGGTCGTAGTCCTTGCGCTTGGCCGGGTCGCGAAGCGTCTGGAACGCCTCCTGGACGCGTTCGAGGATGAGCCCCCGCTCGGCCTCGGAGACGAGCCCGTAGAGGGCGAGCGAGCCGTCCTTGTAGGTGGCCAGGGCCTCCTGGTAACCCTGCCAGATCTCGTCCTGCGACGCCGTCCTCTCGACCGAGAGGAGCTCGTAGTAGTTCCAGTCCTCGATCTTCTTCAGCATCACGCGTCCGGCAGGCGGATCTCGGGCGGCGTCCTCAGGGTGAACTCGATCGAATAGGCCAGCTCCTCGGACATCTGCCGGATGGCCTTGGCCGCAGCCGAGTTTCGATGGTCCGGGTAATAGGGCCGCAGGGCGCGGAGAGAATCATGGACGTCCTCGTCGTACGGGATGGCGCCGAGGAATTTCATGTCGATGAGAAGGTACTTGCGGGCCACGTCGGCCATGGACCGTCCGAGCAGGGCGTCCTCCTCGTCGCGCGCCTTGTTCATGACCAGGCAGGGCCTGAAACCGCGCAGGGCCCGGTAGAGAAGGGTCCCGTAGGACC
>Ga0326732_1000290_pt1 | contig 12002 bp, 10 predicted proteins | sample MHFSIPfraction_4_FD_207644 | JGI IMG/M metagenome (GOLD analysis project Ga0326732, IMG submission 207644) | Lab enriched peat soil microbial communities from Michigan Hollow, Ithaca, NY, United States - MHF12FN SIP fraction | ecosystem: Environmental > Terrestrial > Soil > Wetlands > Peat...
ACGCCGCCCTCGAGCACCGCCACGTGCGAGAAGCCCATGCGCTTGAGCCAGCCCGCGGTCATGATCGAGCGACCGAAGCCGTCGCAGATCAGGACGATCCAGCCGGCGCGCACCGCCACGTACTCGTCGGTGGCCTGCACCGCCTGCCCGCCCGGCGCCCAGATCGAGCCGGGCACGTGACCCGCCTCGTACTCCTCTCGGGTGCGCACGTCGAGCAGCGAGACGTTCTCGCGGTCCCGGTGGCCCCACCGCTCGGCCACCGCGTCGGGCGAGACCAGGGGGGTGCCGTCCTCGACGGCCAGGCGCGCGGCCACGTCGAGTGCGCGGGCGCGGCTCGCGTCCGACGGGGCGGGGGGCCAGCGGCTCGCGCCCCGCTCGAGCTCGAGCCCGTCGAGCTGCCAGCCCATGGTGCCGTTCTTCACCGCCACGATCGGGTTGGGCAGGCCCATGCGGCGGAGCGACTCGGCCCCGAGATACGAGCGGGTGCGGCCGCCGCAGTGGACGACGATCGTCTGGTCCGGACGCTCCACCACCTCGCCGATGCGCAGGATCAACTCCCCGCCCGGCATGCTCCACGCTCCCGGCAGGCAGCCGCGGTGATACTCCTCGGGGGTGCGCGTGTCCACGATGACCATGTCCTGGCCCTGGGCCATGCGCGCGGAGAGCTCGAGCGGCGTGATCTCGGGAGTCTTGCGATCGTGCAGCACGTGCTCGCCGAACACCTTGCTCGGCACGTTGAGGCCCTGGACCACCGGACGGCCCGCGCGACGCCAGCCGTCGAGCCCGCCGGTGAGGACGAAGACCTCGGTGTAGCCCATGTCGCCGAGGGTGGGCGCGGCCAGGGTGGAGATCCGCCCGTCGTCGTCATAGAGCACGATGAGCGTGGCGGCCGCGGTGACCAGCCCCGGCAGTCGCGTCTCGAGCAGGCGGCGGGGCAGGGGCGTCGCGCGGAAGATGTGGCCGCGCTCGAAGGCCGCCCGTTCGCGCACGTCCAGCAGGGCGTACGGGGTGCGCTGCTGGAGCAGCGTGGCGAGCTGTTCGGGGGAGATCGTGCCGGGAGTCATGCCCCGGACGCTAGCCGGGGACCGTGATCCTGTCAAGCCGGTGGTACCGGCTCGGACCGCTCAGGCCAGCGCGGTCACCTCGTCCGGCGAGAGCCAGATCTCGTGGATCACGTAGCGGCCGTGACGATCCAGCGCCCGCAGCGCTTCCAGGATCTCACGTCGCGGGAGGCGCAGCGGGCCGGCCAGGAAGCGCTCGAGATCGCGCGCGTCGTCGAAGCGGAGGCCCGGGCGCTCGCCGGTGGCGCCGAACGGCGCGTAGGCGAGGCCATAGCCACGCCCGGGGCCCTGGGTGAGGTGGAGCGATCCATTCGTTCTCATGCCGGGGTGACGGCCGGAACCCGCACGCCGTTTACACCGCGGTCGTCCGCCGGCACCGTAAACGCGCCCGGCCCGGAGCCCGTCACAGGGGCATGGATCGGCTGCCGTCGCTCAACGGGCTCCTGGTGTGGGGGGCCACCTTCTACCTGGTCACCCACGGGATCGTGCCGCCGGCCGCCACCGCGGCCGAGGCGCGCGACCTGACGAGCGCGTATTGCCTGGCCGGGGCCGCATGGGTGCGGGCCGGGCTGCTCCGGGCCGCCGCCTGGGCCGGGTGGGCTCGCTAGCTCCGGCGAAGCGCCCGGGCCATCGCCTCGACCGCCGCCTCCACCTGCTTGCGCGAGACGTCCAGGTGGGTCACCGCGCGGAGCCTGCGCTCGCCCATCACGCTCAACCGCACCTGCGCGTCGGCGAGCAGGCGATCGGCCAGCGCCGCCGCGGTCAGCCCGGGCGCGGTCACGTCGAAGATCACGATGTTGGTCTCGACGTGGGCCGGATCGAGCGCGATGCCGGGCAGATCCGCGATGCCGCGGGCCAGGATCCGGGCGTGCTCGTGGTCCTGGGCGAGCCGGTCCACGTGATGGCGAAGCGCGTAGACGCCGCCCGCCGCGATGATGCCGGCCTGGCGCATGGCGCCGCCCAGGGCCTGCTTGTAGCGCCACGCCTCCTCGATGAACGCGCGGGTGCCGGCCAGGCACGCGCCCACCGGCGCGCCCAGGCCCTTGCTGAAGTCGATCCACGCCGAGTCGACCGCGCTCGCGTAGGCCCGCGCCGACGTGCCGGAGGCGACCACCGCGTTCAGCAGCCGGGCCCCGTCCATGTGGGTCGCGAGCCCGAGCGCGCGGGCGGCGGCGGCGATGTCCTGCACCGCCGAGAGCGGCCAGACCCGTCCCCCGCCCAGGTTGCTCGTGTTCTCCACCGAGACCAGGCGCGTCGGCGGCGCGTAGCGCGAGCGGCCGTGCGCGCCCGCGCGCACCTGCGCGCCGGTGAAGACGCCGCGGTCGCCGTCGAGCGCGGTCATCAGCACCCCGGAGAGGAGCCCGGGGCCGCCACCCTCGAAGTGGATCAGGTGCGAGGTCCGGTCGGCGAGCACCTCGTCGCCGGGCCGCGTGTGCACCTTCACCGCGATCTCGTTGCACATGGTGCCGGAGGGCAGGTAGACCGCGGCTTCCTTGCCGAGCAGCTCGGCCACCATCTCCTGCAGCAGCGTCACGGTGGGGTCCTCGCCCTTCTGCTCGTCGCCGACCTCCGCCTCGCACATGAAGCGGCGCATCTCGGGGGTGGGCTTCGTCAGGGTATCGCTGAAGAGATCGATCACGGTGGGCTCCTCTAGTTGACGACCAGGTCGGGCCGTCCCGACCATTCCCAGGCCACGGTGGTGCGCGAGATGCCGAGCAGCAGGCCGGAGAGCGCGCTCGGATGGATCCAGAGCCCGTCCCTCTCGGCCTCCGGGTCCCCGCCGCGGGGGGTGAAGCGCGCGTGCTTGCGGTTGAGTCGGCGCACGATCGCGCCCACGTCCGGGGTCTCGGCGTAGCACATGTAGAGCGAGTCCCCGCGCTTCGCGGCCCACCGGCCCATCGCGGTCTGCGGATCGGTCACCTGCGAGATCTCGATGCGGTCGAGGCGCGCGGGAGGATCGAAGAGGGTCAGCGTGCCCGCGTAGCCGAAGCGCTCGCTCCGGATCGGGGCGAAGCGCGACGGGTCGAGGCCGAAGATGCGCGTGTAGCGCTCCGCCGCCGCGGCCCACGGCGAGACCAGGGTGTTGGTCACCTCGTAGAGGTGGCTGACCAGCCCGAGGCGGCGCCCGGGTACGGCCGGGCTCACCACCACGCGCATCCCGACGGTCTCGGAGGGCTCGAGGTAGGTCTGCTCGCCCTCCTTCGCGAACTCGACGCCCTCCGCGACGAGGTGCGCGCGCAGCGCGGGCACGCTCGCCACCGAGAAGCCGGCGGTGAGCAGGCCGGAGCCCCAGCGATCCAGGTGCGCGCGCACGAGGCCGGGGCCCCGCGGCACGCAGAGCTCGATCTCGCTGGCTCCCAGGGTCAGGATGCTCCGGCGCGCGTTCAGGTAGTCGCTGTCCTCCTCGCGCGCGGGCTCCGCGCCGAGGAGGTCCTGGAACGCCCGCGCGGCCTCTCCCGCGTCGGCGACCGCCATCTGGATCCGGTCCACCCGCTCGAGCATCCTGGATCTCCCTCTTCCGGTCTCGGCGCCGGCGGCTTGCGGCTTCCCGGACCCGGTGCGATTCTACATCCGTCATGCGGATCCTCGTGGTCGAAGACGAGCGCAAGGTCGCGGCCTTCATCCGGCAGGGGCTGGTGGAGGAGGGCCACGCGGTCGAGGTGGCGGCCGACGGCGCGGCCGCGCTCGACGCGATCGCGGAGGATCCGGCCTACGACCTGGTGGTGCTCGACGTGATGCTGCCGAAGCGCGACGGCTTCAACGTGCTCAAGACCCTCCGCGACCGCCACGTGCAGACGCCGGTGCTCATGCTCACCGCGCGCGACGGGGTCGCCGACAAGGTCGCGGGGCTCGACCTCGGCGCGGACGACTACCTCACCAAGCCGTTCGCGTTCGAGGAGTTCGTGGCGCGGGTGCGGGCCCTGCTGCGCCGGAGCTCCGGGCGCGCCGAGCCGCGGCTGCAGGTGGCCGATCTCTGCCTCGACCCCGCCACCCGCGTGGTCTCGCGCGGGGCGCGGCGCATCTCGCTCACCGCGCGCGAGCACGCCCTGCTCGAGTACTTCCTGCGCAACGTGGGTCGCGTGCTCACCCGGCCCATGATCACCCAGCACGTCTGGGGGATGGACTTCGATCCCGAGAGCAACGTGGTCGACGTCTACGTGGGCTACCTGCGGCGCAAGATCGACGCGGAGGGCGAGCCCCGGCTGCTGCAGACGATCCGCGGCGCGGGCTACATGCTGAGCGCCGAGCCGTGAGAGGGCTCCGCCTGCCGCTCTCGATCCACACCAAGCTCACCCTGTGGTACAGCGGCGTGCTCCTCGCGATCCTGGTGGCGATCGGCGCGCTCTCCTATTCCTGGCTCAGCTTCGGCCTGCAGCAGGATCTCGACGCCTCCCTGCTCACCGTCGCCCAGGTCATCAAGGACACCGGCTCCTCCGAGCAGACGCCCGGCGACTCCGAGGCGCTCCTGCGCCAGCTGCTGGGGCCCGAGCTCTACGACAAGTTCGTCCAGCTGCTCGATCCCGAGGGGCGGCCGCACGGCCTCCGCGAGGGACGGCGGACCGATCTGCTCCCGCTCTCGCGCGAGGCCCGCGCCCGGGCCGCCCGCGGACAGCGCACGATCGAGACGGTGGCGGTGGGCGGCGCGGAGCCGGTCCGGCTCCTCACCCTGCCGGTGGTGCGGGACGGCCGGGTGACCGAGATCATCCAGGTCGGCATGGCGCTGCGGCGCACCCAGGCGGTGCGCGATCGGTACTTCGACACCCTGATCGTGCTGATCCCGCTCGGCGTGGGACTGGCCGCGCTCGGCGGCGCGATCATCGCGCGCGTCGCCCTCCGCCCGGTGGACGAGATGGCGCGCACCGCCCGCCGCATCACGGCCGAGGACCTGAGCCGACGCGTGGAGCGACGGGGCACCGGGGACGAGCTGGACCGGCTCGCCGAGACCCTGAACGGGATGCTGGCGCGACTCGACGAGGCGTTCGGGCAGACCCGGCGGTTCGCGGCGGACGCGGCCCACGAGCTGCGCACCCCGCTCACCGTGCTCCGCGGCGGCATCGAGGTGGCGCTCCGGATGGAGCGGCCGCCGGACGAGTACCGGCGCGTGCTCGCCTCGAGCCTCGAGGAGGTCGAGCGCCTGATCCGGCTCGCGGAGGACCTGCTGCTGCTCTCGCGCTCGCTGGCCGGGCCGGAGGGAAGCCGCACGCCGGTCGATCTGGAGCCGCTCGTTCTCGAGGTCTTCGACGTGGGCGCGCGGGTCGGGCGCGAGGCCGGCGTGAGCGTGCGCATCGACGCGACCGCTCCCGCCACCGTGGTCGGTGACCCGACCGCGCTGCGCCGCGCCCTTCTCAACCTGGTGGAGAACGCGGTCAAGTACACCCTGGCCGGCGGCAAGGTCGAGATCGGGCTGCGCCGGGGCGACGGGGTGGCCGAGATCACGGTCGCCGACACCGGCCTCGGCATCGAGCCGGCCGACCTCGAGCGCATCTTCGAGCCCTTCGTGCGGCTCGACACCGCCCGCGCGCGCGACACCGGCGGCGCGGGCCTGGGTCTCGCCATCGCGCGCTCCATCGTGGTCGCCCACGGCGGCACGATCACGGTGGAGAGCCGCCCGGGATCGGGCAGCCGGTTCGTGATCCGCCTGCCCTCGACCCCGTCCTGATCGTCGTCCGGATTCTCATGGGGCCCTCATCGGGCTCTCATCCCGCGCTGCTCCGGTGCCTCCACCGCCGGTCGTCGGTTCGACGGTACGGCGGCCGGGTGAGAGGTTGATGAGAGCGAGGTGAGAAACACGATCGGATCACCGGCCGCGCGCGGATCCGGGCTAGCATGGAGGCATGACCGGCGAGACCGAAGTTCCTGCGTCGCTGACCGCGTTCGGGCATCCGCCGCGCCCGGCGCTGGCCGTGATCGTCGAGCAGGCGCCGGGCCAGCGGTTCGCCCGCACCCTCGCCGGGCTCGGCATGTTCTGGGGCCTCGCCCTGGCCTCGGTGTTCATCCCGGTCGCCCACTTCATCCTGGTGCCGACCTTCGTGGTGGCCGGCATCGTCATGGCGGTCAAGCGCGCGCGCGAGGACCGCCGGCTGCTCCGGGTGCGCGGCGCCTGCCCGCGCTGCGGGGCCGTCCAGGAGCTCCAGCCGGGCGGCCGCTTCATCGACGGCCGGAGCTTCGACTGCCCGACGTGTCACGGCAACCTGACGCTCGCCACGCGCCCCGCCGAGCCCGACCCCGCTCCCTCCAGCGCCTAAGAGGATTCTCATCCTCGCTTCACCCGTCCCTCATGAGGGCGGGCTACCGTTGCCGGCATGACCCGCGCGTGGATCCCGGGCGGAGTGCTCGCGGCGGCGCTGGTGGCCGCGCTGGCGGCCGGCCCCGCGTGGTGGCGGGCGCGCGGGCTCGTCGAGAGCGGCGCGACGCTCGTGTCCGACGAGCAGTACCTCCCGGCGGTCCGCCAGCTCGTCCAGGCCGTCGCGGCCGCGCCGGGCGACGCGCGCGCGCACTACTACCTCGGGCTGGCCTACGCGGGGCTGGGGCAGGACGCGGCCGCGCTGAGCCACGCCGAGGACGCGGTTCGCCTTGCGCCGAGAGACCCGCGGTACGAGGCGGGCCTGGCCACGGTGTTCCTCGACGCGGGTCGGATGCCGGAGGCGATCGCCCACCTGCGGCGCGCGGTCGCCATGAAGCCCGCCTCGCCGGACATCCGACTGCTGCTCGCCGACGCGCTCCGGCGGGCGGGCGACGCCGACGGGATGGAGCGCGAGTACCGGATCGCGATGCGCCTGGCCCGGGGGGACGCCCTGGGGGCGCTGGCCCATGAGCAGCTCCGGGCCGCCCGGGAGCGGGTGGCCCCGTAGACCGAACCCTCACCACTCAAGGAGAAGACGTCCATGTATCGACTGACGATGCGATATCGCACCGCCTGGCTGGCGGCGGTGGTGGCCGCGGTGGTGGGCCTCGTGGCCCTCGCCCCACACCTGGGATTCACGAGCACCGCGCCGGCGCCGATCTGGAGTGAGAAGCCGGTGTCCGTCACCGCCGCCACCACCGTGCCGGCACCCAACTGGGTGGCGCTCACCCGGGCGCTCAAGCCGGCGGTGGTCAACATCAGCACCAAGCGGGTCCAGGACGGGACGCCGATGCAGAGCCCGTTCGGCAACGACGACCCGTTCCAGCAGTTCTTCAAGCAGTTCGGCCAGCCCTCGCGGCGGACGGTGCGCAGCATGGGCTCGGGCTTCGTCATCAACTCCGCCGGCTACATCGTGACCAACAATCACGTGGTGGACGGCGCCACCGAGATCACGGTCAAGATCGACGACGGACGCGAGCTGTCGGGCAAGGTGGTCGGCCGCGATCCGCGCACCGACCTGGCCCTGCTCAAGGTCGAGGCCACCGGCCTGCCGGTGATCCCGCTCGGCGACTCCTCCGAGCTCCAGGTCGGGGAGCCGGTGATGGCCATCGGCAACCCGTTCGGCCTCGAGCGCACCGTCACCACCGGCATCGTCAGCGCCACCGGCCGCGTGATCGGGCAGGGGCCCTACGACGACTTCATCCAGACCGACGCCTCCATCAATCCCGGCAACAGCGGCGGCCCGCTCATCAACGCGCGCGGGCAGGCGGTCGGGATCAACGCCGCCATCTTCAGCCAGAGCGGCGGCTCGGTGGGCATCGGCTTCGCCATCCCGGTCAACCAGGCCAAGACGGTCGTGACCGAGCTCGCCGCGACCGGCAAGGTGACGCGGGGCTGGCTCGGCGTGATGATCCAGCCGCTCACCCCGGAGCTGGCCAAGGGCTTCAACGTGCCGGGCGGCGGCGGCGCGCTGGTCGCCTCCGTGCAGGACAGCTCGCCCGCGGCCCGCGCCGGGGTCAAGGCCGGTGACGTGATCACCGAGTACGACGGGCACAAGCTGGCCCAGCCCGGCGACCTCTCGAAGCTGGTGGCCGCGACCGCGGTCGGCCGTCAGGTCCCGCTCACCGTCGTCCGCGAGGGCAAGACCATGACCCTCGCGGCCCGCGTCGCGCAGATGGACGAGCCGGACCAGGCGGCGGTGGCCCAGAACACCGAGGGCAAGGAGCCGCTCGGCCTCTCGGTCGAGACGGTCACGCCCAGCGTGAGCCGCGAGCTCGGGCTCGCGGAGGCGCGCGGGGTGGTGGTGCGCGGGGTCCGCGACTCGAGCCCGGCCGAGAAGGCGGGCATCCGTCCGGGCGACGTCATCACCGAGCTGGACCATCAGCCGGTGGCGAACGCGGCCGACATGAAGCGCCTGCTGGCCAAGCACGCCAAGGGCGCCCCGGTGGTGGTGCTGCTCCATCGGGACGGCAACAGCCTCTACGCGGCCATGACCTCGTAGCGGAGCGGGGCGCGCGTGATGGCGAACGGTCTCGGAGAGGATCTTCCGGACGGCCATCGGGCCGGGGGCCCCGCGGCGGGGCCCCGGCTCAACGCTCGCCGCGCGCGTGCCCGCCGATGATCACGCATCCGGTCCGCTCGCACGCCGACGACTCGCGGCCGGCCCCCGCCCTCGCGCGGGCCAACCCGCTCGCGCTCTACTTCCGGGAGATCGGCGCCGTGGACCGCCTCACCGCGGCCCAGGAGCGCGAGCTGGGCCGCTGGATCGAGATCTGCCGAGCCCGGCGGCGGCGGGCCCTCGCCGGCCTTCCCGCCGGGCTCGACGCGCTGCTCGCGTTGACCGGCGACGCGGACGCGGCGGACCGGACGCTCGAGGCCCTGGTGGTGCTGCCGGGCGGCGCGACGCTCACCGACCGGGGGCGTTGGCGGATCGTGCGCATCCTCGCGCGCCTGCACCGCCTGCGCCCGCGCGTCGCGCGCTCCCCGGTCGCGCGCCGCACCGCCGGGCGTCTGATGGAGCGCCTGCCCCTGCGGCCCGACGTGATGGACGAGCTGGTGGGAGCGGTGCGACGGCTCGACGGGTCGATCGGCGCGCGCTGGGCCGACGCCCTCGGCGAGCTCGAGGAGAGCGACCGGGCGCTGCGTGACGCCAAGCGCGCGCTCGTGGAGCCCAACCTGCGCCTCGTCGTCTCGATCGCCCGGCGCTACGCGGGCGGGGCCCTCACCCTGCTCGACCTCGTCCAGGAGGGCAACATCGGGCTGATGAAGGCGGTGGAGCGCTTCGACTACCACCGCGGCTTCAAGTTCTCAACCTACGCGACGTGGTGGATCCGGCAGGCGATCGGGCGCGCGCTCGCCGACCAGGCGCGGACGATCCGCATGCCGGTGCACATCGTCGAGACCATGCACCGGCTCACGCGGGAGCGCCATGCCTTCCAGGCCGAGCACCAGCGCGAGCCCAGCGTCGAGGAGCTGGCCCGCCGCGCCGGCCTCCCCGAAAAGACGGTGCGCCTGGTCGATCGCAGCGCGGTGAGCCCGGTCTCCCTCGACGCCCCGATCGGCCAGGACTCGACACTCGGTGAGTTCGTGCGGGACCGCACCACCCCGTCGCCGGAGGAGACGATCCTGCGCGACGACCTGTCCCGGCGGCTCGACGCCGCGCTCGAGGGCCTGCCCGCCCGCGAGCGGGAGGTGCTGCGCCTGCGCTTCGGCCTGGACGGGGAGGAGGCGCTGACCCTCGAGGAGGCGGGGGCGCGCTTCGGCGTCACGCGCGAGCGCGCCCGTCAGATCGAGGTGCAGGCCCTGCGCCGTCTCGGCCGCTCGCTCGCGGGCGAGGCGACGGCCGACGTCTGACTCAGCGCCCCTCGCGGGCCGGGCCGCGCTCGTGGGCGCCGCCGCCGTCGGGCGCAGCCTTCGGCCGCGGCTCCGGCGCGCGGGGCGCGGGTCGCTGCTCCGTCCGCCCCGGATAGAGGCGGTTGGCCGGTTCGCCCGGGAGCTTGCGGGGCTGGGCCTGGGGCGGTGCCGCGGCCCGAGGCGGAGCCGCCGTGGGCCGCTCCACCGCGCTCGGGCCTGCGGCCGGGCCGGGAGCCTCGCGACGCGGAGGGCGCGTCTGGTCCGGCGCGCGTCCCGGCGCGGGTGCTTCCGGGGCTCGCGCCGGCTCGGGGCCGCGCCGCACCTCCGGAGTCCGCGGACCCTGGCCTTGAGGCGCGCGCGCCGCGTCCGGCGGCACGGGAGCCTGGGGCGCGCGGGCGGGCTCGGGCGCGCGCGGCTCGGCCCTCGGGCCGTCGGACCGCGGGCCGTCGGAGCGCCGCGCAGTCTCCGGCGTGCGGGCGCGTGGCGCCTCCGCCGGGCCGTCCTGCCGCCGCGCGGCGGGCGGGGTCCCGTCGGGTCGGCGGCTGGTGTCGAAGCGCGGTGCCTGCGGCGGCCGCGCCCGCTCGAGCCGGCTCTCGCCGAACGGCGGGCGCGCGCCGGCCGCGCCGGCCTCGCCCGCGCGCGGGGCGGGCACGATGTGCGGCGCGGGGCCGCGGCCCTCGGCCGCCTGCGGCAGGGCGCGGGTCACCGGCGCGCGGGTGGCGATCGTCGGGCGCGCCAGCACGCTCTCCGGCGGCCGGACGCCGCGGCCGCTCGCCGCCGCGAAGCTCGCCCGGTCCGGCTGGAGATCGACGCGTCCGTGCACGGGCTCGAGCCGGCGCGTGTCCACCTGCCGGATGCGGGCCTCGCCGACCGGCCCGCGCCCGAAGCGATCCGGGCGCACCGCGACCACCGCGTTCTGCACGCTCACGTTCCGGTACACCGTGATGTTCTGCACGTTCACGACGGTGGTGCGGTTGACCACCACGTTGTTGACGATGCGGGGACCGCCCCAGCCGCCCCACCACGCGCGGCCCACGAAGCCCGGGCGGCCCCACCACGGCACGCACGGCTCGCCCCAGCCCAGCGCCACCCAGCTCACGAAGGGCGCGCCGATGGCCACGCGCACGCCGGGCGCGCCGAAGAAGGCGACCAGCGCGGGCGCGTACACCGGGCGCACGATGACCGGGCCGGGTGCCCACGCCCAGACGCGATCGAGGTGGACCCAGCGGCCGTAGTGATACGGCGCCCATCCCCACGGCGCGATGTCCACCCAGCTCCAGCCGAACCGCGGGTCCCACACCCAGCGCCCCGTGGTGTAGGGCGCCCAGTCGGGCGCGACGCCCTCGGGCACCCACACCGATCCGTACTCGGGCACGACGCGCCAGGCGCCGTGCTGGTCGAGATCGTCCACGCCCGACACCCCGGCCGGCACGTAGCGCGCGCTCACCGTATCGATGAGGGCCTCGGTGCGCGCGTAGTTCCAGCGGTCCCACACGTCGAGCTCGGGAGCCACGAAGGTCTGCACCGGCGCAGGCCCGCTGCCGGTCACCACCACCTGCTCGCTCGTCGCGATGGAGACCGCCTGACCACCGGCCGGGGTCATCGTCGCGGCGCCGCCGCGCCGGGTGATGAACGACGTGCGATCGGGCGCGACGTCGACGCGGTAGTAGCCCGCCCGCTCGATCGTGAACGCAGCGCCGGGCGTGTCGACCTCGACGGTCCGGCCCGGATCGAGCGCGCGCAGATCCAGCGAGACGTGGCCGGCCGCGACCTTGAGCTGGAGGAAGTCGGGCTCGTGGTTCTCCACGCCGAGCTGGCTGTCGCCCCACGCCCGCACGAAGCTGCGCGCCTCGATCTGGATCTCGAGGTTGCCGCGGTTGCCGGTGTAGAGCTGATCACCCGGGGCCAGCGGGGTGTTGACCTGCGCGGGCACCCAGTCGTCTCCGCCGGGGCGCCAGAAGGATACGTCGCCGTCGGCGTAGCTGAGCCGCGGCGGCGTCGGGGCGGCGCCCTCCGGCTGGTCCGGCGCGGGCTGCCCATCGTCGGCGGCGGGCGGCGCGGTGGGCGGCGCGCCCGCGGGCGGCGGCGGGGGACCGACGGGCGAATCGGCCGCCCGGGCCAACGGGGCGCTCCCCACGAGCAGGGTGAGCGCCAGCAGCGTCGCGATCGATCGCCTGAGCGTGATCATCGGGTGGCCCTCCGTGAGTGTCATCGTGCCGGGCGCGCCGGCGCCGGAGGAGACG
>Ga0326732_1000293_pt1 | contig 11977 bp, 9 predicted proteins | sample MHFSIPfraction_4_FD_207644 | JGI IMG/M metagenome (GOLD analysis project Ga0326732, IMG submission 207644) | Lab enriched peat soil microbial communities from Michigan Hollow, Ithaca, NY, United States - MHF12FN SIP fraction | ecosystem: Environmental > Terrestrial > Soil > Wetlands > Peat...
ACTCCGTACGTTCTTCCCCGTTGCTTAAGCGTGGCCTGGTCGACGGCGAGAACCGCAGCCGCCACCGGTCCTGAACTTCGCTTCTCCCTGAAGGGGATTCGCCGCAAGGCACTCCAAGCCGCCGAGGTCGGATGGGAGAGGATGGCGGCAAGCATTACACAACCCGGTCTAACGCAGCCGGCTATGCACTTCGTAGTGCTTGTTCATAACCGGTGTTGAAAAATGCAATCCCGCTTGGGATACCGGCTTTGAAGGTGCATTTATTATCAATCAGATACGGTGAAGATCTGCTGGTATGGATCTTGCAAATGGGATAACCAAGGCGACACCCATGAAGATCATCAAGTTCGGTCTTGCCGCAGCCAGCTGCGCGATCCTTGCCGCATTGATCAATATATCCGTGCGTGCCGACCAAAATAGCCCGGTAGCGACGGCGGACAACAAGAAGACTCAGGAAACAAACCCGCCGCCAGCGAACGCGCCGACACCGGGGTTGGCCATGACGGCTTTGGGCGATGGAGGAATCGCGGGACCTTTGAAAAAGGCCAGGATCAAAATCTACGGCTATGCCGAAGGTGGTTACTTCCATGACTTCTCTGCACCTGACAGTCCCAGCCCGACCTACATCGGATATAACAGCTTTGAAAACACGGTCGTCCTTAACAAGATCAGTTTGAATATCGAGCGCACGGTCGACCCGGCCAAGAAGGCGTTTGATCTGGGCTTCCATGGTGAAGCCATCTATGGCGCGGATGCTGCGTTCATCCACTCGAACGGGATGATGGATATGCAGACGGGGCGCTATCAATGGGACGTTCTCCAAGCCTATCTGGATGTCACCATCCCAGACTTGCCGGTACGACTCCGAGTAGGCAAATGGATCGAGCTGGCTGGCTTCGAGCACTTCAGCGCTAACATTTACGGGGCCTTCGGTGATCCCGCCAGGGCACTTTATTCTTATAGTTACCAGTTTCTCTATGCCGAGCCAGGCACGCAGACGGGCGCTTTGGCCACCTTCATGATAAGCCCCCAGTGGACTGTTGACGCCGGGTTCACACGCGGCTGGAACCAATCGACGCGCGACGCCAACGGTTCTTTGGACTTCCTGGGCCGCGTGACTTTTGCCGCCAGCGACAAAACGTCCATCATCTTCGTGATGACGGAAGGCCCGGAGTTCCCGACGGGCGTCGGAAAGAACTTACCTCCGGGCGACGGCAGCGACTGGTGGACCGCCTTGGACCTTGTTATTACTCACAAGGCCACGGACAGATTAGGCCTCGGCTTGGGCTTTGACTACGTCGGTTCTCCGCACATCCCCAGCTTATCGGACGGTGCCAAGCATTGGGGCGGCGTGACCGGCTATGTCAGCTACGCCACTGATCCACGTTTCACACTGAATACCCGGCTGGAGTGGTATAAAGACGCCGCCGATGGCTTTTCCACCGGTGCGCCCGTTACCGCCAACTGCTGCGTGGCCACCGTGGGCATGGCTATCAAGCCGTTCTCGGAAGTCCCTATCTTCTCGCACATATTGTTCCGACCCGAGGTCCGATACGACCACTCGGACCGCCCGGTCTTCGACGGCGGTCACCAGAATCAGTTGACATTCAGCGTGGACGCCCTCTTTACCTTTTGAAGATCATGTCCAGGCCGGTTCACTGGGATCTTTCCTTGATCGTCCTCAGACTTCTAACCTTCGGAGTATTGCCGAGAATCAAATGCCGTACTGTTTTCGCCGTCGCCAGAGAGTGGCCTGGTCGATGCCGAGGATGGCAGCCGCTTCCTGAAGAGATCTGGAGTCTGCCAGAACTCGCCGGATGTGAGCTTCCTCGATCCTGTCGAGGCTGACAAGGTCGCCGACCTTGACCTCGGTGCCTCCCGGAGAGAGATTCGCCGGAAGACATTCGAGGCCGATGCGGTCGGCCGGGCAGAGGATGGCGGCGCGTTCGATGGCGTTGCTCAATTCCCTGAGGTTCCCCGGCCAAGAGTAGGCGGTCAGCGTCTGAAGCGCATCATCTTTGAATCCCAGGAACGAGCGGTGGTTGTTCCGGGCGTGGAAGGCCAAGAGGCGTTCCGCCAGGATGGGGATATCGTCCGGTCTCTCCCGGAGGGGAGGGATCTCGATCGGGATCACGCTGAGGCGGAAATAGAGGTCCTCCCTGAACCGGCCTTCCTTGACCGCCTCCGCCAGGTTCGTGTTCGTGGCGGCGATCAACCTGACGTCGGCCTTCCGTGTGACGGTGTCGCCGATGCGCTCGAATTCCCTGTCCTGGACAAAACGCAAGAGTTTGGGCTGGAGTGGGAGGGGCAGGTCGCCGATCTCGTCCAGAAAAAGCGTCCCGCCGTCGGTCGCGGCGATCCGGCCGGGGTTGTCGCGGACGGCCCCCGTGAAGGCGCCCTTGATGTGCCCGAAGAGCTCGCTTTCCAGGAGGTCGGGAGGGAAGGAAGGGCAGGAGATCAGGGTGAACGGCTTGTCCGCCCTTCCGCTCCAGGAGTGGATGGCCCGGGCCAGGACGGTCTTGCCTGTTCCGCTCTCCCCACTAAGGAGGATCGTGGCCTCCGCGACGGCGGCCTGGCGCGCGACGTTCACGGCCCTCTGCATCCGGGGGCTCGAGCTCGAGAAGTCGATCTCGGGACGCTGACGTCCAAGATCCTCTTGGAGCGCGGCGACCTTCCGCTCCAGGGACCGGACCTCGAAGACTTTCCCGACCGCCAGGTTGATCTGGGCCGGCGTGAAAGGCTTGGGAATGTAATCGGTGGCTCCCCGCCGGATCGCCTCGACGGCGGTGTCGATGGACGCGTAGGCGGTGATGACGATGATCTTGAGCCAGGGCGTGGCGGCCAGAAGGGCCGGGATGAGGTCGAGGCCGTCGTCCGTGCCCAACCGGAGGTCGACGAAGGCGAGCTCAAAGGACCTGCGCGAAGCCTCCGCCAGCGCGTCCTGAAAGTTGCTGACGGCGGTGACCTTGTGGCCTTCGGTCTCGAGACATATCGTCAGTGTCTTTCGGATGTTGATCTCGTCGTCCACGACGAGGATGTGGAGAGGGGAATCCACAATGGAGCGGCTTTCTTCGGGTCCCATAAGGCTGTCCGTTTCGCGTCTTAAGCATAGCGGACAACCGCGCTAAAAAGCAACTTGAGCACCGGCCAAGCTCAGAATCGATCCCTCCCTGACGATCGATGAGGTGCCGGAGTTGATTCCTTCCCGGCAATGCACGAAAATCCGTCTTCGATCGTCGATACAAGTGAAGGCCATGAAAGCGCATCCGGACGCCGCGTCGACGCGGAGCGAGATCGAGCGAACGTATCAAGAACGCAGGGGCGGTTTCCTGGCCTGGGCGAGAGCGCACGCTCCTGACGTCGCGACGGCGGAAGACGTCCTCCAAGAGGCCTTCCTGAAGGCCCTCGCGAACGCCAGCGCGCTCTCGATCGTCGAGGACCTGGCCGCCTGGATCTTCACCGCGATGAGGAACAGGCTCGCCGATCTCTGGAGGGGAAAGGCCGCGCGACGCCGGGCCGGGGCGACCGAGATTCCGGAGGAAACCCTCGTGGAGGTCGCCGCCGCCGCGGGATTCGATCCCGAGGACGAGTTTGTCCGCGGCGAGCTCGCCCGGGCGATCGACGTGGCGATCGACGCTTTGCCAGCGCCCCAGCGCGAGGTCCTCTTGGCCCGGACGGTCGAGGGGCTGACCTTTCGCGAGCTGGCCGAGCGGACGGGCGTCTCGATCGATACGCTCATGGCCCGAAAGCGCTACGCGGTCAAGAAGCTCGCGGCGGCGCTGATCGAATGGTACGACTTTGAATGATCGGAGGTCTATGATGGAACATCCTGAACGAAACGAGAGATGTCGCAAGCGCTGGGCGGAGCGGCCCCTGAGAACGAAGGTCCTCGTGATCGTGGGGGCCCTGGTGATGGCAACGGCCTTCCTCGCGCTCTTCGGCGCGGTGACGATGTGGTTGTGGAACTGGCTCATGCCGGCGATCTTCAAGCTCCCCGAGATCGGGTTCTGGCAGGCGATCGGACTGCTCCTGCTCGCGCAGATCTTCTTCAAGGGAGGGCACGCCGGCCGCGCAGGCAGGGCCCAATGGCGGAGGGCCAAGCTCAGGGAACGGATGCGCGAGGTGGAGCCGGAAGCGAAAACGGCTTAGGCGTCCCGCGAAAGCCTATCGCTTCAGGTATTTCTCGAACCAGGCGACCATCCTGTTGAGGACGTCGAGCCTGTGCTTCTCCTCACGGGGGCCGTGCCCTTCCCGGGGGTAGACCACGAGCTCCGAATCCACGCCGTAGCGCCTGAGCCCGCGGTGGAACTGGTAGCACTGTCCGACCGGGTCGGTCGCGTCGTTCTCGCCGCAGAGGAGCAGCGTCGGCGTTTTGACCCTCTTGATGAAGGTCACCGGCGACCGCGCCGTGAACAAGGGCAGGTTCTCGTAGGGATTGCCCAACGCCCAGGTGTCCCCGATGTTGACCCCCGGCGCCTCGGAACCGTATTCAAAAGCCAGGTCGGTCATGGGCGCTCCCGATACCGACGCCTTGAACCGCGTCGTCTGCGTCACCGCCCATGCCGCCATATAGCCGCCGTAGGACCAGCCGCCGATGCCGATCCGGTCCGGGTCCGCGAGACCCGACTTGATCAGCCAATCCGCCGCGGCCATGACGTCCTTGAAATCGCCGCCGCCCCAGTCGAAGCGGTTGACGACCATGAAATCGTAGCCGTAGCCCGTCGAGCCGCGGACGTTCGGGGACAGAACGACGAAGCCATGCCCGGCCAGGAGCTGTCCCCAAGCGTCGATCCGGTCCGTCCAGGCGCCGGTGGGGCCGCCGTGAACGAGGATGATCGCCGGCGGCTTCGTCGCGGGCGGGAGGCCTGCGGGCTTGATGAGGGCGGCCTCGATCTCCTTCTTGTCGAAGCTCGGATAGCGGATGATCTCCGGTTTGAGCAGCTTGACGTCATCCCAATCCTTGTTGAAATGGCTGACCTTGTCCGCGGGCCCGCTCGAGGCGGCGATCCAAAGCTCGGGAGCCTGAGTCGCGGACTCGCCGACGAAGGCCAGTCCGGACGTTCCCTTGGCGTAGGACCCGACAAAGAGCGCCGGCGACCATGCGGATCTTTCCGCCTTCCCGTCGGTCGTCACGGTGAAGAACGCGTTGCCGAATCCCATGGACACGACCGCGAAGAGACGGCCCGCATCCTCCCAGACATAAGGTCCGATGGGCCGGTCGATCGGGCGGGCCGTGAGGTTTCGGGCTTCCCCGCCGCCGAGCGGCTGGATGATGATATCGTGAGGATCGGGCCCATCGCCCCGTGATCCAAGATAGGACAGCAGCTTCCCGTCGGGCGAGACCTCGAGATCCGCGAAGGGTCCGGCGGGCGCCGCCAGGAGGGTCATCTTGCCGTCGGCCGCGCCGACCCGATAGATCTTTTCCGAAAGGACATCCTCCCGGGGATCGTCCGTGGCGGTCATGATGAGCGATCCCCCGTCAGGGGTCCAGACATATTCCGAAATCCGCCAGGCCCCTTGGACGAGTGTCTGGACGGCCTTGGACTCGACGTCGAGGACCTGGAAGAGCGTGCGAGCCTCCGGCTTGCCGACGATCCGGGCGTCGTCCTTGTCCTTGTCTTTCTTCTCTTCCTCGTCGGTTTTCGGGACCGTCGTCTCCAGGGCGAGGCGTCGTCCGTCCGGGGCCCAATCGAACGAGGAGATCCCGGTCTTGCTCTCGGTCAACGGCCGGGCTTCGCCGCCGTCGACCGGGATCAGATAGATCTGGTTCTCGCCGTCCCGGTTCGACAGGAAGGCGAGCGTCCGGCCGTCCGGCGACCAGCGTGGCCGCGTGTCGGCCTTGACCGAGCCGGTGAACGGCTTCAGCGTCCGGGCCTGGAAATCGTAGATCCAGATCGTCCGGCGCTGGCCCGCCGGTTTGGCCGGCTCCGAAACGACCATGGCGACGCGGCTTCCATCGGGCGAAAGGCGGAGGTCTCCGATCGACCAGCGTTTGAGGGTCATCTCGGGAGTGAGAGGCTTGGACGGAGCGGCGACGCCGGGCTGGGCAGGAGAGGGTTTGTCTCCGGCGACCTGTCCGCTCGCCGGGAGCAGGGCAAAGACCATGAGGGCCAAGGCCGCCGCCGGCAAGAGCCTGGTTCTGCGAGGGTCGGGCCTGAAGTCATGTGTGTGAGTCATCGTTTTCTCCTCAATCAATATAGACTCATCGAGCCGGGAAAGGTACATCCCTTGATTATTTTGTGTTTGTTTTGAGTTCCTGTGATATGAAGTCGGCGGCTCTTTGGCATAATTCCTGGAATCTTGCTATGTTAGTAGCCCGACAGGATCAGCGATGCGAAAGATCTCGCAGGCGACCTACGACCGCATGGACAACGCGGTCTATGTCGCTCAGGGCGATCAATGGTGGCAGCCTGATTCCGCATTCTATCAGATCAGGGTCTTTCTCAATCCCGTCCGGGTGGACTACGCGAAACGGAAGCTCGTCGAGGACGCCCGGATCGATCCCCAAGCCGAGGCCGCCCTGGACGTCGGCTGCGGCGGGGGGTTCCTGACCGAGGAGATCGCCCGGCTGGGCTTTGACACGACCGGCGTCGACCCCTCCGCGCAAGCCGTCCGGGCCGCCGCGTCCCATGCGCACGAGAACGGCTTGAACATCCGGTACCTCACCGGCGTCGGGGAATCTCTTCCCTTCGAGGATCGCTCGTTCGGCGCCGTCTTCTGCTGCGACGTCCTGGAACATGTGCGGGACCTGCCGAAAGTCGTCTCCGAGATCTCCCGGGTCCTGAAGCCGGGAGGGGTCTTCTGCTACGATACCTTCAACAGGACTTGGCTGAGCTATCTGGCCGCGATCAAGATCAGCCAGGTCTGGAAGCCTTGGGCCTTCATGCCCCCGGACCTCCATGTCTGGAGGATGTTCATCAAGCCCGGCGAAATGAAGTCGCTGCTCCGGCAGAACGGCCTGGAATGGAAGGAGCACCGGGGCTTGGTGCCCGACATTCCCGTCCCTCGGGCCCTCCGCTATTTGCGCAAGAGGGCCAGGGGCGAATGGACCTACGCCGAGCTCGCCGCCAATGTCCGGATGATCGAAAGCCGCCTCACCGCGGGCATGTATATGGGCTGCGCCGTAAAAAGATGACCGGGCGAAGTGGATACGGATCAGGATGACGGGAGGAAGAACATGGATGACGTCCTGAAGATCGCCAAGAACTGCCGGCACTACGCGATGTGCAAGATCGATTTCCTGGGCAGCGGGGTCTGCGCTTCGGGGCTGGAAAAGCAGTTTGTGAGCTATTATCCGGAGGGGCGGATGGACCTCTATGCCGCCCTGGCAGAGCACAGGATCCCCGTCACCGAAGCCTGCCTCGACATCGCCGCGAGCTGCGATCTCTGCGGCAAGTGCGATTACCAGTGTTATTTCGTCACGGAGCTGCGGCCCACCCGCGTCATGGCCGCGCTCAAGGATCTCGTCGCCGCCCATGTCCGAGGCGGAGGACGGGTCGAAAAGGCCCCGGACGATCCGCTGCTGCGCGATATTCGGCGGATCGTCGGCGAAGAATGGGCGACCAACGACCAGGCCGTTGCGGTCACGTATTCCCATGATCCCGGACCCATGACCCAAGCCCGGGTCCCGGCTTACGTCGTTCTCCCCAGGACCAAGGAGGAGATCTCCGCGCTCGTCAAGCTGTTCAAGGCGCGCAGCCTTCCCTGGGTCGTCCGCGGCAACGGCTCGCAGAATGCGGGCCTCAGCCTCTGCGAGGGCGCCGTCATCGACCTGAACCGGATGAAAGATATCTCTTTCGATGAAAAGAACTGGGCGGTCCGAGCGGGGGCCGGCATCTCGGCCTTCGACCTCCAGCGGGAGGCCGCCCGGCGCGGCTTCCGCGTCAACGTCGCCGAACCGGCGGCCCTGGTCTGCTCCAACATGATCTGCTCGGGGATCTTCTCGACCTTCCTGACCGCGTACGGGACCGCCGCCGAGAATTGCGTCGACGCCGAGTTCGTGGCCCGGGACGGCTCGTTCTTCTCGCTCGGCGACAAGAACGCCCCCAACGTCTCTGCCTTCAAGCAGGCCGACCAGGAGGCTCCCGGCATTTGCACCGCGGTGAGCATGAAGCTCCACCCCGTGACGGGGGACGAGGCGGGGGTCCTCGTGCCTTTCGATTCGCTCGACAAGGCCCTCGATTTCTCCAGGGAATGCGCCATCCGCCGGATCGGCCTGGCCATCGGAGTCCTCGGGGGGGAGTACATGTCGTCCTTCCTGGCCCCTACGAAGAAACTGGCCGCGGAGACTCGCGACGTCTTCGAAAACACGCTGGGCATCGCCCATCTGGTCCTGGTGATCGGCGATCGCTACGCGATCCAGAATGTGCGGGCCATGGGGCATCCGGTCTTCGACCAGCGGCTCTTCAAGGCCCTCAACCTGGGTTTGGCTTCGCTCCGGTCGGCCCATTGGCCGGAACTTCTCGGCGAGATGTCCACCGTCGAGCCGTTCTCGTACCTCCGGATCAAGGGCTTCACCGAGATCGTGGAGGCGGCCTTGGCCCCGTCGGCCGCAAACCTGGCGGAGGCGGTCGACCCGGATCTCCGCCCGTTCTTCGCGGAGGTCTTCGCCCGGCCGGAGATGACGGACCTGGTCTGGCTGAACATGTTCAGGATCCTGAGCTCGAGGATGGGACGCGACAGGCAATTCGCCGTCAACATCATCTATATGCCCTTCGAACAGGGGTTGATCGCCGAGATCTGCGGCGGGTTCAAACGGATCGCCGAACGCCACGGCGTCACGAACGATCTGGGGTTCATCACGCCCTTCGACGGCGGGAAGCGGTGCATCCTCGAATACGACTACTTTTTCGACCAGACCGATCCCGAGGAGATCTCCCGGGCCCGGCTGGCGGTCATGGATGCCGGCGCGCTGATCATGGAGTATTCGGCCAAGCTGGGCACCATCCGCTGGATCCGGCACGTCGTCAATCAGGGCTTCAGCCGCATGGAGAATCTTCTCTATACCGGAGGGCCTTCGGCAACGGAACACGATTAGGCCGGGGATATCAAGCCTGGGGCCAAGCTCGAGGAACAGAATGGAAAGCGGAATCAAAGAAGGATTTCAAAGGCTCTGGAGGAAGCATTTCGACGGGGCGGAACTTCCCCTCGCGTTCTTCTACACCGATGACGAAGATGTGGCCGGTCCTCCACTCCCGGCGGACCGCTGCCTCATCGCCAACCTGGCCAGGGTCCGGGAAGGGACCCCGACGCGCTTTGGGAACGAGGCCATCGCCTGTGCCGGGGGCAGGCGCTATACGGGATTCGCCGATTCATTGATGCCGAACTTCGAATACTTCCTCTCCTGCGGCATCCCCGGAAAGACGGCCGGTGAGCGTTACAAGAAGTCTCCGGAGCTGGTCCGAGAATTCCTGGCCAAGGCCCCCGGATTCAGGGCTCCCAGAAAATATATCGTGTTCAAGCGCTGGGATCAGCTGGAAGCGAAGGACGTTCCCGAGGTCGTCGTCTTCTTCGCCCGGCCCGATGTCCTCTCGGGCCTTTTTACCTTGGCCAGCTTCGATACGGCCGATGAAAGCGGAGTCATCGCGCCCTTCGGAGCGGGCTGCGGGTCCATCGTTCTTTATCCTTGGCTCGAAAAGGACAAGCCCGAGCCGAGAGGCGTCATCGGGATGTTCGACCCTTCAGCCCGGCCTCACGTCCCGGCCGATACCCTCACCTTCGCCGCACCCATGACCAAGTTCCTCCGCATGGTCGAAAACGCGGAGGAGAGCTTCCTGACGACCCCGACATGGGACGTGATCCTGAAAAGGATCATGACCACGAGCGCCTGATCCGGATTTTATGTCCCTGTCAGGCCGGACGGCCGTCCTGCCTCATGGCCAGGTGACAGAAGTAGATCAACTGACAGTGCATCTCGAGCGCATCCTTGGCGCCGGCGGCGGGGCCATCGGTCTTGAAGTGTCCGGTCAACCGCTCATCGAAGATCGCCAGCGGGAACCACTGCCGGAGTTTCGCCGCGAAGATGTTGAAGTTCGCGGCCGCGGACGTGGCGAGCTCGGATCCCAGAAAGTTGTAGTCCACGTGGTTCTGGACGATCTCAACGCGTGGATCAGAGGATCTCGCGTCGTAGATCTTCACAAAGTCCTCGGCTTGGAACGACTCTTTGGCGCTTTTTTCGGTGACCCGGCGCAGGATCGGAATGCCGCCTGTCAGCACTGTCGCCGGTACGTTGAGCGTGATCTTCGTCGTTGAAGTCTTTCCTTGCGTGATCGTTTTGATCCTTCCCCTGATGATCAGGAATGCGTCGTCCGCCTTGACCCTGACCTCTCCGCCCTGCCGATCCCTGAATATCATTTCTCTTTCCCCGGGTCTCACGGTATGAGCTCTGAAGCTGGCGACTCGGTTTCGAAGCTCGTGATCCCCGCAGACGAAAGCCGCAAGTCCGGCCTCTCTCAGGCTCCGGGCCATCGCCTCCGCTGCGCCGGTGCGGGGGTAAGAGACGATGATCCTGGGGATCTCTCCGGCAAGCAGGAGGCGCGTGTCGACGATCTCTTTGCCAAGAAGGGAAGCCGCCCTCCTGATGAGCTCGGGATCGGGCGGTTTCGGGGGACAAACGGCGACATGGACCAATTCGTTCTTCAAATCGTTTCCCTGCTCCGACATAAAGCACCTCTCGGCGCCATCATCATGGAGGCCCTTCAACGATGGGGGCGCGCGCCGGGCCCGAGGAGCGGGCGGCCGGGCCGCGCCTCCGTGATCTTGCCGCCGTCGACCACGAGCCCGCCGTTGACCGCCACGTACTCGAATCCCTGGCTGTAGTGGTTCGGATCGGCATAGGTCGAGCGCTCTCGAACCGTCCCGGGGTCGAACGCCACGATATCCGCCGCCATCCCCGGCCGCAGGAGGCCCCGATCGCCAAGGCGCATCCGGGATGCCGGCAGGGACGTCATCTTGCGGACCGCTTCTTCCAGAGTGATCAGCTTGACCTCGCGGACGTAATGCCCGAGGATGCGGGCGGTCGAAGCCCAGGCCCTTGGGTGCGACCGCTCGCGGGACAGGATCCCGTCCTCGGCCGAAGTCCCCGAGTCGGTGCATAGAGAGACGAGGGGATGCTTCAGCGCCGCCTGGACATCCTCCTCGCTCATCCCGAAGGTGACCCGATTGGTGTTCCCCCGGTCGGCGAGCACGATGTCCATGATGACGTCGAGAGGGTCTTTGCGTTCGTCTTTGGCGATCTCGGCGATCGTCCGGCCTTCGTACTTTTTGAGGCCGGGGTTGAGGACGCTCGTGATGAGGATGAGGGAGGCGCCCTCGGGCCAATCGGGATTGTCCGCCAGGAATTCGCGCCGGGCCCGGGCCCTTATCGCCGGGTCGCGGAGCCGCGCCAGGAGCTGCTCGGCGCTCCCTTCCTGGAGCCAGGGCGGCAGACTGTCCACGAGCCCGTTCGAGCTGGCCGTCCACGGATACTGGTCGGCGGAGACATCCAGGCCCTGCGCCCGCGCGTCCTCCAGCCTCTTGAGGATGGCCGGCATGCGGCCCCAATTGTCCTTTCCGGAAGTCTTGAGGTGGTAGATCTCCGCCGGGATCGCCGCTTCGCGGGCGATGCGGAAGACCTCGTCCAGACTGGCGTCGAGGCCGCCGCTTTGGTCGTTCCCCTCGTCCCGCTGGTGCGTGATGTAGCTTCCCCCGTAGGACGCTGCGACGCGGGCCAGGGCGATGATCTCGTCCGTCGAGGCGTAGCGGTCGGGCACATAGATGAGCGCCGTCGACAGCCCCAGGGCGCCCTCTTCCATCGCCCGGGCCACGGCCGCCTTCATGGCCTCGAGCTCCTCCGGCCGGGCGGGGCGGTTGTCCTTGCCGATGACGAGGTTGCGGACGCCCCCGGCGCCCACGAACGTTCCCAAGTTGACGGCGGAGCGGACCCGCCGGAACGTCTTCCAGTAACCGGCCAGCGTCGTCCAATCCGGGGTCACTCCAT
>Ga0326732_1000294_pt1 | contig 11976 bp, 7 predicted proteins | sample MHFSIPfraction_4_FD_207644 | JGI IMG/M metagenome (GOLD analysis project Ga0326732, IMG submission 207644) | Lab enriched peat soil microbial communities from Michigan Hollow, Ithaca, NY, United States - MHF12FN SIP fraction | ecosystem: Environmental > Terrestrial > Soil > Wetlands > Peat...
ATAAAGGAGGTGGGCATGGAGACTCAGAAAAACAAGTCATCCCGACTGGCGTCCATGATCGGGTGGGCGGCGAGGGTCCTCTGCGTATTGGCCATCGCCTTTATCAGCCTGTTCGCTCTCGATGTCTTTTCGGAGGGAGCCGGCCTCGGCCAGAAGATCGTCGCCTTTCTGCTGCACATGATCCCCTCGTTCGCGCTGATCATCGTCCTGATCATTGCCTGGAAGCACGAGCTTGTCGGCGGCATCCTGATAATGCTCATAGGGCTGGCTGGCTCGACATTCATTTACAGCTTCAATTACAGGGGGTCTCAGTCGGCCTCAATAGGCCTTCGGAACGCCGCCTTGATCGGCGCCCCCTTCGTTGTCGTGGGCATCCTCTTTATCATCAGTCATTTCCTCCGTCGTCCAAAAACCTTGGCGGCCCAAGCTCAGTAACTTGCTTCTTCACGCCGGGGGACATGCATGAGTTCATTCATTCTTGACGTCTTAGATATCGTTCTCGGTTTATTTCCCGGTCTAAGAGGAAAAGCGATCGCCGCAAGGAGTGGTCGGGGGCTGTCGAGGGCAAGAGGACCCGGACACTTTCCCAACACGGTAATCTTGTGATCTTCCGGACCGACGATGGGCATGCGAAAGAAGTGCGCCTGGCCAGGAGAGAAGAATTTGATCTCTACAATGAAGGCCGGAGGTACATCAAGAGAGCGGGGCAGGACCTGCCTGATGCCAAGCCGGCGGTCTGAACTGCGGGGGACCACACTTTAAGCCAGCGAAGAGGTCCACGGAAGCTCCTAGGCACAGTTTATTGCCGCATGGGGACCGGCGGAACTTGGCTTGACATCCGCGTGCCGTCGGCGCTAGTCTTGCTACAGCAGAAGGGCACCGATATCTGATCGAGGGGAGTTCTCCACAATGAGGATCCTTGGGTCTTCGTCACGCTTCCTATGGGGGGCCGTGGCCATCCCCGTCATCCTTTCAGTCCCGATAGGGTCGCCCGACGGACGCACATCCGTCCTTGGGCCCAGACAGGCCGGGTCGCCGTCATCATTTCAACACTTGGCTGATTATGGGAAGTTTCCCCTGCAATTCGTCCCCAACAAAGGACAGACAGATCAGAGGGTAGGCTATTATGTCCAGGGTCGGGACAAAACGATCTACTTCACAAAGGAAGGGCTGACCTTCGTTCTCATGAAAGATCATGAAGGAACGAGCGGCGCCGACTCTGTCCAGCGCTGGGTCATCAAGCTCGATTTCGCAGACGCGAGCAAAAGCGTCAGGCCCACGGGGCTGGAAGAATCGGGAACGGTCATATCCCAATTCAAGGGCTCCCCTGACCGGTGGCGCGCCGGGATGCGGGCCTGCTCAAGGATCGTCTATCGGGACCTCTGGCCCGGCATCGACCTGGTCTATTCAGGCACCTTCGACCGAATGAAATACGAATTCACGGTCCGTCCCGGCGCCGATCCCTCGAGCATCGGCCTCGTCTATCGCGGCGCGAAAGGCCTGATCCTCGACCGGGCCGGCCGACTCCATGTCCAGACGCCGGGCGGCGGCTTCGAGGACGAGCCGCCGGTCGCATTCCAGGTGATCGACGGCGCAAGGGTTCCCGTGCCCGCGGCTTTTCGCCTCGAGGAAGGCGCGGAGGAGTCCGCCCGCGGCTACGGATTCCGGGTCGGCGAATACGACCGGAGCCGGCCGCTGGTCCTCGATCCCTCCTCGCTCGTCTATTGCGGCTTCATCGGCGGCTCGTGGCTCGATGACGGCCACGCCATCGCCGTCGACGCGGCCGGAAGCGCCTACGTTACCGGGTCGGCGGAACTGCTCGATGAGACATTTCCTGTTACCGTCGGCCCTGACCTCACCTACAACAGCGGGTATGGCGACGCCTTCGTGGCCAAAGTGAATCCGTCCGGCACGGGGCTCGAATATTGCGGCTTCATTGGGGGCTCGGGCGATGACACCGCGACCGGGATCGCGGTCGACGCGGCCGGGAACGCCTACATTACGGGCTACACCAACTCTCCCGCTCCGACGTTTCCCCTTCTGGTCGGCCCCGGCCTGGAGCGGAAGGAGTTCGTCGACGCATTCGTGGCCAAGATCGACCCCGGGGGCACGGCCCTCCTTTTCTGCGGGTATATCGGCGGAGCCTTGGACGATTACGCTCTCGCTATCGCCGTGGACGGAACGGGCAGCGCTTATGTCGCGGGCTCCACGGCTTCTTCGCAGGCGAGCTTTCCGGCGGCCGTCGGTCCTTCGACAGTCTTCAAAGGTTCCTCCGACGCCTTCGTGGCCAAAGTCATCCCCTCGGGCGCGTCGCTCGCTTACTGCGGCTATATCGGGGGCACGGGCGACGACATCGCCCGCGGCATCGCGGTCGACGGCCAGGGGAACGCCTATCTCACGGGCGACTCGGCACCCGGCCTCGATGAGTGGGGTGATGCTCTGCCGCCGGACTTCCCCACGGTCGTCGGGCCGGACCTATCCTTCAACGGCGCCATGGACGCCTTTGCGGCCAAGGTGGATCCCACCGGGTCCATCCTTGTTTATAGCGGCTATATCGGGGGGACGTCCGGCGAATCGGGCTTGGGCATCGCCGTCGACAGCGACGGGAACGCTTATATCTCAGGCACGACGAGTTCGCCCGATTCAAGCTTTCCCGTGACCGTCGGTCCGGATCTGACCCATAATGGGACCGCCTATCCCGGCAATGCGGACGCGTTCGTGGCCAAGGTGAATCCGTCCGGCGCGGCCCTTGTCTACTGCGGATACATCGGGGGCGCGGGCCGGGACGACGGGCCGGCGATCGCCGTTGATGCGGCGGGCTGCGCCTATGTGACGGGCACAACGGAGTCCCGCGCCGACACCTTCCCGGTAAGCGTCGGACCCGCCCTGGTCAGCAAGGATACGACCTCCACGACCGACATCTATGTCGCCAAGGTGAGCGCGTCGGGCGACGGGTTCGAGTATTGCGGGTACATCAGCGGGGTCAGGGGGGACGAGGGAAAGGCGATCGCGGTCGACGATTCCGGGCATGCGTACATTACGGGGAGAACCTACTCCACCGACGGGTACTGGGGGTTCTTCCCGACGATCGTCGGCCCCGACCTCACCTTCAACGGCGGAGACGACGTTTTCGTCGCCAAGATCGAGGCGGTCCCGGCGGTTTCGAGCCCCGAGCTCCACGTCCTGACGCCCGCCGAAGCCAACGCCGGCGACCAGGGCCTGACCATCGACATCTCCGGCGCGGACTTCATCGAGGGTGCGCAGGTGTTTTGGGATGGCCGCTATATGCCGACGACATTCCTCGACCCCTCGGCCTTGCGGACCGAGGTCAGCTCGGACGTCCTCACGTCAGGACGGATCGCCCAGGTCATCGTCCGTAATCCCGACGGGCAGACTACCAACGCCCTTCCGGTCAGCGTCTACAATCCCGTCCCCTCCCTCTCCTCGCTCTCGCCGGCTTATCTCACGGGCGGGAGCGGAAGCTCCTGGGTCATGGCCCGGGGCGCCAACTTTGTCCCCACATCGACCGTCCGCTGGGACGGCGTGCCCGGGGAATCCTCGTACGTCGTGAGCGGATGGATCGATACTGCGGTCCCCGCCGACCTGTTCGTCGCGGGAGGGGAGTTCCAGGTGACGGTCGAGAACCCGGCGCCGGCTGGGGGGATGTCGAACGCCCTCGCCTTTCGCGTCTCCACCTTCACTCTGTCCCCTTCGCAGACGAGCGTGACGGTCAACGCGGGCGAGGCCGCGACCTATACCATCCTGCTCAAGCCCCAATTCGCCTCATTTGACGGCACCGTCACCTTCACCTGCCAGGGGCTGCCGAAAGACTGCACGGGCTCGTTCTTTCCCGGGAGCACGATGCCCGGAACAAATTGGCTCGAGACCGTCCTGACCCTAAAGACCAAGGCGCGCACCGGGGCCGCGGTCGGGTCGGCCATTGGGTCCGCCGCCGGTCCGGCGGACCCGTTCCTGGCCGCCCTCAGCCTGGCCTTTCTTGCAGGGGCCTTCTTCGCCGGATCCCGGTCGCGTCGGCTCGCCCCCCGAAGCCCGTCGCGCAGCCGGCTCGCGGTCTGCGCCCTGGTCCTCGTCGCCGTGGCCCTGGCGGGATGCGGGGCGGGCGGCGGGGGCGATGATCATACGGCCGGCGGCACTCCGGCCGGATCCTATTCCATCACCGTCCTCGGGACGTCGGGAACCCTAACCATCTCGACGGCTGTGACGCTCGTCGTTCGATGAGGGGATCTGTTGACGAGACCTAGACAACGATGAAAGACATTTCGAGAACGGCCGTGCTTTTCCTCCTGATCGCGCTGGCCCCTATGGCCTGCAGCAGCGGAGGCGGGGATGGAGATGGGGACGATGGCGGGCCGCCTTACAGGTCCTTCGCTTACGTGACCAATTGGGGGACAAGCTACGTCTCCGCGTTTTCCATCAACGAGACCACGGGGAACCTGACCAAGCTGGGCGGCTCACCCTTCACCGTCGGGAGCGTGCCCACTTCCATCGCCATCGATCCGGCCGGGACGTTCGCCTTCGTGACGAACGAAGATTCCAGCACGATCTCGGTCATGACGATCAACCCCGTGACCGGGGCGCTCAGCGAGGCCGAGGGTTCTCCCTACGCCACCGAGCCATATCCCATATCCTCGGCGGTCCATCCGTCGGGGAAGTACCTCTACACGCTGTCCTGGGGCCTGGGGCAGCTCTCCGCCTATAGGATCGAGGGACCCAACGCCGGGCTCAGCCAGATCCCCGGATCGCCTTATGAAACCGGGATGAGCCCCCAATCCCTGGCCATCGATCCGGCCGGCAGGTTCATTTATGGGGTGAACATCAGCTCCAACGACATTTCCGCATTCAGCATCGACGCCGCGACGGGGGCGCTGACGAAGATCCCCGGCTCGCCCTTCGCCACCGGGGAATGGCCCAGCACCATCGTGATCGATCCGGCCGGAACGCACCTCTACGCGGCCGTCTACACCGCGAATTACGTCGCCTCCTACGCCATCGATCAGACCACCGGCGCCCTGGCGGAGCTCCCGGGCTCGCCGGCCCCGGGAGGGTCGCAGCCCTGTGCGATCGCGATCGATCCGGCCGGCAAGTTCGTCTACGTGACCAATACGACCAACGACGGGAACAACCGGACCGTCTCGGGCTACACGGTCGACGCGGTCTCCGGCGTTCTGGCAGAGATGGCCGGCTCGCCCTTCACCGCGAGCTGGGGCCCTGACAGCATCGCCATCGACCGCACGGGGAAGTTCGCCTACGTCGCCAATAACGGGACGGGCGACATCACGGGGTTCAGCATCGACCAGACCACGGGCCGACTGATGCCCCTGGGGGGCTCGCCGTTCTCAGTGGTCCAGAATCCGACATTCATCACGACGGTCCGGATCAGGCAATAGACAGCCGGTTCCGGTCGACGGCGCCACTATCAGCGGCCGCAGGGCCAGAGGCCGTTGAATATCTCGCCGCTCCTGACCCAGGCGCGCTCTTTTGTTTCCCGGGAGGTCCCCATGAGCCATTCGGTTGACTTTTTAGCCCGGCGCCTATAAAAGTTAGTCCGTGCGCTTTCGAACGCCGCATTCCCGGTCCGACAAGGAGTTCCCCATGAGAGCTTTGCTCACCCGTCCTCGGCTTGCCATCTGTCTCGTCCTGGCCCTGATCTTCCTATCGGCCTTGGCTCCAATGCCTGGCTCCGCCCAGGCCGTCGCCCCCACCCCAGCCAAGAAAGCGATGACCGTCGATGATTACTCCAAGTGGAGTACCATTTCCGGCGAGGTCCTGTCGGCCGACGGGAAATGGCTCGCCTACGTCCTGGAACTCACCAACGTCTTGCCGGGCGAGACCAAGCCGGTGATGCACATCGCGAACCTCGAAACGAACGCGGACGTGTCCGTCAATGACGCGACCGCGCCCGTCTTCTCGCCGGACTCCCAATGGCTCGCCTATCAGGTCGACCCCGGCGCGGCCCAGCGGGCGCGCCAGGGCCGCGGCGGTTCGGGCGGCTCCGGCAATGCTCCCTCCGGGAACGCTCCCTCGACGCAGCCGGCGCCGGGGCAGACCGAACCCACGTCCGGCCAGCCGGGACAGCAGGGTCAGCGCGGCGGCGGGGCCGCGCCTATCCCGCCCCGTCGCGTCGAGCTGCGGAATCTCGCGACCGGCACCGTCCGGTCCTGGGAAGAGATCGGCACGTTTGCCTTCGCCCCGACATCTTCCCACCTGGTCCTTCGGAGGCGCGGCGGCGAGGCCGCCGCCCCCACGGGCCGGCGCGGAGGCGGAATGCCGCCCCAGGCCCCGGCCGCCCCCGGATCCGCCCCCGCTTCAACCGGTTCCCGGGGCCAGGATGCCGTGCTGCTCGACCTGAGGACGGGCCGCTTCCAGCTCCTCGGCAGCGTCGCGGACTACGCCTTCAACAAGAGCGGGGCGCTCCTCGCCTATACGGTGGATGCGGCGGTGAAGGACGGGAACGGGCTCTTTGTCTTCGACGCCCGCAACGGCCGCGTGACGCCTCTCGACAACGACGCCAAGAACTACAACCGCCTGGCCTGGAACGACGAAGGCACGGCCCTGGCGGTCCTCAAGGGGGCCGAGGTCGAGAAGATGCGAGAGAGAGACAACGTCCTCATCGCCTTCCCGGACGTCCCGGTTCTCCTGAAGGAAGGCGCACCCGCCCCTGCGCCGGCCATCCTCGACCCGGCCAAAGCCGCCGGCTTCCCGAAGGGCTGGGTTGCCTGCGACCGGGCCGGCCTGGCATGGAGCGACGACCGGAAGCGCGTCTTCTTCGGGATCAAAGAGCAGGCGCCCACCCCCGATACGAACCGCAAGTCCACGGATGAGGTCGCCAACGTGGACGTTTGGAACGTTAACGACGACCGGGTCCAGTCTCTTCAGATGGTCCGGGCCGAGCAGGACCGTAACTTCACGTTCCGGGCGGCCTTCGACCTTGCGGCTGGAAAATTCGTCAGGCTCGCCGACGAGACGATGCGCGAGCTCGACGTGGCCCCGAACGGCGTTTGGGCCGTCGGCCTCGACACGCGGGCCTATCTGCGCGACGAGAAGGTTCTCCCGGCCGGGGACTACTACCGGGTCAACACCTCAACGGGAGAGCGGACGCTCATCGCCAAGGGCCAGCTCGTCGGCCGCTACGTCTTCGGCATCCATCCGCTCGGCACCCACTTTCTTTTTTGGAAGGACGGGACGCTCATCGCCTACGAATTCGCCGCCGGGACAGCCAAGGCCCTCGGCGCCGGGAAGGTCGATTTCACCGACACCGAATACGACCATCCGGGGGCCAAGCCGTCCTATGGAGTCGCGGGCTACACGAGCGACGGTAAGGCCGCCGTCGTCAACCACCGCTATGACCTGTGGCTCGTCCCTCTCGACGGCTCCGTACCTAAGGACCTGACGAACGGCTTCGGGACGAAGAACGAGATCCGCCTCCGCCTCCTCCGTGTCGAGCCGCCCGACCCCTTTATGCCGCGCTCGGCGGCGGCCCGCCAGACCTTCGACCTGGCCAAGCCCCAGACCTTATCCGCCTATGGCGAATGGACGAAGAAATCGGGTTACTACGAGCTGGCGAACGGGAAACTCACGGAGCTTGTCTACGAGGACGCCTTCTACGGAAACCCCGTCAAGGCCCTCAAAGCGAGCGTCTTCCTCTTCACCCGCCAGACCTTCGCCGAGTTCTCGGACCTGCGCGTGTCCGGCCCGGGCTACAAGAATTCGAGAAAGGTTAGCGACGCCAATCCCCAGCAGAAGGACTTCCTCTGGGGGCACCGCCTTCTTTTCGACTACACGAACAAGGACGGCAAGCGCCTGCAGGGCATCCTGGCCATCCCCGACGATTATCAGCCGGGGGAGAAGCGGCCGATGATTGTCATCTTCTACGAGAAGAACTCGCAGACCATGCACATCTACAGCGCCCCGGCCTATCTGCCCAGCATGGGCCGGATGCCGATGCAGGCCACGAGCGACGGCTACCTGGCCATGCTCCCCGACGTCCACTTCAGGACCGGGAACTCCCACTCCGATATGCTCGAGTGCGTCGAGGCGGCGACGCAAAAGGTCATCGACATGGGCTATGCCGACCCGAAGAGGATCGGCGTGTCGGGCCACAGCTACAGCGGCGAGGGCGCGGCCTTTATCGGGACCATGTCCAAGATGTTCGCGGCCGTGGGCATGGGCGCAGGGGTGGTCGACCTCTATAACGACTTCAGCCTGCCCTGGGGCTGGGGCTACGGCTACCAGGGTGGCAGCGGCGATACGGCCTTCAACTATTACCTCTATGACCAGGGCCGCTGGGGCTTCTCCCCGTGGGACCAGCCCGACAAGTACCATTTCGAGTCGGCCCTGACTCACGTCCCGAACGTGACCGTGCCGTTCCTCATCATGCACGGAACGTCCGACCCGACCGTCGGCTTCATCAACGGCCTGGCCTTCTATAACGCCCTGAGATACAACAACAAACAGGCCGTCCTGCTGGCGTACCCCGACGAGGGCCACGGCCTGCGCGGGTTGGCTAACCGGAAGGACCTGACCACCCGGTTCTTCGAGTTCTTCGACCATTTCCTTAAGGGTGCGCCGGCCCCGAAATGGTGGACCGACGGGGTCCCGTATCTGAAGAAGGGGGAGGGGGCCGCGAAATAGGCCGTGTCGGGGCGGCCCGCCTGGATGACCACCTCACGGGCGCAGTCTTAGAAGAGGGGATAGCGCCTGCGAAGGGAGATGACGGGCGAGAGGAGGATCTAGCGATGGATCCTGACGCTCCCGACTGTGTAGGCGGCTTCGTTGACGTCCGGGTTTTGGCGCGCCCGTTCGCCAATGACATTTGACATGATCGCCAGAAGGACGAGCACGATCAGGGCCTTGATCGCCGACCGTCCGAACGAGCCCCTGTATCGAATGGTCACGAAGCGGGTTCCGCGCCGCGCCTGCCTGGAGAGGCGGCGAGGATGGAACGGTTTGTCGAGCCAAAATACGAATGAGTCCATGGGCGTCTCCGTACCTTCCCAGTTTCGCTTAAATCAGGAGCGCAGGAATCCCCTTTAGCGAGGATTTTCGAAGGGTGAGACCCTCGGCGGCTTCCCCGGCGAGTGGGGGGAAGCGAGCGGATTGGCACGTATTCTCTCCAGCCGGGCGGGGAATTCATGAACGCGGTTTCGGGGCCTGGCCCTTCCCCAAGACCGCGTGAACTTCCGGCATGCACTCGCTGATTACAATGCGCTGAGGGCACTTCTCTTCGCAAGCCCGGCAGGCGGTGCAGACGTTGGCCCGCTCGCCTTCGGGCATGAACCGGGCATAAATGGCGCGCGGGATGGCCGGGTCGTCGTAGATGACGCAATCGTTGTAGAGCTCGAAGTTCCGGGAAATGTTGACGCCGCTCGGGCACGGGCGGCAATAGCCGCACTGGGTGCAGGGGATGGGCGCGCGCTCCCGGAGGATCTTCTTGGCCTGTTCGTAGAGCCCCAGGTCGCCGGCGTCGAGCGATCCGATCCCGGATCTTCCGGCGGCGCGGAGGTTCTCCTCGACCTCGGCCATGGCCTTCATCCCGCTGAGAACGGTCGAGACCTCCGCCTGGTCCCATGTCCATTGCAGGGCCCACTCGGCGGGTGACCAGCGGCGGTTCGAGGCGCGGAAGATGTCCGCCGCCGCCTGCGGGGGGGCGGCCAGGCGCCCGCCCAGGAGCGGCTCCATGACGACGATGGCGATGCCCTTGGAGGCGGCGTATTTCAGGCCCTGCGTCCCGGCCTGGTTCTCCGTGTCCATGTAGTTGTACTGGATCTGGCACAGGCTCCAGCCGTCGTAGCCGTCGACGATCTGCTTGAACACGTCGGCCTTGTCGTGGAAGGAGAATCCGATGTGGCCGATACGGCCGTCCTTGACCGCGGCCTCCGCGCGCCCGAGGAGGTCCTGTTTGAGGACGATCCTCTCCCAGCGCTCAGCGCCCAGGGCGTGGAAGAGATAGACATCGACATGGTCGGTCCCGAGCCGGACGAGTTGTTCGTTGAGATAGGTGTCGAAATCCGAAGGCTTGGCGATCTGCCAGACGGGGGACTTGGTGGCGAGCATGACCTTCGAGCGGTAGCCGTCCTGAAGCGCCTTTCCGGTGACGACCTCGCTGCGGCCGTTGTGGTAGGGGTAGGCCGTGTCGATGTAGTTCACGCCTTGATCGACGGCGTGCCGGATCATCCGGATCGTCTCGGACTCGTCGATGTTCTCGCTCTGAGGGATGCCATCCCGGGTCGGCAGGCGCATGCAGCCGAAGCCGAGGGCAGAGACCTCCGTTCCGAGCTTTCCGAATCTTCGATATTGCATCTTGCGATCTCTCGAGGATAGGAAGATCGATTATACCATTCCCGGAAACGTCAGGGCTGAAAAAGAACGAGGCTGCCCGCTAGCGTTCTCTTTCCCTGGTATCTTGCTTCCCTCCGTTCGTCTCCTTTTAGCCGATTTTGACAGAATCTTGACAACTTACCGGGATGTCAGCCATAGATTATGAATAGTTCTGCTCGCAGGGGGGAACAGCATATGAAAATCGCGATCACAACATCACGGGCTTTGGCCTTGGCGCTCGCCGGCCTCTTGGCCTGCCAGGGCTGCATGACGGTGACGCCGATACTGACCCAGGACGTTCCGGTCACGAGCAACCCGGCCGGGGCCACGATCTTGGTCGACGGCAAGGCCACCGGCCAGTCGCCGATGATCCTGACGCTCAAGAAGAATCGGAAACACACGGTCCGGATCGAGATGGCCGGCTATGATCCGACAGAGCTGAGAGTGGGCCGGAGGTTGACAGTCTGGGCCGGCTTGGAGGCCCTGGCGATACCCGTCGCCGCGATAGGACTCGGGTATGTGGTCTTTCTTGCCCAGCTCGTGACCACCAACGCGGAAAAGAAATGGGCCACCTATGAAAAGACCTTCGAGACGATCTTCTGGGTCACGTGTGCGGCCGGCACGGCGGGATGGATCGCGGGGACAAGTTCCGGAGCGAATCTTGCCCTCGCTCCCAGGACACTCGACGTGACGCTGACGAAGACGCAGGGGCCGGGGCCGCTCAGGATCAACGTCATCCAACTGGACGACAAGCAGTTCCGGGACATCCGGTGGATCAGGATCCACCCCGCAGAGGGCCACTGACGCCCCGTCAGTCGCCCCGACATTCTTTCCACAACAAGCGCCGTTTCTTGACTTCGATCCGCGGCCGGGGGTATCGTTCTCTTTTTCGAGAGGAACTCGAATGCGAGGTCTGGTCCCACGCATGAAGCAAGGCAAGGAGAACACGATGTCACGACGACTCGGGATGATCGGCCTCGGCTGTCTGATCGTGGCGTCCGCCTGGACGGGAGCGCCGGCGGCCGCGAAGGGAACGCGGCCGGAGGCGGGGCCGCCGGCCTTCACGGCCGAAGCGGTCATGGCCCACGTCAAAGTTCTCGCGTCGGACGAGTTCGAGGGCCGGGCGCCCGGCACGAAGGGGGAAGCCCTGACCGTCGCCTACATTGCCGACCAGTTCCGGAAGGCCGGCCTCAAGCCCGGCAACACGGACGGCACGTACTTCCAGAACGTGCCGCTGGTCGGGATCACGGCGGACCCGGCCGCTTCGCTCGTATTTCAACGAGGCCGGGCGACGCAAACGCTGGCGTTCAAGAACGATGTCGTGGCCTGGACGAAGCGGGTCCAGACAACCGTCCGGCTCGACGCGTCCGACGTCGTGTTCGTCGGCTATGGCGTCGAGGCCCCCGAGTTCCAATGGGACGACTACAAAGGCATCGATCTGGCCGGCAAGACGGTGATCATGCTGGTCAACGACCCGCCGGTCCCGGACCCGGCCGACCCGGCACGCCTGGACCCGAAGGTCTTCGGCGGGCGGGCGATGACGTACTACGGCCGATGGACCTACAAGTACGAGAAAGGCGCCGAGAAGCACGCCGCCGCGGTGTTCATCGTGCACGAAACCGGGCCCGCGGCCTATCC
>Ga0326732_1000296_pt1 | contig 11968 bp, 9 predicted proteins | sample MHFSIPfraction_4_FD_207644 | JGI IMG/M metagenome (GOLD analysis project Ga0326732, IMG submission 207644) | Lab enriched peat soil microbial communities from Michigan Hollow, Ithaca, NY, United States - MHF12FN SIP fraction | ecosystem: Environmental > Terrestrial > Soil > Wetlands > Peat...
CGAGCCCGTTGGCCTGGAAGGTCCTCGTTTGCGCGTCGTAGAAATAAAGATCCTTTTCGGTCTTCCCGGCGACCGTCAGGTCGCAATAATCGAGGGTCAGGACATTCGGGGCCAGGGGCTCGACCTTGAGGGTCCCTTCGGCAGGGACGTCCTCCCAGGCCGGGGCGGACGGGGCAGCTTGCGGCTTGGCCCGCTCGTCTCTCACGCAAAGGAGAAGGCTGCCTTTGGGCGGCAGGGCGAAGGCGACTTCGACCCTGTCGCCGCGGCGCGCGAAGGGATAGGTTTTCGTCCGTCCCGTGAACGGGTCCCATTCCTCGACCGACCCGCCGGCCAGGACCGCGGTCCCGGCCGTCGCCGCATCGGCCTCGGTATTGGCCAGGAAGAGAAGCTGGCCGCCGCCGAACTCCCGCCGCTGGTGGAAAAGCTTGGCCCCGGGCTGGAGGCCCGAGAACACGATCGCCGGGGGGCAGAATCGCCGGATCTTGTCGAAGCCGCTGCCTGGCCCCGAGTTGATCCAGCGGTCCCCGAACGAAGCCTGGAGCTCGCGCAGATCTTCGGTCGGGAGCCCGTTGACATAGTCGGGCGGCGTGACCCACGAGACGATCTTGCCGTCCAGGATGAGGTAATCGCGGACGAGGGTGACCGTCGAATCCTCGAGGTTGCGCAGGCCCGGCGGCAGGACGACGAGCCCGTAGGAGCGGGAGCCGACGTTCAGCTTGGCGTGGCTGACGGACCCGAACTCCTGGAGCGTCTTCTCGCTGACGATGTCGTACTCGATGTGTTCGGCCTCGAGGAGGTGGACGAACGCCTGAAAATCCGTGCCGACGGTGCGGAAATCATCCGTCTCATTGGCCGGCGAATAGTACATCCAGGCTGTCGTCGTCGGCTCGATGACCGCGACTTTGTTCATCTGCTGGCCCAGGCTCATGGCCACGGACAGCCGGCCGAAATAATCCGCCAGGGTATTGTAGTGCGGCCACCAGGGTTCATGGTCGGAGAACGAGAGCGGGTGGTCGCGCTTGCGCGCGCCCATGATCGTGGCGTAGGACAAGTGCTGGTTGAGGAAGTTGACGCCCAGGGCGTACTCCCAGTCCCCGATCCGCTTCTGGTCGGCGAAGGTCAGGTCCCAGCCGCTGGCGCCGTACGTCTCGGACAGCGTCCGCTCGCGGCCGCGCTGGTTGGCGGAGCTGCGGATCTCGCGGACCGAACGGGCGTTGCCGAATTGGGCGTCCGGAGCGGCGGAGTATTCGTTCATCAGCATGTCGATGCCGGGCATGTGGGCGTAGGCGGCCATGGCCAGGTTGTCCGGGGAGTTGCGCGGCCGCGGCCATTCGTGCTCCCAATAGTGTCCGGTGAAGATGAGCTTGTTGTCGGTGGCATAGGCGTAGTACGGCTTGGCCCAGTTCTCGATGAAGAGATCGAGAAGCGTCGCGCAGAAGTCGTGCCGGACGCGCTTCCAGTTCCCGGCCTCTTCGAAGAGCCCGACGAGCTCCGGCTTGAGATCGTAGCCCCGGCGAGTTTGGAACGCCTGGAAGATGGCCGGCGTGTAGTTCACGGCCTCGCGGCCGCCGGCCGGCGAGATCTCGGCTTCGTCCTGGAAAACGCCGGGAACGGTCAGGCCGAATTCCTTGCCGATCGCGCGCTTGTAGGCATTGAGGGTCAGGTCGAGGAACTTCTCGGTGACGTCCTTGCGCATGATATCGACGTAGGTGAAGCCGCCGTGCCACGGGGACCGGACGGAGCGGACGACGTCGAAGACGAAGTAGGTGGCCCGGTCGCGCCCCACGGGCAGGGCCTTGCCGGTGACGTCCTCGAGCCCGGTCAGCGCCCGGCGCAGGACGACCAGGGGCGCGGGGTCGAGCTTCGCTGGCGGCGGACCGTCGTACTTCCGCATCCTCAGCCCCGAGCGGGCGGCGTCGGGCATGGCCGCAGGAACGTGGCCGCCGGCGAATCCCGAGGGGTAGGAGTTTTCGTCGTAGATCCAGATCTTGAGGCCGAGGCCCTTGCCCACCTCGACCGCATAAGAGCAGAGCGAAAACCACTCGTCGGTGAGATAGGGTGTGATCAGTCCGGGACGAGGATGGATGAAAGCGCCGCCGATGCCCCGGGCTTTGAAGTCCTCGAGCTCCCGCTTGATCTCGTCCCGGGTCATCAGGTCGTTCCAAACCCAGAGCGGGGCGCTGCGGTATTCGGCCGGCGGGTCGGCGAACATCTTCAGGATGGTCTCATACGAAGGGCCCTGCGGCTTCTTGATGCAGGATACGCCGGCCGCAACGACGGTCAGGGCGAGAACGACGGCCATCGTGGCCGGAAATCGACGCATCACTGTCATGCCTGTGACCTTTCGCTCTCCGTCGGGAATTGTGGGGCGGGACGGAGAATGCCCAGGAAAGAAAACATCCGCCCCCAAATCTAGGGGAACATGAACTCAAAGTCAAGGCGGGATCGAGGCCGGGTCACCCGAGAAAGACGTCGGTCATCGGAGGAGATCAATGGCGGAGAGGGCGGGATTCGAACCCGCGGCCCCGGTTTAAGCCAGGGCAAACGCTTAGCAGGCGTTCCTGATCAGCCACTCCAGCACCTCTCCGCGGTCAGGAAACGTGGCGCTATTCTAGCATGAGTCCGGCGGGAAAGCCAAACGCCGGGATTGTCCCGAGGGGACTGTCCCTCCGGATCCGATCGCCCGGCGCGTTCCGCCGTCAGCAGGGCCCCCACTTGTGGCGGGGATGGCGCCGCTCATACTCCGCGGCCGTCTTCTTGGTGATCTTATGCCAGGGCTCCCCCGTCTTGGCCCCGATGATGCCGGCGAGGGCGCAGCGGCAAAGTGTCGGGTCGACCTTCGTCCTCAACTCATGGAAGACCTCGTACGGGTCGCGCTTGAGGAAATCCTCGCAGGTCTTGATGCCGATCTTCTCGAGCTTGGCCGCGGTCGTCTTGCCGATGTTCGGCAGGTCGGTCAGCTTCGCCGTCTTCTCAGTCATGGGGCTCATCGGATCTCCTCTCCTTTCGTCCTCTCCCGGCGTCCTCGCCTGTCAATGGTTTCCGCAGAGCGGCCATATGTATAGCTTGGCCATCGTCATGTCCCTGATCCAGCGAGTTTGGTCACGGTCTGCCAGTTCCGGGTCGTGACCTCTTTTTCGACGGCCATTTCGAGGAAGGCCATGAGGTCCGGCGTCCCCACGTTCGGCGAAAGCGTCACGACACTGAAGATCTCGCCGGGCGAGACTCGGACGACGCTAACGCCTTTAACGGATGATGGGGGGCGGAGGCCGGACAGGACGGGTTTCTTTTGAGCGAGGAAAGTCACATAGAACCTGACGTTGGGGCCTGAAGGCGCACCTTTGAAAGGTTCAGAGGCGACGATACCCCGCAGTTCGCGGACCGTGCGGAGGATGACCGGGACGGAAAAGCCGAAGGCCTTCTCGAGCCCCCCTGAGATCGTCAGGTCCAGGTGCGGATCCTTGCCGGGCGCTTCGAAAACGACGTTGCCGCTCGCGAGCACCGTCCGCACATTCCTGAAGCCCATCGACTCGAAGGCCAATTTGAGGACAGCCATGGCGATTTTTTTGTGACCGCCGACGTTGAAGCCTCTCAAAAAAGCGACAATGGCGGAGGGAGAGGGATTCGAACCCCCGTTCCGGAGAACCGGAAAGCGGTTTTCAAGACCGCCGCCTTCAACCACTCGGCCATCCCTCCGTCGATCTATTTCTTAGCTGCCGCTGAGATGCGCTCGAGACCGTCCATGTAGGGCCGCAGGGCCTCGGGGATGACTACCGAACCGTCCGCCTGCTGATAGTTCTCGAGGATGGCGCTGACGGTCCGGCCGACGGCCAGGCCCGAGCCGTTGAGCGTATGGGCGAACTCGGGCCGGCCCTTGGCCTCGCGCTTGAAGCGGATGTTGGCCCGCCGGGCCTGGAAATCCATGCAGTTCGAGCAGGACGAGATCTCCATGAAACCGTCGCGGCTGGGCATCCAGACCTCGAGATCGTAGGTCTTGGCGCTGGCAAAGCCCATGTCGCCGGTGCAGAGCAGAACGACCCGATGATGCAGCCCCAGCCGTTTCAGAACCTCCTCGGCCGAGGCGGTCATGTATTCGTGCTCGTCAAAGGAAGTCTCGGGCCGGCTGAAGATCATCATCTCGACCTTGTTGAACTGGTGCTGGCGGATGAGGCCCCGGACGTCCTTGCCATAGGAGCCGGCCTCGCTCCGGAAGCACGGCGTGTAAGCGACGAACCGGGTCGGCAGGGCCGCCCCGTCCAGGATCTCGTTGCGGTAGATGTTGGTCAGCGGCACCTCGGCCGTCGGGATGAGGTACCAGTCGAAGCCCTCGAGCTTGAACAGGTCCTCCTTGAACTTGGGCAGGTTGCCCGTCCCGGTCAGGCTCTCGGCGTTGGCGATGAACGGCGGCAGGACCTCGGTGAAGCCGCGTTCGCGGGTGTGGAGGTCGATCATGAAGCTGATCAGGGCCCGCTCGAGCCGCGCCCCGGCGCCGAAGTAGACCGTGAAGCGCGAGCCGGTGATCTTGGCCGCCCGCTCGAAGTCGAGGATGCCGAGTTTCTCGCCGACGTCCCAATGGGCCTGGGGCTTGAAGCCGAATTCCGGCCGGCGGCCCCAGCGCCGGGCCTCCCTGTTATCCTCCGCGCTCTTCCCCACGGGAACGGAGTCGTGGGGGATGTTGGGGATGTTGAGAAGGGTCGACTTGAGCTCTTCGTCCAGCCCCTTCAGCCTCTCATCGAGCGCGCCGATCACGTCGCCGACCTTTCTCATGTCGGCGATGATCGCCGACGCGTCCTGCCCGTCCTTTTTCAGCTGCGAGACCTCCTCGGAGGCCTTGTTCTTGATGGCCCTGAGGTCCTCGGTCTTTTTGAGGAGGTCCTTCTTTTCGCGGGAGACGCGGACGAACTCGTCCAGACTGATCCGCGGGCCCCTCGTTGCGAGCCTATTCTGAACGGACTCAAGGTTATCCAGGACATATTTCGGGTCGAGCATGGCCCGATTATAGCATGGAAATCGGGGGACATACGAAAAATCGGGACATAACCCTTTTCTCTGGAAAAGGGATTGTGTCCCATGAATTTTCGGGATCGTGTCCCCGATTTGCTTCTCGTTTTGACAAGCCGCCGGGTTTATTCAACAATAGGCGCGATGACAGGTTATCTTCAGGTCTATACGGGCAACGGCAAAGGCAAGACGACGGCGGCCGTCGGCCTGGCCTTCCGCGCGGCCGGCCACGGCTTCAAGACCTATATCGCCCAGTTCCTCAAGGGCCAGCCGACGGGCGAGATCGAAGCCGCCAAGAAGCTCGACCCGCTCATTCGCATCGAGCAGTTCGGCCGCGAGGGCTTCATCACGGTCACGGACGGTCCCGGCGACGAGGACGTCTCCCGGGCCAAGGCCGGCCTCGCCAGGGCGCTCGAGGCCATGCTCTCGGGAGACTTCCGGATCGTCGTACTGGACGAAGTCAACACGGCCGTCCATTTCAAGATCCTTCCCGAGAAGGACGTCCTCGACTTCATCGACCGGCGGCCCGCGGCGGTCGAGCTCGTCCTGACCGGCCGTTACGTCCCGGCTTCGTTCATCGACCGGGCCGACCTGGTCACCGAGATGAAGGACATCAAGCACTACTTCGAAAAGGGCGTCAAGGCCCGCGAGGGCATCGAGAAATGAGCCGGCGGCCGGACCCCTTCGGCCGGAGCCCGTTCCGGCCGTCCATGGACCGGGAACGATTCGAGGAGCTCGTCGTGGAGGCCCTGGACGAGATCCCGAAGAAGTTCCGCAAGCTCATCGAAAACGTCAACGTCATGGTCGAGGACGACTGCCCGCCGGGGACGAACCTCCTCGGCCTCTATCACGGCGTCCCCTACCCCCATCGGAGCCCCGCCTCCTACGGCAACTACCCGCCCGACGTCATCGTCATCTACCAGCGCCCGATCGAGTCGATCTCGCGGTCCGACGAGGACATTAAGGACCAGGTCCGTGACACGGTCCTCCACGAGGTCGGCCACTATTTCGGGCTCGGCGAGGCCGAGCTGCGGGAGATCGAGCGGGCCGTACGGGAGCAGCGCAAAGGAGAATCCCATTGACCAAGCCGCTGGAAGGCATCTATGTCGCGCTCACGACTCCCTTCGCCGGAGCCAGGATCGCGGCCGCGAAGCTCAAGGAAAACGTCCGCAGGCTCAACGCCACGGCCGTCTCAGGCTACCTCGTTCTTGGCTCGACGGGAGAGTGCGTCTCCCTGACGGACGCGGAATCGCTCGAGCTCGTCGAGGCCGTCCTCGAGGCCGCCTCCCCGGAAAAGAAGGTCCTGGTCGGCACGGCCCGCGAATGGACCCAGGGGACGATCGACTTCACGGCCGGCCTCCCGGCTCGCGGCATCGCCGCCGTCCTCGTACGGCCGCCCTCCTATTTCAAATCGAAGATGACCCGCGAGGCCCTCAGGGCGCACTACCTCGCCGTCGCCGACGCCAGCCGCTATCCGGTCCTCGTCTACAACATGCCCCAGAACACGGGCATCTCCCTCGAGCCTCGCCTGGTCATCGACCTGGCCTCCCATCCCAACATCGCCGGGCTCAAGGAGAGTGGCGGCAGTCTCGGCTTCCTCGCCGATGTCATCCGCGAGGTCCCCGAGGGATTCCACTATTTCCTGGGCTCGGGCCATGTCGTCTATCCCGGCTTGGAGATGGGCGCCTGCGGGGCCATCCTGGCCGTCGCCAACGCGGTCCCGGAGATGTGCGCCGAGCTCTTCCGCCTGTTCAAGGCCGGCCGAAAGGACGAAGCCCGCAGGCTCCAGCTCGATCTCGTCCCTCTCAACAAGGCCTTGGTGGAAGTCTATGGGATCGCCGGGCTCAAGCACGCCCAGGACCTCAGGGGATATTCGGGCGGCCCGACCCGCCTGCCGCTTCTTCCCGTCGACGAGTCGGCGAAAAGGGAGATCGCCGCGCTAATCAAAGGAGCGGGATTCTAGCCCTCAAAGGGCAGTTTGGCAGGGTCATCTATCAAGATACTTCGCAGAAACCGGCTCCGAGTCGCTCCGCCGGTTTCTGCCCTCCGCTCACTATGTGAGCTACGGTCGGCTGGCCCTCCGCTCGCTTCGCGAAAGCCAACACCTTGATTCCGATATTTAGCAGAAATCCCCTCCGTGTATCTCCGGGGATTTCTGCGCCTCCGCTCGCTTCGCGAAAGCCAACACCTTGATTCCGATATTTAGCAGAAATCCCCTCCGTGTATCTCCGGGGATTTCTGCGCCTCCGCTCGCTTCGCGAGCTACGGGTAGGACCGTGCACCCTGCTCCGACAACACTCTCCCTGCGTGTCCCGAGCCGCCGGCTCCGGCGAGGTTGGCTGCCGCACAAGAACCGTCCCGTTGCCGCTGCTACCTTCCGGTCCTGACGGAGTTCGCGGGAAGCCCTTCGCGCAGGACCCCAGCCTTCAGCGCCACGTGCAAGGGCACCGGCCAGAAAGAGGGAAGCCTCGGCAGGGAATTCGACCCCACTGGAGCGGATTGTGGGCCACAGGGCACCGCTAGCTCCCCGTCTAGCACGGTCGGCCCTATTATACCTATTTTCCAGGGAATGGGGTAAGATGGAGGTCTGTTCTGAGGAGGATAGAGACATGTTATTCGGCGATCCCACGTTCCTGCTCGTCATTCCGGCCCTCATCCTGGCGTTCTATGCCCAGGCCAAGGTCAAAGGGGCCTACACCAAATATGGCCAGATCCCGGCTTCGTCCCGCATGACCGGGGCCCAGGCCGCCTACCAGCTGCTCCAAGCCGCCGGCGCCGGCGAGGTCACGATCGAAAAGACGCCGGGCAATCTGACCGATCACTACGATCCCCGGAAGAACGTCCTGCGCCTGTCTCAAGGCGTCCACGACAGCACCTCGATCGCCGCCCTCGGCATCGCCGCCCACGAGACGGGCCACGCGATCCAGCATCATACCCATTACCAGCCGATGGCCCTGCGGTCGATCATCTACCCCGTGGCCAGCATCGGCTCGACCCTGGCCTTTCCCCTCTTTTTCGCAGGGTTCATTTTCAGCAGGCACGGCCCGAACGTCCTCATGGACATCGGCATCCTGCTCTTCACCGGAGCCCTCGCCTTCTCGGTCGTCACCCTGCCCGTCGAATTCAACGCCTCAAAACGGGCCCTGACCCTGCTCGAAGAGCGGCGCTTCCTGACGCCGGACGAGATGGTCGGCGCCCGGAAGGTCCTGAGCGCGGCCGCCTTGACCTACGTCGCCTCCACCGCTATGGCGGCGGTACAGCTCCTGCGCATGTTCCTGCTGCGCTCATCGCGCGACTAGCCCGGCGCCCCCGCGCTCCTTGACAGCCTCCTCCCCCGGTGATAGATAGACCTTTTCGATCTTCCGCAGGAGGTCGCCCGTGACAAGATCCCGCCACGTCATCCCGATCGCCCTCATCCTCGGCGCGCTCCTCTTCAGCGCCGGCATTCTCTCGGCCCAAACGCCGCCTGACAAGTTCCTCGGCTTCAAAGTCGGCGAGGACCGCAAGCTCGCCGATTACACCCAGATCAAGGGCTACTTCGAGAAGCTGGCCCAAGAGACGAACAAGCTCAAACTGTTCACGATCGGCGAATCGGTGCTCAAGAAGCCCCTGATCATGGCGGCCATCTCGACCCCCGAGAACCTGGCCAAGCTCGACCGCTGGAAAGAGATCACCCACAAGCTCCGCGATCCCCGCGTGACGTCCCCCGACGAGGCCCGCAAGCTGGCCAAAGAAGGAAAGGTCTTCGTCCTCATTACCTGCTCGCTCCACGCGACGGAGATCGGGGCCTCCCAGATGTCGATGGAGCTGGCCTACGACCTCGTCACCGGGAAAACCGACTTCGACGCCGGGAAGGTCCTCAGCGACGTCGTCTTCCTTCTCGTCCCGACGCACAACCCCGACGGCAACCAGATGGTCGTCGACTGGTACCGGAAATACGTCGGCACCCAGTACGAGGGCGGCAACATGCCCTGGCTCTACCACTATTATGCCGGTCACGACGACAATCGCGATTGGTACATGTTCAACCTGCCCGAGACCCGGGCCGTGACCAAGGTCCTTTATCAAGACTGGCTGCCCCAGATCCACCTCGACGAGCACCAGCAGGGCTCCAACGGCGCGCGCCTCTTCGTGCCCCCGTTCATGGACCCGCCGCTGCCGAATATCCAGCCGTCGGTCTGGCGCGGCGTCAATCTCATCGGGACCGAGATGAGCTACGACCTCCAGAAGCACGGCATGAGCGGCATCGTCAACGGCCGGTCGTACACGGCCTGGTGGATCGGAGCGTGCGACGACACCGGCTGGCTCCACAATGTCCTGAGCTGCCTCAGCGAGGCGGCCTCGGCCCGCGTCGCCAGCCCCATCTTCATCGAGCCGACCGAGATCCAGTCCGGCTTCTACGAGAAGCGGATGGACTTCGTCGATCCCTGGCCCGGCGGCTGGTGGCGGCTCCGCGACATCGTCGACTACGAGCTCGTCCTGTCCCAGAGCCTGATCAAGACGGCGTCCCTCCATAAAGAAGACATCCTCTTCAACTTCTACCAGATGTACAAGAACTCCATCGAAAAGGTGGATCACGGCCAGCCCTACGCCTTCGTCATCCCGGCCATCCAGAGGGATTATCCGACGATGCTCAAGATGCTCGAGGTCCTGAGGATGGGCGGCGTCGAGATGTATCAGGCCAAGGCCGATTTCGTGGCCGGCGGCCGGTTCTACAATTCCGGCTCCTTCGTCGTCAAGATGGCCCAGCCTTATAAGACCTTCGCCTGGGCCCTGCTCGAGAAGCAGAAATACCCGGACATGCGTCAGTATCCCGGCGGGCCCCCGGTCCCGCCCTATGACAACGCGGCCTGGACGCTGCCCCTGCAGATGGGCGTCCTTTGCGACAAGATCGACGAGGCCTTCGACGCCAAGCTGGATAAGATCGACGCGGTCCCCACCCCCAAGGTCCCGGCGCAGGGAAAAAGCGATTACTTCATGCTCGATTCCCGGGTCAACGCGTCCTACGCCATGGCCATCGCGCTGCTGAAGGACGGGGCCGAGGTCTGGCGGACGAAAGCGAAGGCCGCTATCAAGGGCCACGACCTCCAGCCGGGGTGCTTCATCGTCAAGAACTCGGCGGCCGTGAAGAAGGCCCTCCCGGCTCTCGCCGAGAAATTCGATCTGGCCGTCCTCGACGTCGATAATCTCTCCGGGCTCGATAAGGCCCCGGTCAAGTTCCCGCGAATCGGCCTTTTCCAGTCCTGGCGAGGCAACATGGATGAAGGCTGGACGCGCTACGTCTTCGACGACATGGGCATCCCCTTCAAGACCCTTCACAACGTCGACATCAAGGGGACCAAGGACCAGAAGGTCGACCTGCGGGCCAATTTCGACGTCATCATCTTCGCCGACGAGAATACCAACACCATCAAGGGCACCCGGCCCGGCGCGGCGCCGGGCGGCGGCCCCGGCGGCGCCGAATCGCCCATGGCCCGGATGTTCCGCCAGAGCCCGGTCCCTCCTGAATATGAGGGCGGCATCGGCCAGGAAGGCGTCGACGCCTTGAAGGCCTTCATCGAGAAGGGCGGCATCCTGGTCGCGCTCAACGGCGCCTCGGAGTTCGCCATCAGCGAGTTCGGCGCCCCGGCCCGCAACGCCCTCACGGGCGTCGACCGGACGAAATTCTTCTGCCCGACCTCCATCCTCAGGATCCTGGTCGACAACGAGACGCCCATCGGCTACGGCATGCCCAAAGAAGCCGCGGCCATGTTCGTCAACAGCCTGGCGCTGGACACCTTCTCGCCGTCCTTTGACTGGGACCGCAAGGTCGTGGCCGCCTACCCCGAGGACGAGGTCCTGCTCAGCGGCTGGCTCCTCGGCGAGGAATACCTGACCCGGAAAGCGGCCGTCGTCGACACGAAATACAAGGACGGCCGGATCATCCTGATCGGGATCCGCTGCCAGAATAGGGCCCAGTCCCACGGGACGTACAAGTTCCTGCTGAACGCTCTGCTCTATCCGGGGGCTTAAGGCTTCTTGCGGCTCTTGCGCGCCGCGGCCAGAAGGTGGGCGCTGAGCCCGGCGAGCGCCGGCTCCGATTCGAGGCGATCGGCCAGGCGCAGGAGGCGTTCCCTGCGCTCCGGGTCGTCCCACCATGCGTCAAAGTCCCGGGCAAGCCAGCCCGGCCCTTCGATCCCGAGAACGCCGTCGACTTCGAATCCGGCCGCGGCGACCTCTTTCCGGAGCTCGTCGGGGTGATGGAAAAACGTCTCCATGAAATACTCGAACTTGCCGGTGGGGTTCCGGTGCTGGCCGTCCGTGAGGTCGCGCTCGACGATGGCGGCGAAGGCCGGGTCGGCGAGGTAGCCTTCCCGGACGCCGTCAAGAGCGGACGCAAAGCGGGAGATCCCGGCCGCCAGAAGAACGCCGTCCGGCTTGAGGACGCGCCGGGCCTCGCGGAGCGCGGACAGCCGCTCGTCCGGCCGGGTCAGGTGATAAAGCGGCCCGAAGAGCAGGACCGCCTCGGCGCTCCCGTCAGTCCACGGCAGTGAGCGGGCGTCCCCGACGACCGCTTCCGCCAAGATCCCTGCCGAACCCTCGGCGGACGCCTTCAGGGCCGTCTCGATGTGAACGGGCACGACGTCAAGGAGATGGACCTCGTAGCCTTTCCGGGCCAGCCAGAAGGCGTGAACGCCGGTCCCGCCGCCGATGTCATAGACGACCGCTGGGGGGGCCGGGAGGAAGCGTGTCATGAGCTGGCGAGTTCTCTCGAGCTCCAGCTTGCCGCTCCCGATGCTCAACCGCGCGTCTTCGATACCCGAGTCATAATATCGTTCAATGTCCGACATCAATCACCTCTGAGCCGTTTGATGATTTCCGTCATGACCTCGGGATTGACGTAGACCTGCCGCAGGGCGACCTTGCCGCCGTCAATGACGGCCCTCCAGGCGGCAGAGGGATTGCGACGTCATCCCCGCTCAACGTC
>Ga0326732_1000298_pt1 | contig 11919 bp, 11 predicted proteins | sample MHFSIPfraction_4_FD_207644 | JGI IMG/M metagenome (GOLD analysis project Ga0326732, IMG submission 207644) | Lab enriched peat soil microbial communities from Michigan Hollow, Ithaca, NY, United States - MHF12FN SIP fraction | ecosystem: Environmental > Terrestrial > Soil > Wetlands > Peat...
ACCAGCCGGACATGCCGGGGGCCGTTGAAGCGGTCGCTGTCGCAGAACACGACGAAGGGCCCCTTCTCGCTGTCGAGCGGACGACCGTTCTCCTCGAACACCAGCCAGGTCGCGTCTCCGGCGGCCCCGTAGAGGAGTTCGTTCAGGCTGAACAGCACGTTATAGTCGTCCGAAGAGCGCACCAGCACGTAGTACTCTCCCCGCTGACGGGGGTTCGGCACGGCCACCTTCGCCGAATCGACAACGTCACGGAGCAGCACCCCTTTGAAGCTTTTCAGTGACTGCTTCGTCTCGCCGGAGTCGCAGACGATCGACGTGTTGCCCTTTTCAACAACATGCATCTTCCTGAGGGATGCTGCAGTAAGGGTCTGCGGATGCTCTACGAGCCCGGACAACGTCACCGTTCCGTTCGAAGCAAGGCCCCCGGCTCGGGAGACCGAAAGCGCCGGGACTACGGCGAGGGCACAAAAAAGTGCGCTATAAACTCTTTTTTTCATGTTGGTCATCTTGTTCGCTGTTTTGGTTGTTTTTGATGAATTATTGGCGATCGACTCTTGCCGCAGACAACATCCCTGATTTAAAAGGCATAGGCCATCGACACCACGTAGGCCCTGCCGGGTTCCGGATAGCCCTCGGCAACCTGGTAGTTCCTGTCGAACAGGTTCTCGACCGACGCCTGAAGGGAGAGCGCACGGTCGATGCCGACGCTTCCCCTCAGGTTGACAAGGCCATAGCCGCCGGCCGTGTACCTCCCGTCGCTCGTACTGTAGCGTTTCGAGCTGTATTCGGCCTCGACCAGGGCCCATGTCCTTTGGTCGCGCAGAAGCTGCAACGAACCGTTGAGTTTGTTTTTCGGTACGTCGGTGAACAGGATGGTCGGATTGCTGGCGTTTTTCCTGTCGATGTAGCTGTACCCGCCGGTCGCCTTCAGCCAGGTTATCGGGGTCCATTCGGCCGAGCATTCGAAACCCTTGTAGGTCGCCCTGCCGGTGTTCCGGAACTGGTAGACCCAGGCGTTGCCGACATACGCGACGTTATCGACCTGCTGGATGACGTCGCTCAGCTTGTCCAGGTAGACCGACGTCAGGACCTTCAGGTTATCTGCCGGTCTGAACGAGTAGTCGAGTCCGTAATTCCAGCTCTCTTCGGGAGCCAGCACGGGGTTGGGCAATGCGCTCCCGAACCGGTAGGAGTACCTGTCCTTCAGGGTCGGAAACCTGGTCGACCTGGACACATATCCCGTCAGTTCCTGATGTTCGCCTGGATGGCCCACGACGGCAAGCTGGAAATTGGTGGCCCGATTGTTGTCGAGGGGGAATGAGGTGGTCGCCGTTCCGGCGGAGTTCAGGTCCTGTGCCTTGATGGTGCTGTGGAAGTCCTGCCGGACACCGAGGATGACATACACCTTCTCTGTCGCAGCCCAGCTGTTTTCAGCGGCGATCGAGAAGGTGTTGTCCTCGAACTCCTGCGGCCTTTGACCCACATTGTACTGCCGATGCAGGTCATGCTTCTCGTGAATGGCGAACTTGATGGTGTCGTCGTGCATGATTTCAGAACCCAATTCGGCAGATGCACCGAAAGTCTTGTCATCATAGACACTGGTGAACGATGACTTCTTTTTCTGCGTCGTGTAGGAGGCGTCGTCGTAGCTGTCGAGCACGTTGTAGTAACCGTCGAAATAAGCTTTTGTTTTCAGGTAGCTCTTGCTCCCGAGGGCCGTCTTGCCGATATAGTACAGGCTCGACTTGTCCCAGTCGGTGTATTTCCAGAACCTGGCCGTGTTCGAAGGATTCGAACCGGTATAGACCGGGACCCCCTTCGAAGAGCTGATGCCGTTGTAGGAAATGGTGTACTCGTCGGTGCTGTTCGGAGTGTAGCCGATTTTCACGCCTCCACTCAGGTCCCTGGTCGGTGAATTGTCCCGTTTGCCGCCATCCTCGTACTTCGTCGGCGTGAACTGTCCGGACATCGGCCAGAAGTCGCGGCTGAGATCGGACAGGCTCGTCTGCACATACCATTTACCCTGGTTGGAACCCAGGTTCAACGACCCGAATCCCCCGCTGACCCCTTCGTTGCCGGTGGTAAACCCGGCTCTCGCGGCGCCTTCGAGCTCCTTTTCGGGCTTTCGGGTCACCAGGTTGATTGCACCGCCAAGGGTGTTCGGACCGTAAAGCACCGATGCATAGCCTTTGGAGACCGTGATCTCCGAAAGCCCGAAGGTCGTGAACCGGTTCGGATCGACATAACCGTCATAGGGAACGTACTGGGGAACGCCGTCCAGATAGAGCGGCACCTGCCTCATATCGAACCCCCTGACATAGATCATGCCTTCGTTACGGGCGCCGACATTGCCGAAGCTCACTCCGGGCAGAAGGTTCGCCGCCATGGTGATATCGGTCTTGCCGAGTTTTTCGATCGCATCAGAGGTCACGGTGCTGCCTGCACGCTCTTTCTTTCCGGTCACCGTGATTTCACCGGCGCTGAACACCCTGGCCGCTCCGTCATCCTGATTCGGCAGGCTTTCGCTTGCCATTGCCGGCCGGACAGCGGCCAGCAGAAATACCATGAGTATCGATTTTTTCATGTGTTTGTGGTGATTCGTTATAACATTAATTACATAACCAATTGCAAAAAAAGGGTACGGATCTCATGCGACGATACCTTCGGATCCGAGCTGTCCGGGACCGGCGATCCGGACAATATTTCTGGTGTCGGCGCAGTTCATGGTTCCTCTCCAACGTTTCGTTCGTTATATTATCGATTACATAACGCAATCCAAAAAAAACGAGCCTGGACTGCTCAAGGACAAAATCCCATGAAATAATTAAAAAAACAAACCGATCCTACTTGCAGGTATAAAAAAATGCAACAGTTCTCATTTTTCGCCTAAGTCCCTGAAGAATCCTGATTCTACCCATGGAGATGACGAAAAAAAATACAAATATCTGAGGACGCAGACCGGCCTGGAGCGGATGCCGGCATTTCCGGAACCACAAAAAACAACGTACAACCCTGAACAACGCAAAACCATGAACATCAGCGCTCGCAACATTTTCAGAGGAACAGTCTCTTCGATCGTCAAGGGGGCCGTCAATAATGAAGTCACCATCGCCCTCGGCGACGGCACCGAGATCGTATCGGTCGTCACCGTCGGAGCCAGCGAAAGGCTGGGCCTGAAGGAGGGAATGGAAGCCAGCGCCATCATCAAGGCGAGTTCGGTCATCGTCGGTACCAACCTTCACGACGCGAAGATGAGCGCCCGTAACCTTGTCTGCGGAAAAATCAGCAGAGTCATCGAGGGTCCGGTCAGCACCGAGGTGGACATCGAGATCGGCGGCGGCAACTCCCTTTCGGCAGTCATCACCCATGGAAGTTCACAGAAGCTGGGCCTCGCCGCCGGTAACCACGCCTGCGCTATCTTCAAGGCGTCAAGCGTGATCATCGGCGTTGACTGAATGACAACCGGCGATCACCGGGTCACTGAAGCCGGCGTCCCCCTCAAGGCCGACCAGCGGCCACGCTTCAACTTTTTGAAGTGAATTGCCGTTGCATCTATAGAAGCGACAACCACTCAACTAACCTTATTTATGAGCGTTTCCGGCAAAAAGGTCTGCTTCATGACCGGAGCATCGGGCAAGCTCGGCAGGGAAATCGCCCTTTCGATCGCAGGACAGGGGTATTCGGTTTTCTTCACCTGGCACTCGTCCCGGGAAAAAGCGGACGAAACGCTCGATCAGCTCCGCTGGATCAGCCCAGAGTCGCAGATGGCGGAGTGCGACGTCTCCAGGGTCGATGATATCGAGCGAGCGTTCCGGATGTTCAGCGAACAGTTCGACCGGCTCGACCTGCTCGTGGCGAGCGCCTCGAACTTCTATCGCACCGACCTGTTCGAGGTTACCGAACAGGATTGGGACAGTCTCGTCGACACGAACCTCAAAGGCGCCTTCTTCACCATGCAGACGGCAGCCCGAATCATGCTGCGACAACCGTTCCTGTCACGCATCATCACCATGACAGACATCTCGGCCGACCTCATCTGGAGAAACTACGCTCCCTACACGGTGTCGAAGGCCGGCATCCAGCACCTGACAAGGATCTTCGCCAGAGAAGCGGCTCCGCGCATACTCGTCAACTCGATCGCGCCGGGAACCGTATCTGCCTACCCGGTACGCGAAGAGGAGCCCGAGGCCAATCTCCTGAAGAAAATCCCGCTGCAACGGCTTGGAGACCCGATGGATATCGTCGGCGCCGTGAAATTTCTCATGGAAAGCGAATACATAACCGGACAGGTGATCAACATCGACGGAGGCCGGCTGCTGCTGTCCTGACGGGCGGACACGTATCGCTTTTTCACCGGCATACGTTATTTTTCATATATTTAGGTGATCGCAGGTTCGTCAATTCATACTTAACAACGGCTATGGAACACCAGATACCGGTCACCATCACGGAACAGGAACAGACAGGACCCAAACCCACCGGGCAGCTGGAGATACCTGAGCAGATCCGCGAGGTGAGCGACAGGATCGCTGAAGCCTTCGATGAGTTCAGGAAAAGCGAGACCTACGAAAAGATTATCGACGGAAAGGAGTCCGCACGCGGCTACATCAGAAACAATCCGCTGGCTTCGTTCGGCTATGCGCTTGGAGCCGGCGTGCTGCTGGGCTTCATCCTGAAGAGAAACCGGTAGACCACCGCTACGCATGACGAACATGGAACAGGACAACGCCACGCCCGGCAAGACGAAAATGGGTATTCCGGGGCTGATCGACAAAACCATCTCATCGACCTATGATGACCTGATGGCCATCATAGAAGCCAAACTTGAGCTCCTCAGGATCGACCTTACCGAAAAGGTCGCCCTGGTAGGCGCCCTTCTGATCCTCCTGGTAGTCCTCATGATCGGAACGGCCTACTTCATCACCTCGCTCGCCCTGCTGGTCGGAGAGCTGCTCGGGCATGCGTTCCTGGGCTATCTGGCCATCAGCCTGATGTTTCTCTTCACGTTCGCCTTTTTCACCAGATTCAGGCCGGACCTCCTGAAAAACTTCATCCACAAAATCCTTCTTTCCGCCAATGACTACCGCAAATGAACATATCTCAAGCATCCAGACGCGGATCGACGAATTGGAGCAGACCATCAGCGAGCGGGGAGAACAGATCAGGAACAGGGCTGTTCACCTCAAGGAGGATCTCCAGGAGGAGCTTGCACCGGCAGAGCTGATCCGGAAGCATCCGTTCCAGACGACGGGAAGCGCGCTCGTAGCCGGCCTCGTGTTGGGTCGCGTCTTGAAGTCGATGTTCCGTTCAGGCCGCACCGCAGCGGCTCCGGAACCTGCTCCCGTCGCTTCCAGCCAGGAGAGAAGGCCATCGGCCGTGAAAGCCGCCCTCGCGACCGTCGGCGCAGAGGCCCTGCATGCCGGCGAGGACCTGGCCGTCACCTGGCTCAAGAACTACATCTCGGAAAAGAAGAAAAAACCCGAAACGAAAGGCAATTCATGAGGGGTTGACCGAAAGTTCACTTACCAGCTCTTGCGGATGCCGACAGAGATCATGTAGTCCCGACCGCCGTAGCCATCGATCCCGGCCATCACCCCGGCCTTGATGTAGTACTTGAGGCTCTCCGGTTGCTCGCTCCTGCTCGTGATGCCAAGCGTTGCGCCCAGCCGCGTCCGGTCCATAGTCACCTGATAGCTTTGGCCGATCTCATCGTACGTCACCGGCGATGCATGTCGGAACTCCCTCACCGCGTTCATCTCAAAAAACGGGTTGAACCGCCACCCTTTCGGACTGAATGTGCCCGTCAGCCCCATCTGCCCGAAAACGCCCGTTGAACCATCCTGTCTTGCGATGCCGGCCGGCGTCTCCATGGAGTAGGCGTCGATATGTTGCACAACCACCTGCGCACGCGGTTCGAGGTAAAACGTCGGGGTGGCCTTGTGACGGAATCCGGCTTCGAGGGAGGTGATATATCCCCAGAGATGGCCACTCCTTCTGTAAGCAGCAGGCAGGAATTCGGCATCAATGTCGTACCGACTGGCCTGCAGCGCGCCTTCGAGAAACCAGCATCCCCTGCACTCAAGACTCGCGTAGCCACCGATGCTCATGCTGAATAAATCGACACTTCCGGCATTCGATCCGCTGAACTTGCTGTCGGCCTGGAGGTAACCGGTGCCTGCATAGAAGCCGGCACGTAGGCTCAGAGCACCTTGCCTCCATGCGTGGAGATCGCTGCCGACCTGCGTCGTACTGCTGCAGCCGGTCGCTTTGACACGTTCGCCGCCACCCTCGAACTCCCCGAGAAACCTGATGCCGGTACTCCTGACCCACCATGAGGCCGACCCTGTTCCGGAACCGGGCAGTGACCACCCGTAGGCTTGACGTTCATGGAAACGTGGTATTGACTCCTCGCCGAGACGGATGATCATCGGCTCGACAAGTCGCATGACCCTGTAGGAGTAGGGCGACACCCCCCGGGTAACAACCAGGTACCAGCTTTCGCCGCCGATGCCCTCCGCTCCCCCTTTGAGCAGCTTCACCTCGGCACCCCTGAAGTCGTTTGAGGGGTCGAGAGAAAAAGCATCGGCAGTGCTGATCCCGTTCACCTGTATGACCAGGATACCGTTACCTTCGGTCGTGCGGATCGCGCCATCACGGGAGTTGTTCGCAACAAGCAACGAAGTCCGTCCACCAGCAATGCCGCTTGCCGTACCATCGGAACCGATCACGAGCAGATCGAGCAGATCCGGATTGCTCTGTGAACCTGATGCCAGCGCAACGTCAAGCCCGATCCGGCCATCCGTGCCGGTAAATGCGTCTGTCGCGATTACACGGTCATTTGCCGCTCCGTCCCTCAGATCGAGCAGTCCTCCGTCCACGATGGATCCCCGAACCAGATACCTCGACGAAGCCGTTCCCGAAGCAATCACCGCAGAGGCCGTATCGATCGCAATCGTGAGCTGCTGACCCGCGGACGGAGCAAGCAGCAGAGAGTCATTGAGATCGAAAATCGCCCTCGAGGAGTTGAGCACGTCTATCCGCTCCCATCCGATGAAGGCATTGGCAATCTGCCCCTTCCACCCCGAAAGCACCAGTCGATCGCCCGTTGTTTCGCCGCCGCTCCCTCCATCCAGAGCAGAAACATTGCTGATATCGGCATGGCCTCCCAGCACCATCATGTCATTGCCCGCGCCAAGATCAACCCGCCCCACCAAGCGTCCCTCATCTTCAACAGCAACATGGTCATCAGTCGCGAAGGAGTTGGTAAATCCGCCCACATAGTCAAATGTTCCCGACTTGATCGCATAGCCGAGACCCTGACCACTGGTATCAACACCGCTCACAGTTCCCGTAATGGCAAGGTTCATCGGGCCTATTGAAACAACCCCGGCCGCAGCTCCGGAAGCTGTTGCGCTGACCGCGCCGGCTATGAGGAGTGGTGATGCGGTATCCACTCCATGAATTCCTGCAATTCCGGCAGATAATCCAGCGGCGGAATGCCCCGCCGCCGAAACGGTAACATTTCCGGTTGCCGTAATTCCCTTACTGATACCTATGCCCAGGCCGACAGCCGGGTCGTTGTTGCTCAAGCCGAATGCCCCACCTCCTGAAGCAGTCGCCGTTATGCGTCCGCTTATCGCTCCGTCGATGTAAATGTCAGTGGCAGCAAGGCCAATGGCAATATTATTTCCTGTCGAGGCCGTAACGGTACCTGCAAGGTCGTCATTCATGCGAATGTCTCCATGATAGGCATAGATTCCGTACGCTAAGCCAGTTCGGGAATCGACCCCTACCGCTCCCGATGCAGCAATCCCTTTGTCGATGATGACGTCTGAGTAACGCGAAACGATACCGAAAGCCTGTGACTGGCGTGCAGTTGCTGTCACTGTACCGGTAACTGCGCCATGGATGTGAAGGCTGCCCATGGTTGCAGGAGTCACATTGTATGCATAGAACGTCCGGGCAAAAGTAAGTGCAGTGGCAGAGTGTACTCCTCCAAGGTCGCCGTAGATAAGGATGCCTCCGTTTTCAGCCTCCATCGCACTTGATGAGCTGTTCCCTGCTGTTGCTCTGATCGATGAGCCCGGCGCCAGGCTGCCGTTGACCGTGATATTACCCTTGACCGTACTGCTGCCGCCCGAGAATCCTCTGATCCCAAAACTGTTGTCGGTCGCTGAGAATGTTGTGATGCTTCCGGTAATATTACCGTTAATGATCACCTGGGTTGCTCCGAGATTGATCAATCCCGCTGCGTTGTTTGCCTCAGAAGTTGCCTTGAAAGTCCCTCCGAGATTCCCGTTAATGGTGAGGTTGCCACTCGAGTCAAGGTCATGAGCGGAATCACGTCCGGAGATCGACAAGCTCAGCGTCTCAGGCAGTGAGAAAGGGACTGCGGACCTGAGCAACTTTGAAGAGACGGGAGCAACGCCGTTCCAGGAAATCTCCACAGGGCCGCCGCCGGTCGTCATGACCACCGGCCTGACGATTTCAGGAAGGAGCGAGGAGATCGATATGGGGCCCCCTGTGGTGAACACAACGGTATTTGCGACATCCGTCGATGCGTTGAGGCGGCTTATCACATAGCGTAACGTACCGGTATTACCCGATCCGTCGATGATGGAGTCACCGGTACGGTCTATTGTGTAGGTTGCCGCATCTGCTTCAGGAGTGTGGAGTGATGCAAGCAGAACAAGAAAAAATAGCGATCGATTCTTCATGACTCCCGACCTCCCGTTCAGCGGTGAATGTCGGATGCATGCCGTTATCAACAGAACTCGTACCAGCCGGCCATCGCACCATTCGTACACGACGAATACTCCGATCAACCCCTCTCAAAGCGTGATCATCTGCTTGTGTTGAATGCGCCACCGATCACACTCATTGCCCATCTGAGGTAATTGCACAATGTGCATATATGATAAATAGTTTCGAAAATGATTTATGCATACGTGGATACGTAACGCAAACCCTCAGGCTAAGGGTGAAATCACCAGGTTTGATGAAGCAGATGGGCAGAGGCGCCCGAAAAACCCGAGGCGTCTGCAGAGACGCCCCGAATGATAGAAAGGAGAAAAAAAAGCGTTACCAGTTCGACACCATCCTGTTGAACAGCGCATCCGCAACCTGGTCCATCGCGCTGGTTATGGCCGTCTGCTGGGCGCTGTAACTTCCGACAGCATAATCCGCGAAGCCGATGAAGGTCTGGGAGAACACTTGTTTGTTTTCCACCCGGTCCTCGAACTCCGCCTTGATCACGATGGTGATCCGGTTCGTCACCGCTCGTTCCGTCGAACTGCCGAGCTGGCTGGGTTCATCGGTATAGGAGACGATGGCTCCGGTCAGGACAGCGTCTGCCCTTGTCGGGTCGGCTTCGATGGAGAGGCTGCTCTGGGATTCGATCTTGTCGATGACTTTGCGGGTGATCGTCTCCCTGAACTGCGCGATACCGGCCTGCGAGAGATCGTCGAACAGCGGCACCGTCACGCGGTTGAGATGCGGAGGCAGCGAGGCCCCCGAGAAACTGTAGCAGCCCTGAAGCACGCTGATCGCCAGGCAGAACAGCATGGTCAGCAACGCGGCCGGTCCTCTCATCCGATTGATTGTCCGCATGGATTTGTCCTTTTCAGAAGGTTCGACGATCGATTCTATTCAGCATTTTACGAAACGGATAACTCAGAAGCATGAGTTTCTTGCGCTTGCCGTCCAGTGCCGAAAGATAGAGTCCCGTCTTGCCATCGCTCCATCCGGATGCCATCTTCACCGCGTACCGGGCCGCCCGATCGGGAGACTGGGCGAAGATGTCGAGAATGGTGTCGAAGGTGTCGAGCTGCCGCTGAAGCTCGGGAGTAGGGTTGACCGGGTTGATCATGCCGGTCCTGACAAGCCCTGGATGGAGAAGCATCACCGATACGCCGCTTTTGCGGTACTCCTCGGCCATGGCGAAGGTGAAGCGTGCAATGGCTGCCTTGGTGGAGCCGTAAGCCGAGATGAACGGTGTGTTGGAGCCCTTGTCGGTGCCTGAACCGGCCATGTTGATGATCTTGCCCTTCAGTCCGGAGGAGAGGAAGTATCGAACGGCTGCACGGCTGCCGTTATAGGTGCCCTTTAGGTTGGTGTCGATGACTCTGCCCCACGCTTCGGGGCTGCTCTGGCCGACGTTTTCGAATGGATCCGATATACCGGCGTTGTTGATGAAACAGTCGATCGCGCCGAACCTTCCGACCGTTGCGTTCACGAGCCCCTCCATCTCCTCGAAACTGGAGACGTCGCAGACGTGGCCGAAAGCCGACGCTTCAGGGAATTCGCGAAGAGCCGACATGACGTTTTCACGTCTGCTGGAGGTGATGACCACCCTGGCCCCCTCCCGGACGAACTCCCTGGCGATGGCGAGACCGATGCCACGGGTCGACCCGGTAATGACGGCCACCTTCCGTTCAAGCTGCTTCATATCGAGGGCGATTGTGGGTTCAGGAGATCACGGTGTCGCAGCTGCGGCTCCATCCTGCGATCAGTGCTTCGCGGCGTCCATCTGGTCGACCATGGCCTGAAGCTCGGGCCGGCCTTCGGCGTAGATCTCAAGCGGCACGCCGTTTTCGATGGCCTGCCAGGCCTGCCTGATGCTCATGGCGCCGGCCTTCGGTCCCATCGGGTGCCCGAACACGCCGCGGCCAGGCACGAAACCGAAGTCGACGCTGCCGACTTTCCGGTAGACCGTTTCGAGCGTGAGTGCCGAGTCGCTGCCTCCGGGCACGGGCAGGCACGGTCTGATATGTCCCATAGGCTTGAGGCACTCCTCGATGTTTTCGAGAACCTCCTCCTCCGGGGTCATCATCCTGTCGCCGAATCCCGGCATGATGACCGCATCGAGGCCGGCAAGACGCTGCAGCTTGGTCATCACCCTGGAGTGTATGCCATACTTCTCCATCCTGCTGAACGAGGCGATGAAGGGGAAGTGGCCGATCAGGGGAACCTGCGTGTAGTTGCTGAGCATGCGCACGGCGCTGAGTCCGACCGGCAGGGCGTTGATCAGAAGGGCGTTGGCTCCGTTCTTCACTGCGACGTCATGCTTTTCGATCAGGCTGTCCACCTCGTCGGTGATGTTGGCCAGATAGATCTTCGGTTCGCCGGTCACCTTTTCGGCATCCCGACGCATCGCGCCGAGGTGGGCCGAACGGTCAGCCATGGCGGACCAGGTCACGTCGGCCAGCATCTCGTCATCCTTGGCGATGTCAAGCCCGCCCAGCCAGCTCTGGTGAGCGATCTCGGCGAACTCTTCAGGGCTGAGCCCGATGTTCGGCTTGACGACGCCGAAGAAGATAGGGCGTCCATGGGCGTTGAGAATATCCCGCAACCCGTCGATGCCATACTTAGGCCCCTCGAAATCGGCAAGATAGGAATCTGGAAACTGGATATCCATGAGCTTCACCACCGGCACGCCGGGGGTGAAGAAGGTTCCTTCCCCGCAAACGGCGGTCAGCAGGTTCGGAATCTTCGGGCCGAAGTTGCAATGGGGATGGGCGACCGTCACCCGGCAGGCGTGGATCTTTCCGGTTTCGGCGTGCTTGACCGGATAACTCAGTTGGGGCAGCTCGGCGATGACCTCGAGGCCGATCACCTTGGCTGCATGAACCGGTCTGAAATCCTCCTCGATGCCGACCCGCTTCCACTGGGCGGTCGACTGTTCACTGCAGAAATGGGCCAGTGCCATCTCGATATCGCCGACGCATTCCAGATAATAGTCGAGAACCAGGTACTGCTCCATATCGAGCGACTCCCTGGTGGCAAAGAACCCTTTGATGTCTTCAACATTCATAATAAATCACCAATCTCTGCAGTTTGTAAAGGGGGCGCGGTACGTTCCGCTCCCGTAAGGTTCCGGCAATAAAAGTAATCGGTCACATTCATTCCAGGGTTGCCACT
>Ga0326732_1000300_pt1 | contig 11879 bp, 1 predicted proteins | sample MHFSIPfraction_4_FD_207644 | JGI IMG/M metagenome (GOLD analysis project Ga0326732, IMG submission 207644) | Lab enriched peat soil microbial communities from Michigan Hollow, Ithaca, NY, United States - MHF12FN SIP fraction | ecosystem: Environmental > Terrestrial > Soil > Wetlands > Peat...
GGAATGGCGGTATACATTCTGGCATCGCTGTTGGCCGTCAGCGTCAGCGTCGCTTTGTCGATCACGCTCGTGCTGTTGCCGGCAAGCGTCAGATCGTAGTTGTTGCCTCCATTGCCGTCGGACACCGTCACCGAGCCCAAGGTCACCGCTTTGTTCGATCCGGCGTTCTTGTCCAGGTACCCGATCGTCGCACCGCTCACCGTGTCGCTTCCGAACAGCTGCCCGCTCAGGCTTGCCAGGTCCGACGGCTTCGTCGTGTAGCCCGACCCGCCGTCGTAGGGCTTCGATACCGTCGGAGCCGCCAGCGTCAGTGTCGCCTTGTCGATTACGCTCGTGCTGTTCCCGGCGAGCGTCAGATCGTAGTTGTTACCGCCATTGCCGTCGGATACCGTCACCGAGCCCAAGCTCACCGCTTTGTTCGATCCGGCGTTCTTGTCCAGGTACCCGATCGTCGCACCGCTTACCGTGTCGCTTCCGATCAGCTGCCCACTCAGGCTTGCCAGGTCCGACGACGTCGTCGTGTAGCCCGACCCGCCGTCGTACGGCTTCGTTACCGTCGGCGCCGTCAGCGTCAACGCTGCCTTCCCGATCACGCTCGTGCTGTTCCCGGCGAGCGTCAGATCGTAGTTGTTGCCTCCATTGCCGTCGGACACCGTCACCGAGCCCAAGGTCACCGCTTTGTCCGATCCGGCGTTCCTGTCCAGGTACCCGATCGTCGCCCCGCTCACCGTGTCGCTTCCGAACAACTGCCCGCTCAGGCTTGCCAGGTCCGACGGCTTCGTCGTGTAGCCCGACCCGCCGTCGTACGGCTTCGTTACCGTCGGCGCCGTCAGCGTCAGCGTCGCCTTCACGATCACGCTCATGCCGTTTCCTTCGAACGTCAGGTCGTAGTTGTTGCCGCCATTGCCGTCGGTTACCGTCACCGAGCCCAAGCTCACCGCTTTGTTCGATCCGGCGTTCCTGTCCAGGTACCCGATCGTCGCACCGCTCACCGTGTCGCTTCCGAACAGCTGCCTGCTCAGGCTCGTCAGGTCCGACGACGTCGTCGTGTAGCCCGACTCGCCGTCGTAACTCTTCGTTACCGTCGGCGCCTTCAGCGTCAACGTCGCCTTTTCGATCACGCTCGTACTGTTTCCGGCAAGCGTCAGATTGTAGTTGTTGCCTCCATTTCCGTCGGATATCGTCACCGAGCCCAAGGTCACCGCTTTGTCCGAACCGGCGTTTCTGTCCAGGTACCCGATCGTCGCCCCGCTCACCGTGTCGCTTCCGAACAGCTGACCGCTCAGATCCGTCAGGTCCGACGGCGTCGTTGTGTAGCCCGACCCGCCGTCATAACTCTTCGTTACCGTCGGCGCCGTCAGCGTCAGCGACGCCTTCTCGATACTCACCTTGTTGGCGTCCACGTCGTAACCTGCGACGTAACGGTAGTTACGCTCCAGGCCGCCGCCTGTACCGTCGATCAGCGTTATGCCGCTCACATAGTTGCTCCCGTTCGACGACACATCCTTGCTTTGCGACGTCGCTCCGCTGTAGCTCAAGGTCTCCGTCACACCGTTTATCGTCACACCCGTACTAATCGTTACCTCACCCGCATCCAGCACCTTCGTTCCGTCATAGACCTTCGTCGCGATCAATGTCACGGCCTTCTGAGCAATCTGGCCGATATTGCCGGTCGCCTGCCTTGTCTGATATCCATAAACTTCAGCTGAGCCGTTGAGCGGAGTTCCCGCTATCGTAGGCGTCTCATCGACAGTGACAAGCAGGTTGGAGCCTGTATTTAGCTGGGAATATGTCGCGCTGTACCGGTCCGCTGTATGATTCAGCATGACGGTGTCATCGTCAACCGCCCCTGTGACCGTCCCGAGGTAATTACTGTCCGTCAGTGTCGCGCTGTTTGTTCCATTGTATTCCCTGCTTACCGTTCCGGTCAATACGTAGCTCACTTTCGGCGCCAAAGTATACAGGAAGCCGTTGCCTGTGTGCGGCACATCATCGCCATAGTGCGCGTTGTACTGCTTGAAGTTGTAGAGCAGGCCGTTACGGGTGTCATCTGACGGATTACCTGACCAGACCAGCCAGCGGCCGCTGCTGGCCGACAATGCACCGGAGCCCCTGTAGTTGACGAATGTCTGGCCGACCAGCTCGATTGCCGTCCCCGTGCCGCTTGCCGTCAGCGTTCCGTTCAGCACAATCCCGGAACCAGACGAAGGGCCCTGATTGAGCACCGTTATCATGTTCGCATCAATATCCTGCAAGATGATATCGCTGCTTCCCGAGTAGGTTTTGCCCTGGCCGTCACGAAGCCCGATCGACACGTTGCCACTGCCGGTATTGATCGAAGAGCCCGGCGCCATGGTCACGGTAGCGGGACCACTGTCACGATATTGGTCAAGAACTCCGTTCGAAAGCCGGTCGTTGGCGATGAGCGTCAGGTCGCCGTCAAGCGTTGCTATACTTGAATTCGAGAGTAACAGGATTGAACGCCCTGCCTGCATGGCAAGGTCACCACCTGAACTCGCCCCGGTCACGCCGGTGACATCGATATGCGAATCTTGCAAGAGGGTAATGTCGTTGTTTGCCTGCAGCACCAGGCTTGCCCCTGTTGCCAGATAGCTCGCGATTTCGGAGGCCCTTAACGTGACCGTCTGATGGCCGAACCTGTCATAGTTCTCATTGTCGGAAACACTCGAGTAGGTCTGGCTGACCGGTGCACCCTGTTTGAACAGATAGACCGCACCTGCATTACCGAGCAAGTTGGACAAACCGTCATCACCGGATGCTCCGACGGCAAGCATCGAGCCGTCACTGTTGAATGAAACCGCGCTGCCGAAGTGATCATTGCTTTCAACCGCAAGGTTGATATCGCGGGCACCCCTGTAACCGTTTCCGATCACACCGTTCGGGCTCGTACTGAAGAGAGCGTTCGAATCGTAACTCAGATCAAAGAGATAGACGGCTCCGGAATTGGCAACCACCACGCTTCGTAACGGATCACCGCCATCCTGCATTTCGGAACCGACCGCGAGCGCCGTACCCGCGCTGTTCAAGGCGACCGAGCAACCAAAGGCATCCCCGGCTGAAAGACCGATAGAGTAACCATGGCTGGCAGTGTAGCCATCCCCGATCATACCCGCTTTTGAGCCACCGGTAAACATGCCCCCACCGTAATTCAAGCCGAACAGATAGACCGCTCCGGAATTGCTGACGGGTATTACACCGCCGCCGTCGTCGCCGGGAGCACCAACGGCGAGCATACCTCCCGTGCTTGTCAACGAGACCGCAGAGCCGAAGGCATCTTCGGCTTCAAGGCCGGTACTGATTGAACTGTTTATCGCGCCGCTATACCCCTTCCCGATGATGCCTGGAGCACTGCCGGCATGAATGCCCTCGGGATCATACGTCAGGTTGTACAGATAGACCGCTCCGGAATTACTGACGGGTGTCGAACCGCCACCGTCATCGCCGGGTGCGCCCACCGCGAGAATACCGCCGGTATTGTCCAATGAGACCGCAGAGCCGAAAGCATCGTCGGCGTCAAGCGCAAGAGAGATATTTCCGGCCCCGGAGTAGCCGCTTCCAATCGTCCCCACCTTCGCGACACCGGTAAACTTCCCCTCCACGTCATAAGACAGGCCAAACAGATGGACCGCGCCGTAATTGTTGTATGTCGAAGCCGAGTTGTTGAGCCCGTCGTCGCCTGAAGCGCCGACGGCGAGTACCTTTCCGTCCCTGCTCAACGATACCGAACTGCCAAACCCGTCAAGCGCATCAAGTGTTACCTGGAGGTTCCTGCCCAGCGAATATCCCGAACCTATGATAGACTGCAGGGTACCTCCAGAATAGGCGGTGTCACTGAAACTGAAGAGGTAGACGGCGCCGGCATCGGTTTGCCCACCTGTATATCCATCATCGAGAGGAGCCCCCAGCGCGAGCAGTTTGCCATCGCCGCTCAGTGAAACCGAGTCTCCGAACGAATCCTGGTCGAGTGTGACACTCCTGCTCAAATTCGAAGTCGAATAATCGTACCCTATGGTCCCGAGGTGCGTACCTCCGGCAAAACCGCTCGCATCGTGATCAAGCCTGAAAAGGTAGACCGCCCCGCCAGCCAACGGATCTCCATATCCGTCGTCTCCATACGCTCCAACAGCCAGGAGCGAGCCATCATTGTTGAGGGCGACCGAAGTACCGAAAGCGTCATAATTGTTCAGTTCACCGACATTGACGTTTCCTCGACGCGTGTCGGTTGTGTAGCCGTACCCCATGGTGCCGGAATGCGATCCGCTCAGGAACGTACCGTCCGGATTGGAGCGCAGATCGAACAGATACACCGCTCCTGACTGCCCGAGAGCATTGCCGAAACCATCGTCGTTTTGAGCACCTACGGCAAGCCTTGAGCCATCACGGCTCAGCGCGAGCGAATAGCCGAAAAAGTCATTTACATCAAGCGGAATGTCGACGTTATTTGAACCAGAGAATCCGTTTCCGATCGTGCCGGCTAAATAGCCGCCGGTATGACGTCCACCCGCATCCTGATTCAGATCAAACAGATAGACCGCTCCGGAACTGCTGACGGGTGATGTAACATCACCATCGGCATACATTGCTCCGGCAGCGAGGCGTTTCCCTGTTCCACTCAGGGCGACAGATGAACCGAATGAATCGTATTTACTCAGTGGCACGTTGACATCCCCCGGGCCGGTATAGCCATATCCGACAATTCCCGCCTGCGAGCCACCCTTGAACTGACCGGTGCCCGAATCGTAGCTCATGTTGAAGAGATGGACCGCGCCGTAATTCAACGATGAAAAACCAGCCTGGGCTCCATCGTCACCATTGGCGCCGACCGCCAGCAGGGTCCCCGAACTGTTCAGGGAGACCGACACACCGAAATTGTCATATATGTCAAGTGGAACATCGACCGTATAGCCGGAACCTACAACCGCTTGCTGCGTGCCGCCGGAGAAATCAGTTCCGGCGAAGCGGAACAGATGGACCGCGCCTGAGTTGGTCGAGGTGCTCGCGTTTGAGACTCCGTCGTCGCCATATGCCCCTACGGCCAGTAGTGTCCCGGAAGCATTCAACGCCACTGAACACCCGAAGTAGTCCTGAGTGTCGAGCGAGACGTTGACATTGTCACCACCCGAATATCCCGAGCCGATGATCCCGCGTAACTGGCCTCCTGCAAAATCGGCTCCTGAAAAAGCGAACAGATAGACCGCTCCGGAATCCTTGAGGAGATTACCGAATCCATCGTCATTATAAGCGCCGACTGCAAGCAGGTTTCCGTTCGCATTCAGCGCCACGGATTTGCCGAAGTAGTCAGTGGAATCGAGACCGACCGACAGATTGGCCGCCATCGGTCCCGGATTTCCACGGCCAAAGGTTGCCTGCAACGAACCCGCCGAGAAATCATCAAGGAAACTGAACAGGTAGACCGCTCCGGCATTGTTACGCCCGCTGCTGAAGCTGTCATCACCAAATGCGCCTGCCGCAAGCATCTTGCCGTCACCGCTCAGCGACACCGAACAGCCGAAATAGTCAGCTGGCCGGAGCGAAACATTGACATTCTTGCCGCCAGCGTAGCTGTAGCCCAGTGTCCCTTTGTATCCGGTTCCGGGGGAATTGAATCCGGATGTGTCGGTGTAACCCAGGCTGAAGAGATGGACGGCACCGGAATATCCTAAAGTATTGCTGTAAGAGTCATCCCCGGGCGCACCAACAGCCAGTAATGTACCGTCGCCGTTAAGCGATACGGCTCCACCGAATGCGTCTCCTACAGCAAGAGTAGACAGGGTAATGAGGCCTGAGTAGTCCCTGCCGATCGTGCCGACCTTCTGTGCGCCCGAAAAATCTGTTCCTGAAAAGGTGAAGAGATGGAGCGCTCCGGAATTGAATATGTCGTTGCCCGCCCCATCATCTCCCGTGGCGCCTACCGCCAGGAGCTTGCCGGAATCGTTCAGAGCTACCGATCTGCCGAACCAGTCCCCCCGTTCGACCACACCGGGTGCAACAGAGCCATAGTCGCTTCCGAGAGTGCCGACAAGAGTAAATCCAGCTCCCGTCTTGCTGAACAGGTGGACCGCGCCGGAATCGACAAGCGTGTCACTGGAACCGTCATCGCCGAACGCCCCTACCGCCATGAGATCGCCGGCACCGTTCAGCGAGACTGAACAGCCGAAATTATCCCCTTGTCCGAGGGTTACCGGAATCGTGTAGCCACTCCCGATCCTCCTCGGGGCAGAAGGCTTGCCGTCCAGATGGTAGTTGCCGTCGGCGAACGTAAGATCGAACAGGTAGAGGGCGCCGGAATCGGTCACGCTGTTGTCAACGCCGTCGTCTCCAGAGGCTCCGACCGCCAGGAGGGTACCGTTGCTGTTCAGCGAGACCGCCGTGCCGAAATGGTCGTTCGCATCGAGAGCCGCTACATCGTAGTTGTTTCCAAGAGCGTACCCCTTGCCGATGACCGACTGCAGGGTTCCTCCGCTGAAAAATGAGTCACTGAAGCTGAAGAGGTAGACCGCTCCTGTATCGCTGGAGATGTTTCCAAATCCATCGTCGCCAATTGCACCAACGGCCATCAATCGGCCATTACCGTTCAGCGACACGGAGTAGCCGAAATAGTCACCGGCGCTACTGCTGAAACTCACACTGTGTTCCCCGAGATACCCCGCGCCGACGGTGCCGACAAGCGAACCGTCCGAGAAATCCGTGCCCGTGAAGCTGAAAAGATGCACGGCTCCGGTGTTATACATCAGGTTGCCGTAACCACAGTCATAAGCTGTTCCGGCCGCCAGCAACTTGCCGTCGGCGCTCAGCGAAACCGAACCGCCAAAGTAATCGAGTTTATCAAGGGGAATATTGATGTTGCTGTTGGCATCATCTTCAAGGTAACCGTAGCCGATCGTGCCGACATGCGCCCCCCCCGTGTAAGCTCCCGTGCTGGTATCGTAATTCAGCTTGAGCAGATAGACCGCTCCGGCATTCGTTTCGATGTCATGCAAACCATCATCACCCTGAGCTCCTACCGCAAGCAACCGTCCATCGTAGCTCAACGATACCGAAATGCCGAACGTATCGCTATTGTTAACTGCGCCCAGCTTCGGATCGGGGGCTCCGACATCGATATCATGCGTACCGGATGTTTGCTGGTAACCGTATCCTATGGTGCCCAGAGAGGTTCCTGCGGCATAATCGCCCGCAGGATTGTGAGACAAGCCGAACAGGTACACGGCGCCGTAGTTGTTTGCCGGTGATGTACCGATCCCAAAACCATCATCGTTCAAGGCTCCGACAGCAAGCAGGGTGCCATTGCCGTTCAGCGCGACCGAGTATCCGAAGTAATCGGCTCCCTCAAGTTGCGGAACATCGGTTGCAATGAGTTCGTCCGTACTCTGGTATCCATCGCCGATGATGCCGACATACGCTCCCCCGTCGTATGCGTGGGTGTCTTGATCATAATGCAGTTTGAACAGATGCACCGCGCCGGTTTCGAGCGTCGCCGTTGCATGGTTCGGGCCATCGTCCTGATATGCCCCGACCGCAAGCCAGTTCCCATCGCCGCTGAGCGAAACACCACAACCGAAATAGTCACTCGCATCAAGTGAGGTCACGTTGATATTTCCTGTCCCGGTGTATCCTTTGCCGACCGTGCCGAGGTACCTGCCCGATGTATAAGCATCGCCGAAGGAAAACAGATAGACGGCCCCGGAATCCACAGGGGCCGTATCGTTTGGGCCATCGTCCCCATGAGCGCCTACAGCAAGGAGTGTCCCTGCACTGTTGAAGGACAAGGATGCGCCGAAATAGTCAAACACATTGAGTTTCTGAGACATATCAATGCTTTTCGGCCCTGAGTAGCCATAGCCGATAACCCCCTCCAGCTTGCCGTCGGTAAATGCTGGCTTCGTTTTGTCGAAACTGAAGAGATACACGGCGCCGGAATCGAGAATGGTGTTGTCGGCACCATCAAACAGGTAGCCCCCGACGGCAAGCAGGGAGCCGTCTCCGTTCAGCGCTATCGCCCGTCCAAAAATCGATGTATCCCCGTTACCGTCCAGCGGCAGGCTCCGATCCTTGCCCGACGAAGCAGGCCCGCCGTAAAACGCGCCCAGAATACCTGCATAACTCCAGGATTTAACCTCCGCCGCGTCACCGATCACGATGTCCTTGGGATCGAGCAGAAGCGTGCCCCCTTCACCGGTTTTCACATTCGCCAGTTCAGCGTGTCGCAACGTCCTGGCGGACGAGATCTCGGTATATCCACCTGACGTCGCGCCCCGCGCGTCTATGGCTCCGAGAAAGGTGGTCTGGTCGTCTGACCAGACTATCGCTGTTCCGCCTGCACCATGCGATGACGACACGTCGATCGACACTCCGCTGTTGATGAAGGTCTGGCTGGCCGTCGACAGCGACGGCAACGATCCCCACCGTCCAGCGAAGCCGTTGTAATACGGCTGGCTTGCGTCCGGCGCCTTGCCCCCCTGGAGTGCGCCACCGATTCGCACGATACCCCCCCGAGCCGCGCCGGATGCATCGATCGTCGTGGAGAGCAAACGAACATCCGGAGCGGTCATGTCGATCCGTCCGCCTCGCCCTGTTCCTCCTGCAGCCGAATAGGTGCCCGATGTCGCAATGCCGTATCCGGAAGCCACCGTGATCGACCCACCATCGACAGCGCCCGAGGCGTCCGTCCGGCTGTTCGAAATCTCGGTGATCCTGTTGCCCGCAGCGTAGTTCACCTCGCCACCGCGGCCGCTCAATCCCCGGGCGCTGACCTGCTCGGCCAGCGAAAGGGTATGGCGTGCCGTCACGGCTATGCTGCCTCCAGTCGCTCCATCGGCGCTTACGCTCCCCCCCATCGACACGAAGCTGCCGGCCACGTCGATGCTTCCGCCCCGGTCGGCCGCTGTGGCTCCTCCGGCGTCGAGACTCCCGCCCACCTGCACCAGGCCGCTGTCCATGTCACCGTACAGCCGGATGACGCCATCATGTTCACCGATCGTCCGCGCCTGCACCACCCCGCCGTCGTTGATCACCATCCCCGCCAGCTCTCCCGCCGTCGACGCCTGCATCACCACCCGGCCGCCGTCCGCCTGCACCAGCTTCCGATTCTCGATGAGCGCCGCCACCTGCGACGGCTCCAGCGCCACGCTCCAGAGCTTGTCACTGCCAAGGCTCAGCGTCACCGCCTCGCCCGACGCGAGGATCACGCTCCCCAGTCGCGCCTCGATCACCCCTTCATTCTTCACGGTGGATCCGAGAAGGGCGATCAGCCCTCCATCCGACGCCACGAGACTCCCCTGGTTCACCACCGCAGCCGTCGAGCCGTTACGCGTAAACCGGTAGCTGCCCGCCATGAACTCCTCGTTGCCGATCGACATCGTCCCGGCGACCAGGCCTCCGACCTGCACGCTCGACCCCTTGCCGAACACCACCCCCGACGGGTTCAGCAGGAACACCTGACCGTTCGAGGTCATGCTCCCGTAGATCTCCGATATCGGCGGGGCATCCCCCACCACGCGGTTCAGGATCGCCGACTCCGCTCCCGGCTGGCGGAATCCGACCTGCGCTCCCGAACCGACGCTGAAACTCCGCCAGTCGACGATCGCACGGTCCGTCGTCTGACGCACCTCCATCGACGCTCCCGAACTGGTGACAACGACATTGCCGTCGACCAGATGCTCTCCGGTCGGCAGGGCGTCGACCGGCAGGTCGGCCGCACAAAGTTTCGTCGCGCTCAGCAGCACGCAACACGTCACCACGCCAATCAATCTTGCACGCTGACGCCGCGCCTGCTTTCCGGCGCCTGGCTTTCTATGACTACTGTTCATAACCGTGGGGGATTATGAGAGGTGATACCATACTTTAGAACTGATACGAAACGTCAACCCAGAAACGAGGCTGGCGCCGGGAGCCATCATGATCGTTGCCATTGAGGTCAGGGGCCGGATTGCTCCTCAGTCGCGTGGCCACCATGCCCTTGACAATGAAGCGCTCGGCCGGTTTGAGCAATACCCCAGCGCCGATGCCATCGAGACTGTAGACATTCGAGCCCCGCATACCTCGTTGCAGTGGAGGGTTCAGATCGACATGCTGCCGGACCGTTCCGCAATCGTAAAACCCGAACAGATCCACGACCGGCGAGAACGCGTGATGCAGCTCAGCCGACACCAGCAGCCCCTGGTCTCCCGGAGCTTCGCCTTGGGGATAGGCTCTGACGCCGTAGACTCCACCAAGAATGAACTTCTCCGAGCTGTCGAGGTTGCTGCCGGCCACCTGACCGGTCATGCTGATCGTCAACATGTTCTCAGTGCTGAAGAGTCGCTGGATTCGCGAAAGGCTGAGATTGAGCTTCCGGTAATCTCCAGCCGCCTGCGCACCTTGCCGGTCCGCTGACGCCGCCGCGGGAATTTTCGACAGATCGAGATTGCCGATGGTGAGCATCGAGTACACGGTGGTGAATCCACCCCCGAGAACATCGTCGAACCATCCGCCGCCAACACTCAGCGTTCCGGTACGTTCGCTCTTGTCGCCGTAGGTCAGGCTGGAGATTTTATCGGTGAAGTGGCGGTATTCGTATCCCAGGAGGCAAAAGAGGTTAGAACGACGCCGGAGTATCAGCGGCATGCTCAGGGATCCTCCGGCAGTGACCGATTCACCGGTGGCGTCGAGCACCTTGAAGTCCCCGCCAAGACGGTAACCAAGCCAGCTCCCCGAAACTCCGGCAGTCAATCCATGGGTTCCGACCGGCACCGCGTACTGCGCACGCCCATAGCTGATGCCATCCGTGTACATCGCCCTCAGGCTCAACCGGTCTCCGATCCCCAGCGGACTGTTGAGGTTCACGGTGGCGTTGCCCCGGTACTCTCCCGTCGCCAAACCGCCGAAATTCTCAAATCGCGCCTCACCGCCCACCAGCGGACTCTTATCGAGATTGACCGACACATCGGATGTCCCCGGGGTTTGACCCCGGTGTACCGTGGCGCTCGATACCGCTCCGCAATTGCCCTGCAGCAGCAGCAGGCCCCGTTCGAGGTCATCGATGCGGATCTGCTCGCCGGGAGCCTGTGCGCCAGTCACATACGCCGCTGCACGGTCGCGCCCGAGTCGTACGCAATTCTGCTCAGTCACTTCGACCTTGCCGAGTTTCGCCTCGATCACATGAATCCGCACCTCTCCATCACGCACATCCTGTTCCGGTACGACTGCACGGGCAAGAAAGCGGTGACGTGCATAGTACGCCGTGATGCGTTGGGCGGCCTCGTAGAGCTCGCCGCTGTTCAGCGCTCTGCCGACATAACCAGAGAGCAGACCCTCGAGCAGTTCGTGGCTGAACAGTTCGGCACCGGTGACCCTGAACCGGCTCACCGTTATTTTCCGATCTCCGAACCTCTGGACAACCCTCGACGTATCGACAGTGACGCCGCTCAGCCCATCCCTGGTTTCCGGAAGCCATTGCATCCGGTCTCCTATGTCACGCTGGACGGTGCCGGCGTCGGGAACCGTCGCAGTGGCAGGGGAACTGAAACAAACGCTGAACAAAACAACAATAGCGGACACGAGTGGGGTCGCCCGCCGGAATAAAGAATGGTATGCCATTGCCCTGAAAAATAGAGTTGGGGGAAATCTCTCCAGGTGCGTTCCGATCTATGAACCGACTATTTACACACTAATACTCATATACGCAACATTTTTTTACAGCACTTGCGTATATAAAAAATATAAAACATCAGATGCAACGGCGATCACGCGAAAACAGAACCCTGTTGTGGGGAGGGCTGAAGGTTACGTCGAAAGCGTTATCATGCGGCTGAAACGGTCACTCGCAAACGGCGAGGGCATCCGACCCATCCCGTGCGTCTCATCCGGACGAAGCATGA
>Ga0326732_1000304_pt1 | contig 11830 bp, 14 predicted proteins | sample MHFSIPfraction_4_FD_207644 | JGI IMG/M metagenome (GOLD analysis project Ga0326732, IMG submission 207644) | Lab enriched peat soil microbial communities from Michigan Hollow, Ithaca, NY, United States - MHF12FN SIP fraction | ecosystem: Environmental > Terrestrial > Soil > Wetlands > Peat...
GGAGGCGCCGACCGGCGCGGCCACGCTCCCGTGGAAGGCGGCGAAAAGGAGGGCGCAGGCGACCAGCACCGCGGCGAAGGACCGGCTACACCTTGCGCTCACGGTTCCTGAAGAAGGCGTTCAGTCCGCCGATGATCGACCGGCCGGTTTCGAGGAACACGGTATCGACCTTCATGCGCCGGAGCTGCTGGCGGAGGTCGTCCCGGTCGCGCATCGATGCGGCCGAGTAGCGGGAGAGCATCGCCAGGCTCCGCGCGTCGATGGTCAGCCGTTCGCCGCTCTCCGGGTCGACGAGTTCGAGCAGGCAGGAGCGGGGCAGCTCGAGGTCGAGACGGTCCCCGAGGTGGATCACCACGAAATCGTGCCTCGCGTTGAGCAGCTTCATCCCCTTTTCGTACCCGGCGCCAACCAGGTCGCTCATGAGGAAAATGATCGCCTTGCGCTTCTGGGTGCGGCGGATGAATCCGAGGGCGGCGTCGATGTCGGTCTTCTGCCCCGTATGGTCGACGGAGTAGATCGCCCTCAGGATGGCGAGGGCGTGAGCCCTGCCCTTGCGGGGGGGGATGTAGGTTTCGACGCGGTCGGTGAAGATCAGCAGGCCTACCTTGTCGTTGTTCTGCACGGCGCTGAAGGCGAGGATGGCCGAAACCTCGGCGGCCAGGTCCTTCTTGAGCCTTCCACCAGTGCCGAAGAGCATGGAACCCGACCCGTCGAGCAGCAGGAGCAGCGTCCGCTCACGCTCCTCGGTGAACTGCTTGACGTAGAGGTCGTTCTTGTGCGCCGAGGTGTTCCAGTCGACGGCGCGCACGTCATCGCCGTACTGGTACTCCCTGACGTGGCTGAACTCGATGCCGCGCCCCTTGAACGATGAGTGGTACTCGCCGCTGAACAGCTCGTTGACGAGTCGTCGCGACCGGATCTCGAGCTTGCGGATCTTCCGCGTCAGCTCGTTCGGTTCACGGCCGGGTGACGATCCCGGACGCTGCTCCCCGTTCATGGCGCGCTCCCGCTGAAACATCACGGTACCTGGACATGTTCGAGGATATTCCTGATGAAATCCTCGGCCTTCAGGTTTTCGGCTTCGGCCTCGTAACTCGGCCTTATGCGGTGGCGCAGCACGTCGTAGGCGATGCTCTTCACATCCTCCGGCGTCGCATAGGGACGGGACTGCAGGAACGCATGGGCCTTGGAGGCGAGCAGCATGAAGATCGACGCCCGCGGCGAAGCCCCGTACTCGATCATCGGCGCAAGGGTTTCGAGCCCGTAGCGGTCGGGATAGCGCGTCGCCATCACCAGGTCGACGATGTAGCGCTGCACCCGCTGGTCGACGTAGATACGGTCGACGAGCTTCCTGGAGCGGAAGATCTGTTCAGGGCTGACCACCGGCGGAAGATTGTTCTCGACCGTGGAAGCGGACGCCCGCTGCATGATCTCGATCTCCTCGTCGTAGGAGGGGTACTCCACCATGACCTTCATCATGAAGCGGTCGAGCTGCGCCTCAGGCAGCATGTAGGTGCCTTCGTGCTCGACCGGGTTCTGGGTCGCCAGCACCATGAAGGGTTCGCTGAGCGGGTAGGTGGCATCGCCGATGGTCACCTGCTTCTCCTGCATCGCCTCGAGGAGCGCCGACTGTACCTTGGCCGGGGAGCGGTTGATCTCGTCGGCAAGGATCACATTGGCGAACACCGGGCCCTTGCGGGGATGGAACTCCATCTCCTTGGGATTGTAGATCATGGTGCCGATCAGGTCGGCGGGGAGCATGTCGGGGGTGAACTGGATGCGGCGGAAGGAGAGGTCCATTGCCGAGGCGAAGGTGCGCACGATCAGGGTCTTGGCGAGGCCGGGTACGCCTTCGAGCAGCAGGTGTCCGTTGGCGAGCAGGGCGATGAGCACGCGGTCGATGACCCCTTTCTGGCCGATGATGCGGGACGAAAGCGCATCACGGGCCGTTTCGAGGAAGAGCGACCCCTGCACGATCTCCCGGCCGAGGGCTTCGAGTTCCGTTTCCTGCTTCATGATACTGTTACTCCCAAATTGTTAGGACACCTTGAATAAAGCATTCCGCCGTTCACTCCTTGCGGTAGAGGCCTTTGAAGCCTACCACCAGAAGGGCGATGCCCGCAATGAGGGCCGGCCAGGCGATCATGTCGCCGATGTAGAACACGCTGTTGAGGATGCCGAGGCCGGGTGCGAAAAGCAGTACGAGATCGGCGCCGACAAGCACGAACAGCGCCTTGAGGATGCTGATCCTCGGCGCCGGTTTGCTATTATTCTCCTGTTTCTTAGCTTTGGCCATAACTCTTTGACGTTCTCTTGTACCATGAACATTCTCGGAATAGAAACCAGCTGCGACGAAACGTCGGCGGCGGTCCTCGGGAACGGGGCTGTCCGCTCCAACGTGGTCAGTTCACAACGCTGCCACGGGGATTTCGGTGGGGTCGTTCCGGAACTGGCGTCAAGGGAGCACGAACGGCTGATCGTCTCGATCGTCGATTCCGCCCTTAAGGAAGCAAATATAAGAAAAAACGAGCTTGATGTCATAGCCGCCACGGCCGGGCCGGGCCTCATCGGGGCGGTCATGGTGGGGCTCTGCTTCGGCGAGGGGCTCGCCTGGGCGCTCGGCAAACCGTTCGTGCCGGTCAACCACGTCGAAGCGCACATCTTCTCTCCCTTCATCGGCGATACTGCCACGACCAGCGTCCCTGCAGGGGACTTCATCTCGCTGACGGTCTCGGGCGGCCACACACTCCTGTCCGTCGTGCACCAGGACCTCTCCTACGAAGTGGTCGGGAGGACCATCGACGACGCGGCGGGAGAGGCCTTCGACAAGACCGGCAAGATGCTCGGGCTGGGCTACCCGGCGGGCCCGGAGATCGATCGCCTGGCCAGGCAGGGGGACCCGGCCTTCCACCGCTTCCCGAGAGCCTTGACCTCAAGTTCCCAGACCAGCCGGAACTACCACGGCAACTTCGACTTCAGCTTCTCGGGCCTGAAGACCTCGGTGCGCACCTGGCTCGAAAGACACGACAGAGATCACATCGAACGACACATCGCAGATATCGCGGCCTCGATCCAGGACGCCATCGTGAGCGTCCTGGTCGAAAAGGCCATCGCCGCCGCCCTGCAGTTCCGCGTGGACGCGGTTTCGGTGGCGGGGGGAGTCAGCGCCAACTCCGGACTGCGCGCAGCCATGGGGGAGGCCTGCCGGAAACACGGCCTGGATCTGTTCATCCCGGAGGCAGCCTATTCGACCGACAACGCGGCCATGATCGCCACCATGGCCGGACTGATGATCTCGAGGGGCCGGGTGAGGGAGAACGCCTACGATGCTGCCCCCTTCGCCAGGTTCGTGCCGACGGGCAGAGCGGCGCATTGAAATAGTGGAGAAATAGATTATCTTGAGGACCAGAAAAAAGAGCGTACCAGACCGGCACAACCCACCGGGCCGGGCTCCGCTACCGATTACCAACAGCAAGTCACGACCATGCACGACACCATCCTTGCCCTGATGCTCTTCGCACCTCCGACCGGAGGCCAGACACCGAACCCCTTCGTCCAGATCGTCCCGCTCGTCCTGATCTTCGTCGTCTTCTACTTCTTCATGATCCGTCCGCAGCAGAAGAAGCAGAAGGACCGCGAGAAGGTGCTCGAAAACATCAAGCGCGGCGACCGGGTCATCACCATCGGCGGTATGCACGGCACCGTCGCCGGGATCGAAACCGACAAGAAAACGGTTCTTGTTCAGGTTGCCGACAACGTGAAGATCAAATTCGAACGTTCGGCGATCGCCAACATCGAAAAACAGGAAACCGGCGACAAGCTCGCCGAAAAGGAGTGACAGGCAGCGATGCAGGAAATACCAGCAGTACTGGTTCTCGAAAACGGCTCAGTCTACCGGGGCACCGCCTTCGGCCACGCTGGCGAAGCGTCTGGTGAAGTCGTGTTCAACACCTCTCTGACCGGATACCAGGAGATCCTCACCGACCCATCCTACACCGGCCAGATGGTGGTCATGACCTACCCGCTCATCGGGAACTACGGCATCACGCCGAACGACGACGAGTCTTCGAAGATCTGGGCGTCGGCCCTGATCGTGCGCGAGGCATCGAACGTCTACAGCAACTTCGAATCGAACAGGGGCCTCGACGAGACCCTCAAGGCGGCAGGCGTCATGGGCCTTGCCGGCATCGACACCCGCAAACTCGTCCGCGAGATCCGGCAGAAGGGCGCCTTGCGGGGCGTCATCTCGACCGCCTGCGCCGACGAAGAGGCGCTCAAGCGCCAGGCGGCGGGCATCCCCGAAATGACCGGCCTCGACCTGGTCAGCAGGGTCACCACCGGCTCAGCCTACATCTGCGACGCCACGGACGCGAAGTTCCATGTGGTCGCATTCGACTACGGCATCAAGACCAATATCGTCAGGCAGCTCCAGGCAGAAGGCTGCAAGGTGACCGTCGTGAGCGCGAACACTACGGCAGGCGAGGTGATCGCCATGAAACCGGACGGCGTCTTCCTGTCGAACGGTCCGGGCGACCCTTTCGCCGTGACCTATGCTGTCGAGACCATAAGGGAGCTCGCTGAATACAACCGGACAACCCGGCGCCTGCCGATCTTCGGTATCTGCCTTGGCCACCAGCTGCTTTCGCTGGCGTTCGGCGCGAGGACCTACAAGCTCAAGTTCGGCCACCACGGAGCAAACCATCCGGTCAAGAACCTCGTGAACAGCAAGATCGAGATCACCTCGCAGAACCACGGATTCGCCGTTGACGAGTGCTCGCTGCCCGATGTGCTCCAGCTCACGCACAGGAACCTGTACGACCAGACGGTCGAAGGCGTCCGCCATCGGAACCTGCCATGCTTTTCGGTGCAGTACCATCCGGAGGCGGCACCCGGACCACATGATTCGCACTACCTGTTCAGGGAGTTCACAGAACTCATGGAGCAGGCGAGAAACTGACAGACCCAAGGAGCGGCGGCCGAAATCCCGCCGCTCCGCATTTCACATCCCGGCTCCGGCCGTCAACCATTTCCATCCCGGACACCATGAGCACGCTCCCGAACTGTCCCAAATGCAACTCCGAATACACCTACGAGGACGGCCTGCTGCTGGTCTGCCCCGAATGCGCCCACGAATGGAGCAGATCCGAAAGCACCCAGGCTGAAGAGGCCCGTGTCTGGCGCGATTCGAACGGCAACATCCTGAAGGACGGCGATACGGTGACCGTAATCAAGGATCTCAAGGTGAGGGGATCGTCGGCCGTGGTCAAGGGCGGCACGAAGGTGAAGAACATCCGCCTCGTCGACGGAGACCACGACATCGACTGCAAAATCGACGGGATCGGCGCAATGCAGCTGAAGTCGGAGTTCGTCAGGAAAGCCTGAGCGATTGAAGACGGATCGGATGGATCGGCTACAGCATCTTTCAAGCACCGCCGAAATGCGTATATTAGCGGTTTTACGCATGCCGCACAGGCACCAGATTGTCCACCGCATTATCCAGAGGCGCCAGTAAAACAAGCCGTATCCATGAAAAAACGACTCTTCACCCCCGGCCCTACGCCCGTCCCCGAAAATGTCATGCTCAGCATGGCCGCTCCTATCATCCATCACCGCAACCCCGAGTTCATGGAGATCCTCGCGCAGGTGCACGAAGACCTCCAGTACCTCTTCAGGACGACCCAGCCGGTCGTCGTGATGACCTGCTCCGGAACCGGCGGTATGGAATCAGCGATCTCGAGCCTGTTCGGGAAAGGGGACAAGGTGATCACCGTCAACGGCGGCAAGTTCGGCGAGCGCTGGGGAAAGCTGGTCCGCACCTTCGGTGGCGACTGCGTCGAGGAGATGGTCCCGTGGGGCAACGCGATCCAGCCGGAACGCATCGTCGAAGTACTCCGTGAGCATCCGGACGCCCGTGGCGTCTGCCTCACCCACTCTGAGACCTCCACCGGTACCGCTACCGACATCAGGGCACTCTGCGCGGCCATCCGCGAAGAGTCCGACGCGCTCATCCTCGTGGACGGCATCACAGCCATCGGCGCGCACGAGTTCCATTTCGACGAGTGGGGTGCCGATATCTGCATCACCGGCTCGCAGAAGGGGCTCATGATGCCTCCCGGCCTGGCGCTCATCGCGGTTTCCGAGCGTGCGCAGGACATCGTCAACGGCAGACCGGAGGGGCCTCAATACTATCTGAGCCTGAAAAAGGCCCTGAAATCGCATGCAGGCAACGACACCCCGTTCACTCCGGCCGTCACGCTCATCATCGGCCTTGCCGAAGCACTCAGGATGCTCCGGGAAGAGGGCATCGAGAACGTCTGGCAGCGGCATGCACGCCTCGCAGCCGCCTGCCGTCAGGGTTGCGAAGCCCTCGGCCTGAGAGTGTTCAGCAACTCTCCGTCGTTCGCCGTCACACCGGTCTGGCTCCCGGAAGGGGTCGACTGGAAGCAGTTCAACAAGACCCTCAAAACGGACAACGGCATCACGGTCGCTGCCGGGCAGGACGAGTTCGCCGGCAGGATCTTCCGGATCTCCCACCTCGGCTACTACGACGAACTCGACATGCTCGCGGTGATCGGCGGCCTGGAGTTCACCCTGAAGTCCATGGACGTGCCGTTCGAGATCGGCGCGGGCGTCACCGCCGTCCAGAAGGCCTTCCTGGCGGATTGACCGATCCCTTTCCCGCGGCCGGTGTTTCATGGCCGGTCCGCGGGAAGTATATTCTGAAAAACATCTGCCATGCACAGACTGGCCTTAGCCCTGGTCGCATTCCTGACCTTCAGCGACATCCCTTCTGCCGTCAGGCAGTACCGGACGTTCGTGGAGGCTTACGACCGCCAGCGCAACGGGGACGTTGCCGGTGCCAGCCAGGGCTACACCGACCTTCTCTCCCGTTATCCCGGCAGCTTCTTCCGGAACGAAGCGCTCTTCGACCTCGCATTGATCCACCAGGGCCGGCATCAGCTCCAGGAGGCTTCAACCATCTATGCAGGGCTCCAGCGGGTACCCGGGCCGATCGGAGTCAACTCGTCCTACAACCAGGGCAACCTCCTCGCCTCCATCGCATTGGGAAATCCGAAAACACCCGACTATGCATCAAGGTTGCGCAACGCGCTGGCCTGTTACCGGAGGGCGCTCACCGCAGATCCGAACCATGCCGACGCGAGGATCAACTACGAGATCGTCCTCCGGGCGCTTCGCGCCATCGAACCGCCCCGCCCCCCTTCCGGCGGTGGCGACGGATCAGGATCGCGCGGCAACCGGCCTCAGCAGCAGGGTCTCAGCTCCGACGTGTCGAACCTCGTCCTTGGCAACGCCCGACAGGATGAAGGGCAGATGATGCGAAAGTATTTCCGGCCGGCCCCGCCCCGCCAGATACCGAAGGAAGAGAAGGAGTGGTAATCCTCCGGATATGAACAAGCAGGTCGCCCTCGTTTTTCTCCCGTCCGACAGCGGCGTCGACGGGGCCAGGTCACTCTATGACGAAGGGTCATCGTTCGGGCCGGTATCGTGGTTCAACGGAACCGTACGCAACCTCATCAAGAAGACGCAGTTCGCCATCCCTCCGCTGGCCCTCATGATCCTCGCATCGGCCGACGTACCCGGAATCGAGCAGAGCATCTGCGATCTCAGGTTCGAGTCATTCCCGTTCGACCGGAAATGGGACCTCGTGGGCATCAGCGTCCAGACCGGCATGGCCGGGAAAGCATTCGAGCTTGCCCGGCAGATCCGGGCACAAGGCGTCCCCGTCGTTCTCGGCGGGCCGCATGTGACCATGTTTCCCGACTCGTGCCGACCTTACGCAGACACGCTCGTGCTCGGCGAGGCCGACGACATCTGGAGGGATGTACTCGCAGACCTCGCCTCTGGCAAACTTGAACGGGAGTACCGCCCGGTCCGGCCTCCGGACCTCTCGCTTTCCCGTCCGGTAGGCAAGGCGTCACTGAAAAAAAGCCGCTACTTCACCACGAACCTCGTCCAGACCGGCCGGGGCTGCCCCTACCGCTGCGATTTCTGCAATGTCCACGTCCTGAACGGCCATGTACTCCGGCAACGGCGTGTCGACGACCTGGTCGACGAAGTGGTGCGTTTCAGGGAGGATGACCGGAGGATCTTCTTTTTCGTGGATGACTCCATCAATGCCGACCCGGCCTTCGCCTTCGAGCTGTTCGACAGGCTCGCCCCGCTCGGCATCAGGTGGTTCGGTCAGGCGACCACAGCACTCGGCCAGCAGCCCCGTCTGCTCGACGCCTTCGCCCGTTCCGGCTGCCAGGCGCTCCTGGTGGGCATCGAGAGCATCGAACCCTCGAGCAGGGATGCGCACCGGAAAACCCAGAACCGCACCGAGGAGCTCGCCGGGAACATCAAGGCCATAAGAAACAGCGGCATCAGCCTTTACGGGAGCTTCATCTACGGCCTCGACGGGGACACGCTCGCCACGCCGGCGGCGATCCTCGACTTCATCGCCGATACCCGTCTCGACGTACCGGGAATCAACATCCTAAGGCCAAATCCGGGCACGAAGGTGTTCGATCGCCTCAGGGAGGAGGGACGCCTGCTGTTCGACCCTGATGACCTCGCATCATTCCGGTACACCTTCGGCCAGGAGATGCTTTACCGGCCAAAGAACATCCCGCTGCCCGACTTCATCGAAAGCTACTCCGAACTGACCAGGAAGGTGTTCAATGCACGCAACGCGTTCCGTCGCGGTATGGAGGCTCCGAGCATCAAGCCTGCCGTGCTGCTGTTCAACCTTTTCTACTCCCATCTTTACAGCCTCTCGCGCCACGACCTGCGAAGGCAGCTGGAAAGGCTGGAACAATGAACACGCCGGTGTGAAAATCCATTTTGAGAGAACGTGTTTTATCGTTAAAATTAAGTTTGTATAATTTTCTTTATAACCGCCATTCAAACGCGAGACCAAATACAAAGGAGATGACCATGAAACGATTCCTGCCCCTGCTCACCGTCGGACTTGTCGTCCTTGGCGGCTGCGGACTTGAAAAACCCCCGGCCAAGCTTGCCGAAGAGCTGAACAAGGCTGAAAAACCGGCAGCAGCTCCCGCCGCAGCTCCGGCTGCCGCCCCGGCCGCAGCCCCGGCACCTGCAGATCCGAAGCTTGCAGCGGGCAAGACCGTCTATGAAGGGGGCTGCAACGCCTGCCACGACGCCGGCATGATGGGTGCACCGAAGCCGGGCGACAAGGCCGCCTGGGCTCCGCGCATCGCCAAGGGTGAGGAGAGCGTGATCAAGAACACGATCAATGGCCTCAACGGCATGCCCGCAAAAGGCGGCAACACCGCCCTGACCGACGAGCAGCTGACCGATGCCGCCAAGTACCTGATCAGCATTTCGAAATAAATCCCGGGAGCGCCGAACTCCTGCCTGGCTGTTTCAACTTGTTCCTGCCGGGTTACCCGATCAGATAAGAGGTTGTCTCATTATCGCTTTTGAGACAGCCTCTTACTCATTCCCGGCCGACGTCTGCCCCACCGAAAAGATTTGGAGGACTGGCGCCAAAATGGTAAAATCGACTTCTAAGGACATTTATTTGTTCAGACACCACACCACATAACCATCATCAACGGAGAAGACCTATGTCCCGTTTCGTTTCCATCGCCATCATCGGCGCTGCCATGCTCGTTTCCGGCAACGCGTTTGCCGCCAAGTACGACGCCGCTGCCGGCAAGGCAACCTACGACGCAAGCTGCGCCACCTGCCACAAGACCGGCATGATGGGTGCACCAAAACTCGGTGACAAGGCCGCATGGGCTCCGCGCCTCGGTCAGGGCGTCGATGCCATGGTCGCCAAATCGATCAAGGGCTTCAAGGGCCCCAAGGGCATGATGCCGGCAAAAGGCGGCAACGCAGCCCTGACCGACGCACAGGTCGGCAACGCCGTTGCTTACATGGTCGGCGCCAGCAAGTAATCGCGCAACCTCGACCGATTGAAAAACGGGAGCACTGCTCCCGTTTTTTTTTGCCCGCCACCCGCCCCCTCCATGCGATGCGGATCCCGGACGTCGCAAGTCACGATTATTTCCTATCTTTGACATGCGAACACGAGGGATTGCAATGACAGGAATGGACATGACGCTTGAAATCGAGTATGTCGGCTTCGCCGCAGGAGTACTGACCACGTTCGGCCTCTTGCCCCAGGCACTCCGGATGCTCCGCACCCGCCAGGCCCGTGACGTCAGCCTCACCTGGGTTGTCGTCACCGCACTCGGTGTCGCGCTCTGGCTCATCTACGGACTCGTCAAGCAGAGCCCATCCATCATCACGGCCAATGGCGTCACGCTGGTGCTCTTCTGCATCATCCTCGCCATCAAGCTCCGTCACGGCTGAACTCCTGCAGAGCCGCCCTCTTCCAACAATGAATATTCAACCCGTCATGAAAAGTCGATCCATAGGATTCATCGGAACAGGAAGAATCGCCCAGGCACTCATCTCCGGACTCGTGAAGGAACCGGGCAACGCCATCCTCGGCTACGACAAAGACCGGGAGGCGTTAGCCGGCGTCGCGTCCCGCTTCGGCATTGCACCGGAGAACTCGATAGCAGGTCTCGCCGCGAAATCGGACATCATCATCATCGCCGTCAAACCCTACCAGGTCGCCGAAGTGCTCGACGACCTGCGTCCGGCGCTCACCGGACGCCAGCTGATTGTAAGTGTCGCCGCCGGTATCTCGACATCGTTCATCGGCTCCCGATGCCCGGAAGGCACCCGGGTCATCCGGGTCATGCCCAATACTCCGGCATTTGTCGGCATGGGGATGACCGCACTCTGCAGGGGCGCCCATGCGAGCGATGCCGATATCGCCCTCGCAGAGGGGATTTTCAGCGCCATCGGACGCACGACCGTCGTGGATGAAGCTGGCATGGATGCGGCCACGGCCGTCTCAGGAAGCGGTCCGGCATACATGTTCAGGATCATCGACGCCCTTGCCGAGGGCGGCGCGACCTGTGGCCTCGATCGCGATACCTCGATACTGCTTGCTGCCCAGACCATGCTCGGCGCGGCGGCGATGGTGCTCGAAGGTCGCAAGGCCCCCGGCGAGCTCGTGAAGGAGGTGACGACTCCCGGCGGCACGACCGAAGCCGGATTGCGGGAGATGGACCGGCTCGGTGTCGATGAAGCCATGATCGAAACCGTCCGTGCGGCGGCGGCAAGGTCACGTGAACTGATGAAATAGGCCGGACATGCATAAGGGCTTCGGGGTCTGGCTACTGCTTCTGCTCATGCTCATGTCGAATGGTGCAGCGGCAAAAGTCGATAAAGTGCTTGGCCCTTATCTCGATGCGACCATCGACAACAGGAACCCGTACGTAGGCCAGGAGGTGCTCCTGACCTATTCGCTCTACTTCTCGAGCACAGCTCCGAGAATCGTCGATACCGGCAAGGCGGAGCATCCCGGCATCTGGGCCCAGGAGGTGACTCCCGAAGGATACATCAGGAGCATCGAGGTGAAGCAGGGTGGCCAACGCCTCAGGAAGGCGGTCATCAAGCAGCTGAAACTGGTGCCTATGCAGGCGGGCATGCTCTCCATATCCAACTACCGGATCAAATGCTTCCTGCCCCAGGACAACGGCACAGGTACCGACTCCGGCCCGGATGTCGAATCCGTCATTACGGCGCCGACGTCCACCATCACCGCAAAACCGCTGCCGAAGGGAGCCCCGGCGGGGTTCAATGGCGCGGTGGGCGATTTTTCGATAGGGCTTGCCGCTGAACGCTACCAGGTGCGTGCCGGGGAGCCACTGACCATCTCGGCCAAAATCAGCGGCAGGGGGAACCTCAAGGCGTTTCCACAGGTCGTCCTTGACCTGCCGAA
>Ga0326732_1000309_pt1 | contig 11647 bp, 15 predicted proteins | sample MHFSIPfraction_4_FD_207644 | JGI IMG/M metagenome (GOLD analysis project Ga0326732, IMG submission 207644) | Lab enriched peat soil microbial communities from Michigan Hollow, Ithaca, NY, United States - MHF12FN SIP fraction | ecosystem: Environmental > Terrestrial > Soil > Wetlands > Peat...
CCATCCAGCCGAACACAAGCCAGGCGCTGCTGACCGCAAGAACATGACAACCGCGACAGCGTTCCAGACGCCATTGCAGGAGCGGGCCTATCGTCATCAATCCTGCCCAGACCAGGGCCAGCGCCCAGCCCCATCCCACCAGATCGAAGGCGCGAATGGCCTTGATGGCAAAGTAAATCTGGATGCCGCCGTAGAGGAGAAGAATCAGAACAAAACGCATGGACGACGGGTGAAGTGGGCGGGTTGTTATCTTAACCCTTGGCCAATTGGCGGTGATATTCGGGTGGCGATGGTCGTAAACCGACCCGTTTCGGATTGTTAGGCTGGCCGCTCCTTATGTCCGGTTGAGTTGGCACGCGCCTAAGCGGACGCACAAATTTAGTGCTCAACGGTGTCTATTAAACTAGGGGTGATTCAGGCCTAACTTGAGACGGTCATCGTTACCAGCCTGAACTTCCGTTCCTGGCCGAACTCAGCCCATCAATCGATACCTCACTTGAGCACCAGCCCGAACTCCTTCGCAATCAGCAGCAGCCAGGTTTCCAGCCTGTCCTCCAGCAGCATTTTCTGATTGTCCAGATCCTGCACCAAGCCGACGAAATCGCCGTCGATTTCCGCCTTTGATGCGATGAAGTCGTAGCCGTCGGTGGGCCAGGCGCCGACGACTTTGGCGCCGCGTGATTTCACGAATTCATATAGCTCGCCCAGCGCATCGGCAAAGTTGTCCGGGTATTTTTCCTGGTCGCCCAGGCCGTACAGGGCGACGGTCTTGCCGCTGAAGTCGACGTTGGCCAGCCGGGGCAGGAATTCGGCCCAGCTCTCGTTCTGGCAGTCGGCCTGCAGGCCGGGCATCTGGCCTTCGCCCAGGGTGGGGGTGCCGAGGATGAGGTGGTTGTAGCTTGCGATGAGTTCCGGGGTGGCCTTGTTGACGTTGAGCGCGTCAGCCATGGTGTCGTCGTCGAAACGACGTTTGATCATCTTGGCGATCTTGCGGGTGTTGCCGGTGTTGCTGCCGAAAAATATGCCAATGCGGGCCATGGCGGACTCCTTTGTGCGGGAATGCCGGCGCACATTGCGCGGGCCTGAGTCAACCTTAGCAAGCGGCGCGCCAAGTCTGAGACGTTGTCGTAAACCACACCGGACCTCTCTGGCCGCCCATTGATCTGATCCGACATTTTTTGCGTGGTCATTCCGGCGGAGGCCGGAATCCAGTGCGTTTGACTGGACACCGGCGTTCGCCGGTGTGACGGATGTGGGGTGGTGTCGGCTGCGACAGCGTTAACTCCATCAAACCATTTCCTACTCGCTAGCCACTGTTGCAAACCCTACAAGACCCCCTTCCGGTTGGGTTCCGCACACGGGGGTTGAGCGCCTGGCCGGAACATTCGATAAATAAAACAAGGGCTTGTTGTTCGGCTCGCGGCTGGCATGGGGCTTGCGATATCCGGGGTGTGTATCCCTTTACCCTGCCAGGAGGCAAACCATGCTTACGCTTACCCCCAGCGCACTCTCCGCAGTAGAGAAATTCATCAAAGGTTCCGACACGCCGGTGGCGGGACTGCGCATCTCCATCTCCGGCGGCGGCTGCTCCGGCTTTCAGTACGGCATGCGGCTGGAAGAAGCCAAGGCCGAGGATGACGTGGAAGTGGCGGTGGGCGGCGTGAAGCTGCTGATCGACCCCTTCTCCGCTCCGATGCTGGACGGCGTGACGGTGGATTTCGTCGACAGCCTGAACGGCTCCGGCTTCAAATTCGAGAACCCCAACGCGACGGCCAGTTGCGCGTGCGGTTCTTCCTTCTCTGCGTAAAAAGCGTTCATGCCCATGAACATTTTTTCCCTCACCCCCAGCCCCTCTGATGGGACTACCAGCCATTCGACTAGGCGGCAAAGCCGCCAAGTCGCTGGTTATCCCACCTGCTGGCAAGGGGAGCAACACGCGTCGCCGCGCGACGTGTATTTCTAATATCTAGGAGCTAGCCATGTGGGATTACTCGGACAAGGTCAAGGAGCATTTCTTTCAGCCGCGCAACGCCGGGGTGCTTGCGGACGCCAACGCGGTAGGCGAAGTGGGTTCCATTTCCTGCGGCGACGCGCTGCGCCTGATGCTGAAGGTCGACCCGGAAACGGAGACCATCCAGGACGCTCATTTCCAGACTTTCGGCTGCGGCTCGGCGATTGCGTCGTCGTCGGCGCTGACTGAAATCGTCAAGGGCATGAAGCTGGACGATGCGCTGAAAGTGAGCAACCAGGACATCGCCGATTATCTGGACGGCCTGCCGCCGGAGAAGATGCACTGCTCGGTGATGGGACGCGAGGCGCTGCAAGCCGCCGTCGCCAACTACCGCGGCGAGGTGTGGAGCGACGACCACGAGGAAGGCGCGCTGATCTGCAAATGCTTCGCCATCGACGCGGTGCTGATCGAAGACACGGTGCGCGCCAACAATCTGTCGACGATGGAAGATGTCATCAACTACACCAAGGCCGGCGGCGGCTGCGCCTCGTGCCACGAAGGCATCGAGGAGATTCTGGCCAAGGTGCTGGCCGAGCGCGGCGAAACCTTCAAGGCGGTGCCGGTGAAGACGAAGGAAACCGCCAAGCCCGGCAAGCTCACCAACCTGGAGCGCATCCGCCGCATCGAGGCGGTGCTGGAATCGGTGCGCCCGCAGTTGCAGCGCGACCACGGCGACATCGAGCTGGTCGACGTCGACGGCAAGACGGTCTACGTCAGCATGACCGGCGCGTGCGCCGGCTGCCAGATGGAAGCGCTGACGCTGCAAGGCATCCAGGCGAAGCTGATGGAAGAACTGGGCGAACTGATCAAGCTCGTCCCCACCCGCGCCGGTTCGCTGGCACGCGCCACCAGCCAGCCCTGAGGAGCCGGTCATGGAAGGCATCTACCTCGACAACAACGCCACCACCCGCGTCGACCCCGCGGTGGTGGAAGTCATGCTGCCCTACTTCACCGAGCAGTTCGGCAACCCGTCGTCGCTGCACAGCTTCGGCAATAAGGTGGGGCTGGCGGTGAAGAAGGCGCGCATGCAGGTGCAGGAACTCTTGGGCGCCGAGCACGAATCCGAAATCATCTTCACCTCGTGCGGCACCGAGTCGGATTCCACCGCGATCCTCTCCGCATTGAAGGCCAACCCGGAGCGCCGCGAGATCATCACCACGGTGCTGGAGCACCCGGCGATTCTTTCCTTGTACAGCCAGCTCGAAAAAGAGGGCTACACCGCCCACTATCTGAAGGTTGACGGCAAGGGCCGTATCGACATGGACGAATACAAGCGCCTGCTGTCCGACAAGGTCGCGGTGGTGTCGGTGATGTGGGCCAACAACGAAACCGGCAGCTTCTTCCCGGTGCTGGAAATGGCCGAGCTGGCCAACGCGGCCGGCGTGATGTTCCACACCGACGCGGTGCAGGCGGTGGGCAAGGTGCCCATCGACCTCAAGAACAGCAAGATCGACATGCTGTCCTTGTCGGGCCACAAGCTGCATGCGCCCAAGGGCATCGGCGTGCTGTATCTGAAACGTGGTGTGCGCTTCCGTCCCCTGCTGCGCGGCGGCCACCAGGAACGCGGCCGCCGCGCCGGCACCGAAAACACCGCCTCCATCATCGGCTTGGGCCGCGCCTGCGAGATGGCGTTGGCGGCGATGGAGCACGAGAACACCGAGGTGAAGCGCCTGCGCGACAAGCTCGAAGCCGGCATCCTCGCCAAGGTACCGCACGCCTTCGCCACCGGCGACGTGACCAACCGTCTGCCCAACACCAGCAACATCGCGTTCGAATACATCGAGGGCGAAGCCATCTTGCTGCTGTTGAACAAGTTCGGCATCGCCGCCAGCTCGGGCTCGGCCTGCACCTCCGGCTCGCTCGAACCCAGCCACGTCATGCGCGCGATGGGCATCCCCTACACCGCCGCGCACGGCACCACGCGCTTCTCGCTGTCGCGCTACACCACCGAAGAAGAGATCGACCGCGTCATCCAGGTGGTGCCGGAGATCGTCGCGCAGCTGCGGAAGTTGTCGCCCTACTGGGGCGAAAACGGCCCCTCGGCAGAGCCGGAAAAAGATTTCGCGCCAGTGTATGCGTGAGGGTTGTTGCGTCTTACCAGCGTATCGCTACGACATGTGAGACCGCCCACTTCGTCATTCCGGGCTTGACCCGGAATCCAGTTTGAATCGAAAACGGCGCGCTTGCGCGCCACTGGATACCGGCTTTCGCCGGTATAACGCCGGTGTTGTGCTTGGCCCGGATCAATCGATCAGGCCGCGAGCGGCTGTACCTCATCCTTGATCTTCTTCGCCAGCGCCTGCTCGGCTACCTTGATCTCGTAGGCAGTCTGCAAATTCATCCAGCTCTGCACGTCGCCGCCGAAGTAGCGCACCAGCCGCATGGCGGTGTCGACGGTGATGCCGCGTCGTTCGAGCACGATGTCGTTGATGCGCGAAGCGGGCACCTTCAGCGCCTGGGCCAGCGCGTTGGCGCTCAGGCCCATGGGCTTGAGGTAGTCCTCACGCAGGATTTCGCCGGGGTGAACCGGGCGCATGCCATTTTGGGGGGCGGAAATTTTCATGTCGGTTTCCTCAGCCATCTCTCGTTCAGTGATAGTCCACGATCTCTACGTCGTGCACGCCGTCTTCCTTCCAGACAAAACACAGCCGCCATTGATCGTTGATGCGCACGCTGTGTTGACCCGAGCGGTCGCCGGACAGTTTTTCCAGCCGGTTACCCGGCGGTGCCCGCAAGGCCTCCAGCTTTGCCGCACTATCGAGCTGCTGCAGTTTGCGCTCGGCTATGGCTGCGATATTGGCAAAGCGTTTGACCCGTTTGCCGGCAAAGAGGTCGGCGGTGTCCTTGTCGGCGAAGGAAGCAATCATAGAGTTATGCTATACCGTTTACCGGTAAATGGCAAAGCCGGATTTTACTTGTTTCGAGGGGCGACTCATCGCCATCGGTCCGTTTGTAGCAAACCCGACGAAGCCCGATTCGACGTGCCATTGCCTACCGGGGTTGGGCAGGGCTGCCAGCGAATTCGCCTTGCAATTCATGCGGATACGTTTTCGTCCCGTTTGGCATAGGGCTTGCTGATATCCAAGCATCTGCCGAATGAATGGATTCCGACCCAATCATGAACCGCACCATCATCATCGACGACACCACCCTGCGCGACGGCGAGCAGACCGCCGGCGTGGCGTTCACGCTGGACGAGAAGTTGGAGATCGCCGGGCGTCTGGATGCGATGGGCGTGCCGGAACTGGAAGTGGGCATCCCGGCGATGGGCGATGCCGAGCGCGAGGGCATCCGCGCAGTGGCCGACCTCGAACTGAAATCGAAACTGGTGGTGTGGAGCCGGATGCGCGAAGCCGACATCGAGGCCTGCCGCAATCTGAAGGCACACCTGATCGACGTGTCGATCGCGGTGTCCGATATCCATATCACGCGCAAGCTGAAGAAGGATCGCGCCTGGGTATTGCAGGCCATTCGCGACATGGTGCCGCGTGCACTCGACCTCGGGCTGGAGGTCATCGTCGGCTGCGAGGATGCTTCGCGCGCCGATCCGGAATTTCTGCTGCGGGTGGCCGAGACCGCGCAGGAAGCCGGCGCGCGGCGGCTGCGTTTCGCCGACACGCTGGGGGTGATGGAACCCTTCGGCGTGTACGAGGCCATCGCCACGCTGCGCAGCACGGTCGATCTGGAAATCGAAATGCACGCGCACGACGACCTCGGGCTGGCGACCGCCAACACGCTGGCCGCCTGCCGCGCCGGCGCGACGCATGTGAACACCACGGTCAACGGGCTGGGCGAACGCGCCGGCAATGCGCCGCTGGAAGAAGTCGCACTGGGGCTGGCCAAACTTTATAACTTCAATACCGGCGTCGATCTCAGTCTGTTTCCGGTGCTGTCGGATACGGTGGCGTCGGCTTCGGGGCGGCCGGTGGCCTGGCAGAAAAGCGTGGTCGGCGGCGGCGTGTTCACCCACGAATCCGGCATCCACGTCGACGGCCTGCTGAAGGATCCGGACACCTATCAGGGCTTCGACCCCAGCGAGGTGGGCCGCACGCATCAACTGGTGGTCGGCAAGCATTCCGGCTCGCACGGCATCATCGCCGCCTATGCGCGCATGGGCCTGACACTGAGTCCGGCGGACGCGCGCGAACTGTTGCCCGACATCCGCGTGTTCGCCGAGCGCGCCAAGCGCTCACCGGCCGACCACGAATTGCTGTTCCTGTACCAGCGCATGATCGGCCGTCACGTGCCGGGCGCGCTGCATTGAGGAGGCGCGAAATGGACGAGGCCATGCATCCCACGGAAATCCTGAGCGCCTCACCGGCCACTCCCAACCTGTTCGCGCTCTTGGGCGAAGACATCGCCTGCGTGTTCCAGCGCGATCCGGCGGCGCGTTCGCGATTCGAGGTCATCACCACCTATCCCGGCGTGCACGCCATCCTGATGCAGCGCATCGCGAACCGTTTGTGGCGCGCGGGGCTGCGCTACCCGGCACGCCTGCTGTCGTGGTTCGCGCGGCTGCTGACCAACGTCGACATCCATCCCGGCGCAACGATCGGTCGCCGCTTCTTCATCGATCACGGCGCCGGCGTGGTGATCGGCGAGACCGCCGAGATCGGCGACGACGTCACGCTGTATCACGGCGTCACCTTGGGCGGCACCAGCTGGAACAAGGGCAAGCGTCATCCCACGCTGGGCAGCAACGTGGTGATCGGCGCCGGCGCCAAGGTGCTGGGGCCGATATCGCTGGGCGACCACGTGCGCGTCGGCGCCAACTCGGTGGTGGTGAAGGACGTGCCCGCGTATCGCACGGTGGTGGGCATCCCCGGCCGCGTGGTGCTGCGCCAAGACGAAGGCGGCGCCAACGCGCTCGGCATCAATCTCGACCACCACCTGATTCCCGACCCGGTGGGCAAGGCGATTGCCTGCCTGATGGAGCGCATCGAGGTGCTGGAAAAAACCCTGCGCCAACAGGGCGAGCCGGTCGACGGCCAGTGCAGTGTGTGCGAAGCGGACGACCTGTGCGGCACCGAAGTGGCGCGCACCCTGAGGAAAATGTGAGAGCACCATGGACTTGATGGATTTTGACCAGGCGACGCTGTACTTCGACGATCCCGTCGCGCCCGAAGTGGAGCGGCTGATCGCCGAAGCGGGCGCGGGCTACGGCTCGGACGAGACTGAAAGCCTGCTGCTGCGCGCCTACTTTTTGGCGCCGGGCCAGCTCGTCGTGCTGGTGGCGCTGTACCGCTATTACTTCTACCAGCATCGCCTCGACGATGCGCTGATCGTGGCCGACCGCTCGCTGGCGGCGGCAGGCGACCGGCTGGGGTTTCCGGCCGAATGGCAGAAGCTGCATCCGCAGCATCTGGGCTATGCCGCGATGCGTTCCATCGGCCTGCTGCGTTTTTACCTGATGGTGCTGAAAGCTGCCGGCTACATCAACCTGCGTCTCGGCCGCGCGACGCAGGGCGAAGCCATGCTGACCAAGCTGATCGAGATGGACAGCCACGACCGCCTCGGCGGCAAGAGCCTGCTCGACGTGTATCGGAACGCCCTGCAGGAAGAAGTCGCGGCATGAAACACAAGCTACGGGGACATTTACAAATGTCCGTTCGCCCTGAGCCTGTCGAAGGGCTCGTCAACGGTGCGCCAGGCGCACCCTACTTAAAGGAACCATCATGGACGACCTGACCCTGGACGAAGCGCTGGACGAACTCTCGGCTGCCGAGGAGTTTCTCGAATATTTCGGCATTGCCTACGATGTGCGCACGGTGCAGGTGAACCGCCTGCACATCCTGCAACGCTTCCACAACTACATCGGGCAGGCGGGCGAGTTGCCCGCAGACGAAGCGCCACGACGCGCGGTGTATGCACGCCTGCTGCAACAGGCCTATGAGGATTTCGTGACCTCCGACGCGCTCACCGAGAAGGTGTTCAAGGTGTTCCACATGCACGAGCCGCAGACCACTTTCGTGCCGCTGACCGAGATCACGCTGAACAAAACCGGCGCGGCAGCCCCGGCACCGGCAGCAGGCGGTTGTGGCTGCGGCAGCAGCAGTGGCGGATCGTGCGGCAGTTCGATGGGATAACTGCGCCATGGAACAGCGTTTCGACTTCGGCGAAGCCGTGCGCCTAACGCGCAACGTGCGCAACGACGGTACCTTTCCCGGTCTGGAAATCGGCAACCTGCTGATCAAGCGCGGCAGCGTAGGCTACGTGATGAACGTCGGCACCTTTTTGCAGGACCAGGTTATCTACACCGTGAATTTTCTTGATCTCGGACGTGTGGTCGGTTGTCGCGAAGAGGAGTTGCAGGCGGCTGACGAAGTCTGGGTGGACAGCCGGTTCGAGACGCGGGAAAAAGTGGTGACCCGCCTGACCCTGGCGGTGAATGGCGAAGTGCTCGCCGCCGCCGGCATCGAAGGCGAAGTGTTCAAGGTGCTGCGCGACCTGGCCGACGGCGTGCAGTACCACGTGCGTTTTCCGGGGCATACCCTGCAGGTGCCCGAGTCTTGTCTGGAGTCGCCCCCTGCCCGGAGTAACGCCGATGTCTGAGCAGGCCGTCGCCTATCTCGAACTCAAGGCCGCGCAGAATCTGTTCGGCAAGCCGCCGACCGCGCTCGAAGCCAACGAGCGCGAGCACGTGCGCAAGACGGCGGCCAGGCAATTCAGCCTGGAAGCGCGGGTGCTGGCTGCGCCGGAAGCGCGCGATGCCATGGTGCCGCCGGCCAGCCTGACGGCGGCGATGGAGGAAATCCGCAAGCGCTACGCCGACGCGGCCGACTTCCATGCCGATCTGCAGCACAACGGGCTGGACGAAGCCGGCTTCATGGACGCGCTGGAGCGCGAGCTTCTGGTCGAGGCCATCCTGGAAAAAGTCGGGACGCGCGCGGCGCAAGTGTCCGACATCGATGTGGAGGTCTACTACCACTACCATCCCGACCAGTTCAGGCGGCCGGAGACGCGGCGTGTCCGCCACATCCTGGTGACCCTCAACGACGCGCTGCCGGACAATACGCGCCAGGCCGCGCAAAGACGCATCGAGGCCATCGCCGCGCGGCTGGCGCACGAGTCCAAACGCTTCGAGGAACAGGCGATGAAACACTCGGAGTGCCCCACCGCCCTGCAGGGCGGGGTGCTGGGCGACGTGCCGTGTGGCCAGCTCTATCCCGAACTGGATGCCGCGCTATTTGAAATGGGTGAGGGCGAAATCAGCGATATCCTCGAATCGCCCATGGGCCTGCACCTGCTGCGCTGCGACGCCATCACCCCGGCCGCCGCGCTGACGCTGAAAGAGGCGCGCGGCCCCATCCGCACCCTGCTGGAACAACGCCGCAAGCGGGTGTGCCAGGGGGCCTGGGTGAAGCAGCTGCTGAATAACGCCTGAGCCCCGCCGTTCCCAATAAAATCAGCGCTCCGGGAACAGCGCGAAAGAAATTTAAGATGGATCACAAACCAACATAATTCAGGAGTATCGTATCCGCTTATCCCCGGAGTGACGGGCACGGAGCATTCCGCGCCGGCAAAACCACACCTCAGGATCCAGCATGATCATCAACCGAAGCGCCCAGTACACCCTGCAAGCCATGATGCATCTTGTCGCCCACCCGACAAACAAGCCCGTGATGGCGCGCGAACTGGCGGAACAGCTGCACATCCCGCCGCCCTACCTGGCCAAGTTGTTGCAACAACCCTGCCGCGCCGGCTGGCTATCGTCGACGCGCGGACGCGGCGGCGGTTTCACCCTCGCCCCCGGTGCCGAGAAGGTCACGCTGCTGGAAATCCTCATGCTCACCAAGGGTGAGCGTATCAGCCGCGAATGCCTGCTGGGATTCAAGGAGTGCGACGACAAGACTGCCTGCGTGATGCACAAACACTGGAAGCCGATCAAGCAGGAACTGCTGGGACAGTTCGGCGGCTACACACTGGCCCAGCTGGCCTCGTCGCGCAAACGCCTGCCCGGCTGGCTGAAGGAGAAGAAGCCGGCGCGCAGCAATAAACCGGCGCAGTAATTCTGGGATTCACCCCCTAATCGTCATCGTCGTCATCGCCCATCTGGCGGCGCGGCACGGTGGCCGGATCGGCGATGATGCCACGGTAGATTTCCACGCGGTCGCCTGCCTTGAGTCCGGCGTCGAGTTTGGCAAGCTTGCCGAACACACCCACTTTGTGGACCTCCAGATCGATCTCGGGAAACTGGCGCAGGATGCCGGAACGCTCGATGGCGTCCTGTACCGTGCAGTCTTCCGGCACTTCGATGCGCAGCCAGATTTGCTGGGCGGGTTCAGAGTAGGCGACAGCGATCTGCATGGCAACGGTCAGGGGTTGGTGGCGAGGGAAAGATTGATGGCCGTGCGGCGTTCGGCCAGACGCCGGTCGAGTATCCGCTTGCCGACCAGCAGGAAGCCGAGGACCAGGAATCCGCCGGGGGGCAGGATGAACAACAGGTAGCCCCGGTATCCGGGGATGACGGTGGTTTCCAGGAAGGCGAAGGACGAACCCAGCAACAGGTGGGCGTTGGCGAACAGGGTGCCGGCGCCGATCACTTCGCGGATGCCGCCGATCAGGGTCAGGGCGAAGGTGAAGCCCAGCCCCATCATCAGGCCGTCCATCGCCGCCGGCAGGATGCTGGCCTTCTGCGCGTAGGCTTCGGCGCGGCCCAGCACCGCGCAGTTGGCGACGATCAGGGCGATATACAGGCCCAACACCTTGTACAGATCGTGGGCCCAGGCGTTGATACTGACGTCGACCAGGGTCACCAGAGTGGCGATGAGCACGATGTAAACCGGGATGCGCACATCCGGGGTGACCACGTTGCGCACCATCGAGACCAGGGCGTTGGCCGCTACCAGCACCGCGGTGGTGGCCAGTCCCATGCCGAGGCCGTTGGTGGCGCTACCGGTGACCGCCATGGTCGGGCACATGCCCAGGATCTGGGCGAACACGATGTTGTTGTCCCACAGGCCGTCCCTGGCGATGCGGGCGTATTCATTGCTCATCTCATTCCCCTTTATGCATCTTGGCGGCGGCGTGGTCGGACAGGACGGTAGCCGAAACGGCAGGTGCCGCACCCGCATCCTCCAGCAGGTGGGATTTCTCGCGGGCGAAGAATTCCAGCCCGCCTTTCACCGATTTCACCACGGCGCGCGGCGTGATGGTGGCGCCGGCGAATTGGTCGAAGACGCCGCCGTCCTTCTTCACGGCAAATTTGCCGGCCGGCGGGTCGCCCAGCGATTTGCCTTCGAACGAGTAGATCCAGTTGCTCTTGGCAGGGTCGACCTTGTCGCCCAGGCCCGGGGTTTCGCTGTGCTTGATGACCCGCACGCCGAGCATGGTCCCGTCGCGGTCCACGCCCATCATGCTCACCACCGGGCCGGCGTAGCCGCGCGCCTGGACCTTGAACACCACGGCCACCACCTTGCCGGCGCGACGGGCGCGATAGACAGTGACATCACCGTCCGGGCCGGGCAGGGTCACCGTGTCCTTCAGCAGATCGTTGTCGTACTTGCCCGGCAGCACCTGAGACAGGGACTGTTTCATGTCCAGTTCCTGGGCGGCCTGGATATCCGCCAGGGTGGCACGGTCGGCCAGGGCCAGCGCGCCGCTGGTCAAGAGGCCGATGCCGCCGAGGACCACACC
>Ga0326732_1000311_pt1 | contig 11636 bp, 11 predicted proteins | sample MHFSIPfraction_4_FD_207644 | JGI IMG/M metagenome (GOLD analysis project Ga0326732, IMG submission 207644) | Lab enriched peat soil microbial communities from Michigan Hollow, Ithaca, NY, United States - MHF12FN SIP fraction | ecosystem: Environmental > Terrestrial > Soil > Wetlands > Peat...
GGGCTGTCAAGCCCGCGACGGTTGACAAACCCTGACGCGCTCCCTAAGGTAGCGACCCAGGCACCGCAGTTCCTCGCGGAAGAGGAGGCAGTCCATGCACAGACGACAGTTCCTCGTGGCCATGAGCGGCGCGATGGCGGCCGCGGCGGCCCTCCCGGCCCGCGCCGCCGACCCGATCCGCATCGGCTACTTCGGACCGCTCACCGGTAACTTCTCGCAGACCGGCAAGGACATGACCGACGGCTTCAACCTCTTCTGGGAGGAGGTCGGCAACAAGGTCGCGGGCCGCGAGGTGAAGGTCATCGTGGAGGACTCCGACCCGGAGCCGACCGGCGCGCTGACCAAGGTGCGCCGTCTGGTGGAGCAGGAGAAGGTCCACACCATCGCGGGCGGGCTGCTCGCCGCCACCGGCTACGCGATCGCGCCCTACATCGAGCAGAACAAGATCCCGACCGTCTATCCGGTGACCGCGCCCGACGACATCACGCAGCGCAAGCCGGGCCGCTGGGTCGTGCGTACCTCGGCCTCGGGGAGCCAGGCGACCCATCCGCTCGGCGACTACGCGTACAAGCAGCTCAAGCTGCGGCGGGTGGCGACCATCAGCATGGACTACGCGTTCGGCTGGGAGACCACCGCGGGCTTCCAGCGCGTGTTCGAGGAGCTGGGGGGCAAGGTGGTGCAGCGGATCTGGACGCCGCTGACCATTCAGGACTACTCGCCCTACCTGGCGTCCCTGAAGAAGGACATCGACGGCGTCTACGCGTGCCACACCGGCGGCCTGTCGCCGCGCTTCCTGAAGACCTGGACCGACACCGGCCTCAAGAGCATCCCGCTCGTGGGAATCGGCACCCTCACCGACGAGAACGTGCTCAAGGGCATGGGCGACGAGGCGCTCGGGGTCGTCACCTCGCTGATCTACAGCAGCGCGCTCGACACCCCGGCCAACCGGAAGTTCTCCGCCGCCTACGAGAAGCGCTACGGCCGCGGGACCTCGCTGTACTCCGCGCAGGGCTACACCGGCGCGCGCTTCTACTACGAAGCGCTCAAGGCGATCAACGGCGAGGTCGAGAACAAGGAGAAGTTCATCGCCGCGCTGCGCAAGGTGGAGATCGCGGATGACGCGCGCGGGCCCATGAAGATGGACGACCTCGGCAATCCCATCGAGAACGTCTACATCCGCAAGGTGGAGCGGGTGGGCGGCAAGCTCCAGAACACGGTGGTCCACACCTATCCGAACGTCTCGCAGTTCTGGACCTACAAGCAGGAGGAGTATCTGAAGGCGCCGGCCTACGACCGGAACTACCCGCCGTGCAAGTTCTGCGAATAGCGCGGCCTAGTACCAGCCGCGCTTGACGTCGGCGCCGAGCATCTCGTCGTAGAGGTCGGTGCGCCGGTCGCGCAGGACCTGGTTGAAGTCGTTCCAGTTCCGGCGCCGGCGGGCGTCGGACAGGTTCACCTCGGCGACCAGGATCTCCTCGCGGTCGGCGCTCGCCGGGCCGGCGACGGGCCAGCCGGTGTAGCTGCAGATCAAGCTGTTGCCGAGGAATGGCTGCCCGCGCTCGAGGCCGATACGGTCCGCCGCCGCCACGAACATCGAGTTCGAGTGGGCCCCGCCCATGGCCAGGATATTGGCCATCACCGGCAGCGTGGTGGGCTGCTCGGCCATCGGCACCCAGTTGGTCGGTACGCAGAGGATATCCGCGCCCTGCAGGGCGGCCAGCCGGAAGGTCTCCGGGAACCAGATGTCGTAGCAGATGGCGCAGGCGAGCCGGCCCACCGCGGTGGGAAAGACGGGCACGCCCAGGTTGCCGGGCTCGAAGAACAGGTTCTCCGCGCCCCAGAGGTGGTTCTTCCGGTACCTCCCGAGGTAGCCGCCGGGCCCGATCACCACCGCGCTGTTGTACAGCACCGCGCCGTCGCGCTCGGTGATGCCGGCCACGATGGTGAGCCCGCGCTGGGCCGCCGCCTGCGTCCACGCCTCGGTGGTGGGGCCGCCGGGCAACGGCTCGGCCAGCCGGAACGCCTCCTCGCGCGTCTCGAAGACGTAGCCGGTATTGCACAGCTCCGGCAGCACCAGGAGCCGGGCGCCCGCCTCCGCCGCGTCCCCGATCATCTCGAGCGTGCGCTTGAGGTTGTGGGCCTTGTCGCCGACACGCGGCTCCATCTGCAGGCACGCCACGCGCAGGGTGCTCTCGCCGGATGCGGTCATGGGTCCCTCTCCCGTGGGGCGGGCCCGGGCTTCACAGCGCCGGGGCCCGCTCCTTCCACTCGTGGGTGCGCTCGTACGCGTGGGCCACCTGCAATACCGTCGCCTCGTCGAAGGGCCGGCCCGCGATCTGCAGCCCGATGGGCAGCCCCTGCCGGTCGAATCCGCAAGGGATCGAGACCGCGGGCAGCCCGGTCAGATTGTACGGGAACGTGAAGCGCCACGAGGCGGCCAGCACGCTCTCGTCGCGGTCGCCGATGCGCGCCGTCCACTCCCCCACCTTCCACGCGGTGATCGGCGTCGTCGGGCCCACGATCACGTCCACCCGATCGAGCGCCCGCCGGAAGTCCTCCATCAGCACCGCCCGCACCTGCTCGGCCTTGAGGTAGTCGGGCCCGGTCACGAAGCGACCGAGCTCCACGAGCTGCCGCACGTCGGGCGTGTAGTGCCGCACCCGCCCGGCCCGGAGCGAGACGTCATGATACGCGGTGGAGGAGGCCAGCTCGATCGCGAAGATCGCGGCCAGCCCGTAGGCCAGGTTCGGGATCGTGAAGTCCACCACCGTCCCACCCTGCCCGGCGAGGTCGTGGATCGCGGCCTCGACCGCGCGCTCGACGTCCTCCTGGTTGTCCTCGAAGAAGTGGTTGCGGCAGACACCGATCCGCAGGCCCGCGATCGGCCGGCCCAGCGCGGCCGTGTAGTCGGGCACCGGCTCGTCCCGGCAGGCCGGGTCCGCGGGGTCGTAGCCGGCCAGCGTCCCCAGCATGAGCGCCGCGTCGCCGACGGTGCGCGTCAGCGGGCCGGCGTGGTCGAGGGACCAGCTGTGCGGCACGATGCCGTCGCGGCTGACCCGGCCGAACGTGGCCTTGAGCCCCACCACGCCGCAGGCCGCCGCCGGCATCCGGATGGAGCCGCCGGTGTCGGAGCCCATCGCCGCCGCGCAGAGCCCGGCCGCCACTGCGGCGCCGGAGCCCCCGCTCGACCCCGAGGGCACGCGATCGAGCGCCCACGGGTTGCGGACCGGCGGCGTCACGTTTCCCCACGCGAACTCGTGGGTGCGGGTCTTGCCGATCAGGACCGCGCCGGCCCGCCGCAGCCGGGCCACCGCCGCCGAGTCGCGCCGAGGGAACGCGATGCCGGGCGCGGTGGTGCCGGCGGTCGTCGGCATGTCCGCGGTCAGGTAGTTGTCCTTGACGCCGAGCGGCACGCCGTGGAGCGGCCCGCGCCAGTCTCCCCGCGCGATCTCCGCTTCCGCGCGGCGCGCCTGCTCGATCGCGTCCGGCGCCAGGCAGATGAAGCTCAGCAGGCGCGCGTCCAGCTGGGCGACGCGATCGAGACAGGCCCGCGTGAGCTCGACGGGCGAGAGCGCCTTCGCGCGGAGGCGGGGCGCGAGCGCCTCGATCGGCTCCGCCCAGAGCGGGGGGCTCACGCTCGCGGCTCCCGGCGATAGGGCGCGGTCGGGTCGAAGACGATGCTCGGGTGGATGTCGGTGAGATCGAGCGCCCGCAGCTTCCGGATCTCCTCGAGGATTCGCGCGAACGCGGCCAGGTTCTCGGCCAGGCGCTCCGGCGGCAGCTCGACGCCGAGCACGTCGCGCGCGAGATCGAGCGGCTCGGGCTCGCTCACGGCGCGCTCCCGCCGCCGCCCGGGCGGCGCGGTGGCGGCTCCAGCAGCATCCGCATCACCTCCGGGTCCGGGGCGGCCGCGACGCCCCTCCGCCTCGGCATGCTCGCCACGAAGGGCACGAGCTGCAGAAGCGCGACGCGGTGGATCCGCCGCAGCTCCGCCACCGGATCCGCATGCTCGTCCACCCGGAGATCGAGCAGGGCGTAGTCCTCCTCGCCGTAGACCGTGAGCGACGCGGACTGACGTCCCCGCTTGTCGCCGCCCGCCGCCTGCCCCGCCTCGAGCGCCAGGAGCAGCCGCTCCGCGAGGTCGCGCGAGGCCGCGGCGCGATAGGCCGCGGCCATCGAGGACACGGTCGCCTCGCCCACCAGCATGTTGCCCTGGACCGCGAAGTGGTCGTCCACGAGATGTCCGAACCAGTCGGTGCACAGCTCGCCCGACCAGGACGCGGCGCGGCCCTGGGCGTCGACCAGCCCGAGCTGCCGGACGTCCCGGCCCTCGTCCCCCGCGAGCACCGCCCGCAGCGCGGCCGGCCCCGGCTCGCCCCGCTCCATGCGCTGCAGCGCCTCGATCGCCAGGTACGGATTCACCCACGACTGGGTGGACACCGCGCCCACCCCCGGCTTGACGTACGGGCACATGGAGCCGACCGCGGGGACCGCGGTGCTCACCGCCACCCCGAGCTGGCCGGTGCGCGGGCAATGGGCGACGATGGAGAAGGTCATACGCTCAGCTGCGCCGTGATGCGCGGCTCCGCGCCGGCGTCCGCGACCGCCCCCCGGTCCACGATCTCTCCGAGCTTGAGCACCGCGTAGCGATCCGCCACCTCGAGCACGAACGCGACGTGCTGCTCGACGAGCAGCATCGCGGTGCCCGCCCGCTCCCGCTCCGCCTTCAGGACCGCGGCCAGCTTCTGGATCACCGACGGCTGCAGCCCCTCGGTGATCTCGTCCACCAGGACGAGCCGCGGCGCCGACATGAGCGCGCGGGCGATCAGCAGCATCTTCTGCTCGCCGCCCGACAGCGTGCCCGCGCGCTGCTTCAGGCGCTGGGGGATGAACGGGAAGACCTCGCCCAGGCGCCGGAGGCCGTCGCGCCGGCGCGCCTCGTCCCGCACCGCGAGCGCCAGGTTCTCCTCCACCGACAGGTCCTGGAAGAGGGCCTGCTCCTGGGGCGTGTAGGCGATGGCGCGGCGGGCGATGCGGTGCGGAGGCTCCGCGGTGATGTCTTCCCCGGACATCCGGATCGCGCCGGACCGGATCGGAAGAAAGCCCATGACCGTCTTGAGCAGCGTGGTCTTGCCCATGCCGTTCTTGCCGAGCAGGGCGAAGATCTCCCCGGGCCGGATGTCGAGGGCCACGTCGCGCACCACCACCGCGAGGCCGTAGCCGCTGCTCACCGAGTCGAGCTCGAGCGCGGGCGCGGTCACCGGCGCGCTCCCGAGTAGATCGTGCGCACCGTCTCCGAGTCCACCACCTCCGCCACCGTGCCGTCCAGCACGATGCGCCCCTGGTGCAGGACGATCACGCGCGAGCTGATCTCGCGGACGAAGTCGAGGTCGTGCTCGACGAGCACGATGCAGAGATCGTGGGTGTGGGCCAGGTCCACCAGGATCTGGCCGATCAGGGTGCGCTCCGGCTTGGTGAGGCCGGCGGTCGGCTCGTCGAGCAGGAGCACGCTCGGCTCGAGCGAGAGCACCATCGCCAGCTCCAGCGCCTGCTTCTGGCCGTGCGAGAGATGCCGCACGCGCGTCCCCAGCTGCTGATCGAGCCCGGTGGTCTGCAGGACCCGCAGCACCGCCTGGGGCAGATCGAGAGTCGCGGAGCGGGACCAGAGCGAAGGCCGGTCCACCCGCGCATGCGCGATGCGGATGGTCTCGGCCACCGTCAGCGCGTCGAAGATGTTGGCGTTCTGGAACTTGCGCCCGACCCCCAGGCCCACGCACTCGTGCGGCGGGCGGCGCTCGATGGAGCGGCCGTTGACCACGATGTCGCCCGCCGAGCGCTCCCCTCCGTCGGCGATGCAGCGAAGCAGCGTGGTCTTCCCCGCTCCGTTGGGGCCGACCAGGCTCAGGAGCTCCCCGCGCCGGGCGACGAAGTCGATCCCGTCGAGGACCAGCAGGCTGCCGAACCGCTTGCGCACCCCGCTCACCTCGAGGGCCGCCCCGGCCCCTTCCGCGCCGGCGGCCGGCGCCGCGTCGGCGACCGGCCGCACCTCGGGCACCTCCGCGCCCGGCCCCTCCCGCCGGCCTCCGCGCAGGAGCCGGGCGGCCAGCGGGCCGATGCCCTCGGGAGCGGCCAGGATCACCAGCACGAAGGTCACCCCGATGACGAGCTTCCACATGAACGGCATGTTCCCGCTCAGGTAGGCGGTGCTCACGTCGATGAGCAGGGTGCCGACGACCGGGCCGATCAGGGTCCCGCGACCACCCAGGGCCACCCAGATCACGAGCTCGGTGCCGAACACGAAGCCGGCGTACTCGGGCGCCACCACCATCTGCACGCTCGCGAAAGCGTAGCCCGCGATCGACGCCACGACCGCCGAGGCGGCCAGGAGCCAGGTCTTGATCCGGGAGACGTCGAGGCCCAGGTACTCGCAGCGGGGCTCGTTCTCCCGTATGGCCACCAGCACACGCCCGGCGTCGCTGCGCACGAACAGCCAGGTTGCGGCGGTGACCGCCACCAGGAACGCGCCCGCGATCCGGAACCAGGCGTCGAGCTCGATCTGGAAGCTCTCGAAGCCCGACAGGCCACTGCTCGACCCGGTGAACGTCCCGCCCGAGTAGAGAAGCTGGGTGACCACGATCGGCAGCACGAGCGTGACCACCGAGGCGTAGAGCGGGGAGGCGCCGTGATAGAAGGCGAGCCAGCCCACCAGCAACGCGACGATCACCGCCCCGATCACCGCGGCCGCGAAGGCGAGCGCGGCATACTCGAAATTGAAGCCGGCATGGGTGAAGATCAGGCCCACCGCGTAGACGCCGATGCCGAAGAAGGCGGACTGGCCGAAGGTGAGGACGCCGGTGTAGCCCCACAGCACGTCCACCGTCAGGGCCACCGCGGCATACAGGAAGGCCCGGATCAGGTTGTTGACCATGAAGTCGGGGAGGACGAACGGGCCGGCCGCCACCAGGGCCAGGGCCACCGCGGAGCCCGCCACGAGCGCCCGCGTGTCCACCCGCCGCGCCGCGCCTGCCCGCAGCGCCGCCGGCATCGCGGCGGCCCGCCCCGGGGCCTTACTCACGGGCGAATCCCTGCGGGCGGAAGCGCAGGATCAGCGCGGACAGCACCACGATGGTGAGCCCACCCGCTACTGGATTGCCGTAGGTGCTCACCAGCACCTGCGCCCCGCCGAGCACGAGGCAGGAAACCCCCAGGCTCACCAGCGACATGCCGGACACCAGCACCAGCATGAAGGCGTTGACCAGCCACGGCACGCCCATGTTGGGGTCCACGCTCGAGAGCGGCGTGATCAGGGCCCCCGCGAGAGCGGCGAGTCCGGAGCCGATCGAGAAGGTCGCGAAGCGGACGAGCCCGCTGTTGATGCCGAGCCCGCGCGCCAGATTCTCGTTCATGATCACCGCGCGGGTCTGCAGGCCGAGGGAGGTGGCGTTCAGCACGAGCCCGATCGCGACCGCGAGGACCACCGCCAGGACCACCAGGATCAGCCGGTACTGCGAGTAGGACTCCCCCAGGATCGCCATCGCCCCCGAGACCGGGCTCTGGACGAACTGCACCTCGCGGCCGAACTGCAGCGTGATGACCTGGCCCACCACGATGCCGAGCCCCCAGGTGGCGAGGATCGCGTCGAGCGGGCGGGCGTAGAGCGGCCGCATCACCAGCCGCTCCACGATCGCGCCGCAGACCACCCCGATGACCACCGCGAAGCCGAGCGACCACCACGGGTTCCAGCCGAGCCGGGTGACGATGAGGGCGGAGTAGCCCCCGATGGTGAGAAAGCCCCCGTGGGCGAAGTTGATGATCTTCATCACGCCGAAGACGATGAGCAGGCCGGCGGCCACCGCGTACAGGATCGCGGCCGTGGTCACGATGTCGAGGAGCTGCGCCATGGCGCGGCGGCCGCCGACCCGTCTCGTCTATCCGGCGTGGCCTACTTGATGTTCGGGCACTGGGCGCCCGGGTCCACGTTGGGGAAGCTCTGCAAGATCTTGATGCTGCCGTCCTTCTGGACCTGCCCCAGGTACATGGTGAGCGGGGCGTGGCGCTGCTTGTTCATCTGGATCTTGCCGCGCGGGCCGTCGAACGACACGGTGGCCAGCGCGGCGATGATCTTCTCCGCGTCGGTCGAGCCCGCCTTCTCCACCGCCGCCTTGTAGAGGTAGACGCCCTCGTACTGCGGCACCGACAGGTCGTTCGGGGTCTTGAGGTCCGCCCCGAACTTCTTCTGCATCGCGGCGAGGAACTCCTTGTTCCTGGGGCTGTCGATGTTGGTGAAGTACGAGCCGGAGATGAAGATGCCCTCCGCGTCGGGGCCCATGCTCTTGGCGGTACCCTCGTCGACCGCGAGGTTGCCGTAGGGGATGGTGACGCCGGCGGCCCGAAGCTGCTTGGTGAGCGTCACGTTGGGCGCGCCGCCCGCGGTGGAGGTGATGAGGGCGTCCGGCTTGGCCGCCTTGAGCTTGCCGATGATCGCGGTCCAGTCCGAGCCGTCCATCGGCAGGTACTCCTCGCCCAGCACCTTGCCGCCCTTCTTCTGGATGTAGCCCTTGGTGAACTCCAGCATGCCGCGCCCGAAGGCGTAGTCGCTGCCGATCAGGAAGAAGGTCTTGGCGTTGGAGGTCTTGGCGAAGTAGTCGACGATGGGCGCCACCTGCTGGTCCGGCACCCACGCGTCCACGTAGAGGTACTTGTTGCAGGAGCGGCCCTCGTAGAAGGACGTGTAGATGAACGGGGTCTTTCCGCGGGTGACGATGGGCAGGCCCGCGTTGCGCGCCGCGCTCGTCTCCATCGAGATCAGGACGTTGACCTTCTTCTGGAAGATCAGCGAGTCGAAGGCCTTCTGCGCGCCCGCCGCCCCGGAGCCGTCGTCGGCCACCTCGAGGACGACCTTCTTGCCCATGATGCCGCCCTTGGCGTTGATCTCCTCGGCGGCCAGCTCGGCCGACTGCACCACCGAGGGCGCGACCACGCTGTTGGCGCCGCTCAGGCCCACCGGGATGCCGATCTTGATGTCCTGGGCCCAGGCCCCCGACGCCAGGGCCAGCATCGTGATGCTGAGAACTGCGATGCGAATTCGCTCGAGCCGTGAAGCCATGTCGGGTCTCCTCGCGTGCGGCGTGTTGGTTTCCAGGGCGGCGGTGCTCGCGCTCTCGCAGCAAAACTCGGACCAGCCCGGCGCGCGACGGATCCGGCGCGGAGCGCGCCATTTCCGCGCCGCGACCCGCGCGACGTGCCCGATTCTAGCGCAGATGCGCGTCGAACAGGCAGCCGTCCGCCGGCCGGCCTTGACCCGATCGGGAGCGACCGAGTAGCCTAGGGCGCCGTGACCCTCGCGCCAAAGGAGCCGCGCCCATGAGACTGATCCGGATCGCGCTGACCCTCGCCTGCTTCCTCGGGGGCGCGCTCGGGGCCGGGCCCGCGGCCGCGGCCGAGACCATCCGCGTCGGCTTCCTCGGCCCGCTCACCGGCATCTTCGCCCAGGCCGGCAAGGACATGCTCGACGGGCTCAAGATGTCGCTCGAGCAGGTCGGCTACCAGGCGGGCGGGCGCAAGATCGAGCTGATCGAGGAAGACACCGAGGGCAACCCGGCCACCGCGATCGCCAAGTACCGCAAGCTGGTCGGCCACGACAGGATCCACGTGCTCACCGGGGTGCTCCTGGTCAACGTGGGCAACAGCCTGGTGCCGCTCATCGAGAAGGACCAGCTGCCGACGCTCTTCCTCACCACCCCGGACGACCTCACCAAGCGCAAGATCGCCAAGTGGATCCTCCGCTCCAACTTCGCGGCGAGCCAGATCATGCACCCGCTCGGCGACTACGCGGCGAAGACCCTCAAGTACAAGCGGGTGGCGGTCCTCGCGATGGACAACGGCTTCGGCCACGAGGAGGCGGGCGGCTTCCAGCGCGTGTTCGAGGACGGCGGCGGCCGGGTGGTGCAGAAGATCTGGGTGCCGCTGAATGCGCTCGACTTCGCGCCCTATCTCGCGCAGGTGACGCCGGACGTCGACGCGATCTGCGGGGTCTTCGTGGCCGGTCAGGCGGTGCGCTTCGTCAAGCAGTACGGAGAGTCGAGCCTCAAGGGCAAGGCCCCGCTGATCGGCACCGGGGTCATGATCGACGAGAGCGCGCTCCGCAGCATGGGCGACGAGGCGGTGGGCACCATCGGCACGCTGCTCTGGAGCCCGACGCTCCAGACCCCGGCCAACCAGACCTTCATGAAGCTGGCCGAGGGCAAGCTCGGCCGCACCCCCGCCTACTTCCACGCGGTCATGTACAGCAGCGGGCGCTGGATCACCGAGGCCGCCAACGCGCTCAAGGGACAGGTCGAGGACCGCGAGAAGCTGGTGGCCGCCATCCGCCGCGCCATCGAGACCACGCCCGACCCGCGCGGGCCGATCAAGCTCGACGACTGGGGCAACCCGACGGAAAACGTCTACGTGCTGAAGGTGGAGCGGGTGGGCGGCAAGCTCGCGACCACCGTGATCCACACCTACCCGGCGGTCTCGCAGTTCTGGACCTACAAGCCGGAGGAGTTCCTCAAGAGCCCGCCCTACTCGCGCGACTATCCTCCTGTGAAGCCCTGAGCCGGGCGCCCGATGCGCGTCGGCTTCTTCTTCTGGCCGTACACGCCGGAGTACACCGCGCGCATGGCCCGCCTCGGCGAGGAGCTGGGCTTCGACCTCGTCGGCATCGCCGACACCCCGGGCAACGCCCTCGACCCGTGGGTGGCCATGACGATCGCGGCGGCGGCCACGTCGAGGGTGCGGCTCGCCACCTGCGTGACCAACCTGGTCACGCGGCATCCGGCCATCACCGCCTCCGCGGCCGCCTCCGTCGATGCCACCGCGGAAGGTCGGACCATCCTGGGCATCGGCGCCGGACACAGCGGCGTCACCAACGTGGGCGGCGCGCGCAGCAGCGCGGCCGACCTGCGCGAGGGTATCGCGTTCCTCAAGACCGCGCTCTCCGGCGCGCCCGCCTCCTGGCGGGGCGCCCCCACGCACCTCGCCTGGGTGAAACGTCCTGTCCCGGTCTACGCGGCCGCGTCGGGGCCGGCCGCGCTCCGGGCGGTGGGCGCCGCCGCCGACGGCGCGTTCGTGAACTACGGGCTCGGCGCGGCCGAGGTGGGGCGGGTCCGCGCCCTGCTCGCCGAGGGTGCGGCGGGCGCGGGCCGGCCGGCCCACGCGGTCGACGTGTGGTCCATCGCCTGCCTCGACGTGGCGGAGCGACGCGACGAGGCGCTCGACAAGCTCGGCAACATCCTGGGCTTCGTGGCCGCCTACATCCTGGGGCCGGATCCGGAGGGCCGCGGGGTGCCGGCCGCGCTGGTGCCCGCGGTGCGCGAGCTGCGCGCCACCTACACCACGCGGCAGCGCGAGATGGATCCCGGGCTCACGCGGCGCCTCGGGATCTTCGACTACCTGCGCGCGCGCCTGGCCGTCGCGGGCACGCCGGAGGACTGCCTCGCCCAGGTCCGCGCCGCCGAGGCGGCCGGGGTCACCCAGCTCATGTTCACGGTGAGCCTGGCCGCGGATCCGGTGCGCACCGTCGAGCTGTTCGGCCGCGCGGTGCTCCCCCGCCTCCGCGGCTAGCGGCCGCCCGCTAGCACCTTCACCAGCCGGTA
>Ga0326732_1000314_pt1 | contig 11568 bp, 9 predicted proteins | sample MHFSIPfraction_4_FD_207644 | JGI IMG/M metagenome (GOLD analysis project Ga0326732, IMG submission 207644) | Lab enriched peat soil microbial communities from Michigan Hollow, Ithaca, NY, United States - MHF12FN SIP fraction | ecosystem: Environmental > Terrestrial > Soil > Wetlands > Peat...
TGCGTTTTTTATCCCGGGAGCGCCGAGCTCCAGCTCGGCATCTTCTCTTGATACCGATTATTGCAATTGCATATGGGATAATCGGTTGTGTGGTATCTACAGTTAGACTTAAAGCATATTGCACGGTTCAACATTCGGAGCCTTTGGCTCCATTGCCGAGCTGGAGCTCGGCGCTCCCAGGTAAGATGTTGGTTTGGCCTCTCTTTTGAGCCGGATTCGTCGTGCTTTATGGCTTGTCCTTCGCAGGTTTCCTGAGGATGGTGAGCAGTTCCGAACGGAAAGATTTCAGGTCGTCGTAGTTTCTCGCGCCGTAATTGATGTGCCTGAAGTCGGGAGTCCATTCGCAGAGGAAGGCGGTGCTCCTTACCTTCTCGACCGTGTTGCCGAATTCGAGGGTGATGTAGCGGAAAGTGTCGCCTTGTCTGACAAGCGCAGCATGTAGGCAGTTCGGCTCGGTAAAGGGGGGCGCGAAAGATATCAGCACCACGTCGGAATTGTCGAGGTGTTCCCGGCTGAAACCGATGCCTGAGGTATACCTGGTGCCGAGGGGTTCCTGCACCATCGCGATGAACGGGGCTGTCTTTCCGCTGAAGAGGTCGTTGAAAAGCAGGCTCCCCTTGTCGGAGAACAGGATTCCCGGCAACAGCTGATGCTGCAGGGTATAGATATCTTCAGGCGCGGGTTTCGTGGCGTTCTGTTGCGCAGCGCCGTTTTGCTCGGCCTGACCGGTGGCGGAGAGCGGTGCGGGAGCTGTCAGGGCCAGGGTGCCGAACAGGAAAAACCTGAAGCCCCGAAGCAGGGTGGTGCGTTTCATGGTGCGAACGGACATGTGAGGGATGGTTGGGGTTGTCGATGGCTTGTCGGGGCTGAACGACAGAACCCCCGGAGCTGGCCCCGGGGGTTTGCGTTGTCGCAGGGAGGCGTAAACTTATGCCGGGTCGTAGTTGAGTGCCGGCGCAAGCCACTTTTCCGTTTCGGTGACACCGAGGCCTTTGCGGTTGGCATAATCCTCGATCTGGTCACGGCCGATCCTGCCGAGCACAAAGTACTTCGCGGCGGGGCTCGCGAAGTAGAGGCCGCTGACCGATGCTGCCGGGTTCATCGCGAAGGTTTCCGTCAGCGTTATGCCCGTGGCAGCTTCGGCATTGAGCAGGTCGAAGATGGTCGCCTTTTCGGTGTGGTCCGGGCAGGCAGGGTAGCCGGGGGCCGGTCGGATTCCCCGGTACTTCTCGCCGATCAACTCCTCGTTGCCGAGCTTCTCGTCCGGCGCGTAGCCCCAGAACTCGCGGCGCACCTTCTCGTGCAGCATCTCGGCGAAGGCTTCGGCGAGGCGGTCGGCAAGCGCCTGTGCCATGATGCGGTGGTAGTCGTCGTGAGCATCGGTAAACCCGCTGAGGAGCTTTTCGATACCGAGGCCTGCCGTGACGGCGAAAGCGCCGATCCAGTCCGCGACGCCGCTCTCCCTCGGTGCGACAAAATCAGCAAGGGCGAGGTTGGGTTCGCCGGCGGGCTTCTCCTGCTGCTGGCGGAGGGTATGGAGTATCGTCCTGATCGTTGCCCGGCTGTCGTCGGTGTAGACGAAGATGTCGTCTCCGACGCTGTTGGCAGGGAAAATGCCGGCGACGCCCCTTATGCCGACCAGCTTTTCGCCGCCGATCCGGTCGAGCAGTGCCAGGGCATCGTCGAATAGCTTTTTCGCTTCAGCGCCCACCCGGGCGTCGTCGAGGATCTGCGGGTACTGTCCATGCAGCTCCCAGGTGCGGAAGAATGGGCTCCAGTCGATGTAGCGGCGCAGGTCGCCCACCGTGACGTTTTCGAGGACTGTCACGCCGGGCTGCTTCGGTGCGGGAATTTGCGTGTTTTCCCAGTCGATGGAGAGGCGGTTGGTGCGTGCGTCGTCGATGGTGACATACTTTTTCGCTGCGGAGCGTTCAGCATGGCTGCGGCGCATCTCCTCCTGCTCCTTCCTGAGCGTCGCGACGTAGCCGTCCCGCAGGGCAGGATTGAAGAGGCTGCTGACCACCGGCACACTGCGCGACGCGTCGAGCACGTGCACGACCGGGCCGGAGTAGTTGGGTGCGAGCTTGACGGCCGTATGCACCTTCGAGGTGGTGGCGCCGCCGATGATGAGCGGAATTTTCATGCCGGCACGCTCCATCTCCCTTGCGACATGGGCCATCTCTTCGAGCGACGGGGTGATGAGGCCGGAGAGACCGAGAATGTCGGCTTTGTGTTCGACAACCGAGTCCAGGATCTTCTCGCACGGCATGAGCACACCGATGTCGACCACGTCGAAGTTGTTGCAGGCGAGCACGACCGACACGATGTTCTTGCCGATGTCGTGCACGTCGCCCTTGACGGTGGCGAGCAGCACCTTCGCCTTCGAGCTCGTGTCGTTGCTCCTTGCTTTTTCGGCCTCGATGTACGGAGTGAGCACGGCCACCGAACGCTTCATGACACGGGCGCTCTTGACCACCTGAGGCAGGAACATCTTGCCTTCGGCGAAGAGGTCGCCGATGAAGTTCATGCCGTCCATGAGCGGCCCCTCGATTACCGAGAGGGGGCTCGGGTAGAGCTGGACTGCCTCTTCGGTATCTTCGTCGATATGGTCGACGATGCCCTTGACGAGCGCGTGCTTCAGGCGCTCCTCGACGGAGGCGCTGCGCCACTCGGCGGCTTTGGCTTCCGTCTTCTCTCCGCCGTCGCGGATGGTCTCCGCGAAGCTGACGAGACGCTCTGTTGCGTCGGCCCGGCGGTTCAGGAGCACATCCTCGACCCTCAGGAGGAGTTCGGGTTCGATCTCCTCGTAGATGCCGAGCTGGGCGGCGTTCACGATGCCCATGTCGAGTCCGGCATGGATGGCGTGGTACAGGAACGAGGTGTGCATGGCCTCGCGCACCGGTTCGTTGCCCCGGAAGGAGAACGAGACGTTGCTGATACCGCCCGAAACCTTCGCATGGGGCAGGTTCTGCTTGATCCAGCGGACGCTCTCGATGAAGTCCACGGCGTAGTTGTTATGCTCGTCGATGCCGGTGGCCACGGTCAGCACGTTCGGGTCGAAGATGATGTCTTCCGGCGGGAATCCGGCCTCGTCAACGAGGATGCGGTAGGCGCGGCTGCAGATCTCGATGCGACGCTGGAGGCTGTCTGCCTGGCCCTGTTCGTCGAAGGCCATGACGACCGTGGCTGCGCCGTACTGCATGATCCTGCGTGCCCGCTCCCTGAAAAGCTCCTCGCCCTCCTTGAGGCTGATAGAGTTGACGATGCCCTTGCCCTGCACGCAACGGAGGCCGTTCTCGATGACCGACCACTTCGAGGAGTCGATCATCACCGGCACCCTGGCGATCTCCGGTTCGGAGGCGATCAGGTTCAGGAACTCGACGATCACCTTTTCGGTGTCGATCATCCCTTCGTCGAGGTTCACGTCGATCACCTGTGCGCCGTTCTCGACCTGGTGGCGGGCGATTGAGAGCGCTTCGTCGAAGTTGCCCTCCTTGATCAGGCGGGCGAACTTGCGGGACCCGGTGACGTTGGTGCGCTCCCCGACGTTGATGAAGCCGGTGGTCTCGTCGACCACGAGCGGCTCGAGTCCGGAGAGCTTCAGGACATGGGATTTCGCGGGACGCTTCCTCGGCGAAAGGGGTTCGACCGCCTTTGCGATGGCCCTGATGTGCGTCGGAGTGGTTCCGCAGCAGCCGCCGACAATGTTCACGAAACCCGATTCGGCGAAGCCGGCGACCTGTGAGGCCATGTATTCGGGTGAGTCGTCGTACTCGCCGAACTCGTTCGGCAGGCCGGCGTTGGGGTAGACGCTGACGTAGCTCTCGGCGATATTCGACATCGCCTCGATGAATGGCCGCATCTGCTTCGAGCCGAGCGCGCAGTTCAGGCCGACCGAAAGCAGGTCGGGCATGTGGGCGATCGAGATCCAGAAAGCTTCGGTCGTCTGGCCGGAGAGGGTGCGCCCGCTCTGGTCGACCACCGTACCGGAGACCATCACCGGCACCCGCCATCCGCTCCTGCGGAAGTACTCCTCGATGGAGTAGAGCGCCGCCTTGCAGTTCAGGGTGTCGAACACGGTCTCGACGAGCAGGATGTCGACACTTCCTTCGTGCAGGCCCTCGAGCTGTTCGGTGTAGTTGTCGACCACCTCCTGGAAGGTGACAGCCCTGAAGCCGGGATTGTTGACGTCGGGGGAGAGCGAGAGGGTCTTGTTGGTCGGTCCGATCGAACCGGCCACGAAACGCGGTTTATCGGGATTTTTCGCCGTGTATTCGTCGGCGGCGGACCTGGCGAGCCGGGCCGCAGCGACGTTCAGCTCACGGGTGAGGTGCTGCAGCTGGTAGTCCGCCTGGGAGATCGGATTCGCATTGAAGGTACAGGTCTCGATGATGTCTGCTCCGGCGTCGAGAAAGTCGCAGTGGATCGAACGGATGACGTCGGGCCGGGTCAGGACGAGGAGGTCGTTGTTGCCCTTGAGCGGATGGGAGTGCGATGCGAAGCGTTCGCCCCGGAAATCCGTTTCGTCGAGACCATGTTTCTGGATCATGGTGCCCATAGCCCCGTCGAGTACCAGGATGCGGCGCTCGAGGAGGGCGTAGAGATTGTCCTTCATGCGGCTTGGTTTAGGGTTTTGCGCAGCCTTCAGGCGGCGGTCGGAAAATCAGTCCTCAAAGTAATAAAAAACCGGCGAATTCCCCGTCCCTGAGCGTAGCTGAGGGGGGCCCTGCGCAGGCCCCGGCCTGCACCCGTCCGCCCGTGCCTTGACGCGATTTATTTCCAGGGTGTATGTGTATATTGAGTATGGAGATAATCATTCATGACCATTCCTTCTGAAGGAGGTGTTCCGATGTGCCGCAAAATCCAGCTGCTGCTTTCATGCCTTTTCCTGTTCCAGGCCATTTCAGCCGCAAGGCTGCAGGCGGCATCCGGTTCCGGGAACCCGCGAATCGACATTGGTCCGTATGTATCGACGATCTCCTACGATGAACCCGGCATCATGAATGAATCCGGCTATATGTACGGCGTGCAGAGTGCGCTGGTCTGGCATGGTCGCCGGTACGCGAACCTCTTCGACAGCATACGGCTGGAGGGTGTTGCCGGGCGGGGCAAGGTCGATTACACTTCGAGTCAGTCCGGGTCGATGAATGGCGTGAACAACACCATGTATGAAGCCAGGGCCATCTTCGGCCGGGAGTTCTCCCGAAAAGCCTCGGCCACCTATGCGTCGTATACCGGGTTCGGTTATCGCTTCCTGAGCGACAGGACGGGGGGGATCATCTCTTCGGAAGGCTACCATGGCTACGACAGGGAGTCCAGGTACCTCTATCTTCCCGTCGGAGTCAGCGTGGCCTCAAGGATGGAGCGTGGCTGGCTGTTCGATGGTTCGATCGAATACGACCTTTTCCTGAAAGGTATCCAGGACAGCCACCTCAGTCAGGCAAGCAGTTCGGTCTACACCTACAGGGACGATGTGACCAACGACCAGCACACCGGCTACGGCTTGAAGGTCGCCCTCAGGTTCACGAAGCTCATGAGGGGGGGCGGCCGACTGGCCATAGAGCCGTTCCTGAACTACTGGGATATCGGAACCTCCCGCTCTTCCACCTACACGAGGATCAGGAACGCGGACGCGAGCACGGCGCTGCTCAAGGTTTGGGAGCCGGCGAACAGGTCCACCGAGCTTGGCATGAAGGTGCTGCTGCTCTTCTGAATCATGTCGGCGGTTCCGGTATCAGCTTACTATCCCGTCGATCTTCCCTTTAAGCCATGATGCGACCAGGTCGAGGGTGTCACCGTCGATCTCATGCCCCATCGGGTATTCGCGGTAGGTGAGGTCCGTTACGTTGGCCTTCAGCCAGCTGTCCGCTTCGCGTCCCTTTGCGATCGGGAGTACGTCGTCGAAGAGTCCGTGCACCACGAGGAACGGCAGCTCTTTCAGGGTTTCCTGACAGGGCGGGTTTTGCGGCGGGAGGTCCGGGAGCTGGCCGCTCAGGGCGATGACGCCGTGCAGCAGCTCGGGTGAGTTGAATGCGGTAAGGTAGTTCATGACCGCCCCCTGGCTGAAACCCATGAGGAACACCTTGTTTCCTGCGGGCCGGAGTGCAGCGATCGTTTCGCGGAGGAACCCGCCCAGGAGGTCGCGGGCCCTGACCGCAGCCTCACGGTCGACGGTGATGCCTGCGTCGGTGAAGGCGATCGGGAACCATGCGTAGGACTCGTAACCCATCCCGATGGGGGCCTGGAGGCTCATGACCCTCAGTCGCCGGTCGAGCATCGGGGCAAGGCTTATGAGATCCTTCTCGTTGCTGCCGTAACCGTGCAGCATGACCAGCAGCGGTGCTCCTTCGGCAGCTCCGGCGGAGTATTCGAGGTGGTTGATGGTTCTCTGTTTTCGTTCCAGCATACTTTATGGTCGGTTCAGTGTTGCGGTGTCCTGACGACACCGGTGATCATGCCTCCCCCGAGGAGCTCTTCGCCGCGGTAGAAGACGACGGCCTGGCCTGCTGCCACGGCGCTTTTGGGTTCGGTGAAGGTGACGACAGCAGAACCGTCATCCTGTGGATCGATGATGCAGCGGCCCTCCCGGTCCCGGTACCGGATCTTCGCCGAAGCCTCGAACGGTTCGCCGGGAGGATCGATGCCTATCCAGTTGAGGCCTTCGGCCCGGAGGATACGGCATTCGAGGGCCCGCTTCGGGCCGACGCATATCCGGTTATGGACGGCGTCGATCTCCGTGACGTAGGCAGGTTCTCCGGTCGAAATTCCGAGCCCCCGCCGCTGGCCGATCGTGTAGAACGGGTACCCCCGATGCTGTCCGACGACCCTTCCTCCTTCGTCGACGATTTCACCTCCTGCCACCCGTTCCGCAAGCCCGGGAAGGGCGTTTTCAAGGTAGCCGCAGTAGTCGTCGTGAGGCACGAAGCAGATCTCCTGGCTCTCCTTTTTTTCGGCCGCCAGCACTCCGAACGAACGGGCCATCTCACGCACCTCCGGTTTGGTAAACCCTCCGAGCGGGAAAAGCGTCTTCGAGATTTCGTGGCGGCTCAGCATCCAGAGGAAGTAGCTCTGGTCTTTCTGCTGATCGATGCCTTTGTAGAGGCGATGGCGTCCGTCGGTCAGCGAGGTCCGGGCGTAATGTCCGGTCGCCACGAGGTCGGCGCCCAGCATGTGTACCGCCTCGAAGAGTCCGAACCACTTGACGGTCTTGTTGCAGACCATGCAGGGGTTCGGCGTCCTGCCCGCCAGGTATGAGTCGTGGAAATATCCGATCACCTCGCGCATGAACCTGCCGCTCAGGTTGAGGGTGAAGACGGGAAAATCGAACTCATGAAGATCACTGACACGCAGCTGGGATGGGGCGAGTGCCGGTTCGTGGTCCGGTTCGTCGAGCACCTTGATGTTAAGTCCGGTGACCCGGTAGCCCTCCCGTGAGAGCAGGCAGGCGGCCACAGCGGAATCCACGCCTCCCGAGAGGCCGACGATGACATGTGGACGTGCGTTCATCTTCCTGGTATGGTTTCGTAAGCGAGGGGATGCGCCGGTCGAGCCGATGCTCCTTACTCAATATAACGAACAGAGTTCATTGCTGCAGAGGATCAGAGCAGGACGCCCCGCAATACCAGTGATGCGACCGTGAAGTAGATGACGATTCCCGTGACGTCGACCAGCGTGGCCACGAACGGTGCCGAGGAGGTCGCCGGGTCGAGGCCGAGGCGTTTGAGGAGCAGCGGAAGCATCGATCCCGTGATGGTGCCCCAGAGCACGATGCCCACCAGTGACCCTCCGACCGTGACGCCGATCAGCAGCCAGACCGTGGTGAAGCGGCCGAGGATCATCGACCACAGGACGACCCTGAGCAGGCCGATGGTGCCGAGGATGCTTCCCAGCATGAGGCCGGAGAGAAGCTCGCGCCGCATGACCGACCACCAGTCCCTGATGGTGATTTCGCCCAGGGAGAGTGAGCGGATGATGAGCGTCGCCGCCTGTGAACCGGAGTTGCCGCCGCTTGAGATGACCAGCGGGATGAAGGTCGCAAGGACGATCGCCTTGGCGAGCTCCCCTTCGAAATAGGACATGGCAGACGCGGTCAGCATTTCACTGAGGAAGAGCACGATGAGCCAGACTGCCCGTTTCTTGACGAGCTCCATGAGAGGGACGTCGATATATGGCTCCTCGAGGGCCTCGATACCGCCGAACTTCTGGATGTCCTCGGTTACCTCCTCTTCGGCGACGTCGAGCATGTCGTCGACCGTCACGATGCCGATCAGGTAGCCGTTCGAATCGACGACGGGCAGCGCGACCCTGTCGTACCGCTTGAACTCTTCAAGCGCGTCCTGCTGGTCCTGCGTGGCCATCAGGGTGATCAGCTTGTCTTCGGAGATGATGTCGTTCACCTTCCTGTCAAGAGGCGAGAGCAGGAGGTCCCGGGCAACCATTTCACCGACGAGCTTCCCGTGGTCGTCAACCGCGTAGATGACGTTCAGCGTCTCGCTTTCATGGCCGAAGGTCCTGATATGTTCGAGTACCTGGCCGATGTTCCAGTCCTGCTTGACGCTGAGGAAGTCCGGCGACATGAGCCTTCCGACGCTGCCTTCGGCGTACGCCAGGAGGGTCTTGGCTATCTTGAACTCCTTGAAGCTGAGCAGTTTGATGAGTTCCTGGGCGACCGGCCCCGGAAGCTCTTCGAGCAGGGCGGTACGGTCGTCGGCCGACATGCTGTTCAGGATGTGCGTCACATCCTTCTGTGTCAGCGCGTTGAGGAGGTTCTGCTGGGCGTCGAAGTCGAGGTACTCGAAGGTCTCCGTGGCGACGTCCCTCGGCAGGAGTCGGAACAGGATCGCATGGTCGCTTTCGGGGAGGTCGGAGATGAGTTCGGCAAGGTCGACCGGAAGCCAGTCATTGAAGAGCCGCTGAAGAGCGCTGAAGTTGCGCTTCTCGATAAGCTCCCGTATTTCAGGATAGATTGGGGTCCCGATCATGATGGCTGAGGCTGCTTGGTGAATGATTCCTCGTCTGACCCGACAGACCGTAAAAAAGGAATTTTTTTCAACTTTACAACTTGCCGGAACCCTTTTTCCTTCCTGCCGGAGAAGGAGTTTTCGAAACATGGGGAGAACCTGTGACGAACTTCCGCCAGGGAAGGTGCGTGCTCCTTGAAATGCCGATGCGCATGCTGGTGCCGATCATCTCCGGAGGCACTCCTGGTGCGTCCTCGATCCAGCATCGGTGACCGGACAGGGGTTCCGCATAGAGGTCGGGACCGATGCCGAGCGCCTGGGTCAGCTTGCCCGGGCCGCTCATCAGGGAGAAGAGGTCGCCGGTCCGCCGGTTCACGTTCATCCGTTCGATGCCTTCGACCGGTTCCATGGCCCTCAGGAGCACCGCACCCGCCGTTCCTTCCGGTTCGGAGACGATGTTGGCCATGTAGTGGCAGCCGTAAGAGAAGTAGATGTAGAGAGTTCCCGGTGGCCCGAACATGGCGCGGTTCCGCCTGGTCATCCCCCTCCATGCGTGGCTTGCCTCGTCGCCTTCGCCCAGGTAGGCCTCGGTCTCCACGATCCGTCCTTTCAGCAGTGCGCCTCCGGGTCCCTCGCTTCGCACGAAGATCTTGCCCAGCAGTTGCTCTGCAAGCACCAGGGTCGGTAGCTTGAAGAAATCGGGATTGATCCGTTCCATGATTGATAAATAGAGGTGTCCTCAAGTTTGTAAAAGTTTTCGTATCTATTATAATTGAGCAGGTTGAAAAAGGTGGATGAACTGCGCGAAAATTTTTCATTTCCCCGGCGATTTCATGGGTAGAGTCATAGCAATTGCAAACCAGAAAGGTGGCGTCGGCAAGACGACCACAGCGGTCAATATTGCGGCTTCCATAGCGATATCCGAATTCCGTACGCTCCTGATCGACATCGATCCCCAGGCGAACGCCACTTCGGGCTTCGGGCTCGAAACCGGCGACGAGATCGAGAACACGTTCTACCATGTGATGGTGAAGGGCGGGGAGATACGCGACGCGATCAAGCCTTCCAGCCTCGAGTACCTCGACGTGCTGCCCTCCAATGTGAACCTCGTTGGCATGGAGGTCGAACTGGTCAACATGCGCGAGCGGGAGTACGTCATGCAGAAGGCCCTCAGGCAGGTCAGGGAACAGTACGACTACATCATCATCGACTGCCCGCCCTCGCTGGGCCTCATCACGCTCAATTCGCTCACCGCTGCCGATTCGGTGCTCATTCCCGTCCAGGCCGAGTACTACGCCCTCGAGGGACTCGGCAAGCTGCTTAACACGATCAGCATCGTTCGCAAGCACCTGAACCCGCGGCTCGAGATCGAGGGTGTGCTGGTGACCATGTTCGACTCCAGGCTGCGGCTCGCCACCCAGGTGGCCGAAGAGGTGAAGAAGTTCTTCAAGGACAAGGTCTACAAGACCTACATCCGGAGGAACGTCAGGCTCTCGGAGGCTCCAAGCCACGGCAAGCCGGCCCTTCTCTACGATGCCCAGAGCATCGGCTCGAAGGATTACCTCGATCTCGCCCAGGAGATTTTCGAGCGTGACGGCAACATCAGCAAATTCAACATGAGGCAGCAGCAACTGCCCGGTTAACCGAGAATCATATGTCGAAAAAAGCACTGGGCAGGGGATTGAAGGCCTTGATCTCCGAAGAGGGGTTCGCGGCCGCTGAAAAGGCTGAGGAGCGTGAAAAGCTCCAGGAAGGCGCCATCGGCAGCCTCCCCATCGACAGGATCAGGGTCAACCCGTTCCAGCCCCGCAAGGAGTTCGACGAGACCGCCCTCGAGGAGCTTCGCAACTCCATCATCGAAAACGGCGTCATCCAGCCGGTGACGGTCTGCCGCGACGGCGACGGTTACCAGCTCATCAGCGGCGAACGCCGCCTTCGCGCGGTCACCGGTGCGGGCTTCAAGTTCATTCCCGCCTACGTCATCGAGGCCCCTGAGGACGCCAGCAAGCTCGAACTCGCCCTCATCGAGAACATCCAGCGCGAGGACCTGAACGCGATCGAAGTAGCCCTCGCCCTGAGGAGCCTGGTCACCAAGTGCAATATGACCCAGGACGAGGTGGCCCAGAAGGTCGGCAAGAACCGCTCGACGGTCAGCAACTTCCTTCGCCTGCTCAAGCTGCCGCGCCTGATCCAGGACAGCATCCGCTCAAGGGAGATATCCTCCGGCCACGCCCGCGCACTGATCAACCTCCCGAACGAACACCTCCAGCTCAAGGTGTGGCGCCAGATCATTGCCCGCCAGCTTTCGGTCCGGCAGACCGAGGCGCTGGTCAACAACATGTTCAAGGACCAGCCCAAGGAGGCCCCGAAGCAGCCCTCGCAAAGGGCAGTCCAGATCGGCGAGATCGAAGGCATCCTCAGGGACCGCCTCGCCACCAAGGTGAAGGTCGTCGAGAAGAAAGGAGGGCAGGGCGAGATCCACATCAGGTACTTCTCCAACGACGACCTCGAACGAATCCTCGACCTTATGGGCAATGAGTGACTTTTTTACACGTTTCCGACGTCATTCGGTGATCCTGCTGCTGGCCTCGTGCCTCGGTACGACGCT
>Ga0326732_1000315_pt1 | contig 11567 bp, 13 predicted proteins | sample MHFSIPfraction_4_FD_207644 | JGI IMG/M metagenome (GOLD analysis project Ga0326732, IMG submission 207644) | Lab enriched peat soil microbial communities from Michigan Hollow, Ithaca, NY, United States - MHF12FN SIP fraction | ecosystem: Environmental > Terrestrial > Soil > Wetlands > Peat...
TCTACAAGATCGCCGGCACCGAGGGAGCCCCCGCGCGGTTTTTCGCGACGGTATGACCGCGCCCGACGGGGTGCTGCTGCGCACCGATCGCCTCACCCGATCCTTCGGCAGCCTGACCGCGGTGAACGCGGTGAGCCTCACGGTGCGCGAGGGCGAGCTGCGCTCCATCATCGGGCCCAACGGGGCGGGCAAGACCACGTTCTTCCGCCTGGTCTCAGGGGAGATGGAGCCTTCCTCGGGGCGCGTGCTGTTCCACGAGGAGGACATCACCGGGCTGCCGCAGCACCGGGTGTGCCGGCTCGGCATCGCCAAGTCCTACCAGATCACCAACATCTTCCCGCATCTCTCGGTGCTCGAGAACGTGCGGGTCGCGGTGCAGGGGTACGCGCGCTCGTTCAACTTCTGGTCCCGCGCGGACCAGATCGCGGGCTGCCGGGAGCGGGCGGCCGGGATCCTCGCCACCGTCGGCCTGACGCGGCAGGCGGAGCGCCCCGCCGCGCACCTCTCCCACGGCGAGAAGCGGCACCTCGAGATCGGCATCGCGCTGGCCTCGGACCCCGCGCTGCTGCTGCTGGACGAGCCCACCGCGGGCATGAGCCCGGAAGAGACCGACGAGACCATGGTGCTGATCCGCGAGCTGGCCCGCGGGCGCACCGTGGTGCTGGTCGAGCACAAGATGAAGCTGGTGATGGGCATCTCCGATCGCGTCACCGTGCTGCACCAGGGCTCGGTGCTGGCCGACGGCACCCCCGAGGAGATCCGCGGCAACCGGCTCGTCCAGGAGACGTACCTCGGGGCCTCGCGGTGAGCCTGCTCAGCATCGAGGACGTGCACACCTACTACGGCGAGGCCCACATCCTGCAGGGCGTCTCGCTCTCGGTGGGCGACGGCGAGGTCGTCACGATGATCGGGCGCAACGGCGCGGGCAAGACCACCACGCTGCTCTCGATCATGGGCATCGCGCGGGCGCGCCGCGGGGCGGTGCGGCTCGGCGGCGAGGACATCACGCGGCTCGAGACGCACCAGATCGTGCGGCGAGGCGTCGGCTGGGTGCCGGAGGAGCGGCGGGTCCTGCCGAACCTGACCGTGCTGGAGAACCTGCGCCTCGGCATGATGGCCGCGCCCGGCGCCGAGGCCGAGCGGCGGCTCGAGGAGGCGCTCGAGTACTTCCCGCGCCTGCGCGAGCGCATCGACCAGAAGGGCCGCTTCCTCTCGGGCGGCGAGCAGCAGATGCTGGCCATCGCGCGCGGCCTGGTCGCGCATCCGCGGATCATGCTGGTGGACGAGCCCACCGAGGGCCTGGCCCCGCTGCTCGTCGAGAGCCTCACCGGGATCCTGCGCGAGATCAACCGGCGCGGCACCACCATCCTGCTGGTCGAGCAGACCCTCGAGGTCGCGATGGCGCTCTCCCATCGTCTCTACGTGATGGACCAGGGCCGCATCCAGTTCGAGGGCACGCCCGAGGCGCTGCGCCGCGATCCCACCATCCAGCAGCGCTTTCTGAGTGTCTAGGAAGCGCGCCGCACGATGAGCGGAGCGGCGCGCGCCCTCGGTCTCCTGAACCGTCTGTTTCGACGGCACGTGGGGGGAGCGCGGCGCCCGCCCTTCTTCGACATCGACGCGACCTACCCGTCGCTCCGGCTCCTCGATCGCAACTACCCGATCATTCGCGAGGAGCTCCTCGCGGTGCTGCAGGACCAGGAGCGCATTCCCCGTTACCACGAGATCTCGAAGGCCGAGACCTACATTTCAGGGACGGTGGACCCGGCCAAGAGCTGGCGAGTCTTCATGCTGGCCCACGTGAGCGGCGGCATCCCGACCAACCAGGCGCGCTGCCCGCGCACGAGCGCCCTGCTCGACCAGATCCCCGGCCTGCTGCAGGCGTTCTTCTCGATCCTGGACCCCGGCAAGTCGATCCCGGCCCACGACGGCCCGTATCTCGGCTATCTCCGCTACCACCTGGCCCTGCTGGTCCCGTCGGTGGATCCCCCGTCGATGCGGGTGAAGGACCAGGTCCACACGTGGCGCGAGGGGCACAGCATCCTGTTCGACGATAGCTGGAATCACCAGGTCTACAACACGAGCCCGGAGCGGCGCGTCGTCCTCATCGTCGACGTGGTGCGCCCGATGGCGTGGCCGCTGCACGCGATCAACTGGCTCGTGACCCGCGTCCTCGCCCGTTATAGCGAGGAGGTCCGGGAGATCCGGACCAACGTGACCAGGTACGCCGACCGGCGCTGAGCTTCCACCCGTCCGGCCGGCTGGCCCGTATACCGTGACGTGAACACCGGATCCGGGTTCCCCCGCCTGGCGTGGTCGAACCTGGCCGCGCAGTCGGCCGAGCAGATCGGCCTGGCCGCGACGCCGCTCGTCGCCGTCCTCGCGCTGGGCGCGGGAGCGGGTGAGACGGGCTTCCTCCAGACCGCGCAGACGCTGCCGTTCCTGATCCTGGCCATTCCCGCGGGCCTGCTCGCCGATCGCATGCCACGCCGTCGCCTCATGGCCCTGGCCGAGGCGGTGCGCGCGGGCTCGCTGATCGCGACGCTGGTGATCGCGCAGAGCGGGCTCCTCACGATCTGGTGGCTCGCGCTCCTGGGAGCAGCCGGCGCGTGCGGGACGGTGGCCTACAGCGTCACCGCGCCGTCGCTCGTGCCCGCGCTCGTGCCGCCCGAGGGGCTGGCCGCGGCCAACGCGCGCCTCGAGCTGGCGCGCACCGCCGCCTTCGTGGGCGGGCCCGCGGTGGCGGGCGCGCTGGTGGGCTGGACCGGCGCCTCGGCCGCGTTCGGCCTGGCCGCCGCCCTGTCGACGGGCGGGGTGATCCTGCTGGGCGGCCTGCGCGAGCCGGCCCGTCCGCGCGTGGCCTCCGGCCACCCGCTCGCCGAGCTGGCCGAGGGCGCCGGCTTCATGCTGCGCCACGGGCTGCTCCTGCCGATCCTGATCACCCAGTTCGTGTTCAACACCGCGTTCTTCGTGCTGCAGGCGGTGTACGTGCCCTACGCGGTCCACCACCTGGGCCTCTCGGCGAGCCAGGTGGGCGCCACGCTCGCCACCTACGGCATCGGGATGGTGCTGGGCGCGCTGCTGGCCGGCCGGGTGCTGGGCGCGCTGCCGTTCGGAGTGGTCATCGCGATCGGGCCGGTCACCGGGCTCGTGGCCGCGCTCGTGATGGTGCTGACCATCTGGGCGCCGTCGTTCGGCCTCGCGGCGTCGAGCTTCTTCCTGATGGGCGCCGGGCCCATCCTCTGGGTGATCAGCACCACCACCCTGCGGCAGACGGTGACCCCGTTGCACCTGCTGGGCCGCGTGTCGGCCATCAACATCGCGGCCTACGGCTCGCGGCCGCTCGGCGCGGCGATCGGCGGCTTCGTGGGCGGGCTCTACGGCGCGGAGACCGCCCTCGTGGTGGCCGCCGCGGGGTTCCTCGTCCAGGCGGTGGTGATCCTGGTCTCGCCGGTGCTGCCCCTCGCCCGTCAGCCGCGCATGGCGGCGTGACGGCTCAGGTGGCCGAGCGAGCGGTCTCCTGCAGGAAGAACACGTCCGGCTTCCCGCGCACGCCGGCCGCCTTCATCGCTTTCCGCAGGTCCCGCGACTTCGTGAACTTCTTGGCCTGACGGAGGTCGCTCCAGCGGAACAGGATGAACACGTCCTTGGGACGGGCGGCGCTCCGGAAGAGTCGCCCCCCCTTCGAGCCTCCCGACCGTCTCGCCTTGCCGTGCGCGTCGAACGCCCGCCTCCACTTCTGGTAGTCGGCGACCTTGTGGCGGATGAGGACGTACGGCATGGCGGGCCTCCCGGGGTAAGAGGAGCGGCGAGTGCTGACCGGACACCGCGAGTGTGGGTGCGCGGCGCCCGGTTGTCAACGTCACTCGCCGTCGTCTTCGTCGGGCAGGGGAAGCGCCTCGAGGATGCTGCCGATCGTCAGCTTCGCGAGGACCAGGCACAGCCGGCCCTCGTCCGGCTCCGCGAGCGTGCTCTCGACGGTGTGGACCGTGCTGTGGAGCCCGTCCACCTCCTCGGACCGAAGATCGAAATGCGGCTCGTGCTCGACCTGGAACTTCATCCGCGTGCCGCGGTCCGATTCGATGGTGATCGTCATCGTCTCCATTGAGGGGTCCCCCTTCCCCCTATCTTGCCGATGCTGTCAATGGCGGCGGGCACGAGCGCGCTTCCGCCCGTTTTTCGCGCGGCGGCGTATACCGCTCGAGATGACGTCGAGACAGTGGGGACTCCTGAGCGTGCTGGCGGTGCTGTGGGGCGGCGCGTTCTTCTTCAGCAAGGTGGCGCTCGGCGAGCTGCGGCCGTTCACGGTCGTGCTGGTGCGCTTCGGGGTGGCCGCGATCGCTCTGCGGCTGGTCGTCCGCCTGTCCGGCCATCGCATGCCGCGGTCGGGCCGGACCTGGGCCGGCTTCCTGGTGCTGGGCGCGCTCAACAACTTCATCCCGTTCAGCCTGATCGCGTGGGGCCAGGTGCACATCACGAGCGGGCTCGCCTCGATCCTCAACGCGACCACGCCGCTGTTCACCGCGGTGGTGGCGCACGCCTGGGGCCAGGAGCGGCTCGCCGCGCATCGCATCGCGGGCGTGCTGCTGGGCCTGGTGGGCGTGGCGGTGCTGATCGGGCCGGGGGCGCTCCGGCACCTGGGCGCCTCCACGTGGGGCGAGCTCGCCATCGTGGGGGCCGCGATCTCCTACGCCTTCGCGGGCACCTACGGGCGGCGCTTTCGCGCGCTGCCGGCGGTGGTGCCGGTGGCGGGGATGCTGACGACGTCCGCGCTGATGGCCCTGCCGCCCGCGCTCGCGCTGGATCACCCGTGGGCGGCGCGCCCGGGCGCGGCCACCGTCGGCGCGCTGCTCGGCCTCGCGCTGCTCAGCACCGCGCTCGGCTTCCTGATCTACTTCCGCCTGCTCTCCTCGGTGGGGGCGACCAACGTGATGCTGGTGACGCTGCTGATCCCGGTCACCGCGCTGCTGCTGGGCTCGGTGTTCCTCGACGAGCGGGTGACGGGCCCCGCGCTCGCGGGCATGGCCCTGATCTTCTGCGGGCTCCTCGCCATCGACGGCCGGCTCTTGCCGCGGCGCCTCCGTCCGCTCAGGCCACCGCCGCCCGATCCACCGGCGGGCGAAACTCCGGCATCACCTTCTCCGCGAAGAGCCGCAGGCTCTGCATCGCCTTCTCGTGGCCATAGTACGGCGGGTAGTGGAGCAGCAGCGACGTGAGCCCGGTCTTGTGGCGCAGCTCGCGGAGCTTGGCGATGACGGTGGCCGGCGAGCCGTGCAGCAGCGTGGTGGCGACGAGGTCGTCGTAGGCGAGGCTCTCCGCGCGGTTCTTCTCCGAGACGTTGCCCAGGTAGCCCGCGGTGCCCGCGCCCATGAAGTGACTGATGTGCCGCACGATGCCGTCCTCGGTGTCGCGCTTGGCGGCGGCGTCGGTGTCGGCCACGTACACCCAGCGCGCGATGTCCACCTTGCCCGCGGCCGGGTTCTGGTCGAGGGGAGCGGGCGCCTCCTTCAGGTGGCCCCGGTAGAGGGCGATCTGCCGGGCGAGCACGTCGGCCGACGGCAGCGTGGAGAGCATCAGGCCGAAGCCGTGCCGCGCCGCGTAAGCGAGCGAGCGATCGGTGGCCCCGGCCATGAAGAGCGGCGGGTGGGGCCGCTGCTGGCTGACCGGGAAGATCTCGTAGTCGCCCTCGATGATCGACCTGAAGTGCGCCCCTTCGTGCCGCACGCGGCGCTTGTGCAGGAGCTCCAGGATCAGGTCGATGGCCTCCTCCTGGACGTCGCGGCGATGGTCGAAGTCGCGGCCGAAGCCCTCGAACTCGTAGGGCCGATAGCCCGAGCCGAGCCCCAGCACCACCCGGCCGCCCGAGAGGATGTCCACGAAGGCCATGTTCTCGACGACGCGGATCGGATCGTAGAGCGGCAGCGTCACCACCGCGGTGCCCAGGCGGATGCGCGCGGTTTGAGCAGCCAGGTAGCCCAGGTAGGTGAAGACGTCCGGCATGATGCCGTACTGGTTCGAGAAGTGGTGCTCGGCCACCCAGGCGGTGTCGTAGCCCAGGCGGTCGGCGGCCTGGATCTCGGCGGTGACGCGCGCGTGGACCGCGCGGTGCGGGTAGGGCTCGGTGACGTGATTGGGGTGCGACGTGAACAGGACGCCGAATTCCATGAGGCAATCCTCCGGTCGGGGGCGCGCGGGCGCGTGAATTGCCGTCGAGTCTAGCAGAAAGCGTCTTGCCAGGGACCGGGCGGCTCGTGTATGTTCCGTGGACCCAACGCCCTCGGTCCGGATTCAATCGACCCGCAGTGGAGTACCCCAAAGGAGGGGAATGCCATGGCCGATCCGGTACCTCACAAGGCTCGCAAGTCCCCGGTGAGCCGCCGCTCTTTCCTGAAGACGCTCGGCGTGGCCTCCGCCACCGTGAGCGCCGCCCCGGCCTTCCTCCGGGGCCGCGCGGACGCGCAGGACTTCCAGCTCAAGGCCGCCGATCCGGCCGCCAAGGCGGGCGGCACCCTGCGCTTCGGCATCCTGAACGCGCCGGCCCACTTCGACGTGCACCAGTCGGGCACGATCGCCAACCTGGGGCCGCAGGCCCCGATGTACGACCTGCTGATCCGCCGGGACCCACGCGACGGCAACACCATCATCCCGGACCTGGCCCACAAGTGGGAGGTGGCGCCGGACGGCAAGAAATATACGTTTCATCTACGGAAGAACGTGAAGTTCCACGACGGCGCCGAGATGACCTCGGCGGACATGAAGGCCACCTACGACCGCATCGTGCGGCCGCCCAAGGGCGTGGTCATCCCGCGCTCCTCGCTCTTCACCGCCGTGGGCGAGATCGTGACGCCGGACCCGTACACCATCGAGTTCCGCCTGACCGAGCCCCGGCCCCGCGCCTTCATGCTGGGCGCCTTCGCGAGCGGCTGGAACATCGTGGTGCGCAAGAAGACCCTCGACGACAACCAGGGCAACCTGCGCCAGGTGATGAACTTCCCGGGCACCGGGCCCTTCCGTCACGTCTCGCGGAAGGACAAGGAAGTCTGGATCATGGAGAAGAACCCCAACTACTGGAACAAGGGGCTGCCGTACCTCGACAAGCTCGAGATCTACAACCTGCCGCCCTTCTCGCCCGAGCTGGGCTCCTCGTTCCTCTCCGGCAAGGTCGACTACGCGCGGATCATGGATCCGGTCTCGTGGCGCAAGGCCAAGGAGATGCCGGGCGTGACCGCGACCGCGATGAACCAGTCGGTCATCCAGGCGTACTACTTCAACATGAAGCGCAAGCCGTTCGGCGACCCGCGCGTGCGACGGGCGCTGCACCTCGCCACCGACCGCCACGTGCTGGTGGACGTGGTGAAGGACACCGCGCCCATGCAGGTGGGCGGCTTCGTGTACCCGTTCCACGAGTGGTCCACCCCGAAGGCGGAGATGGAGAAGCGCCTCGGCTACCAGAAGGACCCCACGGCCGCCATCCAGGAAGCCAAGAAGCTGATGGCGGCGGCCGGCTACGGGCAGGGGCTCAAGAACCTCGACTTCGTGGTGCGCGACATCGCTACCTTCAAGCTATGGGCGGTGGCCATCCAGGCCATGCTGAAGGAGAACCTCAACGTCGAGACGAACCTCCGGGTGGTGCAGACGTCGCAGTGGTTCGATGAGGCGGCCGCGGGCAACTTCGACCTCGCGATCAGCGCGGTGGTCTCCTCGCTCATGGACCCGTCCGACTACTTCACCGCGTGGTACGGCAAGGGCGGTCCGCAGAACTACTCGGGCTGGACCAACGAGGAGTTTCACACCCTCGCGCACAATCTCGAGCGTGAGGTGGACGAGAACAAGCGCAAGGCGATGATTCCGCGGGCCGAGGCGATCATGGAGAACGACCCCCCGCTGGTCCCGGTGGCCTGGGAGCAGATCTACGACGCCTTCTACAACCGGGTGCACGGGCAGAACGCGACGAAGTTCTTCGGCATCTACGACGTCACGCGCTGGGACACGGTCTGGATGTCGTAGGCGCGATTCGCGGTCGTGCAGAAGTATCTGCTGCGGCGGGGGTTGTTCGCGCTCGGCACCGTGATCGGGGTCTCCCTGATCGTGTTCGTGGTGCTGCGCATCCTGCCCGGCGACCCGCTGGTGGCCCTTCTTGGCGTGGAAGGCCACGCCAAGATGGCCCCGGCGGACCGGGTGATCATCATGAAGGACCTGGGGCTGTCGGACTCGCTCCCGGTACAGTACGTCCGCTGGCTCCGTGACATCGCCACCGGGCAGCTCGGCAAGTCGTTCTTCCGCGGCGACACCGTCGGGGCTCTGATCCTGCACCGTGGGCCGCTCTCCGCCGAGATCGCGATCCTGGCCCTGATCATCTCGTGGCTGGTCGGGCTGCCGGTGGGCATCCTGAGCGCGGTCCGCCCCAACGGGTGGGCCGACGCGATCACGCGCTTCCTCTCCATCCTCTTCATCGCGATCCCCGGCTTCTGGCTCAGCATGCTGCTCGTCCTGGCGCTCCTGTTCTGGTTCGGCTACAAGGCGCCCATCCTGGTCGTCCACCTCTGGGAGAACCCCTGGCAGAACCTGCAGATCATCCTGGGCCCCGCGGTGGTGCTCGGGCTCGCCCAGGGCGCCTACATCGCGCGCATGTCGCGCTCTTGCCTCCTGGAAGTCATCCGCGAGGACTACGTGCGCACCGCGCGCGCCAAGGGCGCGGTGGAGCGCGCGGTGGTCCTGCGCCACGCCCTGCCCAACGCGCTCCTGCCGGTGGTCACCATCTCCGGGGTGCTGCTCGGCTTCGTGCTCGGCGGCTCGGTCGCGGTGGAGCAGGCCTTCGGGGTGCCCGGGCTCGGCCGCGCCCTGGTCACCGCGATCATCGAGCGTGACATCATCGTGGTGCAGAACCTGGTGCTGCTCTACGCGCTCATCTTCGTGGTGGTGAACGCGCTGGTCGACCTCTCGTACGCGTGGCTCGATCCGCGCATCCGCTACCAGTAGGGCCCGCCCGATGCTCGCGCTCCTGCGTCAGAACTGGCTGTCGGCGGCCGGCGGGCTCGTCGCGGTGTTCATCGTCTTCGTCGCGCTGGCCGCGCCGCTGATCGCTCCCCGCGACCCGCTCAAGGCCGACTTCCGGCACATGAACAAGGCGCCGGGCGCGGAGGCCTTCTTCGGCACCGACCAGGTGGGGCGCGACGCGCTGAGCCGGGTGATCTACGGGGCCCGCACCTCGCTATTCGTGGCCTTCTCCGCGGTGCTGCTCGGCACCACGCTGGGCTCGCTGTGGGGCGTGGCCTGCGGGTACCTGGGCGGCCGCTTCGACCTGGTGAGCCAGCGGGTGATGGAGATCTTCCAGTCCTTCCCGGATCTGATCCTGGCCATGGCGATCTCGATGGCCATCGGCACCGGGCTCCCCGCGGTCATCGTGGCCATCGCCATCACCCGCGTGCCGTTCGGTGGGCGCGTGATCCGCTCGGTGGCGCTCAGCGTGAGCGCGATGCCGTTCGTGGAGGCCGGGCGCGCCGCCGGCGCCTCGTCCTTTCGGGTGATGTCGCGGCACGTACTGCCCCAGTGCGTGGCGCCGTACCTGGTGCTGGCCACCACGCACCTGGGCGTGGCCATCGTGATCGAGGCCGCGCTCGGGTTCCTGGGCGTCGGGGTGCCCCCGCCCACCCCGACGTGGGGCAACATGCTCGCCGACGCGATCACCGGCCTCGTGCCGCAGTGGTGGCTCGTGCTCTTCCCGGGGCTCGCCATCACCGTGACCGTGCTCGCCTTCAACCTGCTGGGCGACGGCATCCGCGACAGCCTCGACCCCAAGCTCGCGCCGACCGTCCTGCGCCTCGTGACCGGGGTGGGACGGGGCGCGCGCAGCGCCGGCGCGAGCACCGCCACGCCCGCGCCGTCCGCCCAGGGTCAGCCCGGGGCCGCCTGAGGGCGAGCGCGGTGGACCTGGAGTTCCTCAACTTCCCCGGCGCGCCCCCGCCTCCGCCCACCGCGGCCTACAGCCACGCGGTCCGCGCGGGCGAGTACCTGTTCGTGACCGGCCAGCTCGGGGCGGATCCCGCGACCAACGCCCTGGTGCCGGGAGGGACGGTGGCCCAGACGCACCAGGTGATGCGCAACCTCCAGGCGGTGCTGGCCGGCGCGGGCACCACGCTCGCCCGAGCGGTGATGGTGCGCATCTACCTCACCAACTTCGCCGACTACGCGGCCGTCAACGCGGCCTACGCCTCGTACTTCGCCCCCGGCAAGCTCCCGGCCCGCACCACCGTCGGCGTCACCGCCCTGGCCCTGGGCGGCGCCGTCGAGATCGACCTCATCGCCCGCCTGTAGTCGGCGTCTCTGATCTGGGGTCAGGTCTTACATTACGACATTGTCGCAATGTAAGACCTGACCCCGTCAGAGGGGCTTGCAGCCGGGGCGGTCGTAGCGGTGGAACTCGCCGCGGGCGTTGATGGCGATGCGGACGCTGGGCGTGGATCCCACCGGCTCCAGATGGTGCCAGAGGTGCTTGGGGCCGAAGACGAAGTCGCCGGCCCGCGCGTGGATCGGCCCGCTCTGGCCCTCGATGTACCAGTCGATCTCGCCCTGCAGCACCACCCACCACTCGTCGTGATGGTGATAGTGCGTGTCGTTCGGCTGGCCCGGCGGATGGCAGATCAGGAAGGCCTGGACGTCGTCGGTCAGCACCAGCGCCTCCGACCACGGCGGCTCGCCCTTCTTGGCGATCAGGTCCGGCAGGCGGCTCTGCAACGAGCCCAGCTCGAGCAGCGGGATCCGTGTGGTCATGTCGTCGCTCCGGGTCGGCGGGTGATCCGCCGGCGCGCGCCCTCCACCGCCTGGACCAGCCCGCCGGGGAAGATCAGCACGATGGCGATGAAGAGCACGCCGAAGATCAAGAGGTGGAAGTCCACCCAGCGCACGGTCAGGTACTCCTTCAGGAACACGTAGAGCACCGCGCCCAGCACGGGGCCGTGCAGCGTGCCGACCCCGCCGATGAAGGTCATGAGCAGCGCGTCGAACGTCCAGCCCGGTCCGAACGGGTGCGACGGGTAGTAGCTGATGTGATAGTACGCGAAGAGGCCGCCGGCCGCCCCGGCCAGCGCGGTCGACAGCGCGAGCGCCCGCAGCTTCAGCCCCAGCGCCGACACGCCGGTGGCCTCGGCCGCGTCCTCGTCCTCGCGCACGGCCAGCATCCCGAGCCCGAGGCGGGAGCGGGCCAGCCCGGCCACCGAGATCACCGAGCCCGCGGCGAGCGCCAGCGCCAGGTAGTAGCGGGGCGCGAGCCGGTAGGCGCCGATGCTGGCCGCGGGCAGGGTCGAGATCTCGGGGAGCGCGTTGCCGACGGTGGTGCGCAGGATCTCGCCCAGGGCCAGCGTGCCGATCGCGAAGTAGGCCCCGCGCAGGCGGAAGGCGGCGGCGCCGATGAGCAGCGCGAAGGCCGGGGCCACCAGCGCGCCCGCCGCCATCGCCCCCAGCACCGGCGTGCCGGCGATCCACAGGGTGCGCGCGGTGAGCGCGCCCAGGCCGAAGAAGGCGGCGTGGCCCAGGTTCACCTGGCCCGCGTAGCCCGCGATGATGTTCCA
>Ga0326732_1000316_pt1 | contig 11514 bp, 10 predicted proteins | sample MHFSIPfraction_4_FD_207644 | JGI IMG/M metagenome (GOLD analysis project Ga0326732, IMG submission 207644) | Lab enriched peat soil microbial communities from Michigan Hollow, Ithaca, NY, United States - MHF12FN SIP fraction | ecosystem: Environmental > Terrestrial > Soil > Wetlands > Peat...
CACGGTTTGCCGCCCAGAAATTCGAGCAGGGTTTTCTGCTTGTAATAGCCGCCACGCACGTAGCGGTCGTAGTCACGAAAATCCTGCACCGTCTTGAAACCCGGGATCTGCACGATCTTGTCGCCTTGCGGTGTGAGGTAGACGAAAAGCGGCGTGGCAAATGCCTGCAGTCGCACGCCCAGCTCGGCCTCGGTGATGCGCTCACCACTCGGCAATGTCAGCCGCCGCCCGGATTCGGCATCGACATAGACCAGTTCGTAGTTGTCGCTGTACAGCGTTTTCAGCGACGCGTCGGAAAAGGTCTTCTTGTTGGTGTGGTCACACCACGCGCAGCCATAGCGCCCGAAGTACAGAAAAATCGGTTTGCCGCTCGCGCGCGCCGCCTTGAGGCCGGCATCGAAGCTGACGAACGGATAGCCCGGCGGTGGATCGGCCAGTGCCGCAGTCACCCAAAAACAGCTTGCCGCCAGCAGTACTTTGATCAGCTTCATCCCGCACTCCTTCAACCACACTGCCTGCATTCTGATAAATTCAGGCACTTGCACAACCCTCTTTTATGACCACATGACCCACGATCCCGTTCGCATCGGCCTGGTTTCCATCAGCGACCGCGCCAGCAGCGGCGTGTACGAAGACCGTGGCCTGCCTGCACTCGAAGCCTGGTTTGGCGAGGTATTGGCCAACCCGGCTGAATTCATCACCCGGCTGATCCCCGACGAGCAGGCGCTGATCGAGGCCTCGCTGATCGAACTCGCCGACCGTGAACGTTGTTCGCTCATTCTCACCACCGGCGGTACCGGCCCGGCACTGCGCGACGTCACCCCCGAGGCCACGCTGGCAGTGGCGCACAAGGTACTGCCCGGCTTCGGCGAAGCAATGCGTGCGGTGTCGCTGAAGTATGTGCCGACCGCCATCCTGTCGCGCCAGGTCGGCGTCACCCGTGGCGCCAGCCTGATCCTCAACCTGCCGGGCCAGCCCAAGGCGATCAAGGAAACGCTCGATGGCATTTTCGCTGCCGTGCCCTACTGCATCGACCTGATCGGCGGGCCCTATCTCGAGGCGCGGCCCGATACCCTGGCGGTGTTCCGCCCCAAATCCGCGCTGAGGACGAGCATATGATGGCAGTATTTCGATGCGTTCGCCCGCGCCCTGCGCGACCTGTTCAGCCTGCGCGTGCTATGGGTGGTGGTCTGGCCGATGCTGCTCGCCATGCTGCTCTGGCTGGCGCTGGGCGTGACGTTCTGGGGCACCTTCTCTGGCTGGATCGCACGGGGACTCGACGCCATCGGCATCCAGACCTGGCTGGCCGGCCTCGAACCGGTGTGGATTGCCAACGGCATTCAGGCGCTGCTGCATCTCATGTTGTTCGTGCCGCTGGTGCTGCTGACCGCGCTCGTCATCACCGCGCTATTGGCATGCCTGCCCTGATTCGCGTGGTGGCGGAGCGCGACTATCCGCACCTCAAGCGAGAGGCGGGCGGCGGCCTCGTCGGCAGCCTGTGGAATGCGGCGATCGCCATCATCGTATTCGTGGCCTTGTGGCTGGTCACCCTGCCGCTATGGCTGTTCGGCGTCGGCTTCATCGTGCCTTTCGTCGCCGCTGCCTATCTGAACCAGCGCCTGTTCCGCTACGACGCCATCGCCGAACACGCCAGCGCCGACGAAATGGCTGAATTGTTCCGAAACGATCGCGGCGGCTGGTGGGGATTGGGGCTGTTGACCGGTCTGCTGCAATTCGTCCCCTTGCTGAACCTGCTGAGTCCGGTACTCGCTGCGCTTGCATTCATTCACTATGGCCTGGCACGCCTGAAACAGAAACGGGCAGCCACGGGGGGTTGATCGTGGTGGTGGCGTTTGCTGCCGGTCGGCCATGCAAGCACGGCCTGCCCCGGCACTCCTCACGCGGCTAGCGGGAAGCGGAAAAACGCTGCCTGAAACCCTCATCGAGATTGATTTCGTGGGCAGTCTGTGGACCGATGACGCAGCGTTCCAGACTGGGTGGCATCACCAATTCTCCGGCGGCATCCAGCAACCGGCCCGCCATGATTTCAGCCTCGTGTCGCGGCAGCGATTGCGGCAACTCGGGTTCGGCATAGCCCTGAGGATAAACCGGCCGGCCGTCGGCGGCGTATTTATCGGTCGCACCCAGCGTATGCAGAAGTTCATGCGCAATGACGATGCTGTTCTGCTGCGTCTGCCGGGGATCGGCGAAAGCATGCACCACCCCAACCAAGCCTTTCTGCAAGCCCAGCGAATGTTCCAGCGCCACCCCGTCCTCCGGTGCGTGATATAGCACATACAGTTTCACCAAGCCGAGTTGTGGAAATAGCTGGCCAGACTGCCGGTACACCCACCAGCGCAGCTTCAGACTCCAGAAAATCGTATTCAGCACACTACGGTCGCGCGGAGGTGCCGGCGGAATTTCCTTCAGTTCCGGCATTAGCGTGATCTGCATCGAGGGCGAACGGACCACGCCGTAACGCGCGGTCTCGCGCTGCAGAAAAGCGTTGATGTCGTCGAAGTCGCTTGCCCGCAGCGCGCGGATCGTCTCGCTTGCCTGGTCAGAAGCGTCGCCGTTGATCGGGATCACGGCCACTTGCAGCGGCACCTGCCAGGCGCGCACCATGGACTGATCGAGCCAGGTCAAACCGAGCGCTGCGGCCAGACAGCCCAGCAGCAGCAGAATACGGATTCGGCGAAAAGTCATGGCGGCAGGGGCTGGGCAGGCATCTCCCCTTAACGGCCAGACAGCCGGCCAATTGAGCCGGTGTCACGGCGTGGCCGCAGCAGGCGAGGTCGCCGCTGGCACCGCCACCTTGGCCGCACCCAGAACCATCTTGCTACCGACCTGTTTGTCCTTGGCCGCCTGCTCGACAGCAGCGGCGACACTGACGCGCCCGCCGTCCAGCCCGTTGCGGACCAGGTCTTCACGCATCGCCTGCCCGCGGGCCTGTGCCAGTTTGATGAGCGCCGCGTTGTCGATGACCGTTTTCTGGGTGAGTTGCTCCAGCAATTCGATATGGAAAGCGGATACCGGGCCGGTATCGCGTGTCTTGAAGCGGCGACCGAGCCGCTCGACCAGTTCGCTGTCCATAATCGGGTTGGCGCCGCCTTTCTCCTTTTCCTTGTAGCTGGCGCGCAACTTCTGGTAGTCCGCCTTGCCGACGCGCTCGGCGTAGCGATCTTCCAGCCAGGTCTGAACTTTGTAGTTGTTGACGTCCACCGGACCCGGTTCCTCGTTCGGAGCGAGTTTGGCGCCCGTGCCTGCTGCCACTTCGCGACGGATGGCCTGCTCCTGCAGGGCACGGCGATCGGCCCCGGGGTCGTAGCCGGGTTCGAGGGTGAGCGTCAGCGCCGGGCGCTTGGCCATGGCTTCGGCAAGCATTTTCAGCTTCTCCTGTTCGGGCGGCAACAGCTTGCTGCTGCCAGGATCGAAGGTCACCGCCTCCAGCTTTTCCGAACTGATGCCCAGAAGCTTGCCCAGCGCGCGGAAAGGCGCGGTCACCAGTTTGGTCAGCACGTTGACGATGGCTTTCCAGATGATCTTGCCATAGCTGAATTTCGGGTCGTCGAGGCTGCCGGAAATGGGCAGATCGAGGTCGATGACGCCGTTGCTGTCTTCCAGCAGGGCGATCGCCAGATCGAGCGGCAGCTTCATCGCGTCAGGGCTGTCGACCCGCTCGCCGAGTTTCAGCTTGTTGATGACGAATTTATTCTCGCCCGCCAGCTGGCGCTGCTTGATTTTGTATTCGAGGTCGACCGAGAGCTTGCCGGAATCGATCCTGCGCCCGGCGAACTTGCCCGAATACGGCGTCAGGTTGGCCATTTCGAGATTGCGGAAAGTCAGCGTCAGATCGGTGAAGTCGGTCGCACGGAACGGCTGTACCGACCCCCGCACGCGCGCCGAACCGAAGTCGTCGACCTTGCCATCAAGTTCCACTTGCGCAGTGGTCTGCGAGTCGGTGGACAAGCCGGTGACGACACCCGACAGGTCATGCATCCGGGTGCCGAACTGCGGCGAGAGCGAGAGATCGGCAAACTCGGCGTTGGCTTCGACAATGCGCAGGCGCGATATTGAGAGCGGGAACGCAGGGGGAGTCTCCGCTTCGGCGGCAGGCTTGGGCGATGGGACTTCCGCAGCACCGGCTTCGGGGGCGGGCGCAGCGTTGCTACGCACGATGCGTTTGAAGTTGATTGTCTTGTCTTCGAAGATGATGATCTTGCCGAAAGGGTTTGTCGCCACCAGCTCGTCCATGTGAAGGCGGTTGGGGCCGAGCGAGAATTCGAGATTGTCGGAACCCAGTTTCTTCCAGCCGAGGAAGGCCTCCTCGGTTTCCTCTTCGGTGATGGCCAGGTCGTCGACAGCGAAGCCGCCGTCGAAGTCCAGCTTCATGCCCGACTTCGTCTGCGCAAACGCCAGCTTGCCGCGGGTCGATGCCGCGCCGGAATGCAGGTTGAGCCTGGCGAAGCGATTCACATACGGCGCGAACGGCTTGAGAGACAGCCCGACCAGTTTCACATCGAGCTTGCCGGAAGACTGCTTCGGGATCACCCGGCCAGCGGCCTCGAAGCGCCCCCCCTGTCTGACCTGAAAAAATGCTTTAAGCGGGATCGCACGCGCCATGTCGAGCGTGACCTCGCGCACCTCCAGCAATCCGCGCTCGATATCGAGCAGCACCGGCGCCCCGGCATCACGATCCTCCACATGAACGCCGGCATCTTCCAGCGCCAGCCGCTGCAGGGCGAGCGTCCAGTTCCGCTCCGCCCCGGCGGCCAGTTTGACCACCGCGCGTTCGGAGACGGGCGGCGCGACCCGGGCCTGTTTCAGCATGGCCTGCCAGTTAAGCGGCTGGCCCGCGGTACGCACCACCTGGGTTCGCAGACCCGACAGCAGGACTTCCTGCATCGATGCGGCATTTGCGTCGAGATCGAATTCACCGCCTTTCACCTGCAGCCTGGCCAGCGTGGCTGCGGGCTCGGCTTGCAGCGCCGATGTCATCTTAAGGCCGCTGATTTCAGTGTTGAAGCCGCTGATCTGCAGCGGGCCTTGCAGATTCGACAACGCCAGGCGCATGTCCAGATCGGCCAACTCCAGGCGCATCGGCTGCTGGAACGAACTATCCAGTGAATGGGCGCGCCAGTCCTGCAGACTCACTTCGGCCACTTCGAATGCGAAGGGCTTGCCCGCCTTTGCTGCGGGCTGCACTGCCGGTTCGGATGCTGTTCCAGACGCAGGCTTCCAGGCGTTCGACCAGTCGAAGCTGCCATCGGGCAGGCGAGTGATCTGCACCTCTCCGCCGGTCAGCGCCACCTGCGCCACGCGTGCCCGGCGCGCCATCAGATCGAAGTCCACGCCCTTGATTGTGGCCTGCGGCAGCTGGAACAGCGGCGTTTCCCCCATCGCCAGGCGGATCTCCTGAGCCCCGAGCGCCAGCCCGGAGAACTTCACCTGGTTACCCGACTGCATGGAAAAATCCAGTCGCGGCAGCGCCAGGTCAAAGTGCTTCATCGTCAGCGTCCCGCTGCCCTGCGCCGGGACGGCCGCAAAGTTGTCCAGCGCCAGTCGAACGCGCGTCAGCACCGCCTGGGGTTTGTCGCCGACGATCGCGAAGTTGTAAGCCAGACTGGCCTGGATATCACCCTCGGTGGACTTGATCGGCAGCTCAACCTGTTTCACTACCCGGATCAGCCGCTCGAGTTTCACCCCTTCGAGCTGAACCTCGCCGGTGGACACCACGGGGTTCAGTCCCACCTCGCCTTTCCATCTGAGGGTGCCGCCCTGCTCAGGCAACTTGGCTGCAATCAAATAATCGCCGCGATCCTCGGGCAGGGTCGAGAGGCCGTCGAGCTCGATGCCGAGCGGCTGCAACGAAACCTTGAATGGTTTTCCGGTCCGGTTTGCATCGGTGTAGTCGATGTCGCCGTCGGCGATCTTGATATGGTCGATGAGCACGCGCGCGATGCTGTCGGACGGCGGCTCCTTGTCTTCGTTGAGCTTGGCGATCAGCGCCGCCCAGTTCAGCTTGCCGCCGCGCCGCACTTCGACGGTGGCGCGCGGGCGATCGAGCTGGATGTCCTGGATGCGCCAGGCCCAGCGGAACAGGCCGGTGGTGTCGAGGTTGACATAGAGCCGGTCGAAACCGGCCAGCGGCTTGCCATCTTTTTCGGTGAGCCGGAGGCCGTCGACCGTGGCTTCAAGCGTAAGGGGGTTGAACGTGACCCGCTGCGCGCTCAACTGGCTGGCGAGCTTGTTTTCACCCACCCAGGGCAGCAGCCTTTTGGCCAGCGGGTCGACCAGGAAAAATCCGAAAACCAGGTACAGGGCGAACAGCCCGGCAGCAATCAGAAACGGCAGGCTGAGTGCAATTTTGACGACACGTCCCCACATACGGACCCCTTTATTGGAATTCTATCCACGTAGAACACGAAGTCTCGCGAAGGAAATACTTGACTGCTTTTCTTCGCAAACTTCACGGATCAATCGGTTGTTTGCATGGCCTCGCGGATCAGCTTGAATATCTCGCGGAAGGCTTTCGGCGGCTTGTTGCGCGCCGCTTCGTCGCGCGCATTTCTGATAAGTTGTCGCAGGTGCGTGGCGTCCGTATCGGGATACGCATTGAGAAACAGCGTCAGCGATTCGTTATCGGCGATGAGTTTCTCGCGCCACTTCTCGGCCTGGTGCAGCTTGGCGTTTTCCGCCGCGGAAACGCCGTTGAAGACGTCGATCTGCGCCTGGATCGGTGCCGGGTCGATTGCCCGCATCAGCTTGCCGATGTATTGCTTCTGCCGTCGCAGCGCGCCGTTCTGGGTGATCTTGCGGCAGTCGGCGACAGCGGTACGCAATGCCTCCGGCAGTTCGATGCGTTTGAACTGGGCGTCGGGGAGTTTGACCAGAATTTCGCCGAGTTCCTGCAAGGCTTCGACTTCGCGTTTTTGTTGGCTTTTGCTGGGGCCGTCATAGACCTCGTCGGGGTCGAACTCAAGCTCGGCATCAGGGTCGATCAGGCGCACGGTGGGGCTTTCGGTTGCTGTTATTATCAACATTGTAGTTTCTGCCTATTCAAAACGTACTCACCCCCACCTTCCTTTTGTAAATTTCGATATGTCCCGCTCCCAGTTCAGCTATACCCGCGACCAGCTTATTGCCCTTTCCCGGATCGTCATCGAGCACGCCGCCCGGCAGGGTGCCAGCGCGGCCGATACCGAAATCTCCGAAGGGGTTGGCCAGAGCGTCAGCGTGCGTCAGGGTGAGATCGAAACCATCGAATACAACAAGGACAAGGGCGCCGGGGTAACTGTCTACATCGGCCAGCGGCGCGGCCACGCCTCGACCTCGGACCTGTCGGAGACAGCACTGAAAAGCGCAGTGGAGAAAGCGCTGACCATCGCCCGCTACACTGCGGAAGACGACTGCGCCGGACTGCCCGATGCCGACACACTGGCGCAAAGCGCGCCCGATCTCGATCTCTATCATCCATGGGCACTTACCGTGGAAGAAGCCGCCGATCGCGCCCGTGCCTGCGAAGCAGCGGCATTGGCGGTCGACAAGCGCTTGACCAACTCGGAAGGTGCGGGCGTCAGTATTCATTCCTCGCATTTCATCTATGCCAACAGCCTCGGCTTCTGCAATGGCTACGCGGGCTCGCGCCACGGCATCTCGGTCGCGGTGATCGGCGAAGACAAGGGCGCGATGCAGCGCGACTACTGGTACAGCAGCGCACGCAACGCAGAAAAACTGGAGTCCGCTGAGTCGGTGGGTCGCATGGCGGGTACGCGCACGGTGCGGCGTCTCAACGGCAGGAAGCTCGACACCCGCACCTGCCCGATAGTGTTCGAGGCGCCGATCGCCACCGGCCTGATCGGCAATTTTGTCGCGGCGGTGTCCGGCGGCAGCCTGTACCGCAAGTCGTCCTTTCTGCTCGACAGCCTGGGGCAGCAGATATTTGCGCCGCTGGTGAACATCCGCGAGCAACCCTTTATCCCGTGCGGTCTCGGCAGTGCGCCCTTCGACAGCGAAGGGGTCGCCTGCCTCGATCGCGACATGGTGAAGGACGGCGTGCTGCAGGGCTATTTCCTGTCGAGCTATTCGGCCCGCAAGCTGGGCATGACGACGACCGGAAATGCAGGGGGCAGCCACAACCTCATCGTCACCCCCGGCGAACACGACCTCGACGGCCTGCTCAAACTGATGGGCAGCGGCCTCCTGGTTACCGAACTGCTCGGCCACGGCGCCAACATGGTCACTGGCGACTATTCGCGCGGCGCCGCCGGCTTCTGGGTTGAAAACGGAGAAATCCAGTACCCGGTCGAGGAAGTGACCATCGCCGGCAACCTGGCCACGATGTTCAAGGGCATCGTCGACATCGGCAAGGACATCGAGCGACGCGGCTCCAAGCAGGTCGGTTCGATCCTGATCGACAAGATGACGGTGGCAGGCAACTAGCATGCTTACAGCAAGCCGCTTCCTGATCGCGGTTTGTGTTTCCTTTCTGCTGGCCGCGTGCGACCGCGCGCCGACGCTGCCCAAGCTCACCCAGCAGGATGTCATTGTCGCCTTCGGCGACAGCCTCACCCACGGCACCGGTGCAAATGACGACACCGCCTATCCCGCCGTGCTGGCGGCGCTCACCGGCCGCACCGTGATCAACGCCGGCGTGCCCGGCGACACCACGGCCTCCGGCTTGCAGCGCCTGCCCGAGGTGCTGGCCGAATACCAGCCGCGCCTGGTGCTGCTGTGCCTGGGTGGCAACGACATGCTGCGCAAGCAACCTGCAGCCAGCACCGAGAACAACCTGCGCCTGCTGGTGCAGACCATCCGCGCCAGCGGTGCCAACGTCGTGCTGATCGGCGTACCCGAACCGAAGCTGTTCGGCGGTGCGCCGGATTTCTACGCCCGCGTTGCCAAAGACATGCAGTTGCCTCTGGAACAGGATGTTTTCAACGACGTGCTGAAAGACAATCGCCTTAAATCCGACCCCATTCATGCCAACGCCGCTGGCTATCACGTGGTCGCCGAGCGGCTGGCCGCATTCCTGCGCGAGGCGGGGGCGCTGTGAATCAAAAGTCATTTATCCGCGAAGGACGCGAAGGAGCGCGAAGTGGAAATGCCCAAATCGTTATTCTTCCTGGATTTTCTTCGTGTCACTTCGCGTCCTTCGCGGATCAGTAAAAGCTCTTCACCATGACAACCCTGCTCGCACTGGCCCGCCTGATCGACGCGCTGACTGAACGCGTCGGCCGCCTGGTCATCTGGCTGGTGCTCGTCGCCACCCTGATTTCGGCCGGCAACGCGCTGGCCCGCTATGCGCTGGGCGAAAGCTCGAACGCCTGGCTGGAAATCCAGTGGTATCTGTTCGGCGCGATGTTCCTCTTGGCGGCGGGTTACACGCTGAAGCACAACGGGCATGTGCGCATCGACATTTTCTACAACCGTTTCGGTGCGCGCGGGCAGGCCTGGATCGACCTCATCGGTGGGTTGCTGTTCCTGCTGCCGATGGCCATTCTGCTGACCTGGCTGGCGTGGCCGATGTTTCTGGATGCCTGGCTCACGCACGAGATGTCGTCCGACGCCGGTGGACTTCTGCGCTGGCCGGTGAAGCTGCTGCTGCCGCTGGGATTTGCCCTGCTCGCCCTGCAGGGCGTGGCCGAGGTCATCAAGCGGCTCGGTGTCCTCAGCGGTCATTTCATCCTTCCACGCGAAGTACCGGAGGAAGAGGTGTGATGACGGCCGCACTGTTGGAAAACATCGCGCCGCTGATGTTTCTGGGGCTGGTGGTCTTTCTGCTGCTGGGCTATCCGGTGGCCTTCGCGCTCGCCGCCAATGGCCTGCTGTTCGCCGGCATCGGCATCGCCACCGGCTATTTCGACTTTTCGCTGATGCAGGCATTGCCCGAGCGCATCTACGGCATCGCTGCCAATCCCACACTGCTGGCGATCCCCTTCTTCGCCTTCATGGGCCTGATCCTCGAACGCTCCGGCATGGCCGAAGACCTGCTCGACACCATCGGCCAGCTGTTCGGCGAGCTGCGCGGTGGCCTGGCCTACGCGGTGATCCTGGTCGGCGCACTGCTCGCGGCCACCACCGGCGTAGTCGCCGCCTCGGTCATCGCGATGGGACTGATCTCCTTGCCGGTGATGCTGCGCTACGGCTACGACAAGCGACTGGCCTCCGGCGTGATTGCCGCCTCGGGGACGCTGGCGCAGATCATTCCGCCGTCGCTGGTGTTAATCGTGCTGGCCGACCAGCTCGGCGCCTCGGTCGGCGACATGTACAAGGGCGCGCTGCTGCCCGGACTGGCGCTGGTTGGGCTGTATCTGATCTATGTGTTCGGCGTGACGCTATTCAGGCCGCACGCCGCGCCCGCCATGCCGGCCAGCGCACGCACCCTGCATGGGTCGGCGCTACTGCTGCGCGTACTCTCCACCCTGGTGCCTCCGCTGGTTCTGATATTCCTGGTGCTCGGCACCATCTTCATCGGCGTCGCGACACCGACCGAAGGCGGCGCGATGGGCGCAGCCGGCGCCCTGTTGCTTGCGCTGGCGCGCGGGCGGCTTTCTCGCCTGCAACTGACGCAAGCGATGGACAGCACCACCAAGCTCACCACCTTCGTCATTTTCATCCTTATCGGCTCGACCATCTTCACCCTGGTGTTCCGCGGGCTGGATGGCGACGTCTGGGTGGAGCATCTGTTCACCCAACTGCCCGGTGGCGTGCTCGGCTTCCTGATCGTCGTCAACCTGCTGGTGTTCGTGCTGGCGTTCTTTCTCGACTTCTTCGAGATTGCCTTCATCGTGGTGCCGCTGGTGGGGCCCATCGCCTACAAGCTCGGCATCGACCCGATCTGGTTCGGCGTAATGCTCGCGGTCAACATGCAAACCGCCTTCATGCACCCGCCGTTCGGCTTCGCGCTGTTTTACCTGAAGAGTGTCGCCCCCAGGTCGATTGCCACCACCGACATCTATTGGGGAGCCATCCCCTTTCTGGTCATCCAGCTCATCATGGTCATCGTGGTGCTGAGCATCCCCCAGATCGTGTTGCGCGACGCGCCCGCCGATGCCAGCAGCGTCACCGAAATCCCCATCGACGTCGACCCCGACGCGTACTATCTGCCCGCCGAGTGGCGCTAAGCCCGTCTCGTGCTGCTGTTGCTGAGCGGGATGATCGCGCACAGTGGGTCGAACCCGGTGCGTTGTCAGGGTGGCTGCACCATCAGCACGGCTGGCTCTGCACAGGCCTGGGCCTGGTCGGACGGCTGGTGCGGGGGCGCTCGTCGGCACCCGCCACGCCCGCTTGTCCGACCTCTGGCATCCCGCTGTGTAGCTTGAAATATGGCGCACGCGCCTGCTTTTCAGCGCACCGCAGCGGCCCGGCCACCACCCCGCCGCCAGTCTGGCTTACCTGCTGCTGTACGGGTTGCTGCTGGTGCTGGCGATCAGCGGTCTGTTGCTGCTGGCAATCGCACAGGGCAACGGACCTTTCGCGCCCTGGCTCGGCTGGCACGCTGCGTATGCTGCC
>Ga0326732_1000317_pt1 | contig 11488 bp, 12 predicted proteins | sample MHFSIPfraction_4_FD_207644 | JGI IMG/M metagenome (GOLD analysis project Ga0326732, IMG submission 207644) | Lab enriched peat soil microbial communities from Michigan Hollow, Ithaca, NY, United States - MHF12FN SIP fraction | ecosystem: Environmental > Terrestrial > Soil > Wetlands > Peat...
TCAGCAGATCTGATCTTGCCTGCCTTGCAAGCCCCAGCCAGCAACCCTTCCGTTATTGAATGCGTAACCGAAACAAGGCAAACCGGAAAAGCACGGGCAAAACGTTTCCGCCCAGGAATTTGTTCTCATAGATCCGTTTTCATCATCCAGCGATCGAGGAGGCAGAGCCATGGCAACTCAAATTTTCGTCAATCTCCCGGTAAAAGACCTCAACAGGTCCAAGGAGTTTTACTCGGCATTAGGCTTCGGTATTGACGCACAGTATACCGACGAGACCGCAGCTGCAGTGATCGTGAGCGATACCATCTACGTCATGCTCCTGACCGAAGAGAAGTTCAAGGGCTTCACGCCGAAAGAGATCTGCGATGCACGACGGTATACCGAAGTGCTCAACTGCCTCTCCTGCGAAAGCCGGGAGCAGTTGGACGATATGGTACGCAAGGCCGTAGCGGCTGGAGGAACCACCTACAATGAAGCAAAGGAGTACGGCTTCATGTACGGCCACGGATTCCAGGATCCTGACAGCCACATCTGGGAGCTGGTCTGCATGACGCCGGCAGCTACCGGAAACAAAGCGACTGCAGGAAATACATGACCTGCTTGAGCCCGGAGTACAGCGAAGCTCCGGCTTGATCGCCTCACTTACAGGACGACGGTGACGCCTCATGATGTCATGAAAACATCCCACCAAGATGACATGACGGCATGCAGGCATGCAAAAAAGGCTGCCTCAGAAGAGCAGTGAGACAGCGTATTGCTGACACTTCAATAGCGTGTCATCCTGAACGAAGCAAAGCGACGTAAAGGATCCAGGATTATCAAGACTCGCGCTTATTGATGAGATCACAATATTTAGCGAGTGTTATTCTGGATTCGAGAAGCGCTTCATCTCCGGCATCTACTCCTCATCCTGTGACGGGTAATAACAGGCGCCTCTACCGCCCTACCGAATCGCCGTCACAGGCGCCTTCTCCCGAGGCAACGTCAGCCGCGTCTGCGCAGAGGACGGCACCGTCATCGCCTACAACATGGCCACCCGTAGCGACCTGCCTGTTATTGAATGCGTAACTGATGGTGAGCGAAACGTCCAGCGAACACCGCAAATCTGCTCTTTTATTTCGCTTACTGTACAACGTCCCCTACTTTTCTGACCACCTGAAGCGACCCGCCCGTTATTGAATGCGTATCTGATGGCGGGCGAAAAGTCCAGCCAATATCGCAAATCTGCTCGTATATTTCTCTAACTGTACAGCGTCCCCAACTTTTTTCATTTCTCAGTTGGTTGACGATCCGGTTATGCGTTCATAAGATCATTAAGGCGACGGCCAAAGGCTCTAATGAGCTCATCGCTGTTCAGCCCCGTTGGCCCTCCCAGAAAGGGCGTAACAGCAATGGTTGTAGCATTGTTGACTTTGGCCCAATACAACGGGCGTGAGGTATCGCCTGCAGCGATTTCTTCTTTTTGGATTGAATCAAGCGCCCCGCCTCCGCCGAACGCACACAGAAAATCAGTCAGGTAACCCGTACCGGTGCCAATGACCAGCTTCGGCCGATACTCCCTGATCTGCTGTGCCATCCATGTGAACCGGTGCAGGAAACACCATGCCCTGAACAGTTCTCTGGTAGCCAGACCGGTAACCCTGTCGAGATGGTGTTGCATCCATAACTGGTCGCTTGTATTCCGCAAGGCAATCGGGAAAAGGTTGAGACGAAACACCGCAAGCTCTTTGGCATGTTCGCGGACCTGCTCCATTTCTGTACCTTGGATGACCGTGCACAGCTTTGCGGCCTTCAGGACATACTGATACTGGAGGTTTTTTTCGGTAAATGAGCTCTCTTGGGGAGGAAAATATCTACCAGCAGACATTTCGACAGGAAGTTTATTAGAATAATAATCCACCATCTCGCTCTGGTAGCGGGCATCATCCCATTCCGTGTCGCAAGCAAAGCCAGATTCTATGCCGCATATCCAAACGGGCGATTTCTCATTTCCTCCGTCACATCCAGAAAATGAGCATGTCCATTCCTTGAATCCGGGAACTGCTCCGGAGCCGTTGACCCTGTCGTCTTTCTTGTCTGCCAAGGGAATTTGTTAGTGTTAAGGTAAAAGTAATCAGGAACTCTGCGGGACCATACAACTACAGTTCCCTCGACAGTTATTCCGAACAGGTCACTGAAAAACATCACCTCCGGCGAGTATGTGATTAATCGAATATGAGTACCGTCTCATCGATAGGATTAACGTTTACCCAGTGGTACTCACTGCATAACCGCTCCATGAGCACCATTATCACAAGACCTTCCAAGGCACTCTTGTCACATTGCTATGTGGGCATTGTAAACAGATACCTTTCAGCCAGGTAATCCCTCCAAGCATCGATCTCGTTGCTCCCACCTAGGCTACTTATATAATGCTCGAATGAACATCCGCGAACATCTTCCCGAGCTTTTGCTTCAAGATGAGTTTGGTACTTCGCGAGAGCCCGCGTGAAATGCTCATTGCCTGCCGGGTATAGCGTTACAGAAACAAATCGTGCAATGTCATTATTTTGCACCATCGATAATCCGAGAAGATGGTTTCTCCAGATTTGCCTGAGGTCGTCGTCAATCAGTTTGTCGCTCCCTTCTGAAATGAACAAACCCGATTGTCGTGCCGTAGCCCAGTAAGAGGACTCTTGATCATGCATACGGACAGATTCTCTCTTCCCCATCCTGTATCCGCGCTCAGTATATTTTACTTCAATACCAACGCCTACCGTCTCTCCGTTAACATCTCTGGCCTGGATGTACGTATCAAACGAAGTCATGTCGTCCAAGTATTTTTCTGATGGCGAAGGTGCACATTCAAGCTTTATCTGGAATGGTTCACTGAGTTTCAGACCGAAAGCCTTGTTTAAGACAAGCTTCGTCAGATCAGTTCTATTGGTGAGAGGTGCAAACATGTTGAATGGGATGTGCTCACTCCTGAGCAAGTCCGCATCTCGCTTCTTTGAATAGAGAGGGTATCTCTCCCTCTTAACCTCTCTAACCCCAAGTTCATCGTAGTAATTCAGCAATGCAAATCCATCAACATCTGTAAGACGATTACCGTAATCCTGAGAGTCTACTTGAAGGACTCTTGCGCGGTATTTAGACTGGTGAAGCCTCGCCGCCGCTTTAAATGGGTCATCAAGATTATACTGTGATCCGATATTCAGCAACATTGATTACTCCGCTTATTAATCCTTGGAATCTGTAATTACAGTCATTGTGTCGTCTTAACAACAATATACGGCGCAAGCACATTCAACCAGCCCCCTCTATCCGATCTTAAATAACCAGTAATAGCTGGCTCTGGAAATCTTCAGTGTGCTTGAAATCTCACCGACACTAATGCTGAAGTTCCTGCTCATCTTCTAGGCCGCCTGCAGCGACGAAAATGCGCACTCCGCCATGGGCCAGAAGCCGGTAATACACTTGTGCCTTATGAGAGCAGTTGCCGCTCTAAGCAGATGTGATTTTGTCTACCTTACACGCCGCAGGAAGCAACCTGCCTATTATTAAATGCGTATCTGATGGTGGCTGAAACGTCCAGTCAATAATGCAAATCTGCTCGTTTATTTCGCTTACTGTACAACATCCCCAACTCATACAACGCATATTTTTCTTTAAAATCTCAACATCATTTTGATATAGTCATCAATTGAGCGATCTTCCGACTAACATTCTCCCTATTATTCAATTCGCATTCCCAGATCAAGCCAACACGCCAACCGTTAGCGCGTAAGGCCTTGATCTTACCTGCATCCCTTTGTCTGTTACGCCGAAACTTATCCTTCCAGAAATCACTGTTGGTGTTGATCGGATAACTTCCTTTTTTACAATTATGTGCATGCCAATAACAACCATTGACGAAAATGGCGACCTTTTTCCCAATCCATGCAATATCGGGACTCCCTGGCAGATCTTTCCTATGAAGTCTGTAACCGGTCAAGCCCAACTCACGACATAACCTTCTGACCACCAGTTCAGGCAATGTATTTTTTCCATGGATCCGTGACATTAAGGCAGATCTTTGCTCTTTTGACATCCTATCCAACATTCATACAGTCATATTGAGAAACATCCTCGGGAAACAAAACCAGAAAAACGAATCAAATTCCCGTCAAAGCAGCAAGGGCTGCGGAATAACCGAGGGGTGAAGGCACTGCATCACCTATCCACTTATGAAGCAGCTGCCTGGCTGGCCCATAACCCTCACCAAGGAAGTCAAACCAATCGGGAAAACCTTGGATCCTCGCAGCCTCTCTAGGCATCAATACCCTTCTCTGAGTGGGATGGATATAACGACCACGTCCAGGAGTGGCAAAGCCTGTCGTTATCGTAGGTGACGGCTTATCCCATGATAATCTGCCATAGACTGAACGATAGGTGTGACCGTTCTTATGGCAATCCGGCCGGACCTGATTCGGCAAATCATATAGGTCATTGTCAAACAAATAGTCGATCCGAGTCTGGTTTTCCTCAGATAACGTAGGAAGGGCGAGCATTCCATCATCCTCTTCTTCAAACTCAAGGTCACCGATTGTAGCTTTCAAGTCAAGCGGCGGTTTTTTCAGACGTTCGAATACTTCGTCAATATGAAGATGGTCGTTCAATGTTGCAATGAGGAAATGACGTCTTCGCGACTGTCCAGCCCCCAGATTGGCCGCATTGAGCACCGTATCGGATATTTTGTAACCTGACGCCGTCAGTATTTTCTTTGCCGTTGCAACAACATCTTTCGCGTCTCTTACAACTTCAGGAACGTTCTCAATCAAAATCGCCTTAGCGTTAAGGGCTATACCTATTGCGGCGGTTGAGACATAGAGCCTGTTCCGAGGATCGTCCCGTCGTGTATGGTTGTTGAGATTCGAATGACCCTGGCAAGGTGGCCCTGCAACAAGGATATCCACTTTATCTACCAATTCGGCAAGTTGTGGATTGAGGAGTTCAGGAGGATACGCCAGTTCACCATCCTCTCCCCTGCCATACACATAGCAGTCAACCAAGGCTCCGATGTTCCCATGGAGGACATTCTTCGGTTTGAAATTCCTCTCGTAAACCGTCAACGCTGCGGCGTCCATGTCTGCTCCGAGTAAGAAATCGGGGGTCATGCCAACTGACAGCAAAGCCTCGGAGACTCCGAGCGACAACCCTCCGCTTCCTGAAAACAAATCTACAACGGTTATCCGCCCACCACCAAATGGAAGAATTCGCTCTCCCCTTAGAAATGAACTCCACCACACATGGGAGAGATTCTCACTGTCCAAACGCTCAGTGCGTCTATGCAATCGAGTCTCCCCGCTATACCTTCCAGCGTTGACGTTGCGTATTACAGTATCGTTTTCGAGTCGGAAGGTTTCGTTCAGCATCAAATTTACTTATGAGAGTTACGACAAGTCTTTAGCCTGATCTTCCAGCACGCCCATGATTCGAGCAGGAGTCAGGAATTCCATCATCATGTTCGCGCGGAGACGCCTCAATCGTTTAGCGAGTTCCCTAATGCCATCGCTAGACAAACGGGGCTTACCATCTCCATATTGGAATGAGATCAAGCATTTTGCAACATCGCGAACACTTGAATATCCCTGGCGAATGATATGAGACCGCCAAAGATCCTGATCACCAAACCGTGACAGATAGTAAGGATCATCAGCAGAGGGATCATAGACGATCTCAGCCCGAAGCCACATCCTGAACATAAGGTTTTCAGTCCGGTTTCCGATCCCGTAGTTGGCAAGCTCTGCGAATCGCCCTTCGCCCCCGTGACGCCATTCGACGATATCGGGAAGCTTGACGACAGCAAGCCATATCCAGAACCCTGGATCGGCGACGGCACTGTTCGTGACCGGGAGCAGCCGGTGTACCAACACACAGGCCTCCGATTCGAATCTTCCACCCTCAGGATCGCTTTTCTTTAATTCGGAAGAATAGTCGTTCTTCAGCTCCAGCAAACGACTCCTCAAGTCGTCGACAGCACATTCTTGGTAATCGACGCCTTGCCCTCGACATTCGACTAAGTTCGTCAAATCAGGATCACCGCCTAACCTACGTTGATCAACCACCCAACGGGCCTTGTCAGGCGCAATAGCAAAATACCTGTGTTCCATATTCAGCTTTTGGTGGTTACGGACACGAGAGCTTTAGTCAGGCCGGTCTCAGATTGCAGTAACGCCCTTAGTCGGCAATTTCCAGGCTCTCGCCCCATAGCTACGATGGACCGCGTCTCTATTCCGGTGTTCTTTGAGATTCGATCGATAGCCGTATGAAGAAAACCACCTACCTGCACCTCCTCGTCCAAAGAAAGGTATGAAAAACACGTTCCCAGAATCGTTGCGACGATATCGGAGTAGACGATCCTTGCCAGAGCCTGTCCATGTTTCGATTCTTCTGTTCTGGACAACATCAGAGAGACCGATTCGTTCATATAGATTGTGAAAAGCCCTGAAAGGTCTTCAAACGACTGATTGAAATCCTCTGTCAAGATATGGACGAAATAGGCAGTATCCCGCAGCAGGCCGAACTGTTCAAATCTCTCTGGAGGTACGGACTCAATGCGGAACAACGAAGAATCCTTTGTCATGCTTAGGACGAACTCCTTCTTAGCCAGCCAGTTGCCAGCCCGCGAAGCTTCGCCTAATGGAGCCTTCCTATTCTCTGCAAGCACCAGCGCGACCGTGAAGCGCATCGGACCCACCCATGAAAACTGGTGACAAAAATCAGGGCTCAGATCAATCCGTTGGCTTTTGGCTTGCGATGCCGACATATCTGTATGCAAAATCCTTTTTTTAAGCAATCGGTCTTCTACAGAAATAATAAGCCTTACCGAATCAACAGGAATGCAAAGGTCGTTTTCAATCTTTTCGGCATCGAAATCAAGCTTGAAGGCTGGCATGACTTGGTCGGATACCATATTCTCTTTGCAAAGCACCTCCTCAACCGAGAATTCGTCCCGATCGAACAGTCTGAAACCGACTTCGCTCAAGATATCTTCGGAATCTTTGAACGGTCGCACAATCCTGGCTTCCGTCCGTAACCAATCAGATGGCGTCATCTTTATGCTTTTCAAGAATTCTGGGAGACCGAAACCTTCAGTTGTGTCGTCCAATCCGGATCATAAGGATCGGATTCGATATGAATAAAAGCCGGGCTTTCTTTTTCAAGATCAATGCGCAATTTTCCTGGCTCACCCTCTATCGATTCGAAATCAACCTCAGAGCAGACTAATCTAACCGGTACGTCATCCTTGCTTCCGTTCTCATCTTCAACGACAGCGCATCGAACTTCAAGCAGAACCGTCGCCTCGTCACTAATGAACTTCGGCGCCAATTGCACCTCAATATCGCCGACAGTCTTGATCCGGCTATCCTCAACGACGAAATGAGGTCTAGCAACGAAACGGATTGATACCGGTTCTGCGGTACTACCGCCTGTTCCGCCCATATCCTTCGTTGGCGGACGAAATAGAGTACCCAAAAGCCTCTCCAATAGCTTCGGTCTGACTTTCGATTCAGGCACAGGAGGAAGCGCATTCTTGGAAAATGCGCGTAGTGTAGTCCTTATACGATCCAGAACGCTTTTAACGAATTCCCTGGAATTCGGATCATACTCAAGCCTGGTAGATTTCGGATCCCATAAATCATGCGTCGCCGGTTCGGACAACTTCAGATATCTATCTATGGCGTCGTTGGCGCAAAATACCCCGACAGACTGAACTCCATAAGTCCCTATAGGCATGTAGGAGACAATCATCTTTGGTGATCGGATCAAAGCCACCGAGCCGACCTTCTCCTGGACTGCATCGTCCTCTAGAGCGTCCGGTGACAATACGGCATATCCATATGTACCGATTTCCTTGTCATGGAGTCGATTGAATTCCCCTTGCTTCTGACTCTTAGGATCCGTCACTGAGACGTTTCCGCATGCGAGATGATAGCACTCGATAAATGAGCGGAGTTCTGGCCTTAACATAGGACGCGGCAAAGAGCCTCTTAGGCCTTGATCCCAGAGTTCGATATCAAGTTCGTTGTCGACCAAGCGGGGCCACCACCAGTCTTCGATGGATCTTCTCAATCCATCAATCTCCACAGGGCAATCGACGATGAGAATGGATGTTCCGGTTTCATCTTCCTGCCGTCTATCAAATCCGAGTCGTTCGGCGAAATTGTGCGCGGCGGCGTCTTCAAACGGTGATACGACACCGTCAACATCGGGGACCCCGAGCCAAGCTCTGCCAGTGAACGAAACGTCATTGATTCTGTGGGATCGAAAATAAGAGCACCCGAGCAACCTTCCATGAACACCGTCGTGCTTTTTATCGAAAACGCTGTATGCTATTATGGTCCTTACCAGACTATTCGACGAGTAAACCGATTTGCCGAATCCATACGAGCCTCCTGAGGCCTCATCCTGGAATGCTCGACTCTCGTCTGCCAACGATAGTAACAGACGGAAAAAATGAGACGCACTGTCGTGTGGATCCCCAAATAAACCATGGGTACCATAGTCTTGGATATACAACAATGGCAAAGGCGCAGTTTTGTCGGACAATGATGAAAGACAGTTACCAGAAGGTAATCCCAACGATTCCCGATGCTCAGACATGTTGCCATTCAACAATGATGCCGCCGACATGAAATCAATTTTTTCCATGCCCGTCAGTTCCTTGCGCTTGAAGACGATGCGCACAGTACCCCCTTGTACTGCCAAAGCATCGCAACTATTCTGAATGGACTCTCTAGCAAGAATACCTTCGGCACCGAAACCACGTCCAAGGAGTGAATTGGTATAAGCAGTACCTGTTGCACCGCCCATACGAGGGGTTATTTCAAATATCCAATCCATGAAACCAAAAGTTACGTTATAAGCGCTAAAATGTAATTTAAACGTATGTTAATCATTAGCAAGCATAAAAAAAATAAAGTCGAGTCCCCTGTTCTTGATAAGAGGAAATAAGCAAAAAAGAACCATGGTCAAGCATCAGTGACTCAGAAAAAAAGTGGAGCAAAATCAGGAACGTGGTACAGCAAGTGCGATGAGCCTTACACCTAGGATCAACTTCAAGCGTTAATTAATCTTCCGGCTAAAGGCCCCACAGGGTGGACAATGAAGGCGCCCATAGGGCTATCCCCGTAGGCATCGTTTCCGTTCCATTGTACAGCAGAACTCACTTCTTAAAGAGATCACCGGTAACATTCGCTAGTTTTTTTAAAACGAGAAAATCACCAGCGCTTTCAGTAGCAGAAGATGTAAGTAACTCAGGAACGTTGTACAGTAGCATAAATTTCTTTCCAACCTGATGGCTTGGCATGCAGTGGACTTCCTATTTCAACCAAATGAGGTTTTTGGGGATCTCGTTTCGCAAGCCGGATCAACCGGTTACTTCATCGGCGAATTGTTTCCATTGCACTATCGCAAATTTGATTTTAACGACGATTTCGGCGGCTTTTTCACGCTGACGGATTTGCCGATGGTCAGGAGGTCTTCTTTGGTGATCTCTGTCCACTTTTCGTTGATGCTCAAGGCTTGCTGGCTGACCCATTGACGATCTGGCTGTCAAGCGTGGCAGACATCATACGCTGGCGCCAGCGCCCATGCAGAATCCTGCTTCAGCCGGAACGAAAAATTCCCGTTGTGGTCATCGCAGTTCCGGGCCGCGACGTTGAAGGCCATCCTCCTGAACATCTGCTCCGCATCGGGATAGGCCAGTATCAGTTCGCGCATTCGGCGTCACAGCATCAGCAACCCGCCGGAGACCGGGATATAGCAGCCGGTCAGGAAGCGGCTGTGGTCGGAAGCGACTGCGAGCACGACTCCGGCGACGTCTTCAGGGAGGGCTATCCTTTTCAGTGGGGTCATCTCAGCCATCATCGCTTTCTGTTCCTCGGGCAGCCAGGCTGTTGCGTCGGTGAGCGTGAGGCCGGGGGCGACGACGTTGACGCGGATGCCGAAGGGACCGACCTCTTCGGCGAGGGAGCGGACGAAGGCGTCGAGGCCCGATTTCGCGGTGGAGTGGGCGATGAATCCCGGTGACGAGTGACGCGAAAGGGTGCTCGATATGGCGATGATGCTTCCCGACCCCCTCTCGATCATGCCCGGCAGTACTGCCTGGCAGCAGAAAAACACTGACTTGAGCTCTCCGGTGAGCTTCGCTTCGAACTCACCCCAGGAGAACTCCGTGAAGGGTTTTACCGGAAATCCTATCGCTGCGTTGCTCACCAGGAGGTCGACCGGGCCGAGGTTCTTTTCCACCTCATCGACCATCGAACGCACCTGCTCCGCATCGCGGACATCCGCCCTGACGGCGAGCGCCGTGCCGCCGGCGTTCCTGATCTCTTCGACAAGGGCGAAGGCCGCGCTATCGCTCCTGAACCAGTTCACCGCGACGGTCGCGCCTTCAGCGGCAAGCAGTTTGGCGGTTGCCCGTCCGATGCCCCGGCTTGCGCCCGTAACCAATGCGACTTTACCTTTCATATCCGGTAACTCCTCCATCTGTGTTGGAAAATTGTTGCTACAGGGAAATATCCGTCAAACGGAACGCCCGTGCAAGGAAGTCCGGCCCGGCTCACCCTTTGGCTGCAAGATCGCGGTAGAACTCCGACAGGCGTCTCGTTCCGGTCGAGGGAGCGATGTTGTCCATGCGGCTCACGGAGAGGGCGAAGGACATGATGCTTCCGAGGGGTTTGTTGAAGAGCCCGATGACGAACAGGGCTGTGTCGCCGATCCACATGGGCAGGTGCGTGATCATCGGCTCGAGACCGAGGGCTTCGAACGCCATCAGGTTGGTCTCGTCGTAGGTGAAGATCTCCGGCCCGCCGGCTGCGACCTCCCGGTTTCCTTCATCGTCCGCCGCATCCGCGCAGAGCTTTGCCAGGTCGGCGCCGTGGATCGGGTTGAAGCGGTTCGAGCCGTCGCCGAGGAGGAAGACGTGCCCTTTTTTCGCGAATCCGAAGAACATGCCCATGTCGTTGAAGTATGCGCTTGGGCGGATGACGGTGTACGCCATGCCCGAAGCCTTCAGCTCCGCGACGAAGAGCTCGTGCGAGCGGACCAGGTCCGAATCCATCATCTTTTCGGCGTTGAAGACGGAGATGTAGATGAACCGCTTGACGCCGCTTTGGAGGGCTTCCTCCAGGAGGGCCCGGTTGCCGAGGTGGTCGACCGCTTCGCTCGTGAGGCCAGGTTGCGGCTTGGTGAGCCCCATGCAGGAGAAAACGACATCCACCCCGTCGCAGGTGCCCCTGAGGGATGACCTGTCGGTCGCGTCGCCGATATGGACCTCCCCCGCGAGCTCCAGGACGTCGGGTTCGAAGTTCGGCCCGACGCCCGAGAGCCGTTCCTTGCTCCTGACGAGGGCCCGAACGGCACACCCCCGTCCGGAGAACTCACTGACGACATACCTGCCGAGATATCCCGAAGCCCCCGCGACCAGAACTTTCATTTGTGCCATAATAGGTAAAGATCATGT
>Ga0326732_1000319_pt1 | contig 11414 bp, 10 predicted proteins | sample MHFSIPfraction_4_FD_207644 | JGI IMG/M metagenome (GOLD analysis project Ga0326732, IMG submission 207644) | Lab enriched peat soil microbial communities from Michigan Hollow, Ithaca, NY, United States - MHF12FN SIP fraction | ecosystem: Environmental > Terrestrial > Soil > Wetlands > Peat...
TTCCAGTTCTTGAGATCGATTTCCTGGTGGGCGATGTTCCAGTCGCCGCAGATGACGATCTCGCGGCCGGATTGGATGAGTGTTTCGAGGTGGGGGAAGAAGACGTCCATATAGCGGAATTTGGCCTGCTGGCGCTCTTCGCTGCTGGAACCGGACGGCTGGTAGAGCGAGATGACGGCGAGCTTTCCGTAGTCGGCTTCGATGTAGCGGCCCTCGGCGTCGAATTCGGGCACGCCGAGACCTTCGATGATTCTTTGGGGCGGGTGGCGGGTGTAGATGCCAACGCCGCTGTAGCCTTTTTTCTCGGCATGGTGGAAGGCGCCGGTGAGGCCGTCGCATGATACGAATTCGGGCCTGAGGTCGGCGGCCTGCGCCTTGAGTTCCTGCACGCAGACGACGTCGGCGTTCTGCCCGGGTAGCCAGTCGAAGAAGCCTTTGGTGGCGGCGGAACGGATACCGTTGAGGTTGGCCGATATAATTCGCATCAAGATCGATTCAAGAAGTTAAGGAAAATGTCCGATTACAAAGCCGAGTTCGTGGAATTCGCCATCGCATCGAATGTGCTGTGTTTCGGTGAGTTCAAGACCAAGGCGGGGCGCATGAGCCCCTATTTTTTTAATGCGGGTCTGTTCAACGACGGGAACAAGCTGAAGCGGCTGGGCGAATTTTACGCGAAAGCCATAGTCGATTCGGGGATCGCGTTCGACGTCTTGTTCGGCCCGGCCTACAAGGGTATCCCGCTGGCAGCGAGCATCGCGATTGCGCTGGCGGGCATGGGCAGGAATGTGCCGTTTGCCTTCAACCGCAAGGAGGCGAAGGATCACGGCGAAGGCGGAAAGGTGGTGGGCGCAAAGCTGCAGGGCCGGGTGCTGATCGTCGACGACGTGATGTCGGCGGGGACCTCAGTGCGTGAATCGGTGGAACTGATCCGCAATTCGGGTGCCCAACCCGCCGGGGTGCTGATTGCGCTGGACCGGATGGAACGCGGTACAGGGGAGAAATCGGCGGTTCAGGAAGTACGTGAACAATATGGCATTCCGGTGGTGGCGGTCGTCACGCTGGACAATCTGGTGGAGTTTCTGGAACGCGATGCGAATCGACAAGCAGAATTGCAGGCTGTGGCAGGCTACCGTGCGACGTACGGTGTTTAGGGCGCTGGCGGTCGCCCTGCTGCTGAGCGCGGGAACGTCCGAGGCAGCGCTGTACCGCTGGGTAGACAGCAATGGCCGCGTGCATTACAGCGATACCCTGCCGCCGACCTACCAGAAAAGCGGTGCCGCCGAGTTGAACAAGCAGGGCAACATTATCAAGCGCACGCAATCCGAAGCGGAGCGCAAGGCGGAAGCCGAGCACCAGGCCGAACAGCTGCGCATCCAGCAGGAGCAGCAAAAGCAGGTGCAGCTGGATCGTGCGCTGATGTCGACCTATACCACCGAAGCTGAAATCGACCTGGCGCGCGACCGTGCGCTGGAACACCACAAGCTGGCGATCAAGGGCGCTGAAATCCGCGCCAAGGCGGTGGATGCCAACCTGGCCGAGCTGAATGGGCGCGTCGCCGCCATTGAAAAGGCAGGCCAGCCCATATCGTCCAATTTGAAGGAACAGCTGGATCAGGCCATCAATGAAAGCCTGGAACTGAAGCGGCTCATCTTGCAAAACGAAGAGGCGATGGTGCAGGTACGCGACAAATACGCGGCAGACAAGGCGCGGTTCAGGGTTTTGTCAGGCAGCCAGCCTTAAACCTTTTCTATGCCTTTTGTCGGGCATCCGGATCAGACGCTTGAGGGTGCCGGCTTGGCGGCGGGGATGATGCCGGGGCGGATTTGATCTGATGGTAAAATCCGCCGCTTCATGCGTTCTGCCCTGAAAGCCGGGGTGTGTGCCATTTCATGCCGGCTACGACCCGATTCATGCTGACCCACATTGCCCCAACGCGCGATCTGCTTGAGGCGACTCCGCCCCATTATCTGGCGCGGGGCCGCCTCGCCAATGCCGATGTCAGGCTGGTTGAATGTGACGGCAGACGCTGGGTGGTCAAGGATTTCAGGGTTTGTCCCGGCTGGGTTCGGCACACCGTCGGCCGCTGGTTTATCCGGCGGGAGTTGAGGGCGCTGGTTCGGTTGCAGGGAATTCCCGGAATTGCCGAAAACCCCGTGCGCGTGGATACCTTTGCGTTGGCCTACCTGTTTGTCGAGGGGCGCGCGCTGAATGAATTTCCCACGGGTCAGCCATCAGTGGATTTCTTTCTGGCCCTGGAATCCGCGGTCAAAAACATGCATGCGCGCGGGATTGCCCATCTCGATCTGCGCAATCGCGGCAATATCCTGGTCGATTCGGCGCAGCGTCCCGTTCTGATCGATTTCCAGTCGTATGTTCCATTGCCGCGCTGGATCCCTCCGCTGGCACGTTACATGGAAAAAATTGACCTGTCCGGCGTCTACAAGGCGTGGGCAAGAAGCCTGCCCGGCACCCTGGATGAAACGCGCCAGCGCCTGCTGGACAGCGTGAATTCCAGGCGCAAATGGTGGGTATTAAAAGGTTATCTCGGGATGGGCCGCTTGGCAGGCCGTCGTCGCCGTCGTTAAATTCACTCAAACCCTTTTTGCCGGAGCCTCTTGACCATGTTCGAGTCCATCAATGCCTTGTTCAATAATGCCGCACTGCGAAAAATTCTGGTGCGCTTTCGCATTGTGCTGGGCATTGCGCTCGTTGCGCTGCTGTTCTGGCAACTCGGCTGGCGGGCGGAAAATTTCTGGCTGGCCTTTGCCGTGTCCATGGTGGGTGAATTCATCCAGCTCTGGTGTTTTGCCTCGCTCGACAAGAATGCGACGCTGGCCTTTCGCGGACCGTATTCGCTGGTGCGAAATCCCATGTATCTGGGGCGCTATTTCATTATCCTGGGGCTGTTGCTGCTGCTCGACAGCGGACGTCTTGCGGTCGTCATCGGGTATACCGTGATCTACTGGTTCTACATGACGAATCGGGTCAAGCGCGAAGAGGCACTGCTGAAGGAGGTGTTCGGCAAAAGCTATGCGGACTATTGCGCGGAGGTGCGGCCCTTCCTGCCGCGCCTGACACCCTGCAGCAACGGCACGCTTGCCTTCTGGGATAACCGTCTGTTCAACAACAGCCACGGCGGGCGCAACCTGATCGCCACGCTGGCGGTATATGGCCTGATCGCGCTGCTGCTGTTCCGCTGACGCGGACAAGCAGGCCGCCCCTCAGCCCAGCTTTTTCTTCAGCAGATCGTTGACCTGTGTCGGGTTGGCCTTGCCCTTGCTGACTTTCATCACCTGACCGACCAGCGCATTGAAGGCCTTTTCCTTGCCGGAACGGAATTCCTCGACCGACTTCGGGTTGGCGGCGAGCACGTCGTCGATGATCTTTTCCAGTTCGCCGGAATCGGACATCTGCTTCAGGCCGCGCGCCTCGATGATGGCGTCGACTTCGCCGGCGCCTTCCCACAGTCCTTCGAACACCTGCTTGGCCAGCTTGCCCGAAAGCGTGCCGTCGTGGATGCGGGCGATCAGCGCGCCGAGTTGCGCAGCGGAGACCGGGCTGTGCTCGATACCCAGATCGGCCTTGTTCAACGCAGCGGACAACTCGCCCATGACCCAGTTGGCGGCGAGCTTGCCCTGACCGCAGGCGCGTGCGGCGGTTTCGAAGTATTTGGCAAGCGCGCGCGATCCGGTGAGCACCGCCGCATCGTAGGCCGATACGCCGTAGTCGTTCCGGAAGCGCGCCTGCATGGCGGTGGGCAACTCGGGCAGCGCGGCGCGCACCGATTCGATCCAGTCCTCGTCAAGCCTCACCGGCAGCAGGTCGGGATCGGGGAAATAGCGGTAGTCGTGCGCGTCTTCCTTGCTGCGCATCATGCGCGTCTCGCCAGTGTCGGGATCGAACAGCACGGTTGCCTGCTCGATGCGGCCGCCGTCTTCCAGCGTTTCGATCTGCCAGCGCACTTCGTAGTCGATCGCCTGTTGCAGGAACTTGAAGGAGTTGAGGTTCTTGATCTCGCGGCGGGTGCCGAATTCTTGTTGGCCGAGCGGGCGCACCGAGACGTTGGCGTCGACGCGGAAGCTGCCTTCCTGCATGTTGCCGTCGCAGATGCCGATCCAGGTCACCAGCGTGTGCAGCGCACGGGCGTAGGCGACGGCCTCGGCGGAGGAGCGCATTTCCGGCTCCGAGACGATCTCCAGCAGCGGCGTGCCGGCGCGGTTGAGGTCGATGCCGGTCATGCCGTGGAAATCCTCGTGCAGCGACTTGCCGGCATCCTCTTCCATATGGGCGCGGGTGAGGTGGATGACCCTCTCCGTGCCATCAACATGGACCGTGAGCGCGCCGCCTTCGACTATCGGCTTCGCCAGCTGGCTGATCTGGTAGCCCTTGGGCAGGTCGGGGTAGAAGTAGTTCTTGCGGTCGAACACGTTGACGCGGTTGAGCGTCGCGCCGATGGCGAGCCCGAACTTGATCGCACATTCCACCGCACCCTTGTTCAGAACCGGCAGCACGCCGGGCAGGGCGATATCGACCGCGCTCGCCTGGGTGTTGGGCGCAGCGCCGAAGGCGGTGCTGCTTCCCGAGAAAATCTTGGACTTGGTGGCAAGCTGGGTGTGGACTTCCAGCCCGATGACGGTCTCCCACTTCATTTCAGACCCTCCGGTTGGCGGCTGTGCCAGTCGGTGGCGCGCTGGTATTGATGGGCGACATTGAGCATTTTCGCCTCGCTGAAATAATTGCCGACCAGTTGCAGGCCAATCGGCAGGCCCCGGCTGTCGAAGCCGCAGGGCAGTGACATGCCGGGCAGGCCGGCGAGGTTGGCCGGGATGGTGTAGAGATCGTTCAGATACATTTCCACCGGGTCGCCGGATTTTTCGCCGAGCTTGAACGCGGTGCCAGGCGCGGTGGGGCCGAGGATGACGTCGCAGGTCTTGAAGGCTTCAATGAAGTCGCCGGCGATCAGGCGGCGGATTTTCTGCGCCTGCAGGTAATAGGCGTCGTAATAGCCGTGGGAAAGCACATAGGCGCCGATCATGATGCGGCGCTTCACTTCCGCGCCGAAGCCCTGCGCGCGGGTCTTGCAATACATGTCGTCGAGACTGCTGTATTCCGGTGCGCGGTAGCCGTAACGCACGCCGTCGAAGCGCGACAGGTTGGATGACGCTTCGGCCGGCGCCAGCACGTAGTAAACCGGAATGGCGAGACCGGAGTTGGCAAGCGAAATCTCGACTGTTGTCGCGCCGAGTCTTTTCATTTCGGTGACGGCGGCTTCGACAGCAGCAGCAACCTCGCTGTTGAGACCCTCGGCGAAGAACTCGCGCGGCAGGCCGACGCGCAGGCCGCTCAAGGGCTTCTCCAGGTCGCGCGTGTAGTCTTCTTTCTCGCGATCGAGGCTGGTCGAGTCGTTGGGGTCGAAGCCGGTCATCACGTTCAGCAGCAGTGCGCAGTCCTCGGCCGAGGGCGCCATCGGCCCGGCCTGATCCAGGCTGGAGGCGAATGCGATCATGCCGTAGCGCGATACCAGGCCGTAGGTGGGCTTGAGGCCGGTGATGCCGCACAGCGCGGCCGGCTGGCGGATCGAGCCGCCGGTATCGGTGCCGGTGGCGGCGGGTGCCATGCGCGCGGCGACGCAGGCGGCGGCGCCGCCTGACGAGCCGCCGGGCACGTAGGCGGTATTCCAGGGGTTTTTTACCGCGCCGAAATAACTGGTCTCGTTGGACGAGCCCATGGCGAATTCGTCCATGTTGGTCTTGCCCAGGGAGGGCATGCCGGCCGCCTTGAAGCGCTGGATCACGTGCGCATCATACGGTGCGACGAAGTTGTGCAGCATTTTCGAGCCGCAGGTGGTGAGCCAGCCTTCGGTGCAGAAAATGTCCTTGTGCGCGATCGGCACGCCGGTGAGCGGGCCGGCTTTGCCGGCGGCACGCAGGGCGTCGGCGGCGGCGGCTTCGGCCAGTGATTTTTCGGCATTCACCGTGATGAAGGCATTGAGCGATGGATTCAGCGCGGCGATGCGGTCGAGATACTGCCGGGCGAGTTCGCGGCTGGAAATCTGCTTGCCGGCGAGTTGCGCGGCGAGCGCGGAAAGAGACGTTTCTGGCATGGCTTATTCGATGACTCTGGGCACGAGATACAGACCGTTTTCGACCGCCGGGGCCACGGCCTGGAAGGCGACGTGGCGGTCGGTTTCGGTCACGGCGTCGTCGCGCAGGCGCTGAGTGACTTCCTGCGCGTGGGCCATCGGCGCGATGCCACGGGTGTCCACCGCCTGCATGGTGGCGATGAGGTCGAAAATGCTGTTGAGTTGGACCTGCGTGGCCCGAGCCTCGACATCGCTGGTTTCTATGCGCGCGAGACGGGCGATGCGCTTGACGTCGTCCGGGGTCAGAGCCTGACTCATGAAATCCCCCGGGCGCGACGGAGGCAATTTTGGCGCAGGCCGCGAAGCGAGCCCCGCGGTTTGGTCATTCCAAATAAGGGGCGAGCGACAAGGGCATGCGCCAAAATTGCCCCGTCCCTGCGGGTTGTGACCCAAAACGGTGTCTGCTGCGTTGCGCCGCCAGGCAATGGAATAACCATTGCCTGCGCGACGCGCCTTGCATCCATCCTTTTTTGGTCACAACGCGCTCCGGGGGATTTCATGAGACAGGCTCTAAACACGGTAAAAGCACCTGATAACTTACGGGAACGAAGCGCATTAGGGTATCATAGCCCCCTTGTTTTTACTGCCCTTTCGCCCGCCTGACGCGGGTGTCGACCCTACCATGTTCAAGTTTCTGACCAGCTATTTTTCAACCGATCTTGCAATCGACCTCGGCACGGCCAACACGCTGATTTACGTGCGTGACCGTGGCATCGTGCTGGACGAGCCTTCGGTGGTCTCGATCCGCACAGAAATGCCGGGCGGCAAGCGCACGGTGCAGGCCGTGGGAACGGAAGCCAAGCAGATGCTGGGCCGTACCCCGGGCAACCTGCAGGCAATCCGGCCGATGAAGGATGGCGTGATCGCCGACTTCACCGTCACCGAGCAGATGCTCAAGTATTTCATCAAGAAAGTGCACGACACCCGGATGTTCCGCCCCAGTCCGCGCATCATCATCTGCGTGCCCTGCGGTTCGACGCAGGTGGAACGGCGGGCGATCCGCGAGTCGGCGATTGGTGCAGGAGCCAGACAGGTGTATCTGATCGAGGAACCGATGGCGGCGGCAATTGGCGCCGGTTTGCCGGTGGCCGAAGCGACCGGCTCAATGGTTGTCGATATCGGCGGCGGCACCACCGAAGTCGGCGTCATCTCGCTCGGCGGCGTGGTCTATGCCAACTCGGTGCGTGTCGGTGGCGACCGCATGGACGAAGCCATCATCAATTACATTCGCCGCAATTACGGCATGCTGATCGGCGAGGCCACTGCCGAACTCATCAAGAAGAAAATGGGCTCGGCTTTCCCCGGCGCCGAAGTGCTGGAAATGGAAGTGAAGGGCCGCAGCCTCGCCGAGGGTGTGCCGCGCAGCTTCAACGTATCGTCCAACGAAATTCTGGAAGCGCTGACCGAGCCGCTGAACGCCATCGTCAGCGCGGTGAAGCAGGCGCTGGAGCAGACCCCGCCCGAACTGGGCGCCGACATCGCCGAAAAGGGCATGGTGCTGACTGGCGGCGGCGCGCTGCTGCGCGACCTCGACCGCCTGTTGATGGAAGAAACCGGCTTGCCGGTGATCGTCGCCGAAGACCCGCTGACCTGCGTGGTGCGCGGTTCCGGGATGGCGCTGGAAAACATGGACCAGTTGTCGACGGTGTTCACCAACGAGTGAACCTGGCATCTCGCCCCACCGGTTTCGCTATGTTCGAGCCGCTCCGCATCGTCATCGGCTTTGTCGCTCACCCTCGCAATTGCTATGGCTATTGCTGCGGTTCGCTTCGCGTCGCTGACGCGCGAGCGCGGCTCTCGGCATGGACGCAAACCGGTGGGGTGAGATGCTAGCCGTACGCGGCATTCAGACAGGCAACTGATGGCGACACCCGGTCAACTCATGTTCGCCCGCGGGCTGGGGCCGACGACCCGCCTGCTGATCTGGCTGCTGGCCGGTGTGTCCTGTGTTGTAGTCGATTCCCGTTATCACACCCTCGACGGCTTGCGCAGCGGGTTTTCGCTGCTGCTACGGCCGGTGCGTGAAGTCATGCTCGCGCCCGGTGATGTCGCCTCTGAACTCGGTGGCTTTTTTACCCGCCACCGTCTCCTGCAAAAAGAACGCGACGCTTTGCTGGCCGAGCGCACGCGTCTGCTGGTAGGCGTGAATGAGGCAAAAGAACTGGGCCGTGAAAATGCCGAATTGCGTGCGCTGATGCAGTTGCAAGCGCGACCTGGACAGCAGACGGTGCATGCTGCCTTGCTATATAAGGGGCATGACTGGTTTGCTCAACGCATCACCGTGGATCAGGGGGCGAGTTCGGGGGTGCGTAGCGGCCTGCCGGTGATCGATGCCAGCGGGTTGGTGGGACAGGTGAGCCGGGTGTATCCGCAGTCGAGCGAGGTGATCCAGGTGAGCAGCCCCGAGCAGCTGACGCCCGTGTTCGTCGAGCGGACCCGCCAGCGTGGGCTGGTTGCAGGCATCGGACAAGGCCGGCTGGAACTGCGCTACATGCCTACCCATCTGGACATCCGGCCGGGTGACCGTCTGCTGACGTCGGGCATCGATCGGGTCTATCCGGCCGGCATTCCGGTGGGGCAGGTGAGTCGCGTTTCCCGTTCCCAAGCCAGCCCCTATCTGCGGGTGGAATGCCTGCCGCTGGCAGGCATCGACCGCTCCCGTGCCGTGCTGGTGCTGATCGCCGAGCCGCAGGTGACCCAGCCTTGAGTGCGGCTTCGCAAATGCCGGCTGGCTGGCGTCGCCTCCTCGGCACCCTCACTCTGGCGGTGCTGCTGGAGCAGTTGCCGTGGTCGGGGTGGATGCTGGCGATCCGGCCTGATTTCGTGCTGGTTGGCGTGTTGTTCTGGGTGCTGCATCAACCCGCGCGCATCGGGTTCGGTACGGCATTTTTCCTCGGCCTGCTGGCCGATTTTCAGGATGGCGCAGTTTTCGGCCAGCATGCCATTGCGTACGTGATCAGTGTGTATCTGGTGATGTTTCTGCGTTTGCGGCTGCTGCAGTTCGACCCGGTTCGACAGGCGGCGCAGCTATTTCCGATTCTGCTGGCCACACAGTTGGCGGTGTTGCTGGTTGGCTGGCTTGCGGTCAACCCACCGTCCGGTCTGGCCATGCTGTTGCCGGTATTCAGCAGCACTGCGTTGTGGTATCTGATCGCCCTGTTCATGCGCCTTTGGCATGGCAAGGGGTTGCAGGATCGGGCGTGATCCTGGAAGCCGCAATTGAGCGCTTATCGTACTTCGTCTGATTCCATGAACACTGACCCCATTGCCTTCGATTGGCTTCACCGCTTGGGTAAGACCGCTACGCCCCCGATTGCACGGCTGGCAGGCCGTCTGTCCGCGTTGCTCGTCGAAGCAGGGGACGATTCTGCGTCATGCTCGCGCCTTGCCAGACAATCCGAAAAGCGCAGAGCGTGGTTGTGGCCGCTTCAGCGGCCGTGCAACCACGGCCTAACCCTTGCGGGCGCACTCGGGGGCGTCCAGTCACGGTTTTCAGGATGATTCTCGCCACCCCGCTCAAGAATCTGGACCTTGAACTGTCGCGCTTTCACGGGCGCCTCAAAGTGGGCGCGACTTTCGTCGCGCTGCTGGCGACCGCATTGCTGGCACGCGGGTTTTATCTCCAGATCGTGCAGCATGAGTACTACATTCAGCGTGCCGAAAGCAACCGTATATCGCTGGTGCCTACTGCGCCCAACCGTGGACTGATTCTGGACAGCAAGGATCGCATTCTGGCGGAAAACTATTCGGCCTATACGCTGGAGCTGATACGGGCGCAGACCCTGGATCTGGAGGCCACGCTGACCGAGGTGGGCAAGCTGATCGAGATTACGCCGGGGCAGCTGCGGCGTTTTCGCCGCTTGCTGAGCGAGTCGCACGAGTTCGAAACGGTGCCGCTGAAAAGCAAGCTGACGGATGAGGAGGTGGCGATACTCGCGGCCAACCGCTACCGGCTGCCGGGCGTGGAGGTCAAGGCACGGCTGTTCCGCAACTATCAGGCCGGACCCGGCATGGCGCATGTGGTGGGCTTTATCGGCCGGATCAACGACCTTGACCTGAAGCATCTGCGCGAAGAGGGTCGCGATCGAAACTACAAGGGCAGTGTCCACATCGGCAAGACCGGGCTGGAACAAAGTTACGAAACCCTGCTGCACGGCCGCACCGGGTTCGATCAGATGGAGACCGAAGCCAGTGGCCGCGCGGTGCGCATGCTGTCGCGGATTCCGCCGGTGCCGGGCAAGGATTTGCGCCTGTATCTCGATGTGGAACTGCAGGCGGTGGCCGAACACGCTTTCGGCGATTATCTGGGCGGGCTGGTGGCGATCGACCCCCAAACCGGCGGCGTGCTGGCGTTGGTGAGCAAACCCGGGTTCGATCCCAACCTGTTCGTCGACGGCATCGACCCGGTAGCCTGGAAGGAACTGAACGAATCGGCCCGGCGGCCGATGGTGAACCGGGTGCTGCGCGGCATTTATCCGCCCGGCTCGACCATCAAGCCTTTCATGGCCGTGGCCGGGCTGGAACTGGGGTTGCGCAAACCGTCGGACACGATTTTCGATCCGGGATATTTCTCCCTGCCCAACAGCCGGCATCAATACCGCGACTGGAAAAGCGGTGGCCATGGCGTTGTCGATCTGCGCCGCTCCATTTCCCAGTCGTGCGATGTCTACTATTACCGGCTGGCAGTGGATATGGGCATCGACCGCATGCACGACTATCTGGCGCAGTTTGGTCTGGGCGAAATAACCGGCATCGATCTGGACGGCGAGTCGCCCGGTCTGCTGCCTTCGCGCGACTGGAAGCAACGCCGCTGGAACAAGCCTTGGTATTTGGGCGAAACCGTGATTGCAGGCATCGGTCAGGGTTATAACCTGACCACGCCGCTGCAACTGGCGGTGGCGACCGCCATGCTCGCCAACGGCGGCAAACGGATCGAACCGCGTCTGGTGCAGGCTGTCCGCGATCCGCTGACTCACGTCTGGCAACCGCTGCCGGGTGCAGTGCGCGGTAAGCTGGCGATCAAACCGGCGAATCTTGAGGTGGTGCGCCAGGGCATGATGGACGTGTTGCGTCCGGGCGGCACGGCGGCAGCGGCGGCGGCTGGCGCCCCCTACACCATGGCCGGCAAGACCGGCACCGCGCAGGTAGTCGGGATCAAACAGGGTGCGCGCTATGAGGCAAACCGGGTGGCCAGGCAGAATCGTGACCACGCGCTGTTCATGGCATTTGCCCCGGTGGAGAATCCGAAAATCGTAGTGGCAGTAATGGTCGA